>Ga0316207_10000125_pt1 | contig 158458 bp, 141 predicted proteins | sample 6weekpyrite_MG_FD_204943 | JGI IMG/M metagenome (GOLD analysis project Ga0316207, IMG submission 204943) | Microbial mat bacterial communities from mineral coupon in-situ incubated in ocean water Damariscotta River, Maine, United States -... | ecosystem: Environmental > Aquatic > Marine >... | reverse complement strand
CCCGCCCCCCCCCCCCCCCCCGGAAGACCATTTCATTGACCCATTCTATATTCTTCACCCCAACAAGAAATCAGAAGAGATTTTACACCCCTTCCATGTCATTATCATCGTCATCATCATCATCATCATCATCCAAGGCGGTTGCTTCTTGCATGCCGATGTCAAAGACATCTCTGCTCCCTCGGATCTGGTGAAGCTTATCTCGGAAGAAGCGGTACTGGATCTTAAAGAATGGCTTTGCCTTCTTGAGAGCCATGTAAGACATGATGGTGGTGGGTATCACGCCAGCTGTGAGGACCACCCAATGACCGTAGAGCGGATAGATGATATGCGTAGTGGCTACCAACGAGGAAGCCTGACTTGTCCTGTTCCTGGCAGGAACCAAGTAGAAATACAGGAAGCAATTGAGTAGGTAGTAGAGCTGTCGCAGTGCAGTCATGTAGGGAGATCCCAGGAGAGCATTGTTGTAGCTGACGGGGATGATACAAAGGACATAGTAGCTATAGTAGCAGAATAGAAGTACAGGTCTGGGGAATTCATCACTGAGTAAGAAACGGCGTGTAAAGAAGAAGAAGACGGTGGTAACCATCATGATCACACTAACTACCAACTCTCCCGGGTGGTTGATCTGCACAAAGGACCAGGTAAAGACCTCCAAGGCTCCGCAGATCAACCAAATATTCCAATTGGAAGATACAACGTTCACCATTCGAGAGAATGCCACTATTATATCTGCAAACTCTTCATCTTCGTAATCTTCCTCTCCGGAAGCTCTCCCCCTCTCCGCCTTCCTCCTCTGGAGCTCGGCAAACAAAATCCTCTCAAATAACCAATCCGGAACTGATCCTTGCAGGATGACGAACGCCGTGAAAAACACCAGGAAGTATCCCACGAAATTCGGAGAGAACCGATCGGCCAGCCACTGTATCATCATCACGAAGGAGAAGGAAAGCGTGACTGCTAGGCAGCTCAAATCCCAACGGACCCGCATGGGCATGTGATCTCTTTCCACCGCACGTATCAAAACGAATAACACAATTCTCCATCGCCATGAGAGGCAAAGACTCTAGGGGGGGGGATAAAAGAATATAATCATATGTCGTTCTGGTTCTCTCCCCCTTCCTCCTGCAAGAGGCCCCCGGGCAGTTTTCTGCTTCTTACCCCCTTTCTTTACCATAACATAGGAGGGGGAAGAAAGAGGGGGGGGGGGGCAAAAGACATTGTTCTAGGCCACTGTCTCACAATGATGGACTGGGTGGCCCAAACGTGGAATGATCTGCAGGAAGAGGATGATGGCTTATGGAAATCAAATGGTACCTTTGTATTCACAGTGGACATATCCAAGAGGAACTGCGAGCGTATAACTGCACGTCAATGGAGCGGTACTACACAACCTAAGATCACTGAAGATCCCTCTTTGGCTACGTACACGTGCATAATCGATTACAACACTGCTATAAACGTAACTCGGCGAGATGGGTCAGTTGCGCATATGGTGGTGGCGACCTACAAGCTCAAAGCACCCCACTATACCTCTAAGAGCATGTCAGTGAGTACAGATATCCTTGTAGAGGATACATATTTTTCATGGAAAGACATAGAAGTAGGACTTCGGTTGGGGCCTATTCGTATAACAAAGCAACATATCGAGCTTGAAAATGATAGAGTCACGTTCACTCTCCATTTTGCCACTATTCCCTACTCGAAAGCCAGTTACAATGAACTTATCGCATAATTAAGACCCCCCCCCCTCTCGTTATATCGCTTCCAAAGCAATTCAATGGTTCATCAAAAATCATATGAACGTCGCTATCATCTAGGCTTTCTATATTGATGCATTTCGAGAGTGTTGCCCTTACACCAACTCGCAACTAAGCATGCCCCGGACTCGAACCAGGAATGCTCGAAATTACACAAAGTAAACGCTTTCACGACCAGTCTTTGACCTTCGGTCGCTACATATGATTCGAGAGCGTAGAAATCCCTACCCCACCCCGCGCGCGTGGCTATTAACCAGGAGTAGGTCAAGGCTTGCTCTCTGATCAAATGGAGAGGTTTGATCTACTTTTAAACGACAATTTGCAAGGAGATGGGGTGGTTTATGGGATAAACTCAACAAGCCGAATGGGGCCCGTGCACTCTTCCTTCCCCCCCCCTCTTTTCCACCAAGTGGGGGGGGAAACTTTTATCACCAATAAGCATTATGTTCCACCCACTCCCCCCCCAACTTGGTTGTTGCTGCTCGTCGAATCGGTTCATTCCTTTCGTCTGCTTGCCTCCACACCAGGGGGGAACTAATGGATAGTGAATCTGTTACCATCTCTGGTCCCCGTTACGGCACCTGGAAGGGATACCAAGCCTCACACGACCAGTACTTCAAGGAACACTGTACTTTGGGAGAACTCGAACTGCAACAGCAATACTCACAAATCATGCTTCGCACCATCCAACAGAGGATAGGAGCCCGTAAATGCATCCTGGAGAAGTATGATCCCCTAGAGGCTCAGAAGGCCAAGGGTAGAAACACGGTAAACCAGCAAGTTCGCTCCACTGCCAACCATGAACGATCGATATCCTTCAACTACAGTAAGGAAGAGATCACAAGGCAGGCGGTGCAAGCAAAGAAGAAGAAGCGTCGTGCCGAATCTTCTGCAAATGGGACACCAGACAACAAAAAGTCCAAGCTGCAGCCTCCTCCCATTCCTACGCCCGGGAAGAGAACCAAGAAGAAGAATCCATGTCCTCCTCCTCCCGTTCCCATTCTCGGAAAGAAGAAGAAGACCACGGTGCCACCACCAGTACCTGCTATCACCTCTGCCAAGAAGAAGACTACAGTACCACCACCAGTACCTGCTATCACCTCTGCCAAGAAGAAGACTGCAGTGCCACCTCCAGTACCGGGCGTATCCAGCACCAAGAAGAAGGCTGTACCACCTCCCGTTCCTAGCCTGGATTCCGATGGAGATGTGGTCATGAAGGATGACGGTTCGTGGCTATCACGGTTCAGCGAGACGGATTTGGAATGGACGATGGCCACCGTAACTCATGGGCCGGAAGATCGCAAAGATCTCACCTCGAGACTGGTGAGCTTTGTGGATGATCATGGAGACGCCTTGGGAAGCGGAACGGAGGAAGATAACCAGATACTGGCAGATGGCTTGTTCAGGGCACATCTTGACAGAGCGTTACTCATCAACACAATCCTGGCCAATGCAGATAGGAACCGCAAGCAGTTCCGAAGGCATAGTATGATACTGTTCTCTTTGCACCGGTATCCACAGATTGAATCCATTTCTTGCACCGAAGAACCAAACGATTCACAATGTTACTACTGTGCCAAGCCGATCAAGCCACACAAGGATGTGACCATTACTCTCAGCGAACATGATGATGATGAAGGTCACACCTTTGTCATATGTACCACATGCTCAGTGGGTCTGGAAGGATTCCATAAGCTGGTCCACTGGGTAGAGACCAACTTTACTAGAATCCTCTGTGGCGAAGGAAAGGAGGTACCGGAGGAGACAGAGCATGCCAGAGCTTCCATCTTGGCTCTATACAAGAACAACATTGTGACACACGTTACATTCCGCAAGTTGGTAGAAAGCGCCAGAGCCAAAGGCAAAACTTCCATCAGAGAAGTACTGGAGTACGCTCACGAGGAGCTTTTCTATGAATAGAAGGGGGGGGGGAGGAAGAGCAGGGAAGAAATCCAGAATATACTAGTACAGCCTATATGCGTTTATAGTCCTTCACTACAGTACTTGAAAAGATGCCTGTAAGCCATTAATAGTGTGAACTGAGAGATTGAGAATCCAGAGTTGTTCTCGATGCCCATAGCAATAAATTGCTGCCCATTGAGGTTACATCCTTCTACACTGGCCATGTGCGCCTGGCTAGTCACATTGGCGGCCAGAGTGCAGATAAGCGCCATGGTCGAGACATCATCTACTTCGGGATCTCCACTGCCGTATACCTGAATATCATAAGGGCCATTGATCGTCAAACCCATGGAAATACCCACTTGGGTAATAGTAGAGTTATGAACAAAAGGCATTCCCATATCGAACCCGGTGTTGATAATCGAAGAGAGACCATAGGTAGCGCCGCAGGCCTTCGCCGTCTTGAGGTTGTACCCGTTAGGGCACGAACCATAGTTCTCACCAATCTTCTCCAATTGGTTGGCAAGGTACTTGCCCTCCATCGCCGAACAGGTAAAGACTTCACCCGTCATGGGACAGACAAGAGTTTGTCCATGACATTCCCAGCTGGTCAGGCTGCATTCACACGGACATGTACCATTATAGACTCCATGCCAGGTAGTAATAATCTCACAGTCGTAGACATCACAATCGTCATCTCCCGTTAGGTCTTCGGAAGGATCGCAAATGGCATTCTCGTTAGAATCCCAGCATGAGAATCCCTGTAGACCTTGAGGACCAGAAGGCCCCACTGCTCCTGCAGTACCATCGGTACCATTAATACCATTAATACCATTAATACCATCGATGCCGTCTACACCAGGGAGGCCGGGTACGCCTTGGACTCCTTGAATCCCATTCGGTCCCTGAGGTCCAGTCTCGCCTGTTTCACCCGTGGAACCTACAACAGGAACACCGTAGGCATTGTCGTCGTCGTCATCGTCGTGGTGTCCCTTTCCAGCCACATCATAGTACATCACCAATGAGAAGGCCGTTACCGACAAGGCGATAGCAGCAAGAGCAGCCACCCACAAGAAGATCATGAACGGTGTCGTGGTCGAAGCAGCAACGGGAGTGGTCACTGTACCATTTTCGGTTATGGGCGTGTACGTCTCTTCTGGAGACAGTGTACGCGACGCCATGTTGAAATCTCACTACTCGATCGGCTACAACTCTCTCTCTCTCTACGCCCAGAGGAAGAATGCTGTGAGAGGGCTCTTGACAAATGGAAGGACAGGTGAAGTAGTCTAATGATTTGAATAGTCGTTGAGCGATGATCATGAAAAAAATGAGGCTTATCTATATTTGTAGTGACTCTATGGGGTCCGAATTCATCACTCGCGTACCACATCCTTGCAGTAGATCTTCACACAGTAAATGGACGTGAAGGTCTTGATGTAGGATCCAGAAGTTTCCCGAGAGACAAATTCTCCATTGATGGCATCGACAGCACTCTCGGAACTGCGTGTCAGCGAGAAAATATCATAGTCAAATCCGTAGAACACTCCCTGTCTCTCCAGACGCTCGATGCCAGCCAGCAACTGTGTGACATGCTCGCTCGAGAAGAGTTCCTCCACAACGTAGAACTGGAGAGGCACCATCTCCTTCACGAGGTGTTGAGAATCCATGCCGATCAGCTTGTTGGCCAATCGCTTGCGGAGGACGGTATCTGGATCGTTGACTCGTTGGATCTCTGGATTGGTGCACGGTGGGCACTGAGAGGATGTGGGGATGAGCATGTCATGCCGAGGCTGCGTGGTAATTGGCTGGATGGTGACGTTGCCGTACGTAGGTGGAGGACTGGTCAGGAACGACATGGGAGGATCTGCACGCAAGAGTCTGTTCACATCAAGCCGCTGCTCGGTAGTGACAGGAAGGGCCGGAAGAAGAACGTAGCCATGAAGAGCCATGCGTTGGACGCGAGCTCCATAGACTGGCTTCCCATTGCTGGACAAATACCTCCTGGGGTCTTTGCCATAGTTCTCCGAGACCAAGAAGCTCATCCATGCCACTGCATCGCTCTGGAACGGGAGATCGTGCGCCACATCGGCCACTGTAATGTAGTCATAGAAGCCATAGAGAGGGTTCCTGCCAGGATACTTGATAAACTTCCTCATAGAATCCTGGTCCTCCAGATCGTTTGTCTGCATAGTGAACTGCCACTGAGCATGGATGTCGGGGGCATTCTTGAGGACCGTTTGCAGATGTCGATCCAGTTTGGTGAGCGTGGCTCTCTGCTGCGGTGATGGAACACCATCCAGACGTGCTGCGGCCTTGCTAGTGGTCTCCAGTGCCAACATGCTGGGGTAGGTGAACGTGCTAGGGGCCTCTCCTAGACTTTCAAGCTCTCGGGATACATTCGTTTCAAGACGCTCAAGCTCCGCCTTCTGGTACACGTGTACCGTGGGAGAAGCGTTGACCACTTTGATTCCCTGGAGGATTGCCTTGTAGAAGCCATGCTTCTCGAACGCAATGGTGAGAATGTGACAGACGCCACCATGGCACCAATTGACCGTTCTGGCATAGATGTAGGAGTCATAGATGTTCTGGAGTGTCTCAAAGAGAGCCCTATCCTCTGGATTCTCTGTGCGAGAGATCACGTGGTCCATGGCCTGCACCCACTTTGCACAGAAGAGTGCACCGTCCTCACAGTCCATGATGTTCTCTCCTCCCTGCATGGGAATACTTGCATCATCGGTACCGCCTTGGTGCTTCTCGTTCATCACACCATAGCCACGCCTCCCAACGGTGGGAGTGACATACTGACGGGCCCATTCTTCGAACATATCCTCCTCTGCATCCTCAACGGTGTAGATGTGAGGATGCTCCTCGGAAACCTTCGCTGGACCCTGAGTACGCTTCATGAGGCGAGAAGTAGGAGCCAGGAGAGAATAGTGAGGCTTCTCTTGGTCGGTTACTCGATCCTGTACGGGATCCCAAGGAGGAGATGCCACACCAAGACCCTCCACGAATCCGTAGGCTTCGTCGTAGCCATACCTCATACAGATGGGCAGGAGGGTGATGGCCAAGTGTGCACACTTGATGGCCTTTGCCACGATCTTGGGATTGACTCCCTTCTCGCGATGAGTCAGAAACTCCTCCTTGGTAAGATTGCATTGATCGAGAGCAATCACCAGACAAGTACGGAACAGGGACGGTTGGAACTTGTACGCATCGGGAACCCGTCGATCGAACAGTAGACTGGCAGGAATCATGGGAACGTCTGCCGCACGCTCCACCGTGGAGGGGAGCGTGTCGGAGGCATAGAAAGGTGTGTGAACACTTGCAAGATCATGCGTCAGAGATTTGCAAGCATTGACAAACTCGTAGTACTTGTCCGTAACCTTGTCACATGTAGCCTTGAGAGCAGCAAGGTCGAACTCGCTGTCTTGGACGTACTGAACGTGTGGAGACATGGTAATGGCCACGTCTTCCAGGTGGAGGATTCCCTTCAACCAAAAGTTTCTACCATAACCAGCGGCTACTGCAGGACGGTTGATAATCTCCACCACCTGACCATTCCCTGTCTGGAGATCCTGTAGACGAACAGAGCCCACGCCGATACTCTTCGTACCCGGCTGGCCCAAACTCGTCTCGGTATCCACGATCAGTGTGAAGAGAACCATCACGTGGGCGGGGATCTCGTTGGTGAGTAGGGGGAATCGGAATCCCTCAGACCCTTGCAACCCAAAGACAAGCTCCTTCTTGCGCCATGGAAGGCGGATGAGATGACGCAACTTTGCGGTGGGGTCAGGAGCGTTCTCATCCAAGAATGGCGCCACAATCTCATCGCTCAACTCGATAGAAAGAGTAGGGTTGATCTCCATGATATCCGAGCCCTCTGGTAGGCCTACAAAGCCGGCAACGAATTCCTTCATCCTCACCCTGTTGAGAGTGATCACAAGCTCTCCAGGAGAAGCGGAGCCGGCATCCAGGAGTTCCATATCGTCTTTGAATTTCCTTCAGTGGGTAGAATAGAATGAAACGAATACGCTCGGAGGAATCGGAGAAAGAGGAGGTTGTGTTGAGGGAACTTTCTATCCTTCGCTCGAGGGTGGAATGTACGAAGTGAAAAAAAAACAAACTCGTTGAAACTACACGCCACTGTCTGCAACGATGACACCGTGTATCTACGCTACCTTACCTCCAGATTTATCTTCCGCATGGATGACGATGATGTCAGGGTTCGAGAGTCCCGCTTCGTGCAGGCCGACGGAGGTCCCTTCATATCCGCGACTATTCGGTACGAACCGAATGAAGAAAAGTTCGGTAATGAGGTCACCCAATTCTACAGGACCAAAGTGTTCACTGCCGGAAATCCAGACAATAGGATTGTAAATAATCCATTGGTCCTGAACAGGGTGGACTTCCAAAATCACGTATCACAGTCACGCTATCCGGCAGAATTGTGGGAACGTGTCAGGAAGAAGGGTAACGATGCTTCATTCAACGAACTTCGAGATTCTCGCAGGTGGGGATTCGAACAATCCGTTGATGACGACATGCCTCCTCTGGTCCCTACCGAAGCCTCTCCAGAATTCTCACCGTGGCCTGTTCGCACTTGGATTGCTGCCACATTCCTCGACCGAGCCAAGCAAGTCGTTACTGAAACCATTCGGCTAGGAATACCCAATGTCGAGGGAATGACCGACCGTACCGGTGTGAAGGATGCCACTCCGAGTCTCACGAAACTCTTTGATGAATTTGTAGATACTCGAGCCATGGGAGGGATCAACACAGATGATCCAGAAGCCGCAAAGGCCGAAGAGCTCATCAGAAGTCGCCTCACGTTCAGGATGGCAGTATCTTTTACCACCATGGTTGATGTACTCGTTGACTACACTGATGCCTTCGTGGAATCACATGACAATCGGTCCGCATGGACCGAGGAGGAGGCTTTCAAGGCTATCATCGACAACATCATGCAGTATGTCATGGGACCATCGATGGACTCTAAGAACCACGATAAGTCTTTGAAATCCATCGTGGAACGAGAACTAGCACGCTATCCAGATTCTGCTTCAAATCTCATGGAGTGGGCCAACAAACTCAATCTGGCGCATGCCGCGCTGGTGGAAGAGAAGGCCGGCCTCTTCCAGAACTGGATCTACTTTGCAGAACTCACTGCCTTTCTCAAGCGCATGGTAAATTTTTCCTTTCTACCACCAGATACCTATCCCACGATCCGAGAGCGGGTGCGTCAGGAAGGATTGATGTCAAACTGGAATGTTTCTGCATCGCTACTGGTCTCTCGTTTCCGAAAGCAGGCCAATGCAGATACTAGTATGGCACTCTTGACCACACCCATGGATTCTATCGACTACCTCGAAACTCAGATCATGCGGCTGGTCATGAAGTTCTACAGAGATTTGTGGTCGAAGCACAGTGATCTCTGGGAGAACAGCACCTTCACTCTGGTGGCCTCGGACGACTTTACCACCCCTTACCTGGAGTATGGTAATAGAAGAAGCCGGTCGGACAAGCGCAAGAGGGTGTTTGATGACCTTGGTTCACTGTCTTCCATCCTCGAAGATCTGGCCGTTATCAGGAGAGACCCTCACCAGGATGGGTCGTATGCATCTCAATTGCACAAGAGCCGTGCCGACATTGGTCCATTTAATGACCAGCAACATTTCAGTAAGCATGTCGGGAAACGTATCAATCTCAAGACTCTGGAGAAAAAGAGTGAGGAAGAGGATAACCTATACGCCAAGGCAATCCTATCCGACGAACCTCTGCGATTCTGGACACCCTATCCTGAGACTCAACCCTTCCTGCTCTACCGTCAGAACTGGAACAATGCCGATGTGGATAAGCCATGGCTTCCCTGGCATAGACCTATTGGCATCACCATCCGTGAGATGAACCGTGAAGTTGCCTACGAAGATGCCACTCCCATTCCCACTATGAACCATGCGCGGGTGGCCATTGTCTATGATCGTGCCTCCGACAACGCTTTGGTCATCCTGCACGGAATCGTTCTCGACTACTTGATCTATCATGGAGGCCATGTCCAAGTTGGGGAGAAGAAGGACGAGAGGAAACTTGAGGATATCTCCCGACCCACTTCAGGTGATGAAGAATACGAGGACTTCACCATCTCTTGTCAACCCTTCGATCAACTGGCAGAGTTATCTCCCGAGAAGGAAAAACCCAAGCCGCGTACTTACTTCAGACCCGACCGCATCGCACGTTTGTCCATGACCTACATTCGGGGGGAGGGCAATGATGTTGTCAAGCTGCCGGAAGAGGTGGACGAAGTGGACCGCTACTTCAAGGATCTTCTAGAGAAGAAGACCGTCTGGCTCAGCAGAATCCGCCAACCTGAGGAAGATCACGAGTTCAGTGAGCTGGGTGCATTTCAGAGACTCGAGAACAGTCTCAACGTGGCCTACATTGCTCTTCGGCAGAAGGTGTTGGATAGAGGCATCCTACAAGATGATGGATCTGCCATTCTCTACAAGCCCTCCTCTCATCTCGATCACGAGGCGATCTCTGGACCCTCTCGCCGAGCCATGTATGACAGAGTGGAAGAATGGTTTGCCCAGTTCACCTCCACTGCCAGTACCATGATCTATACCATCAAGAACCGCGCTGTTGAAGAAGACGAAGAGCGTCCTAGCCCAGCCAAGGTCCAAGAACAGTGGGATACCATCATCAGTCTCTATGTCGAGAACAGCGCGCTTGCATCCTTGTAATTGCTATACAACCTCGTATTGGTATCTCTATACATGTGTAAAAATGTGGTTGTATTGATATACTAGGCGTGTTTGCTTCACTCGTCGGTGACAGATTCCTCTACCGTCTCCTTATTCGGCGTTTTTTCGAGTCTGTCCTGAAGGAACTCGGGCCACGTCTCAGTGTCCATTTCCCAGGTGCGTGTCTTCCTGGCGATTGTTTGATGAACACATCCTTCCACGCGGTTACTCCCCAAGAAGTAGAGGGCTGCCTTGAGGCGAATCTCTCGCTCCTTTGTACTGGCATGCTTCTCGGTCTGTCTCTCTGGATCGAATGTCTTGAACGCCAGTTGGGGGCCAAAATCGGCAAAGTCCTCGAGAAGCGTCCGGAATGCACACAAGATCTGTGAGTCGGCTGTTGCAAGTACAGAGTAGCACAGGTCCTTCTTCTCTCTGGGAGGCAGGTTATCAATGTCCTTCGTGATCGTGGCCGTATCTTTCATGAAGGTCTGCTGTGCATGGACGGCCTCCTCGATATCCTTCTTTCCCAATCGAAGGTAGTAGAGCTTGGCATCACGGGTGAGCTTGGCAGGAGCCTTGCTCTTCTTCGTGTGCTTCTGTTGCTGCTTCTTGTTTGCTCTCTCCTTTCTCGCCTCGATCTTGCGCTTGTTGGCCTCCTTCTGCGCCTCTTCCACTTCGGCGGCAAGCTCCCTCAAGCGCTTCTTCTCTTCTGCGAGCTTCTGAGCATCTCTCTTCTTCTTGGCTGCCACAGCTGCCTTTCGGTTCGCAGATCGCTCCTTTCGAGATAGTGAAGGGTCGGCCATCTCAAACTCGGCAGCAGGGCCTCCATCGTCGGAAGAGGAAGAAGAATCAGAGGAAGAGGAAGACCCAGAGGCTTCAGAAGAATCAGAATCCTCGAGAACTGGTCGCTTCTTGTACTTTTTCTTCTTCTTTCTCTCCTGTTCCCTGATCTTCTTGTCCTCTTTCCTAAACTTCTTCTCGGCTCTCTTGGTCTCCTTGATGGCTTCTGTATCATCCACGATAAAGTCGGCAGATTCTTCGGCAAGGCGGTTCTCTTCCTCTTCAGGAGTAAGTGCTCGACCCAACTCGAGGTCAAACTCGCGGTCGATCTTGGAATCGTGGAGGTCGTGGAGTAGAGCGTTGGCTTCCGTATCCTCATCACTGTCGTACTTCTCTGCTACGATCTTGTCGTCCTCCTTCTGGGCCTCGTCTTCATCGACATCCATCTGAGAACTAAGAGGGTCATCTTCGTCTTCGGCATTGGGATCGTAGTCCTCGTCCACTTCCCGTTCGGCTTCTGCGATCAGTTCTTGCGCCAGCCTCTTCTCTTCTTCCTCCAAGCGAGCCTCTTCTCCTCCGTAGAACTCCCACCTCTTCTCGAAGCCTCCGTCCTCGTTCTGCTTGAACCAGATCTGTTGCTCGTCGTACCACATGTTATCACCGCTTTTAGGCGCATGGGTGTAGAGTGAACCCTCCCACTCACACTGCGTGAGGCTCTCATCTTCTTCCTCCTCCTCTTCATCACTGCTGTCGTCTCCGAACGTCGTACGCTTGGTAAATCCAGATCCGTCTCGATTCTTCTTGAACCACACATTGTCTTCATCGGCCCACATGTTCTTTCCAGACTCTGGAAAATGGGTGTAGGTAACACCTTCCCACACCTCTTGCGTGTGGGCAGCATCCGCCATCGTCTCGTCTTGGCTCATCGTCTCGATCGGTGGACTTGTTGGCTTCGGTGCTTCTGCTTGAGGTGCACGGACAGAATGAGATTGTTTGCGACTGAACGCCTCCCTCAAGGTCGGTTGGACGAGGGGACGGAAAATATCCCCAGTGGCAGAAATCTGTCTTTCCCCCCTAGATGTGGGATTTCCACATGTGGAAGAGACGAGGGGGTCCGATTCCAGACCACGGATGGAGAAGTAGATTTTACTCGCATCCGTCACCGAGTCCGTGTTTCCTCTCCTCTTTCCATCCTTGATACAGAGTTCCTTCTCCCAGACATCTCTGTCCACGAAGGGGTAGATGATGCCATCAGCCATGAAGAAGTTGGCGTTGATACGCGTACTCTCCTTGGCACCTCTGGTCGAAGGCAGACCCATCCCATGAAGTAGTAGGTCTTTCTGGATGTTGTTGGGTACGACAGCGTAGTGGCCTGCCTTGCGCTTCCATATGATGTGGTAGGTGCGATGGAGAGCATCCTTGAAGGGCGAGACCTTGTCCAGGCTGTCAAGCGTCTCGTCTCCAATCAGGGCCAGAGCGATGCCAAAGTTCTGCTCTGGTACCAATACCGTGTTGCATTGGTGCTTGTGACCCAGAGCACGAAGTTCTTCCTCCACTCTATCATCTTCCATGTGATGAACAGTGGCATAGAGCTCACGTTGATAGCTCTCCACCAAAGCATCGCTATGTACACCAATACACGCCTTCCATATGAAGAAACCAACCAGGCGCTCATCATCCGTATCCTTCTCTGTGATCAGCGTTCCCTCACGCTGCATGGCTGCATGCATCGAAGTCTTGGGCCTATGCTTGTAGATGTTCATTTCTGCGAACGTGAGCGGTTTGCCCTGTACCATGATTCTTACGTCTCCCTCTCTCTCACCACCAAACCAATCAGTAACCCCCCCCCCTTCCCTCTCTCTCTACCCAAAAGGGATACAAAATATCATGCCGTGAGGGAAGTTATCATCCCCAATGGTAATAAGGACATAAGTATATTTCATCCTTCCCCCATTCCCCCCCCCTTCACTCGCTGTCCTCTTCATCCTCGTCGTCGGAAGCTTCATGCACTTGCAAGAGAAGTACACAATTCAGGTGCATGGTGAGGAATCGATCATTATAATGATCGTGGGGAGTATTGATGGAGAATAGATCTAGACAGGGCTTGAAGGTACGGATGAATTCCCACAATGCATTGCTGTGAGTATCGTTTAACCCCATAAGAGGTTTGCGCTTATCAGTACCTCCCCCTGGCTGTAGGATCACAACATGCACTCTACGACGACTGGAGAGCATATAGCACGAACTCACCACTACGGCACATAAGGTATGCAAGAAGGTCTCGTTCTCACAAATTTGCGCCATGTCGGCATGAAGGTGTACGAGCGAAAAGTCGGGTGGGATGATCTCCATGAGAGTAACGTTTCTGTCTACATTACTCAGTTGACTGGCATAGGTGCATGCGCTACGATCCTTTAGCCTTACGACAAATGGTTTCAGGATCTCGTCTCCATTGTACAGTAGTTGATAAGTCATCATCTCGGCCGTATTGTCCAAGAAAGATGTGACTAATTCATAGGTAGCCTTGTTGGTGGCCATAGAGTGAATGTATTCACTCAAACAGTACTTGTAAGAGGCCCGCATACAAAAATCATTGCCTCCATCATACCAAAATCCGTCCACAACCTCTCTCTTCGTCTGGGGGATCTTGAAGCCCATATCTCCTTCTCTTCGCCCCCCCCCCTTGCCTCAGAACGAATGGTGTGCATTGCTTGCGCAATCAGGGCTAAAAACTCGTGCGTATGCATTTCAAATCTGTATTATTGATACCCTCCTTCTTTCTAGAAGTACGATCTGTCCTGTTGGTACGACATGGCCGATTCCGAGTAAACATTCCCCATTGCATTAGACGGCATAGTGGTGTACACTGGAGCAGGGTCGATTCTGATGGTCTTCGGAACACTATATGGTGAATGCCTCTTCTTGGCTCTCTCCACGGAAGGCTCGGTTCCTCTCTCCCCTCCCCTACCGTTGAGGCTTGCGACACTTGTCATATCGATCTTGACTACAAGACAGACAACCTTTGTGTCAGAACCACCACCACCACCATCTACATGGTTATCCCCAAAGCCCTCTGGTGGAGTAGTGATGGCATAAGACCGTGAGATCTTTACTCCACGAAGATAGTTGCGGAACTTCTTCTTCAGAGCCCCCCACTCCTGGATGCCAAACCTCACAGGTCCTCGTACACATAGCGTGTAGACGTCCCTGGCACGAGACAATTGCAACTGCGTGGTGTAGGGAGTAGAACCGGCCATGAATCGAATCAAGTCGGCCAAGATGGTTTTGTCTCCGACTTCAACATCCTTCAAGCGATCCACCTGCTCCTTGCATAGTGGCTTGCCCTTCTCCTTCAGACGATCGAAGAGGATGATTGGGTCTGTGTCGTCCAGAAGACATTCGCTCGTCTCCGAAGGTTTCCTGAGTCCAATTGCAATGTACATGTTACGATCAATTGTTTCATAGCCCACATCAAAAACCAAGTTCGATCCCAAGGTACCATCGACGAAGGCTTCGAGTAACGACACACTCAACTGCTCTCCCGAATTACTGAGTGTATTCCTATCAGCCAAGAGGATCATGAGCATGACATCGTTTTCTTCGTCACAGTCATAGAACGTAGCCTCATGATGTGTAGTCACGCCGGCTCCACTGCCGGCTCCACCAATGATACTTCGATAGATGTACGAGATGATAGAAGAGAGACCACGGCGAACCTTGCTCTTGTTGGAATCACTACTCAGCTTCCATCGTTCAAAGAGCTCCCTCGAGAGTTTGGTCTCCATTTCGGAACATTGGGGCTTCGACATGTGCTTGTAGAAAAGGCGACAGAACCACTAAACAACAGGTATGTTTCTACACCCCACCCCTCATGTCATGGTAGAAGTCACTTATATTATGCTGGCTACTTGTTTTGGGTCAGAAAAACGTCTTGTTCGTTCTGGGTATAGATGTTGCTGAATCGCTTGCTAAAGAATGGCGATTTTGGATCCTGCAGATCGTGCGAGACGGATATGACGTACGCTGGCTCTGATTCTTCTTTGTTACGAACGGCATTGACGATCAGTCGACCAATGTTCCCCATGCATTCTTCGTAACTGGCATACTTGTGTTTCTTGTGGCAGGCTACCAGATTCGATGCCGAAGCGACGGTAGGACAAACAATGAAGAGACCCACTAGCTTCTTGGACCTCGTGGTACCGGATGTGGAGGGAACGTGACACTTCTCCATCAAGTCGAAACGCTCGTTCAGATGGATTCCAGCATCGACGAGCGTCAATCGCTTGATATTGGATTGAAGTACACCATGAACCAACTGAATATGAACGATGACCACGTTCGCGTCAGTGTCCTCTCCATCACTATAAGTGACCCTCTCAACAGCCTTGTAGTACTCTTCCATATCCCATTTCATAAAGTACTCTAAGCCCACGTCTGGCCCAACTGGTAACAGATCCTTCATTGCACACATGAAATCCTTACGTGTCAAGCCTGCCATATTGTCAATGGGGGGGGAAGTCCACCAAACAAAACACGGGGGTATGAAAGGAAACTTCCTCAACTCTCCCCCCCCTCTCTCTCCATACCGATTCATGTCTGTTGTTCTTCACGAACGAGGCACGATGCGGTTCTATTCCGAAACTGTCTGCTTGAATGCCGTGTTGGGGGACGTACCAGGAATAGTTCCAATGGCTTCCAAGTATGCATGCATCCATCCTCCCACTCCTCCCAAGGCGATGGTGGAGAGCAGCATCGAAAAGTCACTGAAGAAGAGGAGAATGCGACCACGTATCCAAGAACAATGTTCAACAGTGACCGAGAAACCAAAGCAACCCAAAACACTGTCGAAAGATTACCTACGTCGTCAGTACAGAGGTATTGCGTACAAGTTCTACGTCTCCAATGCCGGACGGAACTACGGTGATTATTGGGATCAAGAAGTGACGGTCAGCAACCTATTATCAATGTTGGATAGGCTCTATGCAACATTCTCCCGATGGGTCAATGCGCTAGTTATTCGACACTCTCGACCCACCATTCTCAAAGAGACTGAGACAATCCGAGTGGATCGAGAGGGCTCCTATTATCACTGGATGGGACTCTATCACCGCATCGTTCGATTCATCTACATTCTATGCAAGCTCAACACGAACAGGAGTGATTCGAAGATTGGTGCTATTCGCTATGCTATTCGACTACTTCGAGAAAAGGTGTGCAAAGACTCTATTCACGTATCCAAGCAATTTCTCCCAGTCCTATCCGGCATCCTGAGTTACCTTCCGTCAAGTCATTTCCACATCCCCACCCCCATATTCATCATGTAGGAGAAGTGGAAATACAGTTTTTTTTCTTCCCAGTACATTTCAACACCGTCCCTCTCCCCCCCCCAATCCAAGAAAGAATGAATTTCATCCCCACTCTGTTGGGAGGCAGTACAAAAGCTCCCTCTTTCAGTGGATGACGCCTCATTCACTCGTTTTCCTCATTGACCACAAACCATGTCTGAGGTATTCCACAATGTTCTTTCTGTAGAAGGCAACATTGGGGCTGGGAAGTCTGCCTTTCTCCAGTTCATCACTCCTCACCTGAAGGGCATGATGGAAAGAGGAAGTGTTCATACCCTTCCGGAACCGGTGGACCTCTGGAAGAATGTCGATGGCCACGGTCTCAACATTCTCGATCGATTCTACAGAGAGCCAATGAAGTATGCGTTCGCTTTCCAAGTCAACGCCTTCGCATCCCGCCTGTCTCTCTATGCAAATCTACAACGAGAGATTGGTTTCTTTGACATGGCTCTCATTGAGAGGAGCGTCTATGGCGATCACACAATGGCAGAGAACTGTCGAGACTCCAAGATGTTGGATCCGGAGTTCATGGCCATCTACGAGCACACGTTCCAGAACCTCCTCGGCGTCTTCAAGCACAAGCCCCAGGGGTTCATCTATGTGAGAACCATTCCAGATCTTTGTGTTAAGCGCATCATCAAGAGAGATAGGGCAGAAGAGGCAGGCATGACCGCTTCTCTAGGGTCTAACGACAAGCTGACCGAGGATACGAAGATGAACTACCAGTACATCTATGATATCCACACGGCACACGAGAGGAACTTTGGCGCCGAGAGTGGAAAGAGCTTCCGCGATGAACGACCAGTGTTGATCATCGATGGCTCTCGGGATTTCGTAGGAGATATCGCCGTTCAGAAAGACATTGCTGCAAAGGTGATGGCCTTCCTCGAGAAAACACGTGCTTGGTAGGCTAGGCGAAGACCGACAATATACTTCATTCACTCACATGGCTTAGAACCCCTTAAAGACTTCTGCATACACTGTCCTACATACTATGTTGTAGAGTTTCTCTCTATGCCCAATGGGATGACTTAGAAGAGGTGGGTATAGACCATCCATCTTGGCACCGATCCTGGACATGAGATCCCAGAATCGTCCCCATCCCTTCCGATCACTAATGTGGGCGAACTTCATGAAAGTGACCCAATAATCTCTAGCGTGAACCTTATGGATAACTACCAGGCCATGTATATGATGAGGGACCTCGTCCCACATTGCACACGTCAATTCTTCTACGAACAACGCCTTGGTAGCCCGTGCCGATCTCGTATCCATACACTCCATGTAGACAAAACGTATCACCTTCTGAATGATTCTATGGATACAGGCGTTATCCTCCACCTCATCAAGAGTAGCAGCGCATTGTGTGATTAGATCGATAGCCGCTCCATTCAAAACCATGCCGAGAAACAACAACACCTATCTTGGGAGCTGGGGGGAGAGAAAGATAAGGTGGTAGTATCCATTTCATTATGGGGGGGGTGGAAAGGATCGTAGCTCTCTACTCTAGTGAAAGGAGGTACGGCTTGGCGAGATGAGCAATTGTCTGGGATTCATCATACATCTGCTCCTCTGTAAAGTAGTAGGCAAGATTGAGTAATGCTTCGGACTTGGTAAAGCGATGGAGATCGGCACGGTTCTCTCCCCAGAAAGGTGCCCACCACTTGGGGATTCTCAACTTCTTGCGAGTCTTCTTCCTGATGGTTGTCGTGGGCAAACGAACCTCCAGGGGCTCGCCTGGGGTGTGTTTCTCCACATGCTTGCTTTGGACCTTGGGCAAGAACTTGAAAGGTTTGACAGTCTTTACAAACTGGAACGGTACCTTATTCTTCGTCTTCTTCTGATGAAAGTCGGGATCTGTGACAGTGCTGCCCACGTCCTTCTCCTTGGGATTCCCGACATACCGAGAGACGTCCTCATGAATCTGCTTAACCAGCTGCTTGGCCGCCGTAGATTCGAACATATCCTCATTGTCATATCCATAGTAGTGCAGAATCGTAATGCGGATGGGAAGGTTATCGTCACGCCTGACCGTGGAGAACTCTCCAAACTCTACGAATGGCTTATCCGTCTTCTTGCCGGTACGAACCACTCCCGACTCGGCGGTACATCCACCCTTGGCTCTGATAGAGATCCCGAAAGAAGGACCAGCTCCGAAAGAAGACTCACCCATGAAAGAAGTCTCGGGTATGCAAGAATAAGAATAGGATCCGAATCTTGGTGACGAATGCTTCAATGGTACCTGGATGATCTTGATTGAATGGCAAGCCTCCATCTTGGCATCCACCTCTTCCATGGTAATGTTGGGATCGTCTTCCTTGAGCTCGGCCTTAAAGTCACTGGACCTCTGGAACTCGAAAGGTGCATGAAAGCCCTCTGCATTGAACCCCACGGTCTGATCCTTGCCATGGAGGAGCTGAGCAGAGGTGCCCGCCTCTGTGGCAACGATGCAAAGAACGGCCGGTTGCTTCGCAGTAGACTGATAGTTCTTCAAATTGACCTTGAAGTGCATCTTCTCCCCCTTCTTACAGGGAATCAGACATGCCTGACATGATACAATCACTTCCTGATCCTCCAGGCAGGGCTCTTCGGCCTTGTCCTCATCTCTATCTACCAGGAACGAAACTGCATCCTTTTCGGGACGTGCAGCCGTAGTATAAGACTCCATGTCTCCCAAATAGTCTTCCAACGGAATTTCATGCTTCATACGTTCCTCACGCTCGTTTCCGACCACCACCTTGAACTCTTTGAGGCTCTTGTAACACACCATATCCTTGAAGTTCCCATATCGGATGATGGGTACTTTCATACCATCAACCACAAGGGTAGAATCGGTGATGTTGGAGCCAGTCGAGCTCATAAAGTCGCGACCGCAATCATCCCATCCAACCTCATGGACAGAGAGCCCGTAGCTCTTACAGATCTGCTCCAACTGGAGACGAGCTTCTGTTTTTCCCATTCTTTCGACTTCTCTCTCTCTCTCCCTTCTTGGGCAAGAATCGAATAGTGTCTATCAAGGGTAGGCGGGGGGGGGAGGGGGGGGGGGGGGGATTTCTTGCTGGGTGAAATAACCTCCTTTCCGAGGCATGTGTATGGAGGGTCTATTCTTTGGTTCGAATGCGCTTGTAGTGGAGAGTCAGTACTCCCTCAAGTCCAGGAGTCATCACTTCGGTCTTCAGCTCGTACTCTTCAATCGGCCCGGAATCCCTGATCCTCGTCCCCAGTAAGGAAGCCTCTACCAGCCGCTCTGGTTCGACGAGTATCATAGCGGCATTCTTCCCTGTCAAAAATTGGAAATTCAATTTGTACAGTTCTTTGAATGCTAGGGATGCTTCTCTTGTGATGTTGGTTCTCTTCACAACAGAGTATACAACATAATTGACCTCGAACAACCCCCTCTTCTTCTTAAGCGTGTATCCAGAGGAATCAATCTGAGACATCACAACATCGGTTATCTTGTCGCTATTCTTATCCACGAGAACGTAAGTGGTTTCGCGAGTATCGCTTTCCAGGCTGCGATCGAGATCCGATTCCTCTCCATGGATAAGAATCCGGACACTAGGGTCATTGGGATAGGGCACCAAACTACCATCCACATCACGAAAGATACGGGAAGGAAAACGATAGGGATCGCTAATACGATTCTGTCTAGATTCGTCTTCAACTTCTTTGACTTCAATCAACTCTGTACCATCGAAGCGCTCTTTGGTCGGGATGCGTGCCACAGGACCCTCTCCACGAAGATAATAAACGTTCCCGCTGAACATCATGTCGTTGTCCTTACCTTCCAACAACTTGAAACGAGTAGCGCTATTGATACTCTCATAGCCACCTTCGTCCGTTCGAATGTAGAAAATCTTCTCCATCCTCGCTCGACACTAGGTTGAAAAGCAACTGAGTGTACAATCTTCTTCTTCCCCCCGGCCCCAATGAAAATGAATGATGGGGAATGTTTCTCCACTTATCGCGGTATAAAACGGGTGTGTGTGTATGTGAAGGTCATTTGTTTCTGATCCCCACTACGACTCACTGATCAAACATGAGCGTTGCCGAGGCCGAAAAGATCATCTCTGGTTATGACATTACCACCCCCGTTGCTACGAACACCCACCCACTGTGGGATGTGCTTGGGATGGCGGTGTGTCGTTTTAGCCCAGAGCTTTCGGGGCGGTTCCAACAGCTCATCACCAGAGACAACAAGATCGTAGTGATCAAGGACAAGAGGAGGACAGGAAGGTCAACTTTTCTCCTCTTTGCACTCTGGGAAGACCTGAGGAGAATTCCCAACCCAGAGAACAAGGTCATCGACATTGTGTTCTTCTGCCCCGATCCTGAGCGAGCTGCATTTGCACAGAAGACTTGGGATAACATCAAGGAGGTGATGATCCCCGACCGCTATGCCAAGTCAAAGAACATGGTACGTTTCGATACCATTGTGTCCGAAGACGAAACCACGCTCGGGTACAACGGGAACCTGGCAGAAAATGTTCTTTCGCTCTTCTACGTGGATGATGCAAGGTTCATGATCAGCCAGTCTCATCTAGGAGACAGTGGTGTTGTTCCTAGTCACTTTGAACAAATGAAGCAGATCACCCGTGTCATTGCCTGACTTCCACATTCCTTAGAACAATACACATTTCTTCACCACCACACAACATCCCTCTATCCCATGACCCTTTCCCCATCTGTTTAGAGCACCAGAGGGGACAGGATGTCTCGAGGTGCACTGATTGTAGTGGAAGGTATCGACAAGAGTGGGAAATCCACACTGGCCAGTAGCCTTGTAGATCGATTGCAGGCTACAAACTGTCCAGCAATGCTGGTCTGCTTTCCAGACAGAGCTACGCCCATAGGTCGCCTTATCACTGGATATCTCACCCGAACGTTCGAACTCACTGACCAAGGACTCCATCTACTCATGTCCACCAATCGATGGGAGAAAGTGAAGCACATCAAACACTTCTTAGACCAGGGCGTCACCATTGTTTGCGACAGGTATTGCTACAGCGGAGTGGCCTACTCACTGGCCAAGGAGGATCCCCATATGGGCATGACCTGGTGCAAGACACCCGACAGTGGTCTCCCTCAACCCGACTTGGTTCTCTTTCTCGACCTCGATCCAGAAGAGGCTTTCAAACGCTCCTCCTTTGGTGATGAGATCTACGAAGAGTCAGAATTCCAGAAGAAGGTCAGAGAGAAGTACGCACTCCTGAGAGAAGAAGATGCCAACTCCGAGAAGGAGAGAACTTGGACCGTACTGGATGCCTCTCAATGCCAAGAAGAGCTCGTACAGGAAGCCGCGGACTGGGCGGGCAAGTGCGATACGAGCCAGCCATTGGGACGTATGTGGATCATGAAAGAAGATGAAAGTGTATAAACGCACTCTATGCCCCCCCCATCATTCTGCAAACCGAAGAGCTGCTCCGATAAGCATATGGTCGGATGGATAGAAACAATTGGGTAGTCCCTTGTCACGGATGCAGTCGTCCTTGATGTCGAGCACAGCAGTAGGTGACAGACCCTTTGTCGCCCATATGTAATCGATCGTTCGTCGAATGGTTGTGTCACGCTTCTTGTACGTGGTAAAGGGCGCCTCGTGAGAATACGTGAGGGGAGATTCGTCCTCCTCGGCATCCAAGTTGTAGTCAGAGGGGAATTTCACGTAGCAAGATTCCATGGGAAGATCTTCCTGTCCTTGGAGGTAGTTGTAGAAGAGAGACGAAGGAACATCATTGAAGTCTCCGCAGAGAATGAGTTCGTCGTAGGAGCAGTCACCACCACTCTTGTAATCACCCTTCATGTGCTCCACGATGGCCTTGGCCTGCTGCAGTCTCACCTCTTCGTGGCCGACCTTGGCCTTGAAGTGGGTGGCCGCAAATCGGATACAACGGCCCGTAATGGCGTGAATCAGGTCCACATAGATGTAGATCTGACTCTTGCCAGGCAAGTCACCAACGTGAACTCCAGTACCAAAGTCGGGAACATATCTCCCACGTGCTCGTATGAAGGTGGCAGTTTGCCAGGCAATCATGCAGCCATCCTTATGACCGTCTCTCTTGGCATGGAATCTGGATGCATATCCCTTCTTCTTGAATTCTTCAAGAAAGAAGTTGTTGTAGTCATCCTCCTCCATCTCCTCCATTGCGATCAGGTGTGGAGGCATTCCCACAACGGCAGGATCAAGCACCTGGAGAAGGATACGGTGCTTGCGCTGCTCATAGTCCAAAGTGGCCTCATCCACATAGGGGAATGACTTTGCATCTGCGAATGAACGAGCCAGGGCATTGTACTGCACGACTGAAAAATGGGAACCCTCCGACTGCAAAGAAGTCGGCTTCCAGCGTCGAAAGGGAGCAATCTTGACTTTTGCAATCTCTTCCATACTATCTCGCCTCTCCTCGCGACTTTGACAGAAAGGAAATGGTACCGACTCCCAACAACAATCCAGCACCCCCCTTTATAGTGGTCGAACGGGGACGTTTATTACCTTTCCATTTCCCCCCCCCCCTTCACAAGGCTGCCTTTGTGGAAGTTACGATAACGGGAGATCCCGAATGAGACTCGTCTACATAGATGCAACAAACGGGACATGTGGTATGCTGTTCTCCCCACACATCAGAGAGGGATATGGTTCGAATCTTGTCTTCTCCAGCGAAATAGCACTTGGCAACTTTCTCCACTCCGAGTTCTTCTGTGCCCATCACATTGACACACGTCTCGCATAGCCACTCTTTCTCCTTTGTTTGTATGATCTTCTTATCGCAGACAGGACACCGTTCCACCACCGACTTGACAACTTCAAGTATGTGGCCCCGGTAACAACTGAGCCTACTCGAATCTACGTAGATCGGATTCATGAATTCTGTAGCTACGTTGTACGACAGAGAACGAAATGGAGAGGCGAGACCTCTTCCTGCGCCATGCAGTAGTCCTGAAAGGGAAGGAAAATGAACCGTGGTGGCCGAATGGGTAAAGTATGTAATTGTCGTAAATGATCATCTTCATTACCATTTTGCAAGTTTCAGAAGCAGTTGGCGTATCGGGTAATAAACCCAAGGTGTGCGTTTGGCGAGATCCCTAACAGGCATGTATAGGATAAGCTTATTCACAATGACTTGCGCTCGTTCACTCTTGGATAAAGTATCATACCCCTCAATTTTGAGAATCTTCTCATCTTGAACCCCCCATTTATACATCAATCTATTAATTGAATGGAAATCATACTCCGCAAGTTTTTGAATGAGTTGGTCCTTTGCAGTACGCGAGAGCTGCGATACCAATGAGGTTCTGTTACGTTCTAGAGTGGCGAGATGAATCATTAGATTCTCAATGTAACTGATGTCGGAAGGTTCAATCTTCTTGTGTTCCTCCAAGTATCTGAGATACTGATAAGGGGTCATAGTGTCAAAGTGTTGCCATGGTATCTTCGCGTTGATCTTCAAGGTTCGAAAATCCGTCTGGCTTACTGTTGTCACGAAATAGTCCCAAAATTCAGAATACTTCTCCATCACCGCCATGGCGAAAAAAGAAATGGGTCTCTATCCTCCATAGACAGCATATCTTTGATCTCCTCCTCCCCCATTACCAAATAAGACAATTCCACTTTTATCACATACATTTCCTTATTTGGTAATGGGGAGGGAAGAGAAGGGCAAGGATATAAAAGCCAGCATCGACTACCAAACTGCTCATTCAACTCAGCGACCCAACTCTCAGAACCTACAGGCAATCATGAATAGCTCCGAGACCCTCATTGATATCACCGACGAGGTGGCTATCCAGACTGTTACTGGTGGTCTCGCACCCATTCCACGGAAAGTGGCTTCTCACCTTCTCATTCTGACATGTGAAGACATCAAGGCCGAGAGGACAATGGCTGCTACACTTCATCAACGAGCACTCTCCCGACACATTGATTGCACCGAGTTCCCTACGACCATTAACGTCACGTGGAGGTACGACGAGGCACTCCAGCCAGAGGATAGTAGCTATACCGTCTTGATCACCAACAGTCCCACCGAACTGGAGTATCTTCGGTTCGCATCGATTCCAGCGATCGCGAAGATTAACGCTGATCTGGAGATCAAGAGTACCAAGGTTTACTTCAGTAAGAACTTGAGCTAAGTAAGGAACGCATTGTATTCATCCATCACACAATGAAAAAATCGGCTCTTCTTCCTTGACTATGATCTCCTCCTTGACTACGATTTCCTCCTCCTCCTTCTCCCTCGTACGCTTTGGAAGGACGCTCATCATGATCATTAACAACCCCAGGAATACATACGTGAAGAAGATCATGTCTCCAGGTATAGTAGAGATGTAGGAATCCGTATTGTGCCATTTTCCTTTAAGGTACTCCCGATCCCACATTTTACGGAACTCATTATCATCGTCCATAAACGCTTGGTTTACACAATCCGAAGTACATTGAACCTCACAATCCTCTTCGTTGCAAAAAGTGTCTCCATTCGTATCCTCACATGGATGACAGTATCTGTCCCCATTACAGTCCCAACAAGGCGAACTCGATAGAGCATCGAGTTCCTTTGCCATTGCTAGTGCATGCTGACAAGGCGTTTCGACCTCTGTTTCGTTTGTAATCAGTAGGATTGTACCGGGTCCTATCTCTTGCAGTTCCTCTGTACACGTTACGAGCGGACCTGTGAGAGCTCTTTCCGAGTGTTCAAGGACAGGCGCCGAGAGAATCAGAGGTACCATTTCCACCTGTCCAAGGACATGTCCCGAAAGAGTCAGAAACACCACTACAAACGCAGCCACACTATACATTTTTTCTGTCTCGTATGCGCGTCAAGTACAGTGTGCAAATGAACGTCTCGTTTACTCTTCCTTGTCATAGTGCAATAGCAGGGAAGTTTTACCCACATTGCCGTCTCCTATTAATACTAGACGACAAGCCCCCTCGTGCGTCTCCAGAGCCTCTGCTTCGCTCATGACGGCATCATCATTGGCATTCTTGACGCTTGCAGCCAGCAACATAGAGCGGATGGCTTCCAATCTCTCTTCTCGGTGGTACCAGTTATGCGACTGACATACGTTCTCCGAGTACTGGATGGGGGATCTACCTCTTTCGTTCTCGTCGGTCCAGTTGGCACGTGGAATTCTGTTCAGTACCGAGCGAACACCATTGACATAGAGTTTCCCACACATGTGATGAAGCATCTTCTTCTCGACCAATACGGTCGGGTCGATGTGTTCCACTAGCAAGTCTGAATTCGCATGGTGATAATCGACCGTCGAGTCCACGTCATATCGGATGCACAACAGGTGAATGACCTTTGCCTCGTCTGGGAGATATTTGACAATGTAGTCGAGACCCACCACCATGGCAACTCCATTCGGGATCTTCATCCTCGAACAAAACTCATTCCACAAGCGGTCATCATCAAGCCGAGCTTTGAGTAAATCGAGTGTTCCCATGCTCAATCGTGCATCGTAGATCATCCGAACCCATTGCTGCAAGGGGGAGTGCAAGTTGCATATCGTATCCGCAAAGTACTCATCCTCCACATACTCAAAGTACTCAGCGATCATATGAAGCTGCGAACCACCAACCGTGGTATTCCTCTTCAGGAAAGAGAGAAGCCAGTGTTCGATAAGACGAGGTGAGAGTACGTCCATGACGAACTGTGCTTCCTCATCAGTATCACACATATCCCAAACAGATGTACCGGGATGGGAGGGATTATCTACACAGCAGATGATCCCCTTCGAAGGATTAAGGTCGTGGAACCGCGTTTCTATCTCTTGATAGAAGAGCTCACGAGTCTCATAGGATACACTCTTCGCCGTCAAGATGCAGGGAATGATACAACAGTCACGCAATAACTGCTGCAGAACCTTCGTGTCGATCGCAGTGATGATCACACGGAACAAGTCCACAGAGTAAGAGAGGAAGGATTTCCATAGGATACATGACGGGTTGTTGTTATGACATCTCCACTTCCATTGCCTTTCCTCCCAATGTACGCTGTCGGCTGGAATAACCTCAACTATTGCAGGGATAGCCTGGTCTCGGTCCAGGCGAGAAAAGCACTTCCCGAGTATCTCGATCTGTAGAGAATCATTCTTGTACCTCCGAGTAAGAGCAACAAGTTCCTCCAAAGGTCCACCGTCGCAAATCTTCGCGAATGCCGTCTTACCATTGAAGGTTGCATATCGAATAACCGGAAGAGACGCATGCTTTATGTACTTCACTCGGTCTTCAACAGACAGATTGTCATCCATGTAATCTCCACACGGGATGCAATCCTCACATGTACAGTAAAAATAGGTGCGATTTGTACCACGTAAGGAATCACGTAAGTAAGGTTGAAACGATATCGGAGCATAATACCAGGGAGTGGCATGCTCCATGGTATGTCCCTGCTCTTCAGCAGTCATTTTTGACCATTGCATGTCTTACACTCCTCTCCCTCGTGTCCTAGAACAGAATAATAATGAGCATATCGCTTGCACCTGCTCACTATTTATACCTTCCGATAGGGAGGTTTCCTTCTTCTTTCCCACTCTCCCACCCAACAATAGGGGGGGAGCAGTTGTTTCTCTCCCACCCCCAGTGTACGTGACCAAATATGGATATTTCCCCTTCAGAAGGTGTGTTGCGCCATAGAAACGCTCAGGTTCAAACCTATGACGTTCTGAAGCAGGAGGTGAACGCAGAAGATCCGTCACCACCGACAAGACCGAGTGGTTTCCGGACCTACATTCCCCGCAACGCAAGAGACGCACTATCCGATGCAGTCCTCAGAGGAACCACTGCCATTCAGAGCCTTCCATGGTCTTATTGGTTCGATGAGACTCGCTGGTGGATGTGGAAGAAGAGATATGCTCTCCTCAAGGTGATCATGGCCATCTTTGCAGTGTTCCTCCTCTTCTTCATCATCCATACCTACAATACCTATACCATGTCGCAGGAGGAGTACCGCGTGTACATGTACGGAGAGGAAGCGACACACGGCGGGGACCATCACCTATCGAGTCGTGAAGTGATCCAGCAAGTGAAGCTCTCCGAGGCCTCTATAACACCGAGCCAGTTCCCCACCTACGCCGACGTGGACACTTCTCTATTCAAGGCATGCGTAGCGCTGACCGCAGACGACTTTGCATCCGGTCTAGTGATGCTGGACATTCATACAAGGTCGCTGGGGGAGAGAATCGACAGCTTTCTAGGGGAGGAAGAGGAGGAGGGGGAGGAGGAGGAGGGGGAGGTAGACCATGTGATAGTGACTCTGCAAGAGATTCGAGAGACCAACGAGAGGCTCTTGAAATCCATGGTGGACAGTCTTCCCGAGGAAGAGCAAGAAAACACCATGATGCTGATGATCCCCAAGTTCTGGAACGTGACCTCTCCAGAGGTGGCCGACATTCTGAAGAGTGCCTCCTTCAACCCCTGTGTGCTATCGGTACGTCTCCCAGGTGGGATGGTGGTGACAATGTACAACCCAGTGGCCACGAATCACGTCTACACCACCGACGACTCGAAGTACAAGGATAAGACCATGAAGCGAGTGGATGCCGATCCCGAGGACGTATTCCCATTCTGGGACAGGATCGAGAACTTCTACAAGATTCTAAGGCTTCGCTACAACGAGTGGCCTTCACGTTCCTATGACAAGCCAACCATCACAGACTTTAGAGGCGTCGAGTCCATCTTCTTCCAGATTTACTTGCAGTATCTCTCGGCAGAGGGCCTGTTCGAAGCCATGATGGCATCTCGTACATAAAGGGATCACTTCCAAAATCATGTTTCTTCCCTCCACCCTTCCCTCGGCTACGTGATTCCCCACCTACCCACCCATCCTTTTCTGGTCCAGGTCGGGGGGCCTGCAAAGAGAGAGAGGAGAAGTGGAGATCGACTGGCTGTTCCAAGGGCGTGATGTTGGTACCTACGGCATTCGAAAGGATACGGAGAAGAGGATATTCGAGCACCTCACCGAGGATAGCAGGAGGGTTTCGGAAGCACAGGGAGAGGGAGGCTTCTGCATCTGGTATCAGTTCAGACGCTGGAATAGCGATGACTGCAAGATTCGACGCCAGAAGAAGTACAGGGTCCACGTTGCCATCGTACTGTACCAACTGTTTCACGGCATTGCCCTCGAAAAGGGAGGCCATGGTATACAGTTTTCCCATACGTGTGACGGAAGGCGATTGGACGAGGCGCAGAACCACCAATTCGTATGCGTCAACCCCTGGCATTTGCTACTCGAAGAGCATGGAGGATCGTGTCCTGGCCAAGGCCTTGGGAAACGTAAGAGAACCGGATCTGCCGAAGAGAATGCCCTTCAAGGAGAAGGCGGGAGAAAGCGGCAGAAGCACCACTACAATGGGCCATACCACTACCATCAAGAGGGGACGCAGAGGCACCAAAGGACAAGGCAAGAATCTCATAGGACCTTCTGGGATAAGGTCCTTGGGTCTTCATGCCCTCTCGCTACAGAGGAAGCCGAGAGAGCGAGAGCACTCAATAAGAAGAGAAGACATGAGGACTACAGAACGCTTGCTGACTATCGCTATGGCCAAACCCACATTGGCCGCATGCTCGCTCCTCCTCCGTTCATCGTGGGCGTGGACAAGGACACTGAAAGGGCCATCATTCGCGAGATGCAGACAAGAAGTGCAGAGTTGGAAGACATGTCTCCTCAGGAGCTCTTGCTCTACATTCCTCCCCGCCTCGATGGTACTATGGTGTTCCGTGAGTCTACCATCAGACAGATGCGGACCTTCCTAGCCAAGAACGACATGTGGACTCCCGAATATCTCCAAGGAGTAAAGGAACGCTTCTTACAGAAGAGAAGTCCCACACAAATACCAGAAGTGTTCCCTGCCATACCAAAGGACACTACCATGTCACCGGAAGAGATGGAGCGATTCATGGACACTCGCTTCATACGATACCCACTCGGTTCGCGAGAGACTTACCAAGGCATTTGTGACGCACAAGACCAGCCGCAGCACCGGTCCACTCCAGAGCCCAGGAAGAAGAGAGTACGCTTCATGATAGACGGAGAGATTGTAGAGAGTAAAGAATAGCTTTGTATATACACTAGAGAATCACACCAAAGTTCCTGTAGATCACATCGCGGATGAGAATGTTGTAGAACACAATGCCTTGCACACAAGGGACCTCCGCACTGGTCAAATCTGCCATGCAGAAATCGTTCACATCACAGACTAGACCCTCGTAACATTGCACTTCTGGGAGTAGAGACCATGCTTGCGCAGAACACCAGAATAGGATTGCACAGGCCAACACAGATTTCCAGTTGATCATATTCAGAGTCTTTTCCACACGGCTTTGGGTTGTATACAATCTATCCTGCTCGAAATCGCCTCCTTTAAACCCAGAATCTATCCTTCCCCCTCTCTCCTCGTTTTCCATGTAAATATACCAAATAAGGTAATTCCACTTGGAATTACCTTATAAGGAAAGGAAGTCCTACTCTGATGTAGTTCTGGGGGAGGGAATCAATTGCCTGCCTCTCTCTCATGGAGGATACCCCTACCGTGCCCCTGCCTAGGCAGAAGAAAGACCGAGAGAAAGGCATTGCCTACAGCCGGAAGAACAAGAAGGGAGAAGTAGAAGTGGTGTTCTGGAATGGAAAGAGGATCTTATGTAGGCACCGTTCAGACATTCCTCAATGCAGAAAGTGTGGCGGAAGTTCTTACTGTACCCACGGCAAGTTCAAGTCGGTCTGCAAGAAGTGTGGTGGATCGAGCCTATGCAAAGCCCACCGTAAACAGAAATCATCCTGCTCCATCTGCAAAGAAGGACCAGGATGGTGTATCCATGGCAATCGAAAGACGCGGTGTACCGACTGTGGCACTGGTTCCGAACTGTGCCGTATTCATGGCATATTGAAGAACGATTGCATCCCCTGCGGAGGAGCCTCTGTCTGCGAGCACGGCAGTCGCAAGAGAACGTGCGTTCGATGCAAAGGAAGCCAGATCTGCGAGCACTCCAAGGTGAAGAGTGACTGTAGGCTATGCAGGACGACCAATTGCCCACATGGCAGGCAACGCTCTCAGTGCGTTCCATGCGGTGGTGCTTCCATATGCGAGCATGGAAGCAAGAGGTCGAACTGTGTAGCGTGCAAAGGTGGACATATATGCGAACATAATACTAGAAGGAGTACCTGCAAGATGTGCAATGGTTCTCAGCTGTGCCCGCTGCATCCGGGAGTGATCAAGAACAAATGCATTCCATGTCGTGGAAGTAGTATCTGCAAGCACGATAAGAGGAGATATCGATGCACTATCTGCAGAGAACGTATATTATGCGAACATGGAGTGAAATTCACTGCCTGCAGTGTGTGCGAACCATTCCTGGGAACATGGCTGGAAGAACTCAGTGATCTCCTACAGTAAAGACTTCATCTTCACATTCCCTTCGCTCTGCGGTATGCAGCATAATCGTCCATATGGGGTTCATACAGTTCCACCCGGTAGCTGGAATGGTTCTGATCCTCCTTCTTTGCTTCCTTATTTGGCGCACTTTCCTCCTCTTCCTCCTCGGACACGTAGGGGTCGTGATACTCTTCGCATGCACGCATCGAAATCTTGTAAGTCATTTTCCCCATCTCCCTGTAATCCTCATCAGTGGGTTCCTCAATCTCCTTGGTGGCCATGGACAATATCCCTCCTCCCTCCCTCGCTAGCGTGTACGTGCAGAAATGGAATGATGGGAGGGGGACTTTCCCTCCCTGACAAAAAGAAGGTTTCCATGCCGGGAATTGAACCCGGCTCTAGTGGGTGAAAACCACTCATGCTGACCACTACACCACATGGAACGATGATAATGGAAGATTCATTCGTCGACAGCGCTCTTAACATGAGGAGTCAGAAGTTTGACGAGAGTGCCCTTCTTCATCTTCGCATAATCCGTATGTTCGCTTAGCAACTGAGCATACTCGAAAGCCGTCTTGCCATCCTTCCTCATGGCAGGCCTGGTTACAATAGTGTCCGACATCAAGTCCTTGATCATTTTGGTCATCTCCACATTTCCACACAAGACAGAAACGTGAAGTGCCGTGTATCCGGTGCAAGTGTCGAATCTATCGATCTCATCCTGTTTCAAAGAGGCCAATAACTCGAGTAGGGCATCGTAATTGCTTGCACGAATAGCCACTCCAAGAACTCCCAGCGAGGTCTCGTAATCCGTATCTTCATCTCGGAAGCGGAATTCTCTCTCTCCAATGGGGACTTCCCAATGGTAACTCTTCAGTTCCTCGAGTAACATCCGCACCTGGCATCCGGTAAAATTCACACACATTGGGAAGAGGAGCTTATCACAAGATTCCTTGTCACCATACTCGATAATGAGTTCCAACATTTCAGTATTCATAGGTTTTGGAATCCTACCAGATGAGAGATTGTACAAAGGTAGTGTATCACCATCCGCTTCCCATACGAAGAATGCATCCTTGGTGGTATCCTCGATATCCATTATTCCATGATATATGGCAGCTGTTATAGAACGGTCATCCTTCAACAACTCTATCAGACGTCTTGCAATCCTACCATGGCCACGATCGATAGCGACTCCCAGACACCTCTTGATATGTCCTTGTATTTCCTCAGTATCCACGTCCAAGTATTCCAACAGTAACTCCATCCTATCGTACATATTACTCCGAACCGTCGACTCAAAGGCGGACGGCCTCCCAAGACATGCATTGCGATACGGGATGCGATTCATCACCGTACGGACGATGTAGTCACTACCGAAATCGATCACGTGATGGAGTACAGAGATTCGAGAGATCGGATCAAATTCCTGGAGCTCCTCGTCTGTAGCATCATGAATGAGCATGAACTTTTCCTCGGTAGTGGCTAAAGCCATTCGTTCAGCAAGGGTCTTCATGCTGGACAAGAGTACCTGCCTGGAGGACAGAACAATGACATTGAGGAAGAGGGGATACTACTCCCCCCCCCCTATGGAAAATGTCTTTAAGAGGGGGGTAAGAAGGAAAGATCCCCGATCAGTATCAATGGTAGGGAAGGGAAGGGAAGATATGGGGGGGAGACGATCATTTGCTTCCTTTCCACTCCTCCCGACCAGGACGAGTATGGAACTCTCACTCTACAGTGCCATTTCAAGACCTGATTCCAAGGAAGGCATCGAGACCGTACTCGGTTTATGTCCTCTACAAGACTGTCATTATGCAGACTTCACAAAGGCACTCGAGTACGCACTGCGTCGGCATCATGGAGAAGCCATTATTATTCTCTTGAACAACATGCTTCCATCATACCTGGAGAAGATGATCCATGCTACCAAAGTAGAGCTTGCATCCACTGAGATTAGTAATCGCGGTCCGACTCTCCTCACTCAATTGTATACCACCCCCGAGGCGGACGTACGGAATACTATCCTCGGTGTCATGGCATCCAACGAACTTGCTTCTCAAGACAAAGACCTATGGTCCGATGTACTGTACCAATCGATATTGGGGGGCAAGACGTATTTCGATATGACAATTTCATACTTGCCCAGTGAAGTACATGATGAAGTAGCTCTGAAACGCATCATATCTGAAACAATCCGACAGATGAATCTTCCACTTCTTAAGACTATTCATGATACCTGGCCACAAGCACTCTCCGCTGGTTGCGACCGCTATGACTCACATCGTACTTATATCTCTGCAGCGTGCCATACTGGAAACGAAGAGATCATCCACTTCATTGGGGACAAGATCCCTCAGGAGAGCCGGAGTATTGTGCAGACTACTGATTCGCAAGGTTGGAATGTATTGCATACACTGGCCGAGAAGGGATCCCGATCTATCATAGAGTACCTTTATGAATGGGTGGGACCAGGAGAACAGTGGCAGAAAGGTGTTGAACAACTGCACAGAAACCGAACTCCAGCTCTGATCGCTCATTGGCAAGAATACCATGACATTGCCCATTTCCTCCGACCCGACAGGGTACGAGATAATGTCAAAGGAGCCTTGTGAAGCATCTTCAATACATTTCATTCACCCATCTCTCTCTACACCCTAGAAGAGAAGGTGGGGGGGGGGTAAGAAGGAAAGCTCCCCGACCAGTATCAATGGAAGGGAAGGGAAGGGAAGAAAATGAGACGGTCATTTGCTTCCTCTCCACTCCTCCCGACCAGGACGAGTATGGAAATCCCACTCTGCAATGCCATTTCAAGACCTGATTCCAAGGAAGGCATCGAGACCGTACTCGATTTATGTCCTCTACAAGACTGTCATTATGCAGACTTCACAAAGGCACTCGAACACGCACTGCGTCGGGATCATGGAGAAGCCATTGCTGTTCTCGTGAACAACATGCTTCCCGCATACCTGGAGAAGATGATCCATGCTACCAAAGTAGAGCTTGCACCCGCTGAGATTAGGAATCAAGGTCCGGCTCTCCTCACTCGATTGTATAGCACCCGCGAGGCGGACGTACGGAATGCTATCCTTGGTGTCATGGCATCCAACGAACTTGCTTCTCAAGACAAAGACCTATGGTCCGATGTACTGTACCAATCGATGTTGGGGACCAATTCTCATTTGGATTTGGTCATTCCATACTTGCCCAGTGAAGTACATGATGAAGTAGCTCTGGAACCCGTCATCGGTAAAACAATACGTAAGGAGAATCTTCCGCTTCTTAAGACTATTCATGATACCTGGCCACAAGCACTCTCCACCGATTTCAAATTCGGTGGCTTTAATGAGAGATATATCACTATAGCGTGTAGGACTGGAAACGAAGAGATCATCCACTTCATTGGAGACAAGATCCCTCAGGAGAGCCGGAGTATTGTGCAGACTACTGATTCGGAAGGCTGGAATGTATTGCATACACTGGCCGAGAAGGGATCCCGATCTATCATAGAGTACCTTTTTGATTGGTTGGGGCCAGGAGAACAGTGGCAGAAAGGTGTTGAACAACTGTATGGGAGACGAACTCCGGCACTGATCGCTTATCGGAACGAACACCACGACCTTGCCCAATTCCTCCGACCCAACAGGGTACGAGATAATGTCAAAGGAGCCTTGTGAAGTATCTTCAATACATTTCATTCACCCATCTCTCTCTCTACACCCTAGAAGAGAAGGGGGGGGAGAAGGAAAGCTCCCCGACCAGTACCATTGAAGGGGATGAGGGAGAGAAAGGAGGATCATTTGTTTCCCCTCCCACGCCTTTTCATTGATCAAGGAAGAATGAAGGACGACCTCTACAATGCCATTAAAGGATCGAATCCTGCAGGCGAAGTCCAGACCATACTCGACCTCTGTCCTCTACAAGAGTGCCATTATGATGACTTTGAATACGCAGTATACAAAGCAATAGGTAGGAAACAATATGAAGCAATTGTTGTTCTCCTGAACAATATGGATCCTTCATACTTGCCGAAGATGATCAAAAAAGCAGAACCTGTGACTCCAGACAGCATGTATCCTGATCCAGATATAGAAGTCTATACCAGACTGTGGTATACTCGGGATGAAGGAGTAACTAATGCGCTTCTTGATGCCTTGGCATCCAATGAGACTACTTCCCAAGACGCAGACCTGTGGATCAGTATACTATGCGACTGGTCGAGACGGGCCGAATTCGAGCGGGCGATTCAGTATTTGCCCAGTGATCTGAAGGATAAAGTGGACGTAGACACTCTTCTCTTGTCATCAATTTACAATAGTGAATGTCTTCCAGTTCTCGAGATCATCCATACAACCTGGCCACAAGAATTCGTCAATAGTTGCATTGATGGAGTTTATCTTAACCCGTTCATAATCGCATGTGAAATGAGGAATGAGGAAATTTACCGATTCATTGGAGACAGGATTCCTCAGGAGAACAGGAATATCATTTTCCCCAAACACCCGTATGGTCCAAATATACTGCATAGACTGGCCAAGACGGGATGCCTATCTGTGTTAGAGTACGTTTTCGAGTGGTTGGGATCATCAGAACAGTGGCATAAAGGTATTGAACAACTGCACGATAATCAAACTCCATCACTGATTGCTCAGCGATATGGCCACTCTGACGCTGCTCAATTCCTCCGACCCAACAGGATACGAGATAATGTCAAAAGAGCCTTGTGAAATACACCGTTGAGAATAGTTAACACCCAATAGCGGAAAACTGCCTCCCCCCTTCCATCTGTTATCCAACCATTCGAAAAGGAGGAGGAGGGATGAAAGTGCGACAGCTTCTAAGGATCACTTTGGCCTCTATCACCCTAGTATCATGTATGCTAATGCTATGGATGATTGTGGGAGATCTATCAGAGGCCAGTCGTGAGGAAGAGGTCTCCGTTTTCACTCTGCTCTCATTCTCCTATGAAGTCGCTCAACCCACAGGCTCTCAGGGGCACCGATGCCAGCCACTCCCCGTTGAAGCGGGTCCCAACCTCAGAGACAGATGTGGTCCTTGGTTCGTTGTGATTGGCGTGGCCAAGGGAGGTACTCGCCAGCTCATGATAGACCTCAATCACTGTAGCGACGAGGTGATCCTCCCCACACCGGATGATAATGCCCACGGATCCTTCTGGGAGCCCAAGTTCTTCAATGGCTATCGCTTTGACCAACATTCGTGGGAGCACTACATGTCACTCTTGGGAGAAGTGTACGTAGAGGATGACGGTCGCCATTTTACAGGAGAAAAGTCACCTCAATACTACCAGATGACAGATCTCCAAATTGGCAGAATGTACAATTGGTTCCCTCGTACAAAGATCATCCTGAACATACGTGACCCTCGTGACCGCTTCTACTCGTTCTATGCCATGCAGGTGCGAAATGGAAAAGAGAGCTGTCCAGAAGGACAGGGAGATCGCCTACCAGAATGTTTCGACCGCTTCCTGGGCAAAATCTATGCGGGCAGATGGTCCATTCCAAAGTCAGGAGCCAACGGTAGCCATCTGAGCAATGCGGCCGACAAGCTCTCCCAGATGGATGGGCTGACTCTAGACACGGCCCAACCAACCGACGCAAGACACAGGGCCTACGCAGAGGGGTGGGACTACACGCGAGTACTGCAAAAGTGGAGAAGACACTACGGCAACAATGTCCTTGTACTGCCTCTTGACTATCTGAACAATCCCTACGCCAATCTAAGAGGGTTGGACGGTCTGCAGAACTTTCTAGAGATCCAAAACGTGGACAGTGAGGCACTGGCTCGCTGCATCACAGAGGAAGGCAACAGCAAACGGGAGAAGAACGGCTCCTACCCACCCATGAGCCAAGATGCCCACGCATTCCTAACGGCCATCTACAAGCCTTCTATGGAGGCCTTGGCACGTGAAGAGGGCATCGATTACTTGAATGCCGATTACTAATTGATCCTAATATAGAAAAACTATTTCTACCAGCGTCGACAGGCATACCCCTTGGAGGCAACCGGTATACCATCCATCAGTTGGGTGATGTCAATGCGTCAGGAATGGGCGGTGCTCATGAGCATACTGGCTATATGCTCTCTATTGCTCGTCATATCATTCACGATCGACAGCCAGAGAGACGAACAGCTGTCGAGGCCGGTCTTTGTACCCCCTCGCCTTCCTTCCCTACAATGTCCCATTGGCCTCTCGTTCGACTACAGGATATCACCTCATTACACTGTCGATGACGACGACGGCGGCCTTACTCTACAGCAGGCCATCCGATGTCTGGAGGAACCCGTTACCCACGTCAGGCATGTGATACTCGTGGACCCAAGGATCCTGGCAGCCGATTGCATACTCGATTCTGACCCCTCGTATCGCAGAACATGCATTGGCCTGGCAGAGAGGTACTTCTTTGCCGTTCAGTCTTCTGCCAATCCCTACATTACCTACTTGGACGCCATCCATGCACGAGAGGTGGTCGATGATGACATTCCCGACCTTCCTTTGACAGCTGCCGATGGTCGGTGGGGATACTTTCACGACGTCCTGGAGGAAGGAGAATGGACAATACCTCTCTGTGGTACGTGGGTCAGTGATAACCGATGGGTCGTATGTCCAGAGGACGTGCTCTGGGCAACAACTCTATTTACAGACAACACCAATCGCAACTACGAGTCCATGATCCATGCCCTCCTTCATTCCATCGAAAAGAACTGTCCCCACCTACGGAAATCGCACGGTGTCATCTTACATTATGGTAGCGAGGGACGTGGCGGAGGTGGTGACATATCACTCTTAGAAGACTCGGTACTGAACGTGTCCATTCTCAACATCCCCACCATTCCTCCCTGGATTCACGGTAGCGATGCGAGCATGAACTTCATTCGGACCGAGTTCTTCAATGACTGGAACGTCACAGAGCCCTACGTGATGCTGGTCGATGCCGACATCATCTTCTTGGAGGATCCTCTCCCATGGCTCTCTCCCAGACACCTTCGAATGGCACAGGCCACCACTGTAGATACAGCAGTGGAGGCATTTAACCACCTCGACAACTGGCTCATGCATGGCTTTGACAGCGAGGGGGAGAAGTGCATGCACCACTACAGTGGAGAAGATACCTATTGGTTCTACAATGGCGGCCAGGTGTGGGGTCCCAGAGATGTCTTGGAGATGTTCCTGATCACCGAGAAACAGCATGCTCTCATAGACATTGGAGGAGGAGGTACCCTCCACTACCGTGACATGTTCATGATGTCCATGGCCTACTACTCTATGGATCCTCCCTTCTTGGAGCTTCCCATGGAACTGAACCTCGACTCTGCTCTCATTCAGAAACACCTGGACTGGGCATGCAAGTATCTCAGAGGTCCTGTTGTTGCCTATCATTACCACGAACGCATCAATGCAAAGGGAGTCGTAACGGTACCTCCAGGAGGCAATCACTGTCTCTCCCTTCAGAATCTACGCAAGAATGTGGCTTTCACTACCAATCCTTCTACTAGGTCACCTCCATCAGCCCCCGCGGCGGTGGTTCTGGCTCCTCCCACTTACGATGACTTGCTTCTCACTCTGCATCGCCACCTCTTACACAAGTCGGAAGCACTGGTCATACACCAGCATACGAGAAAGGCAGGAGGGGGAGAGCTGAGAAACCTGGCGTACCAGAGTGGCCTCTACAGTCAAGGAGGCTGCGAGATTCAGAACTCTTGTCTGGCACCCGATGACTGTACCGATGGGAAAGTGCTCTACCTCACCAGCGTTCGTGATCCCGTCTCTCGACTCGAGAGTGATTTCAATTGGGAGGGACCAGGGGGGAGCCAACCCTGGGCAATGACTACATGGCCTTCTCGACTGAGAAGTGGCCCCGTCGAGGATTGGACTCTCGGCGATTGGCATGCCTGGATGCAATGGCCCGAAGAAGGACTTGGAGTCCTGTCTTCCGACCTCCCAGGCGTTCGTGTCCGAGGCCTCTACCTGCCCAACTATGCCACCATGCTACTGGGATCTCTCTCAAGCGTACCCCAAAGCGATGGTGGGTTCACAGCCCCCGTAGGCTTTCATGATGTACCTTGCCCCACCAATACACTCCCCTGCCAACCACGTATGGTACGACGCATCACAGACAGGGCAGAGACGGCTCAGATGCTGGAAAGGGCCAAGCGAGTTCTAGAGCAGCAATTCGCACTGGCCGTGCCCTTCGAGGAGGTCAGCTCCTCCTACTTCTGGGAGTACGTTACCGACAGGACGGGCGGTGAGGACATTACTCACAACCCAAGACCAGTGGTGCATAAGAACCCTCACGTCTACACGTTCCCAGAGGAGATTCGAGAGAGGATCCTACAAGAGAACTGGGCCGATCAAGAACTCTATGAATTCACCCAGAGACTTCACAGAGAACGAGACCCGTGCTACAAGAGTCAAGGATGGCCCGCCAAGCCCGTGATATTCTTGATATCCATGCACAAAACAGGCACTACCACCTGGAAGGCCATGATGGAAGACCTCGGCTACCAAGTGGTGCATGCCGACTCGCATTCGGAAGTGCCGTCGCCAAAAACATGGCAGCGCAGACTTGCTTGTGATAGGATCGCTAGCAAGATCGAACACTCCAATGCCTACCAAGACATACCTTGGTTTCTATTCTACCGAGAAGCAGCAGAGATTCTTCCCAACGCTCGCTTCGTGTTCATCGACAGGCCAGAGGATGAATGGCTGGCCTCTGCCACGCATCACTTTACCTCCAGACCACCCTCTCCTTGGAGAGGTCATCTCTACGGTGAAGAGTGCAACACGGCCCCAAACGTCGCTCTGCCCTCCTCCTGCCAAGAGGTCATGCTCCGTACCTATCGGGAGCACAATCAGGCAGTGACCGAGTTCTTTGAACACCCTCTTCGCTCCCATCGCTTTATGCGGCTCGACATTCACAATCTGACCCACTTGGAAGCTCTTCGACACGCTCTCTTTGTGGGGTACACGGGAGGTAACGTTCCTCAATGGGAATGGAAGAATAGGAGCGAATAAACCACCACCCTATAGGTAGAATTACTTAAATACGTATCTATAATCATCCCCTCTTTTCGCCTCATATCTTCCAATAGTCGACGTTCCCTCTCCTCAGAGGAGGACGAGATGTCAGGCCTTATCAACTTTCTCTTCCCTCCAACTCATAGGGAGTTGGAGAAGCAGAAACAAGAAGATGATGAGGCCAGGAGATTGAAGAGAATCAACCGGGAGCAGAGAGCGAGAGAAGAGAGCGAGCAAAAGCTCAACCAGCAAAGGGCTCGTTTTACGGACGATATTCATGACCCTGAAGTGTCCTGGGCAACCATCGCTGAGAAACTGTATGACGTCGAAGAAGACGATGACTTTTTCTATCACGCCAAGGCAGATAGTGATAAACGGATGAGCGTTGAGGGTTACAACATCCCACTCGTCGTATTCCTACGTCATGTTATCTCACCAGGAGAGGATGGGTATCAAACCGTAGGTACTTACCTGGATCCAGAGCATGAGGAAGTTCTTATTGCTTTGCTAGAGAAGACTCCACACCAGTTCTACTATTCCACACCTGCCAAAGGCATCATCGAACTTGCGTTCGCCAACATCGACATCCTCACTCTCTTCTTCACGATTCTGCCAGAAGAGATATTGATTCGACCGAGATTGTACTCTGGCAGATACAATCGTCAAACCGACCAACCCATGTGGCCCTATTCACCGCAAGACTACCCCAAATCGTTCAGATCAGCCCTCATCAAAGCTGCACGTGTAGCTATTGAAAATCTCTCCACTTCTGAAAGGAAGCAGCAAGCCATCACCATCAACGACTTTCTACTCGAAGTTCTGGGGAGAAAGTACCCACAATGGATCTTCGAGCGCACTTCTACAGGCGCGAGTACAAGTTTCATGAGCGCCTATGTATTCGGATACCAGTACATAGCAACCGATGAGGCCTCGCCGTTCCTGGAAGAAGACGCCTCGACTCTCCAAGCAGACTACGTGGACAAAATCATCGAGATTGGTCTCCGGTACAAGGAGGAGCACGATGGTGAGTCGAAAGAAGAGATTTCCTCTTTTGACCCATTTGCACACGACAAAAGTGGACTATCCCTTCTGTTCGCTGCCTACAAGACAGAAAATCCGCGTGTCGTCAAATCGATCTATGACGTTCTTACACCGAAAGAACGCAAAGCCGGTATCCAAGGAAGGGATGGTAGACCACGCGTCCCTGCCGTAGTATTCCACAAGCGAATGCTCGATAAACTAGAGGAACAGGACCCTCCAAATATGGAAAGGATCCAAGTCCATCGTGCCATCCAACGCACGCTGGAAGGAAAGTCTGGAGTGGCTCCCAAAAAAGCCATGTGAGAAAAACAAATACATTCTTATGATCGCATCCTCCCTCCGCCCAATTGTCATTATTCGTTTTGAGGGAGTGGGGGGGGGAAGTCATAATGACGGAAGCTCTATTGGAAGCTAGGAATAGCTTCTACGATGAATTGTATGCCGAGGAAATGGATTGGGGGAGTCTTCTAGACAATCTCTACGAGACTCCTGCCGGAGACGAGTTCTTCTACTCTGCCGACCATGATATAGCTAGCAGTGAGGGTAGACTTGCTCTTCACACTCCTCTTATGGGATACTTGGGAAAAGTGGTCATTGGGAAACGAGTCCAGTATGAAACACCAGGATGGAATCTGGAGGAAATCCAACTAGAGATATTGAACGTTCTGATAGAGAAGACACCCACACAGTTCTATGGAAAGAAGCCATCTCAAGGCCTGGCACCTCTGATCTTATCCAACTACGACATTGCCTCTCAATTCTACGACTTGTTACCCATCGAGGCTCTGCTTATCAAACTACCATCTGTACCGGAGGATTCTCGCACTATCAGTCGCTATGACTCACTACCTCAGGAAAGGAGGGCAACCAAAAGGAATATTCCTTTCTTCCGGTTGCATTCATCAATATCTTCCCAGTCTCTTCTAGAGTCACTCATTAATGCAACCGCATCTTCCAGTACCTGGAGAGGAGACGAAGAAATACCGTACCGCTATCTGCCCAAGACCCAGACAGACGACGACGGCAAGATACCTGTCCGTGATCTACTCCACGAACTGTTCATGAGCACATTTCGAAAGTTTCCACAATATCTCTTCAAGCATATCACTACCATTAAGAATAGTCCAGTATCCGTTCTTGGTCGATACATTTGGAGGATGGATAATGGTATGAACAGCATTAGGAGTCGTATGTACCAGACGACCAAAGTGAACAGAATCATCGCTATTGGGGAAGAGTACAAAGCACAGAACCCCGAATTGGTGGATCTAACTATGGATTGGATCCCAGACGGAGACAGAGACTCACTGATCATGGAAGCACTCTACAATAGGTACACACCCATGCTCCAGGCAGTCTATGCCATTCTCACAGAGGAAGAAAGGACCAGGCCTCAGCCAAAGAGAGATGACGCGACACCTGTACAACTTCAAGAAAGGCTCATCGAAGACCTCCGGATCACTGAAGCCAGGCAAGCGAAAAGTCGAGCAGGCAAAGGTCGACCTTCGAATTCTCCAAGGCAAGACGCGCCATTTTGCTCCCAAAAGAGCCACGTAAATACAGTCAGATCAGTCGTTCATTCACTCAATAGCACCTTTCGGCATCATGGGCTTGGAGAGCTTGATCAACAAGTCAATGTTACAAGTGTCCTCGTAGTCATCTCTCACCTTCAGAAGGTGCTCATGGATAGTCAGATCAATCTTTTTGGCTCTGATTATGAAGAGTCGAGAAGGAGCAACCTTCAACAGACTGAGAATGCATTGGTAAACACTAACAAGCGTCCAGAATCTCTCGGTTGGCATAGAGGCCAATGGACAGAAATACTCTACCACGAATTGGACGAAACAAGCTTCACCATGGCGGGGACATGGTGAAGACATGATATCCTCATATCGGTCCACTAGTTTGGAAATGATCCTCGGACGACGCATCAACCTAGACTGGAAACAAAGAGGGGTCGAGACGAAATCAGATGATTCCATGCGGTCGAAGATCAAGTCGGTATGATCGTCGTGATCCAGTATTGCTTTCGCAGCATCTCTATGGCTGAAATCGACCATACGTGAGAATAACTTCCTAGCAGGGATGAATTCGCGACGAGACCACTCTTTCAGGTAGAAATGGATGAACATAACACGGCAACCACCATAATGCTCCAATATCGGCATCAATGCAGCCTCGAGCGTCTCATCACTACTCCGGGAGAGAAACAATTGGATCTTTTCCCAAGTGTTGTCGGAAAGGGCGATCCAGTTTGAACATAGTTCGTAGTAAAGTCTGACGATACTCTTCTCCCACATTATCCCCACATCATCAAGGAGCATCTCGAATATACGGGGTGGCAGTGAGTCATTGGTGATCAATTTCGATGCCCTCGACGCAAGTTTCATATCCTTTGTATAGACGACCATCTGCTGTAGTTGTTCATGCACCCAATGCCTCTTGCTTCCAAAGGTTCCTCGATCGTACAATGCGATCATGTAGTCCAGTTTCCACCGGTGCTTTTGGGCACGCGAGAATAGGCGTGACCAATGAGATTTTGGGATCTTCTTCTGTCTTTCAGGATCATCGTTGTCCCACTCCAGAACCCATTCTCCTCCGAAGAGCCTTTTTCCTTTCTCACACAGCTTCATGGCCTCCTTGTCGAGATATGGTACCGGATCATGACTCGGTGTTCTCTTCCCGAGAACGCTCTTTGGAGGCGTCTCCATAGATACGCGCTGGTAGAGACTGATACATAATGGTGTGGGTTCTTGCACTCTTTTATATTGTAGAATGGGGAAGTTTTACGCACCGTTAAGAAAGATAGCTTGTTGTCTTTCCCCCCCCCTCTCCAAGTTTGAGTTCCATGCAATCACGCACATAGCTTTATTCGTTTCCTGCGTAGACATGCAAGAATACCCATGCACGCACCATGGCTTTGAGAACGCGCAACATCGGTGGAAGCTTCAATGATTCGTCTTATCGCTACCAAATGCCAGTTCTGTCGATCGTGGTAGAAGGACGAGGCAATGGCATCAAGACCCGCATCAACAACATTGCAGATGTCGCCCATGCTCTTCACAGAGATCCATCGTGCACGGTTCTTCCTCTCTCTCTCTAGCAAAGTAGTTCTCTCTGTTGCTGACGATCTTCTCAGACATCATGCGATTCTTTGGATACAAGTTGGGGACTCAATGGAAAGCGTCGCCGGCCGTATTAAACGGCAAACACGACCTTGGTACACTGAACACGACCTTGGATGAGTTCATCAACGAATGGGTACTCTGTAAGGGCTGTGCTCTACCAGAGACACGTCTTTATGTACGAAGAGGTATTGTGAGCACCAAGTGCTGTGCATGTAGCCATGTGCATGACTGCAACATGAGTCGCCGACTTACATCGTACATCGTCAAACATCCTCCAAAGAAGGACAAGAAGCGTATGAAGCGTCAGAAGCACGATTTTGGCTTTGTTCACGACCTTCCTCCGGAGGAAGAGCAAGTCTGGCTCTCAGACACAACAGATGAAGCTGTAAGAGCTCGCAGCGAGAGGGCTCTTGTAGACAAGCGACTATTTGCAGTAGACTAGAGTTTGAGGAACAAGATCGCCTACTGCATCTATCTATCTATCTTCAGGGTGGTATTGTCGATCGAAAGGTCCCCAAATATAAATCTACTACGCATTGATAGTCGCTACTACCTCATTTCCACATCCGGTACCTGATCATTCCCTCTCTTCCTACACTGGGAGAGGAAAGAAGAGGACCAATGCTCAAAGGTCAGCCTTTGAAGCTTGGAGGCGCCTGGATCAATGCCGATGAGGATCCAGGGCCCGACTTTTACCTAGAGGTAGAGAAGGTGGGCAAGCAGGCCGACAACGTAGACCAAGAGAACTTTACGATCTACCTCGACGAATATGCCAAGGATCTCCCACAGGACCGATTCAATCTACTCGCCAACGACTTCAAGACAGAGATTCTCCTCTCCCTCTCCACCAACATTGCCATGAGGAGTGGAGAACCCATGAACGCCAGCAGTACCACCAAGCTCTATGGCATGACCTCTTCGGAACGATCCATTCTCTACAACATGACCATGGGCCGCTACGATCCCATGCGTCTCCCGAGCATCTACTCTACCGGAGGAGTGGAAGCGGGCGTCATCGACCCACTATTATTGGGTCCCAGTAGTGATCCCAACGCCACGTCGCTCTACAGCGGAATCCATCTGGCCTACCTGTCTCAGCTCTATTGGCCACTGGCCGTTCTCCTCGAGTCCATGGGCGCCCTCGACCTAGGTGGTTCCATTGCTCCTCTTCCTCCACAGGATGACGCCCAGTCGAGCAGTGCCGAAACTGTCAAGCGTCAGATAGCAACGGTTTCCGATCTCGTGAGCCAACACTTTAGGAGCTACCTATCGTCAGGCACGAGTCCCCAACAACACCGTGAAGGTCTCATCAAAGGAGAGGACACAATCTTTCCGGATAACCTGATTGCAGCAGCCAAGTACCACCCATCCCTGATGGAGAACTACTCACTCCTCCGCTCCATCGATGCCGAGAAGCAGACTCGACCAGGCCGCTTCGCCTCCATGGCTCACTATGAGGCCTCTACAGTGAGTGGCAACAAGGACCTGGATAGCGAGTCTCGTTTCCGCACCGTACTGGAACCGGTATTCGACGGCTCCATTCCAGAACCGATGCTCATCATGAATGAGGTAACGGCCATCGAAGGGCTACTGGATATCAACCCCTTGGCCAACATACCCAACCCACTGTGGAGAGGAACATCTATCCCCACTCGCCAGCATTTGATCGATACTCCTTTGCACATTCCTGCCACCGGGTACATTAAGGACGACGGAGAGTCTAGAGTTACCGGACGTGCACCATCCGTGCTTAGAGTGAGCTATGCAGATTCTAATGCACTCCTAGCCACCGACAAGGCAGAGGACCACGCCGTTCAGCGGTCTACCACCACCTACTTTACCAATGCCTACATCCAACACGAAGTCATGGAGCTTCATGGCATCGTTGGTGGCCTGGAACTCGCGCCCGACCAGCAGCCGGCCTCACCTTCACCATCGGAACGACTCGTAGACCAACTCCTATTGGACGCCAACGCTCGAAACTACCCCTATCTAGGCATTCATCCAGGAGACTACATGAGTGGTTTGGGAACGCACGTGTTGGAGAAGCACTGGACGGCTCTCGCCTGCTGGGAACATACACCCTTTCTAGCGTGGCATCAGAACATCACGGGCCTCTTCTTGCAGAATGCAGTGAATTGGACCATCCTTCAGAGACTGGAGGCGCGTTCTATGCAGATCACAGGCAAGAGCCGCCAGGGCGGTAACCCAAGAGTGGAAGCCATGATTGGTGCTGCACTGGACCAGGTGTCTAGTGCACTCCTATTTGGAGCCCGAGATTCCACTTACCGCTCCGTGTATATGGACATGTACCACAACGAAGAGGCGGTCGCAGAGCACACTCCCATCATGCGAGAAGAGGTCGTAACCTACATCTCTTGGGCATTCCAGTTACAGGTTGACCAGTTTCGATTCTCTGACTCCAAGGCCACTGGCAGAAGGAGAACCGTGGAAGAAGTGACTGTAGAAGCCTCTATACGCGACGTTCATCCGGAATTCGTGCCTCCTCTGACAGAAGGACTGAAGAGTGAGCGATTGGATTCTCTCTACAGTGAGATGCTTGCCTCCTTCCAGGTTCTGCACCTCGACTACACGCTCATCCACGATGCCATTCGCCTGTTCTGGAGACATACTACCCATCCAGTGTTCGCACCCACGGTTGATAGTCCCCGTATCCACACGTTCATCACGGGCTACTACCGAGAGCTATTCTTGAACACATTCGATAACCAGGGAGGCTTTACAGGCCCTCCTCGTGCCAAGAAGATTCGTCGGCAGAAGGAGGAGACCACACTGAGTATCTTTACGCTCAACGATGCAGAAGCAAAAGCCACTATCAAGGCCATGTCTCCATCGGAATGGTCTTCTCACCAATTCGTAGCTCGTATGGTCAGCACTGTGATCACAAGAGTCCTCCATGACATTCTCAGGAGAGACGCCCTTCCCACCCTACGGAAGAACGATACAGAGGCCTACGACGCCTACATGGCTTACTTCTTCCACTTGGATACTGCCAAGAAGGACAAGGATAGTGATAGAGCCATGCCCATCAGCCTCTCCTCCTACGTACGAAACGGCCTCGTCGTACGCGTCAACCGCGAGACGGACCGCCTTATCGACGAGTGGGTTAAGAACAGCCTTCGTGACACTACGGTAGATCTATTCGCAAGGTATCTCACCATGTTGGTTGGAAGTGAGGGTCAGAAGAATACCATGCGAGACGTGACCGATGATTCTCTATCCTCTATCGACGACGAGCAAACAATGGAATCCATTGTCGAGGTCTTTGATGCCTACATCTTCCTCAATGGCACCAATGTGATCATGAAAGATTTCTATGACGAAGCACTCAAACGTGCCATTGTCTGGGGATTTACCGAGGCCGACCTTTACGACAGTGTTACGGTTCTGGCCAAGAGAACCACCGAAGTCATGTTCGACATTCCGACTCTCTTTGCGGAACCCCTCTCTGTCAAGTATCCCCGACCGGCTCTTCCCGTAGGGTCCAGTGAAGACCAGAAGCCTTCACTGGTACCTAGGAACCTCTCCGATGCCTTGGATGCAGGTCCATTCAGTCCAGCTTCCATGCTGGCCAGCATGAGAGAGGACATGCCAATGATCCCCCTCCTCCTCTACGATCATCTCAAGTATTCGTTCAAGTCCTCCAGTGACCCACGTACCATATCTCTGCAGAATGTGAACAAGAAGACGGGTCAGAAAGAGCCGCTGGTATACACTCACCCTGCGAGGAAGCTACCCTCCAACACAACCTCTCTGTCCGTGACTCTCCCTCCACCAAAGGCCGACAGTAGACGATGGAGTGCCAATACCTTCTCTTCATGGATCAGACACGAGCCACTCTTCGATCATCAGCAGGCCTACATTCATCGCATGATGAAGTACGACGAGTATGCCATGGCCTCCCAGCGGCGAGATCCAACCATTCAATTCCTATGGACTCGCTCCAATGCCGACATTCGCGTCCAGTTCACCTATGTGGCTCCCAACGACGTCAAGATGGCCAGGATTCGATGGCTCGTCAACGAGGTTGAAGTTCGAACCTTCTACTCACTTCTATCGCAAGACAATGGCGACCCCCTAGAGACGACAGGAGCGCCGGAGGACAATGTTCGATGGTTCCAAACAAAGATCAGGATCTCCAGGAATCCCACTTCGTACAACAAGGCCACAGAGGTGAAAGAGGTCGATAGGAGCCTCGAGTCGATGCTCACCGTCTGCTGTTCCATTCAGTTCTACTACGACACTGCAGGAAGCTTCCCTTCTCCCGTACAGTGTGAATCCTACACGACTGTCAATGCACCCTTCAACACAATGAGGGTCACGCCCGCCTATGCCAGAAGTGAAGCACCACCATCGGACATCATGTGGAAGATTGGCAAGAATGAAGAGGAGGAGCGGCACCTGGGAGAACTTAGGGATATATTGCGCGCAGATGCCAGCCAGTGGGCATCGCTGTCTCAAGAGGAGAAGGATGACAAGACTCGGTACTACCACGATCTCTACCACCATGCCTCTTCACACACTCCCAAAGAGATACGTGACAAAACAGTAGTGGAGGATCTGGCACCCTCTCGGCCCTACCAAAACACTGCAGCCTATGCAGGAGTCTTGAAGGACAAGTACAACGCCGGCAACTATGTCTATGCGCAAGTACTCGTATAAATTGGGCCACCCAATCGCTCTATTGTATTCATCGTCTCGGAGAAGCAATTTCTTCTTCCATCTCCATGGAGAATATCATCTCTGGCTCCTCCTGCTTCTTGAGAAGGTTCTTGAATCCAAATTGCAAGCCTTGAAGGAACCTCTTGTCCTTCGTAAGATCCAGTGTAGGCTTGTAGATCTCCAGCACTGCTTCGGCCAACATCATCGAATCCGAGGATTTGTTCTTACCATCCTCCTCCGGGCTCCACTCTAGCATAAAGAAGCGTTCCTCTCCATCCTCTATGGAAGCTATCTTACACTTACCAACCGTGTCATCTTCACGGTGCTTGCACATCACATGCTTGAGTATCACCCTGGCCATGATTTCCCCTACGCCTCCCAGCCACCCCATGGCCTCGCTCAGACACGATTCATCCAACATCATGCTAGATACTTGCTCCTGCACCATGATTACCCTCTCCGTTCCGTCCAGCCGCGAAAGAACAACCAAGACAATAGAGTCGCAATGGATCGGCTCAGCTTTTATACATGTAAAATCTCGGTTCATTCCCCCCCCCCTTCATGGCCGGGTGGGTGTTTTTTCTCTCCTTCCCCCCCCCCTCTCTCTCAGAAGAGGTCGAGTGAGTAGGCAAGTACGAATACCGAGACGACAAAGAGAACCAGAGAAAACACCATGGGTACGATGCTTCGACTGGCGGCCTCGATTTGTTCAAAGCCCTGTGGAGCGGGAGTGAGGCGAATGACACTCCCGTACCTCTTCGAAGCCAACAGCCATGCACTTGAAAGCGCTGGAGTGATCTCTTCGATCAGATCACTTACAGTCTGAGCCCTGTCTGCTTGTCCCTCTCCTTGAAGCATTCGAATCGTCCACTCGCAACCTCCTCCTCCATCCTTCGAATCGGGGTCGGTAGTAAGCCACGCAGCATTGCTAGCAGAGATACCATACTTCCCAGACTTCTCTCGAAGCTTACCTTCCACGATCCCGACCGCAGTTCCCATGGCCGTTCGGATCTCCTGAGAGGATTCGGTCAGCACCGGGTTGGATGTAGTGCCCAAGACGCCAACCATGGTGGTAAACAAACACTAATGGAAAGAGACGCGGCTTGCATAGAACTGCATGGGTAATGGAGGTGCTAAAAATGTATTCTGTAGATTAATGATGGATGTCTAATCGCTCTCGTCGCCGTCGTCCTGTGCGTTGTCTGCGTCCACATCCTCGTCCGAGTTCTCTTCTCCTTCCTCCTCCTCTTGAGGAGACATCTGCAGTGGAGGGTACGGGTTCTCGTCACCATCATCTGCTCCTTGGTCTTGTCCATCACCATCTTCATCTGCTCCATGCTCATGGTGATCGGCATCCTCCTCATCGTTACCGGCAAGGGAAGGATCGAAACGGGAGGTCATTCCAATGTCTGCAGGAGGAGCCGTGTCACGAACGTACTTGCTCTGAGCAACGAGATACACGTCACTGAAGTAGTACTTGGTTCCCGTGGCCACTCCCGTGACGTAAGGGCCTCCGTAGAAGTTGACCATGACATAGTAGCCTCTCTTGATGATCGAGTTCGAGAACTGAAGCTGCTTGCAGTTGGGGATCGTTTCCCACTTGCCCGGCGACACCTGTTCCTTGACATCGACGTAGACAGGAACGTATCCCTGGCTGTAACAGTACTTGTTACGTGTCTCATCATCTGTCATTGCCTTAAAGTTGGTACTGATCGAGCCAGCCTGTCGCTTGGCAATCAACTTCAAAAGATCACGCTTGCTCTCTTCACTCCCACACTGATCGTACTTGGTCTTCTGCTTCTGACTCAACTTCAGTGCTCTGGCCCAATCACTGAGAGACATCTTCTTGTAGGCACTGGTCTTGACAGTCCACATCAACTTGTTGGTTTCCTTGTCGTACTTCAGACCACCGTTCTTGCGCATGATCTTGTTGAGGAAGCGGGTGAAACCCTTCTCGTCATTGACATCGGCCGGGTTGCCTTCATCGTCCAACTTGTCCTCTGGAAGAGCTAGGGGATCCTCCCAGAGCTTTCGGATGAAGAACTTGTCAACATCACGCAGCTGTGTGATGAACTGGTTTGCCTCTGAAACCCAGTTGACTACCCACGCCTCATTCTCCAGTCGTTCTTCCATCCCGTACTCGAGGTCTTCCAGTGCCAAGGTGATGTAGTAGTTGAGCTGGAGTGGGTTGGATTGCTTCTCGTAGATCTCCTGCTTCCCGAGAAGGTACTGTCCTCCACCGACTTGAGCTCGCACGACGCGCATCACTGGAGTGGTATAGCTCCAGTAACGCTTCTTGTCCTTGACATCGAGCTGCTTCTGTGAAGCAAGTCTCTCTTTGGCAACACTCTCCTTCCAGATGGTATGAACGCTGAGATAGTTTCCACTGGGACCACTCACAACATCACGGAAGTTCTTTCCCCAGAAGGTCTTTTTCCACACCTTCTCATCATCGATGACCCTTGTCTTCTTCTTCGAAGCAGCATTCTTGCCAAAGCCCTCGGCATGAGAAGCTTGCTGCTTGCGGAGACTCGAAACGGACGTCTTGGGACGCTTGGCATCAGGGGCTGAATCATCGTCGGGGTCCTTGGTACGCTTCCTAGTGCCAGGAACTGGAGGTGGAACTTTTCCCATTGTCGTCGTACTTGTCGCTGGCGGTGATCTGTTTCGGCCGAGCTCGAAAAACAATGACCTCGAACCGCCGTTCCGCCCCAAAGTCATTCACAGAGTCACGAAAAAAACGGGGTGAAAAACATCATTCCACCCCCAAAATACAGGGAAATCCCAAAAGGAGGGGGGAGAAAGGATCAATACCATTCTCTTTCCCCCCCATCCCCCTGGACAAAAGGGGATCATAGGAAGAGGGGAGTAATGGGTGAACACCGATCGTTTTTAGTCCTACTTCCCCTCGTGGCATTGATGATTTTCATGACGGTTCACTACTTTTCCTTTGTCCAGACGTCCCTGTATCCAGCCGGTGCAGAAGAGGACCTGCGGGAGGATTAGGATGAGCAAGAGAAGTTCATCCGCTAGCCAGTTGGACGAATACTCACCCCACAAGATTCGAAAGAGAGAGGGTGGAGCACTGACATCCTCCTCTCAGGAGATTGTGTTGAGGAGGAGAAGACTTGGAGAAGGAGACGACGATGACACTGATATAGACTACGATAGTGCCAAGGAAGAAACAGAATACCTAGCAGCCGTTCTGAACGAGACCACCATACATGGGGATGAAGTATTCTGGTCCATCCTCTCGGATGGAGCCAGACGACTCTGGTTCGCACACCACCCAAAGGCAACCCCCATCAACGATAAGAGACGACACGACTGTGCTTCTCCCACCTCTGCTTGTACCCAGTATAAGGCAACGGCCTCTCTCTACTGTAATCCTCCCTTCACACACGATCGCATCAGGGATCCATCCTTATCGCACATCTGTATCATCTCTGAGAAGAAGGAGCACTTCTGTAGCAATCCCAATGGGAGCCACGACAAGAGAGCCCGATGCCTTCAGCACACACAGACCTACTTCTGCTCGATCACTGGTGCCATCCACCTGTGCGAGGAACGATGTCGCATAGCCACTGCAAAGAGTGGAGGGACACACACTGACGGGAGATTCCTATGTCCAATCTCGAGAGCAACCGTGAACTCTGCCGGCCAGGTGGTGGTCTCTTCCAAGTTCTGGAGAGCTGGGCAAAAGTCAGAGCAGGAGATGCAGGGCGACCGCATGACGTACATACATGACCTTCGAGAGGCCTATGGGGATAGGACACGAAAGACGGCAACTGTAGATAGAAGACTGAACCTCATTGCCAAGCAGGAACACATTGCCAAGACGAGGAGCGTGCGTAGAGAATTGGACAAGTTCCCACCACTGGACGTGTGGACGAGGGATCTCTGCCACCTGGATACCTTTGATGCAGTGACAAAGCACCTTGATGCCGCTTGCACCAATCCAATGCTGGAAACCTTCAAAATAGCCGATAGGTACCATCGCATTGTCAGGGCCGCCGTCTATCGACTCGTATGCCCAGAGAGAGGAAGGAGGGAGACTGACATTGACAAGATTGCCGTCAAGCACTCTCTCACCCACGTGGATTCGGTCATTGCAAAGAGTTCCCCAGCACGGGGAGGATCGGTCAGCATGGTGGATATCGTACAGGCCTTCAACAACCACCGTAAGGCCAGATACTTTATCGAGGGTCCGAAGCTCAATCCGAAGGACCGGCAGGAGCTCGTGGAATTCTACAGTAGCCGCATCATCAACCTTTGGTGTCTACTGAGAACTCACACCAGTACCGCTCGCTACATCCCCGAGGCGTTCACTATCTCTCACTTTTCCTATGGTGCCCTCTTGGCCATTGGTCATGGCGTTGTAGACCCCGATCTTGAACCCGGTGTGATCATAGGTGCATCCGAAGAAATCCTTCGCTTCCTGCCCACCAACACCTCTTCAGTGCCAGGATTCGTACAAGAGGAAGCCATATTTATGAGAGACAATATCATCTTTGCCATTCGGAATGCTCTTCACCACGAGGCGCTCGACCCGAGCATCTTTGACGACATTGAACCACAAGCCTTCCCCACTTCCATCTACCACACTGTCACCCAGTCAAAGCGAGCTCCGGTTCGTGTCAGTCACCAAACTCTCAATGCACGCATAGTGGCCGCTTCAAAGTCTGGGAGCAAGGCGAAGTGTATTGGCTGGCATTAAAGATTACGATCAACATGAGTTGTCGTGTGGTATCTAGAAGATTGGAACCACATGCCCAGAAGGTTTCTGGTGTCGCGCATGTAGTAGTCTATGCCGATGCTAAGAACCGGACCGTAATATGGATGTGCTTTTTCACATCCGATATACTCTGCTCTTCCAACGGTTTCATGCACATGACGGATCTCCTTCGGTTCTAGCACAGCGTGGTAGGTAAACTTGGGCAGCGTTTTCCCATACCCCGAATCTTTTGTGGAAAAGAATGGCTCACAGTACATGAGTACAGAGCCTCCAATCTGTACCTCCACCTCAGCGGAAACGTTGTAATAGTTGTTCAATGTCCCGGATACGGTAACGGTATCATTTGCATGCCACTCTACCTCCAGATCATGAGAGACAAACGGTCTTGGGTAAAAGAAAGCACCAGCGAAGAAAGCAATGGCTATAAAGACTGCGAAACAATACAGTACGAGCCTAACTCCACCCCTCAGGAGTACAAGAAGACCAACGAGCCATGCGACCGCTGTTGATCCACGGAAGACGGTAATAGGAGCCCACCATGCCATAAAGGCAATAGCCAAAGCCGCCACCAAGACAGCTTTCTCCGTTTCGAATCCTGGAACACCATTGTAAATGGTGTAAATCACATCGGCGACAACGATCAGTGCCTTTCTAGACAGAGAGCGCTCAATCGGTGGCTTCTCCACCGTCTTTGCAGAAGAATCAGTGTCCGTCATCTCGGCCGACCACACGAGGAGGAGGGAGAGAAAGAATGATCCCATGTGAACCAAGGAGTGGACTTTTATCGTCCCCATTATGCCACGTGTCCTTTTTTCACCTGCACCCACAGGCAGATGGTTTTTACACCCCCATTTGATTGAGGAAGCGACACCACTCCCCCCCCCTGAAAAATGCCAAGGAAGAAGAAGGACCCGGTAAGAGAGGAGGATGCCGGTAGTGAAGCATCCGCACCTTCATTGCGAGAGAAGGTCAAGGACGACGATGAGGATACTAGCAGTGAAGCCTACTCTCCTTCACCGAACGAGATCCGTTTGAAGAGGAGAGACGATGCCAACAAGCGCGATATCCGAATCGTCACCTCTGTACTCGTCCTGGTGATAGCTGCCGCCGTGTACATCTTCATGCCTTCTCTGTCTGCACATCCAACGGACTATCCTATGACGGCCTACATCCAAGATGCTCGCCTGGCCTTGGGCAAGAACGATGCCGGCGAGAGTGCTCAAGTTCTGGTGGCCACTCTCTGCAACCTGAGGAACAAGAAGGCCTCCTATTCTCTACAACTACGTCCCAACGGCGTGGAAGACCCTCAGACATTCACGTACAGGATCAAGCCAGCTACGTGCGCACACATTACTCTCAGACTCAATGACGAACCAAACCACTACAGAAGTTGCCAGCTCATGCTCTCAGAGGCCTTCCCCACATCTCTCTTTGGCCTACGTCCAACCTACGTCTACAAGGATGCATTTCTTGCCCTATCAGATCATTTGGACCAATGAACAGTTCCTCACCCCACCACCTCTCTTCCCTCCCCCTCCCTCTCTGTATTCTCCTCATGGGGGAGAAGCGCAAGCGAGAGGAAGAGGACTCTGCTCCTTCTGCAAAGAGAGTAAAGAGGTGCTCCCTGCATACTATCATATCGGGAGGACAGACAGGAGCCGATAGAGCCGGTCTGGAGGCTGCTCGCGCTCTCTCCCTCGATACGGGTGGGTGGGCTCCCAACGGATTCCTCACCTCTGCTGGGAACGACATCTCTCTACAGAGAGACTTTCATCTTCAAGAGACAGAGTGGAACAGGAATAAGGCAGTCATGTACATCACTCGTTCGAAACTTAACGTGGACAACAGTGATGGAACTGTACTGTTTAGGACCAGGGACAGTCCAGGTACCGACAAGACGTGGGGCTACTGCTTAACCCACCGCTGGCAAAAGCCTCTCGATACACCTCCCATCATTCCGTACAGGCCCGTTCTAGTACTCCGAGAACTGGACGAAGATGCAGCAAAGAAACTAGGCCGCTTCATCATAAGGCACAAGATTGGGAAACTCAATGTAGCAGGGCATCGAGACACGGACCCCAAACGCACCTGGCAGAACAAAGTACAAACGTTCCTCACAGATGCATTAGGTGTAATTTTGCATAAATAAATATTGATATTTCACCATATTATCACTTCTTTCGACATCCGGATCGGTCAAAGTTGACAAAAAAAGGAGACGATAGTTGCGGCATTTTGCCAAAATTAGGGGTTTTTTACACCGTTCGGGCACCACCGGAAAAAATCCCGGTCCCAAAAAAATCCGGCCATGGTCGTCGAGCGCGTGACAAGCGTTATCACGAAATGGATGTGCAATTTCACCCCTTTTGCACTTGACTTGGACATCTTTTTTGTCAAAGTTGCCAAAAAAAGGAGACGATAGTTGCGGCATTTTGCCAAAATTAGGGGTTTTTTACACCGTTCGGGCACCACCGGAAAAAATCCCGGTCCCAAAAAAATCCGGCCATGGTCGTCGAGCGCGTGACAAGCGTTATCACGAAATGGATGTGCAATTTCACCCATTTTGCACTCGGCTTGGACATGTGGTTTGGTCGAAATGGTCGAAAACATATCCGGCAAGATGGGTCGATCACATCTTTCGACCTCGAAAATTGTCAATTTTGCCAAAAAAAGGAGACGATAGTTGCGGCATTTTGCCAAAATTAGGGGTTTTTTACACCGTTCGGGCACCACCGGAAAAAATCCCGGTCCCAAAAAAATCCGGCCATGGTCGTCGAGCGCGTGACAAGCGTTATCACGAAATGAATGTGCAATTTCACCCTTTTATCACACACTACATCTTGAAATCTCATTTCGTGCCAACTTTGAGGTCGGATGAGATGTGTTCGCACTTTGTCGAAAGATCACCGTTTGGTAATTCCAAGCACAGTCAGAGCAATAGTATGTGCCACGTTCCCATTGGGTGGTGGCAGCGCAATCGGAGCAAATGTTACCATAGCACATCTGGCACTTGGTGGTCTCTGACCAACAAATGGGATCACAGCACAGTATGCAAATCTCTGACATCCTAGAACGTCCTATCAGCCGATAGAATGAATACAAACACCATGCCCCCCCCTCTCTGCTGGGGGAAAAGACTCGGTGGTAGAAAGTGCCCCATTACGATATAGGGAAAACATTTGGTTAGGGGGCAGGGGGCATAATGCTGTCCCATACACGGGTCTTTGCGGCTCTTGCTACCGCTGTATGCTTGATCTACATGGTGACCCTTTGCCTACTGATCGCTCCCCCTACGTGGTTTGTAGAAGACCATGTACTGAACGTGAGTGAAACGGAAGAGTTGGAACTCATGGCCAGGCACGACCGCTTCACAGAGAGAGCTTACTACAACTACATTGGCTCTGCACCCACTCCTACCAGGAGAGTAATGCCATCCTCTCTACCGCAGCAGCAGCAGCAGCAGCAGAGAAGAGATCCACTCTGCCCAAGGTTCCCACCAGAAGCACAACTCCCCCACGATCTGTGTGCCCCATGGTTTGTGGTTGTCTCTCCCGAGGAAGGAGGGGGAGACCTGATGGCAGAGAAGTTGAGAGAGTGTCACGGCAAGATCTCGGACACCATTGTGCCTTTGGAAGACGATCGATTCCTGACCGGAAGCCTGACTCTGCAGACGTGGAAGGTAATGGCAAAGCAATCGCCAAAGGCTTCCGATGGACACGTCCAAGTGACGGACGGTGGCCTTGTCCCCCATGATCTCTACCGCCTACAGCCTGCTTCTCTCGAGAAACTTCACCGACAAATGCCTCACCTCAGACCAGTGTTTGTACTAAGAGATCCAAGAGAACAGTGCTACGAATACTACCTCAACAGGTTGGAGGGGGATCCCATACTGTTCGAAGCCTACCTGGAAGAGAACTACAAGGATCGTACATGGGCAGCCCGTGGACCGGGAGACTACTATGATTCCGATGATTGGATGTCGGCCAGTATGCGCAAGCTAGAACTCTTGATCATGGCCTCCTCTCAGGGTCTCATCCCCCCTCAGATCATCACTGCCACTCCTCACAATCCCATGCGACCCTACCGCTTCGAGGGTTGGAAGGCAGCACAGTCGATAGGTGCTTGGACGAGGCAGTTCCCAACCGTATCAATGACTGTGGTAATCTATGAAGACGGCGACACTATCGATAACCATCTGTTTACAGAGAATCTCCTCTTGGACAGTCCCTCAACCACCTGTAGGCTTCCAAACCATCCGAATGCCTATACCCCCATGTCAGATCGTGCTCGCACGCTTCTAACTCACCTCTTCCGTCCCTCTGTGGAAGAGCTCTATGAATCTCTGGATCCCCCCACTGCAGCAAAGCTCAAGCATACATGGTCAGACTTTTGGTGAATGTACTTTATGAAAAAGAGTGTTGATAGAAATGGCTGCGAGTGGTTCATTGGGCTCCCTTGACCTTCCTCAAGCCCAACTCGAAGATTGCATCAAGAAGAGTCATGTCCATTCCCTCTTCGACAGGATTATCTGCCATATGCTCTACCAGCGAGTTGAACGAATGTCCATCCGATCGACGGATATAAGTACGGTCTCTGTGCTCCATGCAGTTGTACACATGTGTAAACATGTCCATGAAGGCATCTCTTCGTATGGGAGAGTTCACCACCGGAGTGCCGGCAGGTCGGGGTTCTTGCTCCATAAAGGGCTGAACCAGTTGAACCAGAGCGTGGAGGATAGTTCCTTCTGGGTTCATCACCTCGTCTTCGCCTCCTCGTTTGACGAATGGGATATCGTACACACTCATCAACGAAGCGAGCCACTTGACAATGACGCAGAAAGTACGAACACAGAAGTCATTCCAGCCCATCCGAGTATGGTAGGACTTCCACACACCACCCAAGATGAGCCGGACACCCCCACCCCTCTGTCCACTCATACCCTTGAACTGAACGTATTGGTCCAGAAGAGTCTTGGAGGCGTCTTCGTAGGGATCCGTTAGAAAGATGACGGGATCCATAGTCATAATCCTATCCAGATGGGGAGAGGTTGAAGAAGGCACCGTGCCACTCTTAAAGTGACTTCCCAAAAGCAGGGTGAGGAAGAGATTACCATATCTCTCCACCTCACCCTCCTCGTTGGGATCTCGTACGTATGGCTCTGACCCTACCACGTTCTCTGCGATAGTCTTGTAGAATCGCCACAGTTGTGGATGGGTGTAGGTCACCAAATCGTCGATGATGTCTATGGAACGGATGATCTCATCCACTGGAGTACGAGTACAAATCACATCCAGAAGGTCCCAGTATATATCACACACAACAGGGACGTTATCACCCTCCCAATACGTCATCGTGTTCAGCAGGGCACGGATCATACGAAGAATATGAATCAGTGGAATTCCACTGATTATAAGTCCTTGCATTTTGAACTGCGAAACAAAGTACTCGTCGTCTTGGGCCTTGACATCTTCGAGCATCTGAGCATTGGCCTCATGATAGATGTAAGGCTTAGTATCCATAGCGGTCAGTCCCCCCCCCAGAGTTTTGCTCGAAACAACTGAATGCTACCTTCCCCGCCTCCTATTTCAAGTGTGCATGGAGGGAAGGTTTCAATCTCAATGAGATAAAGGGATGTATTGGGGGGGGGGTGGAAGGATCGAACGATCTCGTGGGTAATCATGCTACAGGTCTCTTCTCGGCCCTTCTGGGTGGCCGTTCAGCGATACTGAAGACTCGGGGGTCTCTTGCTGTCTGCTCGGGTTCAGTGACAAGGACTTGGGATGGCTTGTCTTTGGACAATCGTTCCCATATATCCTCGATGAATCCATGTGCTAGAACATTGTCTTCGGAATCAGAACAGGCACATCCACCGCATCTCCCACCGTAGCACTTCTTAGAGTAATAATAATCTTGCTCGAACATACGCCTCGCCTCGCCGATCTGGGTGTCCGTGGCTCTCCTCATAGACAGCGAGGACTCGATGCGATTCCAGAGCTCCTCTCCTCCTTTCGATACGCATGGCTCGTTGGACGCCATGGTACCAGGAACAACTGAGCTAGACCACCTCCCTATTCCAGTGTATAAAGGGGAGGGAAGAGTTTCACTCCCAATGAGATAAAGGGATGTATTTTGAGGGGTGGAAGTGATCTAAGACTCATCCGGAGTCTCTGTCCCGTCCATGATGGAAGAGAGAGAGAAGACAGGAGCAGTTCATGATAACATAAGCCTGGCCCCATTAAGATGGGAATTGTATTCAGGGAAAATCCACCTTTGTCACCGTATCATAGTCATAACATCTTCCGTTTTCTTTGTCACATATAATCCATCCGTCACTTCGACCATTCTTGGCTACCAAAAAGTCCTGCGCTGCTTCTCCTAGATCTGGATACGTAGTACACTTTCCATCCCAAGAACAGACTGACTTGTACCTCGGAGGAGGATCTCCACATGACTCTCCTTCACGGATTGGAGTTGTTTCGCATGTTGTTGGATTGACATCGAGGCATTCGGTTGCTTCTTTGCAAGCATAAACGCACTCTCCACTCTTACAGTGATGTTTGGCCTTGACATACGTACCGTTGTAAGGCAGGTATGAGTGAACCCCATGTGAAAGACACTCAGTCTTGTCCTTCTTGTCTCGTGCAACACACTTGTAGGCATCCGGATCTCCTTCTACGAGCATGAGTTTGTAGGATCTGCACTCATCACCGATGGGTGGTGGGCAAAGGATGCATCCTCCCTCACTGTCACATACTGGAACAGTAGGTGTAGAATCTTCGGTAAACACTTGATGATACTTGTGAGAAACACAGGGTGTTCCCATGGGCATCGCGATAGGCATATGAGTATACATCACTTCGTCTGTGAACAAGCAGTGGGAGGAATTCTTCTCTACGTCCGGGATGTCATGTAATCCGTCTGAACATGCTCCTGATTGACAATGGTAATCACCAAATGATTGCAAACGGTCATTCCATGGTCCTAAACAGGGAGTACCGAATTCTTCATCAAACTCCTTGCAGACATATCCTCTCTCCGTCCCCTCTACACGAACCGGTGCTCTGAATGTACAATGTTTCGCAAAGATTAACGGAATATGATGACATAGAGAACAGTGTCCTTCTCCGTCACAGTGGTGCTGGATAGAATACAATTCATCTGGTAGAAAACTACCTCGATACAACTCTTCTCCCATATATTCGTAATAATCAGGTTTACATAAGGTCCCCCGTGGAGAGTATTCCTCTTTCGTACCCCATCCCCCATAGCCCGCACTCACACAATCTCGATCAGAAGAGTACAGCGTGATTTCTTCTTCGACAAAGGTAGCACATGCAAAGAATGCAAGTAGGCAAAGGTAGAAGATGACCACCCTCATCATACCGAACGATGGAGGAATCGAATGGGGTTCTTCCCCCCCCCCTTACCATACCCTTATGTGGGGGGGGAGGATGTAAATCTTCCCCATTTTTGCTCGTGGAGGCTGGAGAGGAGAAGGGTGGACGGTGAAGGACTGTTGTTGTTTCTGGTCTCTACACGAAACGAAGATGACATCGGTTGCATTAGATCCAAAGCCCACGTCCACCAAGACTATTCCAAGGGCATCCAAGGCTCCTCCAGGAAGGGGCAAGGGACCCATGGGACTTGGCTTGGGAAAGTCGGGAGCCAGGAGGCACCAAAGGACTCTTCGTGATAACATTCAGGGCATTACCAAGCCTGCCATTCGTCGTCTCGCTCGTCGAGGAGGAGTGAAGCGCATCTCTGGCCTCGTCTACGAGGAGACACGTGGAGTGCTCAAGGTCTTTCTGCAGAACGTCGTTCGAGATGCAGTAACGTACACCGAGCATGCTAGGAGGAAGACGGTCACTGCCATGGACGTCATCTACGCCCTCAAGAGGCAGGGCCGAACCCTCTATGGATTCGGAGGTTAACTCTCGACTCGTCCATTATCATCATCATCATCCATCCCCCAAAACGACACTACCACGCTGCAAGAAAAGGAAGAGTTTGGTTAGCTCTCTTGTACTATAGATCATAGACACTCAATGGAATCGACGTCGGAGCATCACTTCAATACATTTCACCAAATCAATAGCATTTGCTTTTTGTTCGCTTGCATGATGCGCCGTGTCCCCTCCTACTGTTCGGTACAGAATGGAACCTACTGGTGGTACATGGGTAAACTTCCTATGCAGGGAGGAGGAGAGGGAGATTTCAGCATGTGGTACGAGGGAGGAATGGTGGAGATTGCTCTGAGCATGAAAGGACAGAAGAGTATAGAGTATAGCGTGAAGCTGGAGCAAGAGGGGAATATTGCGCTGATAAAGCTACTCAAATGGATCACACAAGAGAAGAGGGAGGGAAAGGATGCAGAGTTCATGGAGCTGCGGTTCATTTTCGCCAAGTATAGAGCAAACGAGGAGGAGGTTGTAGTGTGCTACCAAGGCAGATGGTCTGGTACAGAACCTCAACTGCTAGTGATACCCAAAGTCACTACTACTACGTAGAGAACAAGGATCGTTCCTACAGTCATGGCGGCAAAAAGCATAAAAGCATACCACCACCCATAGGCAGTGGGGATGTTTGTATCTCTATTAGTACATTTCCACATTCTGGTAGGCATTTCGTTACTCTTCTCGTTGTTGCTGTGCACGTATGGAGGAAAGGAGAATAGAAACAGTGAAAGAGACGACACTGCTTGACCTCACAGAAGAGCAGAAGCAGGAACTTGCCCGCTGCTTATGCAAGAGGTTCACGTCGGTTTGTAATCGCGTTTTTCATGTGAATTACTGGGACATTGCGCATGAGCAGGATCTCAAGACCAAGTATGACGTGATGCTATTCATTCTGAGTGATAACCCCACTGTTACTCTAGAGGAGATCTATCAAAAGATGAAGAGCATGCATATGAAGACTGTGGTAGCGGGTACTATCATTCCCCTCATGGAGTAGTAGGGAGGGGAATGGAAATGTCATAAATTGCCTTCTATCATTTACTTCCCACCCTCCTTTTTGTCCACTCTTATGATATTGGATTCCCTATTTGTCATCATTCGTTATTTTACCGAGGGGGGGGGAGAGGGTGATGGCTTATCTGATGCGTATGAATAGGCCATTGTCTAGCCAGAGTATCAATTCGTTAGAGCTAGCGATTCTATACGTTAGCAACTACGATGTAGCTTCACTCTATTTGGATAGAGTTTCTACACGACGCCCTCGGTGTCCTGCATGTCATGAGAAGCGACGTTATTGTCTATCAAAAGACTATCATCCTGGCATGGTAGTGGTCGAATCTGTACTGTTCTGTGACTCTGCCAATCCCAAGCCCAAGTATAGTGCGAGATGCAGAAGGAGCACAACAGGACTCTCCATCGCCCCTGATCTATATCAACCACCGAACGATGAGATAATGCTTAGAATGACACTGGATTATAACTACTCCAGTGTCCTGCAAGAATGCTGTAGGAACACTTTTTCCAACACCGGATGCTCGCTTTGCTACAAGGGTCCCGGCATGACGGCTACGAAGCCCTTCATTCACTGCACAGGGGCAAACGTCGTCAGTTATCCATTGATTGATGACTGTAAGTGGGACGGGTTGATCTTTGACGATTGGATAGAAGATCTCTTAGCATCTTCAGAAGTGTATTAGCTTCCATGATGATAATGAAAAAGAAGTGTTTACTCGTCATCTAGATCATGTCAATGTCAATGGCGTAGGTATGGGTACGGCGAAACTTGGTCTCGTCCAGATCGGTATCCATAGCGACACTGTTACGGTTACTAGCAGTGACCCACATATCAATGAGCTTTGCATAGTCTTCCGTTCCCTCTCTTTCGTTGAGCAACTGGAGAACAGGAGTCGAACTGATCATCTTGCTGGCAATGAAGTTTGAACGAAAGAACGTTCTGTTGGTCCTGAGGAAAGTGTAGGGATCTCCAGGGTCTGGATAACGAGTGATTGCAATCTCTACGACATCCTCCCTCCCGAAAGAATCCTCTTCTTCAGGGTTGCAGTGAGTAACCTTTGCTTCTGTCTCAAAGAAAGCAGTGATGCCGCGCTTTGCGAACTTTTGCTTATTGGTAAGAGTCATATGGTTGGGGCAGCAATGAACTAAATTCAAAGTCTCCTACTTTCTCTTTCCACCCTTCCATATCGGCTGGGGGGGGGGTAAGGGTGTTTATCAGTCTCCATCTCATATGGATCCTGTATTATCACATTCGCCCCCTCCCCCAGAGTCCTTTTGCTACCGGATACGACATCGAACTCTAGCGATGAGGTCCCGTGTAGCGTCATCACCCATATCACCACCAATAGCATAGGTATGGGTGATGCGATATGTCCTTTCATCCAGCACCGTTGGGGTCTTGTCGAAGGATAGTATATTCTTATTGATCCACTGAATAATAGTCCCTGCAGATTCCCTCATGTTCTTTCTTTGTCTGAGCAAAGGGAGGATGTGGGCCGATTCAAGATCGCTTAAACGTACTACAATGCTGATAACATAGGAGAATGTATGGATAACAATCTCTATGGCAGGTACACGTGAATTCCTGTCCCCCTGTGGGATGGGGTGTTCGCGCGCCAGTTCTGGAGTTTCAAAGGGATAGCCATGAAAGTCCGCGTTCTTTCCCTTGATCGATAGAGCCATGCAGTCGGTGTGGTGATGAAATGAGCTTCTCTTCTCTCTTCCCCCTCCTCCCTCCATGTGGGGATGAAAGTGAATCGACCTTCACACACATGTCATTCGTGTCCATAATTACCTAAATACATCCTCTACTATACCCCCTAGACTCTCTAGACCCTTATGATACCTTTCTAGTCATTATTGGTGGTAACTGCAACCAGGTCAAGTATTAGAGTGTTAACGGTTCGCTTTTATTCCTGAATATTGTTTCAGTACAATGGGAAAAACACATGTTTTTGACCTTCCATACCCAAGTTCGAATCCAAGAATTGGCATTTTAATCATACATCTTGATCATCACAAAAGTCGAGATAAGTCATGGGTTCAGATGTCATTATCACAAAATGGTGAAATTGCACATCCTTTTCATGATAACGCTTGTCACGCACTCGACGACCATGGCCGGATTTTTTTGGGACCGGGATTTTTTCCGGTCGTGCCCGAACGGTGTAAAAAACCCCTAATTTTGGCAAAATGCCGCAACTATCGTCTCCTTTTTTTGTCAGATTTGACAAATTTCGAGGTCGAAAGATGTGATCGACCCATCTTGTCGGATATGTTTTCGAACATTTCGATCGAAAACAGATGTCAAACACAAGTGCAAAAATGGGTGAAATTGCACATCCATTTTGTGATAACGCTTGTCACGCGCTCGACGACCACGGTCGGATTTTTTTGGGACCGGAATTTTTTCCGGTCGTGCCCGAACGGTGTAAAAAACCCCTAATTTTGGCAAAATGCCGCAACTATCGTCTCCTTTTTTTGTCAACTTTGACCAAAAATGATGTCCAAGTCGAGTGCAAAATGGGTGAAATTGCACATTCATTTCGTGATAACGCTTGTCACGCGCTCGACGACCACGGCCGGATTTTTTTGGGACCGGATTTTTTTCCGGTCGTGCCCGAACGGTGTAAAAAACCCCTAATTTTGGCAAAATGCCGCAACTATCGTCTCCTTTTTTTGTCAACTTTGACCGATCCGGATGTCGAGTCGGGGTGAAAAAAAAAACGATAATATCACCTCTGAACATGATATTGTATCTATTTAGGGAGGGGTCCGAAAGCCAATATAGTTATGGAGAGAGGGAGAGAGGGATAGAGAGAGGGGGGGGGAGCGGAGGGGACGGCAGTGTGTTTCCATGTCTGTCGAAGAGGGCCTGTCCAAGGACGGCATCCAGCTATTTCACGTCGATGGGATATGTGTGTCTTATGAATGCACGAACGTGGCCACCAGTTTCAACATCTTTCCTGCAGATTCAGAGACGTCTTCCGTCAATGCTTTGGATTTGCCTGCGGTGGCGATTACCTGCAGAGGCATGGGAGCAGACTACAACCGACGGCGCTTTGCACCGTGTTCTTTTCGTCTTTCGCACAACACTAGGCTCAATAAGTTCCTGAGAGAGGAGAGTATCTACAGCGATGCCTACAACAATGAGGAGGTGATCAAGGTTCTGAAGGAGAATGTAGTAGTGTTCCTCTTCAGCTATGGTAAGGCTGTTCTGATCGGTGCCAAGAACTACAACAGGGCCTGCACTATGGCGCAGCAGTTCAGTACAAACTTCTCTCGGTACATGGACATTCCTGCAGGAGTGTATAACTTTGTCTTGACCAACATGGTGTTCAGCTTTGAGCTTCCCTTCAGTTTGAACTTGGCTTCGCTCTTAGAGTTTCCGGAACTCTCTCAGAGGATCAGTTACAACCCCACCAACTTCCCCATGGCCTGTATTCGACCGGACAAGATCCAGATGAACCAGAGCGAAACGTTGACGGCGGACAGTGGTGGAAAGAACATTACCATCATGGTGAGTGTGGGAGGTTCTGGAGTTATGATAGGGAGCAGGACAACTGCGCAGGCCCTAGAAGCACTGTCGGATGTAATGACCTACTTTAGGAAGGTGGAGGTGGCCAAGGGACAGATAGCTTCCAGTGACATGGCAATGGAGGTGGTTAGGAACCAGCACGTGCGTCTCTTGGACTCTTATGACAATCAGATGTGGAACGTGGCGGCGCAGTTGGTCGGCACTGGTGGTGGTGGTCCCCAGAATGCCATTGGTGCCGACAAGACTGCGGCTCTCATGAACACGCCCATGAGTACCATGGCTGGAGTGGGAGACGATCAGAACCTTGACATGATTGCTGTCGTGGAGGCCATGCGAGAGGGACTTAGAAAGATGAAGTCCAGAGGAGAGTTGGGAGATGGGAGTGGAGATTCGAGGGCAGGAACAAAGCGCAAGCGGTTGACGGCGGGAAGAGGAAGAGCAAAGAAGACCAAGAGATAAACTGCTATGAAAAATGTACTGTACTATGTTACTGTTGCTAGGCTTGGTAGTAGACGAAGCGGTAATCGAACGTGATCATAAAGTCCGGTAGTGTACCGGAACATAGGTTCCACACCCCGATGAAGAGGTGCTGATCTTTCCCAACAAAGATATTGAGATTCTTACTGGTCGATGTATCACTCGTCTGTTCAATGCCCATGTAACCCAGTAGAGAGGCTCCACTGGCATTGTCTGAAGTGGGAGAACCCGATCCCCACACGCCCACATTGTAATGACTTGCGCCTCCTGTACATATGGAGCTTATATCACCATCAAAAGAGATGGAGTAGCCAGTAATCACTGCGTTCCACCTCCATGGAATACCGATTTGAGGGGAGCCCGTTCTGTCGATTCCATCTCCAATAGAGATCATACAGGCCACTTCTGTTTTGGCAGATAGGGTGGAGGCACAACCTGCTTCTCGTTCTCCTTCAAAGATGCTCGGTTGGCCAGGATTAACCCATCGACCAACGGTATCCCAACAGACATAGTCGATGCAGTCGACACCGTCAGAGAAGCGCATGCCGTGACATGCGGTGGATTCCGTGGTACAAGTACATGGAGTGGCAGCAAAGGTACTGCTTGCAGAGTAAGTGCGGTTGTAATCGTCGTCGTCGTCATCGTCATTTCCTTCACAGTAGCAACAGTCTTCGACATCACAATCGCCGTCATCGTTGAGATCCTCTGTCCATAGATCGCAGACTCCGTTCTCGTTGAGATCCCAGCAGTTGATGCCGTCATCTCCCTGGGGTCCTTGAGGGCCCTGGGGTCCTTGGCAATCATCGACATTGCAATCGTCGTCATCGGTAATGTCCTCGGCGGCGTCACAGATGTTGTTCTGATTAGTATCCCAGCAATGGAAGCCGTCGACTCCATCAGTACCGTCCGTTCCGTTGGTGCCATTGGTTCCATCAGCGCCATCGGCTCCGTCTGCACCTTGACAATCAAGTGCGTCACATACAGAATCATTGTTAATATCCTCGGCTGGGTCACAGTTGCCGTCGAGATCAGTATCCCAGCAATTGATGCCGTCGACACCGTCCGTACCATCGGTACCGTCCGTACCATTGGTACCATCAATACCGTCTACACCATCGGTGCCGTCGGCACCCTGGCAGTCGAGAACGTCACAGACATTATCGTTGTTGACATCTTCGGCAGGGTCACAGGCTTGGTCCATGTCGGTATCCCAACAGTGGAATCCGTCGGCACCTGCTGCACCGGTAGGTCCCTGTGCTCCTCTGCAGTCTAGAACATCGCAGGTAGAGTCATTGTTAACATCCTCGGCGGGGTCACATACATAGTCCATATCAGTATCCCAGCAGGAGAATCCATCGTCACCCTGGGGACCTGGAGGGCCAGTATTGCCCTGAGGGCCTTGGGCGCCTTGACAGTCCAGAACATCGCATGTACTGTCAGTGTTAATATCCTCCGAAGGGTCACAGACATAGTCCATATCAGTGTCCCAGCAAGAGAAGCCAGCAGCTCCGTCGGCTCCGTCAGCTCCATCGGCTCCATCAGCACCGTCAGCCCCCTGACAGTCTAGGACGTCACAGGAACTATCAGTGTTGATGTCTTCGGCTACATCGCAGATGAAGTTCTGGTTCGTGTCCCAGCAGTGAACGCCGTTGGTACCATCAGCACCGTCGGCTCCGTCAGCGCCTTGACAGTCGGCCACCGTGCATACAGTGTCACCGTTGATGTCTTCGGCAGGATCGCAGGTGTAATCCTGGTCGGAATCCCAGCAGGAGAATCCGTTCACTCCATCGGCTCCGTCAGCTCCGTCGGCACCATCCGCTCCGTCGGCTCCGTCAGCACCCTGGCAATCGGCGATTGTGCAGTTTGTATCTCCGTTGATATCTTCGACTGGGTCACATACATGATCCATGTCTAGATCCCAGCATTGGTAACCATCGATTCCGTCAGCTCCGTCGGCACCATCTGCACCATTGGCTCCGTCGGCACCGTCAGCGCCGTCAGCACCTTGACAGTCGGCTACTGTACAGTTGGTATCGCCGTTAATATCTTCTGCAACATCACAAACGTAATCTTGGTTGGTATCCCAGCATGAGAAGCCATTGGCTCCATCTGTGCCGTTTGTACCATTGGTGCCGTTTGCACCGTCAGCTCCGTCAGCACCATCGGCACCATCGGCACCATCAGCTCCGTCAGCACCCTGGCAGTCGGCTACCGTGCAGTTGGTATCTCCGTTAATGTCTTCTGTAACATCACAAACGTAATCTTGGTTGGTATCCCAGCAAGAGAAGCCATCAGCTCCGTTGGCACCATCAGCTCCGTCGGCTCCGTCAGCACCATTGGCACCTGTTGGGCCAGTAGCTCCTTGGCAATCGGCAACGGTACAGTTGGTATCACCGTTAATGTCCTCTGCTACGTCACAGACATAGTCTTGGTTGGTATCCCAACAGGAGAAACCATTAGCTCCGTCGACACCATCCGCACCGTCCGCACCATCGGCACCAGCAGCACCCGTAGGGCCCTGGGCTCCTTGGCAATCTGCAACAGTACAATTGGTGTCTCCATTGATATCTTCGGCAGGGTCACATACGTAGTCTTGGTTGGCATCCCAGCAAGAGAATCCGTTGATTCCATCTGTACCATCGATTCCGTCCATTCCGTCGGTTCCGTCTGCACCCTGACAGTCGAGAGAGTCACAAACGGTATCGCCGTTGACATCTTCTGCCACACTGCAGGCACCATCATCATCGAGGTCCCAGCAGGCATCACCCATGGGACCAATGGGACCAACACAGTCATCGACATTGCAGTCACCGTCATTATTGGTATCCTCTGAAGGATCGCAGATGCGGTCTCCGTTGTCGTCCCAGCAATTGATGCCCACGCAGTCGAGGGCATTACACATGCTGTCTCCGTTGATGTCCTCTCCGGGTAGAGTGCAGAAACCATCGCCATCAGTGTCCCAGCAGTTGTCTCCCGCTTGACAATCGGCGACAGTACAGTTGCCGTCGCTGTTCTTGTCCTCGTCCGGAAGGGTACAGAGACCGTCTGCGTTCTCGTCCCAGCAGGAGCAACCCATGGGACCCTGAGGACCGATGCAATCTGCGGCATCGCAGTCACCATCATCGTTAATGTCCTCTGAGGCATCGCAGATACCGTCAGAGTTGGCATCCCAACAGTGAATACCAATGCAGTCAAGAGTATCGCAGAAGGTGTCTAGGTTGACATCCTCGGCTGGATCGCAGGCTCCGTTCTCGTTGGTATCCCAGCAGTTGAAGCCTCCTCGACAGTCGTTGACGTTACAAACAGTGTCGTTATTGAGGTCTTCGGAAGGATCACAAACTCGATTCTCGTTCTGATCCCAGCAATCGAAGCCGTCGGTACCATTGGTACCAGGAGCGCCATCTACACCGTCGATACCATTGGTTCCATTGATACCGTCAATTCCTTTACAGTCGATCGTGGTACAGTTAAGGTCGCCGTTGATGTCTTCTGATGGATCACAGACATAGTTCTCGTTGGTATCCCAGCAGTGGAACCCATCGATACCTGCCGTTCCATTGACGCCCGGTGCTCCTTGACAGTCGAGTATGTCACAAACAAAGTCGTTGTTAATGTCCTCTCCTGGGTCACAGAACTCGTCTGCATCAGTATCCCAGCAGGCAATGCCGTTGGTTCCATTGGTACCGTTGGTCCCGTCGATGCCATCGATCCCATTGGTACCATTGATACCGTCAGCACCCTTGCAGTCAAGGACCGTGCAGTCACCATCGTCGTTCGTGTCCTCTGCTGGATCACAGAGGCCATTCTGAGGATTGCAATCCCAGCATTGGACGCCGTCGGTTCCATTGGTGCCATTGATTCCATCGATACCATTGGTACCGTTGATACCGTTGATACCATCGATTCCGTCCACTCCCTGACAATCGATCAGGTTGCAGTCTCCGTCGTCGTTGATGTCCTCTGCAGGATCACAGAAGAAGTTGGAGGGGTTGTTGTCCCAGCAGGCAAATGCGCGGCAATCAAGAGCATCACAGACTCCAGAACCGTCAATGTCCTCTGCGGCATCGCAGATTCCATTGGTGGGGTTGTAATCCCAGCAGGGAATGCCACGGCAGTCGGTGACATCGCACATGGTGTCATTGTTGGTATCTTCATCGTCCTGGCAGAGGTGATCCTGATTCGTGTCCCAGCAAGAGAATCCGCTGGTACAAGTGATGTTCTGGCCACTGGCAATGATACAATCGATGGCATCACACAGGTTGTCAGAGTTGAGATCCTCCGAGCCTAGATCACAAAGACCATTTCCGTTCGTGTCCCAGCAATTGGTACCTGGGTCACCGGGGACGCCCTGTTCTCCCATGGCGCCTTGACAGTCGAGGACATTGCAGTCGCCGTCGTCGTTCGTGTCCTCGATAACGCTGCAGTTGTCAAAGTCATCGTCCAGGTCCCAGCAATGGGACACGGGACCATTGGGACCCTGACAGTCGAGAATGTCACAGACATTGTCGTTGTTAATGTCCTCTGTAAAGAGATTGCACTGGCCGTCGTTGTTCAAATCCCAGCAGCTCTGACCTTGCATACCATCGTCACCTCTACAATCTGTGGTGTTACAGGCGCCGTCGAGGTTCAGATCTTCCGTGAGAAGGTCACAGAGACCGTTGAGAGGGGAATGGTCCCAACACTCGCCTCCTGGCTCTCCTCGACAGTCGGCTATAGTACAATCTCCGTCGCCGTCAATGTCTTCTGTAGATACATCGCAGACTCCGTTGTTGTTAGAGTCCCAGCACTTGCAAGCGATGAATTCGCTCAGGTCAACGGTGGCATCACCGTCGCCGCTATTGTCAATCACTACAAGGCCAACTTGTTCTTCGTCATCGTCAGGGAACCCTCTGATATCATGCCATACATACAAATAGCCTACCATCAACGATAGAAGGATTACGGCAGCTACGGTGAAAGCATGGAGGCCAAAGGAGAGTCTCTGACTACCACTCAGCCGGCCGGTGGAAGCCTCCATACTCTCCCCCTACACTTTGTCCTCCTAGATCATACTTACATGATGGTACTCTATGGTTGTCTGTTCAGTGTTACTAACTTTTTCTGTACCATGTCCAACCCGAGATTTCGAGCATGTCTCCTCCATGCCCGGTCTGAGAATCGAGCATGCCTTCTCTATGCCCGGTCTGCGCTTCGAGCATGCCCCTCCCCTTTATCGAGCAGTAGTATAGCCAGCATACGCGTGTATTATAGAGACACTGTTTCGAGTTCGTCTATCATGCGGTGCGATTCTTCGCAAGTGCTACAGTACTGCTCGTCTATGCCTGGTACAGAATGGATATGCTCCTGCGGAACCCACCAGTACACTTGACAGTCTCCGTTCACACAGAAGACGGGTGCCTTCCCCTCCCTGGCCTTGTGTAAGGCATCCATTAGAGAGTTACGATATTCTGTAGTTCTATCTACGAACCAACAGATTTCACCAAATAGATTCATGGTTACTTGCTCATACTGGGGATCTGCGTTTTCGTCGTCGAGTGTCAACGTCTCACCATCTTCTTCGCTTTCCTGTCGAGATGGAGAACTGTGCTCCCCCGAGTCCTCGTCTGACATGGCGTGATTTGTGCGAGTCGGATGACTTCAAGATGATTGCTTCTGTATTCTGTTTGGTACTCTTTTGCTGCGGAGTGCAAGTGTTACTGGTCGGCGTTTGGTAGCTTCCATGCAGTATAGAGAGTTGGGCAAATGTCGACAACGTCAGGACCATGTTGTTTTTTCACCCTCTCGATCGGATTTCGTGGCAGTGAACCGATGCGACCAATGTTCATCTTCTGCTTGGTTTTCGTCTTTTGCTTCTGTTTCACTCGGAATGGGATGGGCTTCTTGGAAGTGAACATGGAAATGGTGAGCGAGTGCTTGGCAATGAATATCTCTTCTGCATCCTTGGAATCTCCCTCTAGGTTAGAAAGTATGGAGTCCTCTTCTCCTTCTTCTTCCGGGGCGAGTGGTGGAGGAGTAACGAGAACGACGACATCTGATGGAGGAGAAGGAGGAAGGTCTGCATCTATGGATGATGAATGAAGGTAGAGAGCGGCATTGCAGGTAATGTTCGGAGGATTTGGATCATCTCTATCCCAAGCTATGATCCATTGCGGTCTTAGCATCACCACCTCTTCCGAATCCATGGGGAGTAGCTCACTATGTGCCCAGCTTCTGATCTCCTTGTTGGTTTGTGGGTCAACAAGAGCGCATGTTATGTCTGCCATGTAGGTGGCCTTTTCCAAAGACCAATTGGTCACCAATGTTCGGATTTCTACGACCGACTTTGGGTATCGGGTGACTTCAACGATGGTTACTGTGGCATCCTGGGGAGCCTTAGAACGCCATGTGAGGCCGTTCATGGGAAGAGTGGTAAACGTGTGGAGGACCAATGCCACTGAACTGACGCCGGGTTGTTTTCTGCATCGTCCTTCATCTCGTAGGATTTGAAGAATGGTAGAGGTGGCAGAGATTATAGGGCTTCACTATAAATAGGTTAGCTATGCCACGTGTACAATCTGCACCTGCTATAGGGGTGAAAGGAATGACCTGGCCTCTGGTGAGTAGGAACCAAGAGTAGAGTAGAACGGTCATTACTCATTCACAGAGTCACGATACGTCATGGTTCTTGGTGCCATTGCTATTGGATACATCCTTGGATCTTCTGGAAGTGATGATGCCGAAGATACCAGGCCTAAGTATGTCAGAGTTGCCGAGAAGGTGCGAGCCCGAAAAGAGTTGATCGAATCAAACATCTGTCCCGAATGCTTTGCGAACAGAACGAACTTTTCGAAGCCTTGCAAATCATGCCTGAAGAAGGCCGAGAAGCAGGCCGAGGTCAATGCTATGTGTGCCAAGGGTTTTTTGGTTGCAATCGTCTTGATTTTTGCCATTTGTGCTGGATTGTACGTTTCTTCAGTGTTGAGATCGGAGGATACACCCGCCCACAAGGATTACCAGGATGCGTGGGGGACATTGAACAGAGTCGCTCTCAAGACCATCGGATCCCCATGCAGTAGCGATGATGAACCATCTTCGATAACGTACTGTGACGTCTATGGCGGGTGTCGTGATTTGAGATGTATTCGTGGTGTGTGGGTTCCAATTCGTGACAAAGACTATGTCGATGATGATGATGGCTGCACGATGCAGGGTACCTGTATCAATGGAGTGTGTTTCTAGCACTCCCAGAAAATGGAATGGTGGGGGGGGAGCGCCAGCATGCAATATAACTACATGAACGATTTACTCGTGTGTGCCATAGCACGTGTATCCCTTGTTGCAAGTATTACAATCTATGGAAACGCCTGAGCAAACGCACTCTCTCCTAATAGCATCCTTGCAGCACGCGTACTGACATAACCGGCATACACCGCGTCCTTCTTCGCCCGGTCCATCCTCTCTACAACTGCATTCATCCTCATCGCAGAATTTCCATCGGCCTCTCAGTTCTTGGAGATACTTTTCGTAGTCTTGCTTGGTTTCCATCCTTAGTTGGCGATAGCCTGTAGAAACGCCACCCGTAAACCCTTCGTGAACCGTCACTATTTTGTAGCACCTATTGGTTCGATTCTTGTTCACCCCTTGGGCCAGGCGGTCGAGTTTGGACTTGATCGCGCCCGTTTCTTCGAGTGTGAATTCCCATTGCTTCTTCTCAGCATTCCATCTGCCTCCCAGATCTCTGAGTTTGTTACGGATTTTGTAACTACTTCCAGAGACGTAGAGACTCTTTCTGTCTTCCGAATACAGGACGGTCACCTTTGTGAATACCATAGTAGGAGCGGGAGAGAGAGAAACAAATGGTAGGATCCTCCAATTGGTAGTTGTTTCTTATCTGGGAAGCATGAGCGCAAAAATGCACATGTTGTTCCAAGTGACGCTGCTGGTGAAGGACTATGATGAGGCCAAACAATTCTTTGTAGAGAAGCTTGGATTTGTTGTGGTAGAAGATAAGCAAATTACAGAGAGCAAGAGGTGGATCGTGGTAGCCCCCTCTTCACAGTCGCCCATGGGACTCTTGTTGGCAAAGGCTAGGAACGATGAGTTGGTAGGCAATCAGGCGGATGGCAAGGTGTTCCTATTCATGCATACCGATGATGCAGTGAGACAGTGCTCAGAGTACAGGGAAAGGGGCGTGAGAATCGTGGAAGACGTTACGGACACGCCTCATGGCAAGGTGTTCGTTTTCGAGATCTATGTGGGAACAAATGGGATGTTATCGAAGCTTCGTGACCGTAGGGTGATAAACTTCACCATTCCGATTTCCATGATTGCCTTTCTTCCCCCCCCCCTCCGTCTTTTGGTTGTGAGGAGAGAGAGGGAGAGACCATTTGTTTCCAAACTTTTCCAAAGAGGGAGCGAGAGGTGAAAATGAGGGGGTCCCGAGTAGCCCAGCTACTGGACGAGTCCAAGACAGCGGTTGACCGTGTTGTGAACAGCGAGATGCCTTCCTGGCTCCGATATGGTCGTGCTTTAATAGCCCTTTTGGTAGCACTGGAGTATCCTGGTTACATGTTGTTTGGTCTGGCTGGGATCAATGCCGAAGACAAGTCTTGGGAATCGTATAAGCATCTCCGAACTCTGTACAGTGAATTGAAACATGTAGGAAAATCCACAGAGGGTTATCAGATGGTTGCAAAGGCGATGAGTAGGATCGCATCGGAACAAGAAATCATCGCAGCCACTCTGACAGGACATTCTGCAATGATGCATGCCAATCATACCAATTCACCTGATCCCAGTGACCATTTCGTCACATTGGTCGCCAACAAGTCTCATATGGTAAACAACTGCTGTGGAGAATTCATTGCAATGCTTAGCAATCATATGAAGATTATGATAGACCGCTGTACTATCAAGAAGGACGAAGAACTTGACGAAGTGATATCAAAGGGTCACCTTTCGTTTCTCGGAGAAACTCTATCTACCGAACAATGTAAGGGCTTCATCGGAATATGGATCAACATGCGTGGTCTCTATGCGTGTACTCGTATTCAGTGGGGCTACGAAGAGACTTTCACCATCGCAGATCACATGCCCAACAAGCTGCCCAGCTTGCGTAGCGAGAGCAGCAACATGATGATGAGCTGAACGATAAACAGGGGATGATAATCTCGTCATGACAAAACAATGAGTGTGAGTGGTAGTGGCGACAGTCCATTTGATTCTTCTCCATCCCCCCCCCCTCCCCTCCCAGTATGGGTGGATACCATAGTGTTCCGGAGGATGATTTCATGAGGAATCTCCCGGCTTCTCTGAAGAGACAGTTGGATCTCATAAGTCAATTCCTGTACCTGAATTTGGACATTGGGTTTCCGGGCCATCAGGTCATCCAACAGATTGGATTGACATCGCCAAGTACACCAACTGTATTGATGAGTAAGGATGTGGAAGATTGTAGAAAGTCTATGACAGAGGGGACCGAGAAGGATCGGTTCATTGCAATGACCAAGTCGGCCTCTATGGCACTATATACTGTGAAGGCGGAAGTGGAAAAGGTTCGGTCTGTCTCTATTGTGCCTCAAGGACTTTTGTTATCACCCGAGGAGAAAAGCGCTCGGAATAGTATCTATAAGAGATCTTGTTATATATCGCAGAATATCGCAATCCTTCTCTCGACTATCGCCGATATGCACATTGTTCAGGAGGGTGAAACTTCTGATAGGTATAGTAACTTTTCCATTACCTCAAACAGCATGCGTATCTTTTCAGAGATGACTGTGCTGCGTTCAGATGTTGATAATCTGTTGACCCGCGTTAGTACGCAATATCCTGACGAATAGTCCTCCCAGTGACTAAATCTACTTTGATTCTCATTAGAATAACCCCCCCCCCTCTACTATTGATCGTTCTTGATCAGTTGTTTCTCTACCTCCCCCCCCCCCTCTTTCCCATCATGGATAAGGAGGGTGTTGAAGAATATTATACCATCTATGACTATGAAGAAATGATATTGGGTGCTGAGCCTCAGATCGCACATATTCACATCGTAAACCCTCTGGATTTCTATTCGCGTGCGTATGTTAGGCCCAATCACGAGGAAGGAGAACCACGTCCGCAGGGAGAGGTGTACATCTGTAGCTACAAGAAGCCAGAAGATAAGGGAGAGGAATGAATACACTGACTTATCTAGGTATTTACACTTGGGACGATAAACCTCTCTCTAATACTACTCGTTCTTGGCCAGTTGTTTCTCTTCCCCCCCCCTTCCCCATCATGGACGAGGCAAATGATGAAGGAACTTCGAGGACGCTGGAGGCCAACAGATTAGAGACGTGTGACGAAAAGCCCTATTCGGTTGTCGAGGGTCCTCTTCGTTTCGACATTTCCAATCTCCCACCGGCACCAGAGGGAGCCCCCACAAATAGTCCTCGGGACGACTTGGCTATGAAGTTCCTGATTTTGATTTGTACTCATAGTGGTATATGCGTCGACCAGAGGAGGTCCGGACCGAGAGAGGGGGAGAAGCATGAATACACTCTTTGAATCTATATGGTAACATTGTGCGTGTGTATTGTACACTTGAGAATGGAAGAGTTAGTAGTCGTCCATCACCATTCGAGAGCCGTTTCGCTTCTTTGTAGTCCTCCGGGAAGAGGAATTGCCAGAGGCGTGGAGGAGAGAGTCTTCTTCGTAAACTCCTGCGCCCTGGTTGGGCTTCTTCCTCTTCTTCTTGGATGCTTGTTTCTTACCACCTCCTGACTTGTTCGAAGCCCTACCTTCACCGTAGCTTTCGAGTGGCTGAAGGCCTAGATTGCGTTCCACCCTGTTTTCTCTCCTGAGCATCCACCGATTGAACAATACGTTCAGTCCGAACAGACCGATAATGAACAATACGATTGCAAGGAGCCATGGCCAAATGCACCTGAAGTAGAACCATCCACAGTCGGGCGATTCGGGCTCAATCTCATCGAAGAAGCATTCGCCTTCAATGCAGAAACCAAACTCGAGGTCTCTGTTGGTCTCGCAGATCACCGGGTTCTCTCCGTTGCACTGGAATGTAGAGGCATCACATACGCCATCCTGCATGCACGAGTCGCGTGGCATGCACGGACCATCCAGAAGGGTGGGTGGGAGACATCCCAGTTCGTCGGCTAGAGGATCGTTGGGATCCTCGGCACAAAGGTCCACAGAGCACTCGAGGTTGTCTCTGTCGCAAATGTCGTGTACGGGCTTCCCTCTGCAGATGGCCTCGGCGTCACAACTTCCGTCCATCAGACAGGCGGAACCTGTCTCGCAGTCGGATCCCTCCTCGCGAGCGACGTAGACACAACCCAGAGGGTCGAGAGTGGCACCTGGTCGGCAAACCCACTCGTGGCACGGATCCTGAGAAACGGGGCACTTGGTGTTGTTGGCAGTAAAGACGCAGCCGTAGACAGAGTCACAGGTAGAGTCCATGCATTGAGCTGGAGGTTCGCAATCGGTAATGTTGCCCTTGATGTTGGGCACACAAGTACCATAGTCATTGCACTCGGACTCGATGAAGCAGAGATGGTTCACCTCGCTGATCACGGCACATGGCGAACCAAAGGCGACGGGGGTGTGAGTGCATCCAAGTTGAGGATCGCATTCGTCGATGGTACAATCGTTGCCGTCGTCACAGTCGGTTCCGTTCAGTACCACCTGGGGGATACAGAAGCCTGCCTTACAGAGACCCTCGAGGTTACACTCGTCCAGAGTACTGTAACACTTGGTATCATTGACGGCGGGCTGGAACTCGCATCCAGAGGCCTCTGTGAGCATGAAGCCCTGTGGGTTCTCGTGATCCCAATAGGCAAAGTAGTAGTCAAAGTTGGGCTCGCGACTGGTGGGGTTGCAGAAACCGACCTTGCAGTCGTTGATGAGATCGTTGTCACACTGGAGATGCTGGGGAGTTCCAACACAGGTTCCGTTGACACAGACGTCATTGTCGGTGCAAGTGTAGCCGTCGTTGCAGCGAGCGTCATTGGGGAGTTGCTCCAGTACACAGCCCGTAGAGTCGGTAGAGATGATCGGGTTACAAACGGCTTTGGCACATCCGAAAGTGGGTTGTACACACCAATCATGGCGAGGGATGTTCTGACAACCCAGTACAGAGTCGCATACGTCCTCTGTACAAGAGTAGGCATCGAGACAGTCCATTGATTCTCCGTAAGGATCCCAGACGCACTGAGCGTAATCGTTACAAACAGTATCCAGGAAGCAGAGATCGTCCTGGAAGGGAGTGGAGGTACACGTCTGGTTCTGGTTGATGGGGCACGAGACACAGCCGTGGTAGGGTCGGCATTCGGTCATGGCACACTCATCAGTGACGAGGGCCTGATCGATACAGTCTTGATCGGTGATGGTGGTCAAAGGAGAACACGTACCCGATCCATCACACGTGTAGTCAAAGTTGCATCCGTCATTGTCCCTGCAGAAGGTACCGTTGGCAGCAAACTGGGTTGCACAAGTACCGACCGTAGTGCCGTCTGGAGCAGGTGTACCCACACTGCAGAGGCCTAGGTTACAGAAGTCTGCATCGGTACAGAGTTCATCCTCGCGAGTTCCAGTACAGACTCCGGACAGACACTGGTAGTTGGTCGAGCATTCATCGTCGGCAGGAGCGGGACAGAAGGTACCATCGGCCCTGTTGGAGACCTCACAGCCGGTACCGGAAGTTCCAGTACAGAGACTCTGCGTGCAGGGGTTGCCGGTATCAGGACAGAAGTCATGATCTGGCGCGTGAGTACAGTTGGAAACCGAGTCACAACCATCCACCGTACACTCGACGAGATCGGTACAATTCAGCTGAGCACCCTCCAAGTTGGCAATGCAGCCACCGATTCCGTTGCAGATAGAATCGAGGAAACAGATGCTGTTGGTGATGTTCAAGAAACCACAGTCGGTTCCGTAGGGAAGGTTGGTGGTAACGCATCCAAGTTCTGGGTCGCAAACGTTGGTGGTGCAAGGGTTATTGTCGTTGCAGTCGGCATCAGTCGTGTTGGTCTGAGCCACACAGACTCCAGTATCACACTCAAAGTCCTTGAGACATTCAGTCTCATCGGGAGAGTCACAGGGAATTGCGTTTGGTAGATCTCTCGTATCACAGAAACTAATGGTACCGTTTACCCCTGATGTGGTAATGTTACAGAAGCCTTCGAGACAAGGGAATTCTGCCGGGGAAGGACAGGCTCCATCGTTTGCCTCGGCGATGCAAAGACCAGCGTCGTCACACTGTCCGTTGATGGAGCAGTCTCCTCCGAATTCGACACAGAACTCTCCTTCATCCTTGTTCACTTCGACACATCCAGTGGTGTTGCCAGTGGCGCTTCCGTCACAGACAAACTTCTTGCAGGGACTGCTAGGCGTGAGTGTGTTACAGAAGTCATTGTCCTCTGTGAAGACACATCCGTTCACAGAGTCGCAGGTGTCAACGGTACACTCAATGGTATCGTTACAGGGCGTTGTGGCACCGGTAAAGTCGGTGACGCAGGTACCGTTCACTGAGCAGACGGCATCCAGCCAACAGAGACCAAGAGCGGCCGTGTTACAGGAAGTGCCGGCAGGGGCCACAGCTGGGTTGGAGCAGCCAGTCACGGGGTGGCACACATCGTCCGTGCATGAGTTAAAGTCATCGCATTTGGTGCTAATGTCTGTCTGGTTGACGCAAGATCCTGCTCCGTCACACACTCCATCCACAGAACATTCGGTATCAAAGGAAGGGCAGGGGACGCCTACTGGGAATCCAATGAGGAATCCAGGGATGCATCCAAGGCTATCGGCCGATCCATGGAATGGAGCGCAAACGCCCACAACGCATTCATCCAAGTTGGGACAGTTCTCGTCGTTGGCAGTTCCTACACAGATGCCTCCCTGACAAGTATCATCCGAGGTACAGAGGAACCCATCGGAGCAACCTGAACCGTCGGTAGCGTTCACAAGGATGCATCCTAGGATCTCGTCACACTCGTACATGGAGCAAGGGCCTGGGTCGGGAGGACAGTTCTCGGATTCGACCGTATGCTGACAGGTTCCCACTCCGTCACAGAAGTCGCGAGTGCAGTTGACACCGTCACCACATTCGATGGTAGAGGCGCCCAAGTCTGGCAAGCAGCTACCGAATCCATCACAGGTGTTGTTCAGGAAGCATGTACCGTTGGTGTTGATGACCTGAACACCGCACGAGACTCCAAGGAGGCTGAGTGTCTCGTGGACACATCCCTTCTCGTCATCACAAGTGTCAACTGTGCAAGGGTTGCCATCGTCACAGTCGGTTCCGTTAAGAACAGTCTGAGCCTCACAGACTCCCATGCCGTTACACTCCAAATCCTTGTTACACTCATCTTCATTGCCACAGGGAGTTCCTACAGTTTCGTTGGCGAACGTACAGATCCCAGAGGTGGCATTTATGCCCATGGAGACTAGACAGAATCCGGTCGAGCAATCATTGAGGTCTGGGCAACGGTGGTTGAGACCTTCTCCTACACATCGACCCTCGACGCAGGCGTCATTGCCAGTACATCCCGAGAAATCGTTGCAGGGCGTTCCATCGGTGAGGTTGTTGGCCACACAGCCCAGTACGAGATCACAGGTGTACTCGGTACAGAGGTTGCCGGTTACGCCACAGAAGTCGTGATCGGGAGTGTGCGTACAGTTGTTGACAGAGTCGCACCTGTCAATGGTACAGTCCACTCCGTCATCACAGTCCACTTGGGGACCGGTGACGTTCTGGATACAGACTCCAATGTCGTTACAGACTGAATCCAGGAAGCAAAGGTTGGTAGTGACGTTTAGACCTGCACATGTAGTACCGGCCGATACGGGTGTGTGTACACATCCCAATAGGTCGTCACAGCTATCCACCGTACATTCGTTGCCATCGGTACACTCGGCGGCCCCAAGTGTAGTGGTAGAGACACATGCGCCCGAAGTGCATTCAAAGTCCTTGATGCATTCAGTCTCACTGGGAGAGACGCACTCAGTTCCGTCGGCAAGGTCGCTTACAACACAGCCAGTAATGGTATCACCGGTGGTGATGTTGGTAGATGCAAGGCATTCGGCCACCTGGCAGGGGTTGCTACCGTTCACAGCACAGAGAGAGACCTCTGGTACGGTGATACAGGCTCCTCCCATACACTGGCCATTGTGGGAGCAAGTGTCCACACCAGTCTCAACGCAGAATGTACCGTCGGTCTTGTTGGCAATGACGCAGCCATCATCGGGACCCACTGCAGAGGGATCACAGACGTACTCGGTACACTGGTGGCCACTATCGAGCGAGGCACATGCAGTGTGGTTGGCCTCGAAGAAGCAACCAATATCCAGATCACAGCGGTCCACGGTGCAAGTGAGTCCGTCATCACAGTCCATATGAGGTCCGAAGGGGTTGGTAATGCAGGTTCCATTGGCAGAGCAGGCTCCGTCCAAGAGACAAACACCTCCTGTGAGGAAGGTACAGGCCTGACCAATGGGCTCGGGTGTGTAGACACAGCCCAAAATGGGGTCACATACCTGGTCGGTGCAAGAGTTGAAGTCGTTGCAGTCGAGCACCGTAAAGTTACCACAGGTGCCTGCTCCGTCGCAGACTCCATCACGAAGACATTCGTTGCCAAGGTTGGGACAAGCTGCTCCTGGGGAGGCAAAGGAATCGATACATCCAGTGCCATTGGCTCCCACAAAGAGGCTAATGTCGCAAACTCCCAGGTTACACTCGTCGGTATCGGCGCAGAAGTCAGAGTCCTCGGTACCAACACAGACACCTGCCTCGCAGTGATCATTGGTGGTGCACGAGAATCCATCGGAACAGCCACTACCATCGGCAACGTTGATAGTAACGCATCCGGCCTCGGTACAGACCGAGCGAGTACAATCGTTGTTGTCCTGAGTGCACTTGGTATCGTTACCCACGTGGAGACATCCTGCAACAGAGTCGCACCAATCGTGGGTACAATCGTGTCCATCTTCACAGTCCGTTTGAGGACCTGTCAGGTTGGCGACGCAGCCGCCGAATCCGTCACAGACTCCTTCCAGGAAGCAGACACTGAGTGCCACTCCTCCAAGAGGTGAACAGGAGTTTCCTGCTGCGGCAGTGGCATTGAAGACGCAACCCTGCACAGGGTCACAGCTATCGATGGTACACTCGTTGTTGTCGTTACAGTCGGAATCGGTAATGTTGGTCAGAGGCGTACAGGTGCCAGAGACACAAACGTGGTTGTAGACGCAGGCGTCGTCGAGTTCTGCTCCACAAGCAAAGCCCTCGGTAGGTGCACTGTCAAATCCACAGGTGGTTGCATTGACACAGATGGGTACTTGACATTCGTCACCGCCCAGCGGACACAGGTTCGGATTACATGCTGCCGAGGCGCTTACAGATGGTGTAATGCTGGCCGAAGGTGTCGTAGATGGTGTGTTGGACAGTGATGTCGAAGGCGTGTTGGAGGCCGAAGGAGACGTCGAGGGCGTGTTGGAAGCCGAGACTCCTGCCGAGAGGGAAGGAGTTGGCGTGCTCGACAGTGACGTCGAGGGCGTGTTGGATAGTGAAGTCGATGGTGACGCACTGGTCGTAGAGGATGGAGATGTCGTGGGAGTAGGTGTTGGCGTAGGACAGATGGTCATGTTCAGAGGATTGAAGCAAATACCTCCCGGTAGACAGATGTCATCGGTACAGATATCGCCATCAGAACAATCGATGGGAGTGGTGGCATTGACACAGGTACCACAATCACAGACTCCAGTAAAGCATCCAGTGGGGTCGGTGCAAGAGCCACTGTAGAGAGGAATGTGTCTGGCGCCCAGCACTGGGTCGCAGGTATCCACCGTACAGGGGTTGTCATCGTTCACGTCGAGAGCAGGACCGGCTGTGCACACTCCCATGGTGTGTGTAACATTACCATAGATGGGCGTCTCAACACAAGTGTCCACGGTGCACATGTTGTCATCGAGATCACATGCGTTTCCACATGTTCCGCAGCAGTACTCGTCAGAGAGACAGAAGGTCTGAACGCGTCCAACCTCGGATGATCCTGGAGTGATGCCATCGTCCCAAGCCCATTCTCCGAAGAATGCATAGTCTCCACAGGTGGTTTGAACGGGAACGTCACTGGCGTCGAAGCCGAACGTGAAACCGTCTGCAGAAATGGGGGCTGATTGAGTGTAGGTCATGTAGGGAGTATAGGTACCGGCTGTTTCATGGTATACGTGGTAGCGTCCGAATTCGATAGGTGCTGCAGAGATGAGCACGAATGGAGCATTGATGATCAGAGCACCGTCCACTTCCGAGAAGGAAAGAGCAAAGCCGAAACCTGACTCGGCGATGACAATTGGTGGGTTGGCACCATCGGGCGAGTAGATTCCGGCCAGGGAGCGTGCGTACATGGATACAGTAGTAATACTAGACATTCCCACGGCAATACGGTGCACGAAATCGATATCCAGAGAAACGGGTGCAGCGGCTGTTACAATGGGAGGCTGAGTGAGTACCATGTCGGAGCAGCAGGTTTCGAATCCCCATACTTGGAATCCGGCCGTTGTAGTGTGTACAAACTCGCGGTGGAACTCGTTGAATTGTCCATCGATGATTCCAGCATTACTCGAAGGGATCGTGGGTTGAGTGGGATGTGCAATGAACAACCCCGAAATGGGATCTCTAATATACTGATACAGAGTTCCCACGCTGGGAGAGGTCTGTGCAATAATACGGTCGCAGAATACGGCCACGAATTGGATGGTCTCCCCCGTAGGTGATGCGATGGTCTGGTGGAATCCGTACGTAGAGGGTCCTGTCGCGTATTCGAATATGTAGATCGCAGGGGCCGAACCGGCACCTCCACTAACGATCCAGCGGTCGTCCATTGCAATGGAGTGTGCGATGTCGCTGACACCGGCAGTCATCGGAGCCCCGGGAGGGGATAGTAGTTGATAGGCACCTGCAGCATCGTACAAATCTAGGGTAGTGTCTCTCCTGTAGATATGGATGATATCGAGCGCTTCGATAATTTCGGAATCGGCAACGGCCAGGAGTCTACCTCTCGCTGCGAGTGCAAAGCCAAAGGCCTCTCCTGCCAGGGGGGTAGGATTGGAAATGATTTCCAGCCGCTCGTCAGTAATGGGCTCGACGCATGTCGAGTTACTGAATCCCGTCACGGCTTGGGCCGGAGCGACCAATGTTGCCACTAGGGCGAGGACTAGTGCGGTCCACAACACGTTGCGGGGGGCCATGGTCTCGGCACGAGAAGGTAGGCAGCACAATACAGAGTCGTGTGAGGTAGTGGAGTTCATTCATGAAGTGACAATGTTTAAAAAAGAGGCAGTGGTCGGAGGAGGAAGTCACTGCTTAGGAGGTGCCATAGCGACGGAGATGAATGTCATCAGGGGTTCCGGGTGAAGCTCAGTAGGACATGCCTGACAGAGGATCGTTGCGACCGTTTCTCCACTCCCCCATACATCGGGGTGGACGAGGCTGAAGAGTAACTTCGCTTCTTCTGCCATCGTATAGGGATCGCAGAGAAGAACCCTTACCAGTCCCAAAAGGGTGTCGATCTTGACCGATACCGTTGAATCGGTTGACGTGTCCGATGCGTCATGGAGATTCGCTACAAGGTTCAGAAAGTCCCTGCCACTTGGAAACACTTTCCGGTACTTCTTGAGACTTGTCAACGCAAGAAGAACTTTGTCGGCTTCCTTCCATACAGACGCAGAGAGTTGATCTACCACGGTGAGGGTGGCCTGGTCGCCCTTGATATAGGTCTGTACAATGTTCTTCACATCGGATGTGAGGATGGTTGTAGTTTGTTCCTTCTCGTCGGGTGTGAGGATGGTTGTAGTATGTTCCTTCTCGTCGGTGATGCGAAAGCCGCAAGCACCGAAGTAAGCGAGGCGGGTAACAGGTATCTTGCACGAGGAGGGCTTGACAACTGGGCCTTCGAAGAGCATGTGTTGGTTAACCTTCTCCTTCTGGTCTTCCTTCTCTTCGGGGCATGCATCTGGCACGGTAGGTGGAGGAGGAGTGGCGACTGGCTTGGTTCGCTTCGGGGGTTCAACCCGGGCATGCCAAGCATTCCATCCCTGGGTCGGATCGGTGTCTTTGGCTGCATCCTTCTTCTGGACAGGGATAGTGGTGGTGGCGGCGACTGGCTTCGGCGTTGGCTCCTTCTCCTCGGTGGTTCCCATCAACATCTCATTAAGGATAGGAATCATCTGTCTCATCACTCCAGATGTGTATGATCCGTGGATATCGTGGGGAACATGGTTCTTGCGCGACTCCTCCTCCTCCTCCTTCTCGGTAATCGACAGGCGTTTGGTGGTCACGAGTAGAATTTCTGCAATATCTCGGTCGGTAGGAAAGGATTCGCAGAGGTGCTTTTGGATCCTAAGGAAGACAATGCGATCCGTTATATCATTGAGGAAAGCGCAAAGAATCGAGTAGTGATGTGGTTGGTAGGCAGAAAGGATATCGTCCCAGTCGGCGTCGGTGGCGGGTTCAAAGTCCTTAATGAGGTTGTGGAAGTGCATGTAGAGTAAACGCTCGAGTTTCTTTGGGAATGACCCGCCAACCACGAGAATGTCCATCATAGTACTCGCGTTTTTCGGAAGCGATGACTCCTTGATGCTGAGAAGCTTGTCAATTTTCTCAACCAAGATACCCATGTAATGATTGTGGATGGTAGAGTTCGAGGAGTGATACAACGCATTCGCTGTCTGTCGGCGAAGATGCTTGAGAAGATCTTCTGATGAGGACCCGTCCTCTGGTCTCGCTTGGTATAGTGCCTCGAAGATGGGGGATCGGATTCCCTGCTTGGTGGTCATTATTGTTCCTCGGGAAATGGATGGAGGTGTTGCTAGGGTGCGAAAAGAATGAACAGTAAGCGAGGAAACTGTAGCCTTTTATAGCGATATCTTGAGTTCATCTATCCCTATTGAGAAAGAAATCTTCTCTTCCACCCCCCCCCCAAAAAAAAGGGGGGGAAGGGAGAAGTGGTAGAGACATGAAAGATACCAAATAAGGTAACCTAGGAGGGCTTGTACCCAGGACGGGCCGTAGGGGGTTCATGACTGTGAATGATCTTGTTAACGAGTGCATCCTTTACCAGATTGCGGGTGATAAGAATACTCTTTTCAAACGAGCATTCCGGGTTGGTGCAACCGCACGTGACCCTCGTGTGATTGACTTTCTTTTCGTCCATCTCGATAAGCCAGTGAACAAGGGTCGTGAATGGAATCCGGTTGACAAAAGAAGCATATCGTTCCGTATCACTGATCAAGGAAATCATTTCAGCCATCGTAGTATCATACCCATCGAGTAGATCTTCATCCGTATCGAGGGGTTCGCCTTTGTCGATACGCTCCAGTGCTTCCTTCTTGTTCATGAGCATGGCGAAAGTGGCACTACTGAAATCGAACATTGGTGATAGCTCTGTCTGTATCTTTGGATCATCCTTGGAAAGGTCGGCAACCTTCTCGTGGAGGTCTCGGAAATGCTTCTTTGTTGGCTCGCTAAATGACATCTGGTCCAAGTTCTCGACAAGGTTATCCATGTTTGAGAGAGAATAGGACTCGACTCTCGGAAACGAATGATGGTAGCAAACAGAAATCGTGGGAGGGAAGGATGGGGGGGGGGAGGTGGAGGAAAGTGAGAATTGGTGAGAAAAGATGTACTAGTAAGAGAGGGAGGAGTTCATTCACAGCAAGCGCAGCTCCTGAATGTCCTTCTTCTGATCGACGACCTCTTGGAGAGAAGCGATAGTGAACGGAATCGTGGCACGCTCGACGGTGCGATACTTCTTGATCATGGCAGTCCAGTTCACGAACTGGAAGTTGTCAAAGGCTCTCTCTGGGAGCTCGTCATCATACTTCTCCATGAGGGCAAAGTCCTTGTTCTTGCCCTTGCCTCCCGTACCGACTCCCACGGCTACAATGGAGAGTGGATAATGGCTGGCTTCGATAATGGCCTCCTCAGTGTCACGGGCGTTCACAACCGCACCATCAGTGATGATGACGAGAATGTGATGGCTCTGCTCCTCCTTGACAATCTCAATAGCCTTGCGAATGGCGGGTGCAAAGTTGGTGGGTCCAGACATCTTGCATGGTCCCTCCGTGAGTCTCTTCAAATAGGCCTCCTTGATCCCTTCTCCTCCATTGCACCGAGCGTCATCGACAGTAGGGTCGAGTGGTTGCACTGAGCGATTGCGCGTCTGCTCATCTCCGAACATGTAAGTGGGGATCTTTCCATCGTCATCGTATCCACGAAGTGCCTTCCAGAAGATATCGATAACCTGCAGGTATGGATTGGGGGTAGAACAACTGATGTCGTGAAGATTCGTTCCCCCTTCTCCGTTCTCGAGGTTGCTTTCGGTAAAGTCCACTGCTAGAATGAGATTCGAACTCTCCAGTCCCGACTCTCGAAGATCGCAGTTGAGATCCTCGAGTGAGGTGTAGTTGTCTGGATTGGGTCGGAAGGATGAAGCCCTCGCCTTACGGTCGAGGGCGTTGTCGAGTCTTTGGACAGTCTTGTCGAAAGACTTCACTACTCCCTCCAGGCACCCCAACCACTGCTTTCGCAGTATGTAGAGGGCCACACATGCGGAGAGACAGAAGAACACGACCACTCCCTCGCGGTGGAAGTAGTGGAAGAAGACAGTTCCGCAGAAGGCGATCATTCCAATCATCATCAGATGATGGGTGGTCAAGGAAGAGGTGTCGTCTTCGAGTCGCCTACCAGGTCCCGTACTCTGGCTCCTTCTCCTAGGTGGCGATGGCTTCATGGGTCCTGTGGTGCGAGCCATGACTGGGAGGCAAGCAGAGGTAGGAATGGAATGAAGCGTGTACCGTCTCGCCGTTGAGGGTGGGGTTCGCCTTTCTCCGCTGCAGGTGCAGAGTGTACACGTGGCATATTTGCAGGTGATTGGTGAAGTAAACTGTTTTGTACCCAACGAACCGGTGTTCCCCCCCCCCCTTCCCTCCCTTCCCCCCCCCATAGGCGGGAGGAGGGTATAGAAAAATGCACCGATCAGTGGAGAGGTCGGCATCGGTCGTTCTAGTAGTAGGGAACAGTGGGTAGGACATGATCATTACCTTTCTACCACCGAAGGAAGTTGGAGGGGTGAAGAAGGATACATCATGTCCATGAAGAGGAAAGCAGAATCCGAAGCGATTGTCCAGCCCAGAAAGAAGAGGAAGATCAGCAAAAAGCAGCAGAAGGAGGACGAGAGAAAGGCCAGGGAGAGTCAAGAGAAGATGGATTGGATCGAAGACAGGCGAAGCCGAGGGAGAGATCTTGAGTGCCTATCGGTGGCCCATGGGCTGGTTGGGCTTTTGGGAGATCCCTCTCTCACGGCAGATGCACTGGTGGACGTTTGTGTGCTTCCATTGAACCAGCTCAGGAAGATTGTGAAGAAGAAGAGTACGGGAGTCACCAATCCCACGGTGCTTCTGGCCGCCTGGAAGTTCAACGATTGGAGTTCGTTGGAAGTGTGCTGGGATATTTTGGATAAAAGAGGCGATTGCTTCCTGCACTACGTTCCCTCTTCCAAGGGGATGAGCAATGAGGAAGTGAAACTGCAGCAGAAGGTGATCTATAGGCTGGATGAGGGCATTGCTACGGCCACGGCTCCCATGCTAGCCTTCTGTATCCAGAGCAGACCAAGCGACGTAGGACACGTCAAGTGGGTAGAGACTTCTGCTCAGACCATTCGAGAGAGTATGGATATGGCAATGAGAGTTCTGGAAGCTCTGGGAGATCGAACGGTTGCCACCATCATGGCTTCTACCATTGTTCACCGGCCGTTTCTCAGAGGCATCTCTGGTGAGAAGAGGATTCCTACTGAAGCTCCTCTCCCAAAGCTGTGGTCCACCAAGAGACGAGTACTGGTGGGAGAGTTGCTGGGAGTCAGAGAAGCAAGCGATCCTCTGCTCATGACTGATCTGCTTGGCCGCTGCCTGGGGCCGGAAGAACTCACGGCAGCTTCTCGCTACGATTGTGAGATTCTGGGCAACAAGCCTCTCAGAGATCAGATTGACTTTAAGGCCCCTCGTCGTGTATTCTACAATTGGTGCGATGTGGGAGGCGTTCGCTTCGGAAAGGGTAACTGGAAGAAGATGCAGAAGCTCAAGAAAGAAGTGTAGTAAAAACGGTCAATGGGTGATTCTGTGTGTGGTCATGTGTCGGATTGAGAGGGGGGGGGAGAAGGTGAGAATAAGACGTAGAGTTGAATGTTTATATATACGCAACTGTGTCCGTGACTCCTTGCGTTTCCTGGATATTGGAAATTTTCTGCCCCGTTTCGGCGTCAACGTTATATCTTTCGACTGTTCGAATATTATTCATTTTGTATGCGCCCATACTTTGATCGTGGGTGACAATTACTCGGATGGGGCCCTTAGGGATATAGAGGGTGATTCTGGTTTGAAAATAACAGCCGTACTTCTTTCCCGAACAGTTGCATGGCGAGTTCACTGAAACCCATACAGAGTTGTCCCCTGCTTTTGAACAGCCGAGTGGAGGCAGTACTATGTTTCCATATCTCTCCTTAAGGGCCTTGAGGCATACGTCGTGTGTACTACCTTTTCCGGTTCCCGGTGACATTCGAACGATACACAATAGCGTCCACGGGTTTGTATAGTTTGATCCACTATACCAAACACGACATTGAGGTAGTTTCCAGACATGGTTTAGGTATATGGAGAAATAACGGGTTCGCTTGGGGAACGTGGTTGGGAATCGAATGAATCAACGAGGGATGGGGGGGGGGGGAGGTGGAGAGGATGGAATTCCACTTTTCCATTCCCTCCTTTTTTCAACATACGAAATCTGGAGGGGTGGAAATAGACAGGGGATTCTCTGCAGGTGTAGGAAGAGCAAGTCTACAATATCTCGGTGAGGAGAGTGAAGTGAGGTTCTTTTGTCTCGGTGCTATTGTATCACAAAATGCGCATTATCTCCCCCTGGGCCTTCCTCCTGCTCCTGGTGGGAGCTCTGTTCGCTTCCTGCTACACACCGGTGGATTCTGATGGACATACCATCATGGATCTCTTAGAGTATGATGATATCGAAGGGTCGAGTGACGAAGAGAAGCGCATCTTGACCAAGTGGTTCGATGAGAAGGTGGATGCAGAGGGGAGGAGGGCATGTATCGAATGGTTGCAGGAATGCAAGGTCAATGGGTGTCGCGTTATGGACGAGTTTGCCAAGGTGGTTCAAGACAGTGATCTATTGACCGAGTTCCTAGACTGGACCAACAACCACCTGATCGATGATAACGCGAGAGGGTATGTGAGAAGCTTTCTGGCACCATACCACAAGACAACGTAAAATGACTCTTTATACTCTATGATTTTGTGGCTATCCCTCTGAAATGTGCAGGAGAGTGTTCTGTCTTGACCCATCGGATGAAGGCTGCCGTATGTCCAGAACGACCACCGATGTCTTGGACAAAGCTCCGTTCTGGACCATCGATATAGGTGAGAAAGACGTAGACGTTCTCACCGTTGACGTGAGTCTTTGAAATGAACTGATATCGCCCCTCAAAGTCGAACCTGAACCCATTCTCATCATAGTAGGTACAAAGGTCCTGTTCCAGAACTAGATAGACATTCATGAGGGAGGCGGGGGGGGGGGGTCTTGCGCAGTGGGAACTGTACGACTGGACACCGCTGCCGCTTGGAGAGGGGGAAGGAGAGAACTCCGATGCCGAAGTGTTTATCGCTTTGGTGCAGCTTTCTTCGTTTTTCGGGCAATAGGGACCTTCTTTTTCAGTACAGTTTCACATTGGTGGGTAGAGAGCTTATCCATTGAATCTTTGTGAGTCCCCTGCACAAGTTTCGAGTCTATGAGCTGCCAGCATAGGTCGGCTCTATGTGAGAGTTGATTTACACTGTTCCGTAGAGAATCAAAGGCTTCCACATCCACCGCCCAGCATTCTACTGGAGTTAGCAAGATGCGCGTGGCCATAGAATCATCATTGTAGATCAATGAAGCGACAGTTTCCCTTCTCCTGAGAGCTGTCGCAAAGGCCAGTCTTCGAACCTCCTTAGAGACTGTCGCTTGTATCTGTGGGACTGGAGGAGCCTTATTCTTGATCGTGCGCTTGACAATCTTCTTATGCCGTTTCTCCTTCTTCCTGGGTACTAGAATAGCAGGAGTGTCTATGATAGGTTCTGGATCTACAGTGTGCTCCTCTGAACTGGAAGATGTCTGATCGGTCTCGTCCTCATCGCTATCTTCCATGATGCGGTGCAGAACCTTCGAGGCCTCTGTTTCATCATCACTGTCCATGCTGAAAGCCTAGGGGGAGGAGGGAAGTAGCACAATACAATGAGAGAGAAGGGCATGAAGGCAGATTTCCACAACCTTGGATATTTGGGCAGAAATCTCTCTTCCCCCGGCGGGTGTGTTTTTGCGAGGAGGGAGGGGTGAAATTCCGCGTGACAAGTGAGGAGTCGAGAAGCCAACCATTGTTTTTCTGCCTTGACGAGAAGAGAGCCAACAAATGTACGAGGACGAAGACTATGTCGAGGAGGAGGAAGAACAACAACAGGAAATTGGACCTGTCAGTAAGAAGAAGAAGAAGACGACCACTGCTGTCGCCCCCACAGATAGTGATGCCGTGGGAGAGAGCTCTTTCGAATGTGAGTTGAGGTGGATGCAGAAGAACAATGAGATCGTACGCTGGTTGGTACAGGCACCTAGGAATCACAAGCCCGCCCCTTTCAAGGCTCCCCAGTTCCTCTTTACACCCAGTTCTTTCATGGAGGTCCAGTCTCCATTTGTGATCGTGAGGGTATTGGTAGTCACCACTTCTCAGACGTACGGCGAGTTGCTCTCCTATCAGAGTAACTACGAGGAGAACAAGCCGGATCGATTCGTGCCCCCACGCATCCTCAAGGCAGGCAACTACTACGCAAAGGGTTCCAAGCCTGCCACTGGCATGGTGGACGGCCCGACAATGGCTCTGACGGCCATTCGAAGGTATCGCAAGAAGCAAGCAGATTCTGGACAGAAGAAGAAGAATAAGAACTCCAAGTCGGGGTCCTATGGCCGCGTGTTCGATCAACCATGTATTGAATACTACCGTTCGTGTGGACTGGCCGGTACGGTCAAGACGGTTGGTATTCGCAGTGCACCCACACACCTCGCGCCACGATGGTGGGTGAAGCGTGTCGATGCCACATTCCTCCGACCTTCCTCCATCAAGGTGAGCAGTCTCATCCAGTACTACAGGCAGTGGCAACCGGATGTCTACAAGCCGAGCGTGGCCATCATCACCCAATTGAACTTGGATAAGGATGATGTCTTCCCACCCGATATCTTTGCCAAGACGGATGCCTTTCGTACGTCGACTGTGGACAAGACCCGTGGCAAACTCTTGCCCATCCTGAGAGTGATTGAGAACAGCATGTGCTATCCCTTCAAGGGTGCCTCCTTCATCGAACTGTGCCACTTTTACCCTGTTCGTGCTCTCTATGCTCTCTCGGACAAGAAGATCAATGCTCTACTGAATGCATTGAACGTCTCTGCAGAGAGGGTGCTCTTTGGAAGGCCCGTCTACTTTGACCTTCCCTCCGAGGTATACTTTAGGGATTTTGAGAAGCAGGCGCTTGGCATGGTACCCCTCCACTCGATGGTGGGACCTACCTCCATCACGCAGGACCAGCTGAAACTCTACCGCCGCTTCTGGTCCTCTGCTTGGTACCGTGGAGATGTCTATGCCAAGCTACCAGAGACACTCGAGACGGACGAAGAGCGAGAGACGAGGAGAGCCAAGGAGGAGAAGAAGCGAGAGGATGCCAGGAAGAGAAAGGCTAAGCAGAGGCGAAGAGAGGAGGGCATAGATTCCGACGATGAGGACTTTAACATCATACTGGACGATACGGATGATGAAGAGGAGGAAGAGGAGGGTCCAAAGAAGAGGAAGAGGAAGGACAAGTTCGTAGTTGCTCTCGAAGTGGCTCGTGATAGCCTTCTAGAGTCCAACCGCTTGGTCACCATCTCCAAGGAGGAGCCAGATCGACTTGGAATTGTAGAAGTGTTGGCCGAAGAGAACCTCTTGGCCGCCTACTTGAAGGTGATGCCTGCCATCATTCGGGTAGTGGAAACTCGACGCATCAGCAGTGGATACGAAAGGCTCATGGCTCACTCTGAGGATAGAGAGGCTCTAATGGACGGAACCAGTATCGCCTTTGCCCCCACCGAGGCCGATGCCAACCGCTTCTCTGCCATGACGCAGATAACCGCGCGTTGCCACGTACTGATCTCCCAGGGAGCAGATGCCGACAATGGCAGTTACGAGGTCGATACGCTGATCATTGTTCGTGCAGAACAGTTTGGTACCGATCACCTCTTCAGGATTCTTCGTCATTTTACCATCAAGAAGCGCCTGATTCTCATTGGTAACCCTCATGCCTGGCGTGATCCCCGCTACCTGGGCCATGGTGCCCCTTTCCTTACCCTCTTCGATGCCGAGTACAATGAGCACCTCGATGACCGCCTCACCATCGATGTGATCTCGGACAACGAGCTGGGCGAGGACGAAGTCCCCGATGCCGATAAGGCTCTGGGCTCTCCTGCACTCCTCTCCCATGCGTGCATGAGACGAGAGTGGAACAGTGATACCGAGGGAAAGATGCTATATATTACTTCAAAGAAGGCTTCGAAGGCTCTTCAGATCCTGTCGGGAGACAGCGATATGTGGGTTGGTACCCAGGTGTTCTACTGTGGAACGGTTAGCCAGCAAGCCCGAAGATCCATCTGTCCTTCTTCGTGTAACCCCTACGATGCTGGTTCAGGCATGATCAAGAATGGTCAGCGCCTCTACCTGAGAGACACTGGAGAGAGGGTTACCGTTGCTGCCTGTGGGATTGGAGCCTACGCCAAGAGCATGTCTCGGTGGAGTACGAACCACACTCGCTTCTTGGATACGGTCTCTGCCAGAAAGGTGAGCGCCGTGGTCCAGACAGTCCTCCCACTGGCCAAGGAGCACAAGAAGCAAGAGTACTGTGGGTGCAAGCACTCTTACAGATTCTTTCCCTCTCGCCACTCCATTGTCGATGGCTCCTGCATCAACATTCGACAATACTCGGGTCCCGAGGTGGAAACGGCCTTCCTTCTGGCAGGAAGGGGCACGTGCCGCAAGGACCTGATCACTCTGGCTTCTCTGACTACCAAGCAGTGCTTTATTGTCACCGTCGACGATACGAGCAGTATCGATATGGCAGTCATGTCTCCTGGACCGGGAGGATGGGGACCCAAGACTGAGCTGGGAACTTTCCTGGCTGGCGAGAAGAAGGAAGAAGAAGCGGCTGGAGAAGAGATTGAGGAGGAGGAATAAAAATGATCGTTTGTATGAAGACTGGCACCGTGTTGTCTCTTTTGTTCGCAATCAATATTAGTATGCCCAACACCGCGCAGATAAGGCCCATTCGACTCATCACCGCTTGAAAGTCGGTTGGAGTGGTCATGTTGACTCTCTCTCTCCACCACGAGAGAGAGAACAAATGGTGCTCGAAGAAGTCTCGCCCTAAGACAGCTATTCGGAGAGGGGGAAAGAAATCTGCAGTGGAGGAGAGAGAAATGGAAGTATTGTTCACTTCATTGTCGAGGCAGCAATGCCGACTCCCAAAAGGGCCAGGCCGGTACCCAGGAAGACAAAGTTCGACTGCTGGTAGAAAGGAAGCCCCTTGTCGGTGGTATTCGGATTGGCTATGGTGATGAATAGGCCCAGTCCGATGCAAGTCATGCCTGCATTAGAGAGATGGTGGTGGAAGAGAGGCTACCGCTTCGGCAGGAATGGTGCGACATTATTGTCCTTCTTCTCGTGCACTGGGTGAAGAACAACTGGATGCAGGAGGCGACTTGAAGATGGAATCCTTCCAGTCCAGAATTTGGGCATCTTTCTCCTCCTCGGTCATCATTTCTGCCTCCATGGCCCTTCGGAGGTCTTCCTCTGCCATTTCCATGTAGCGATTCGTTTCGGCAATGTGGGAAGCTCCAGATCCTAGGATGAACAGGGCTACTGCAGTGGTGCCCAGGAACAACAGGCTGTTCCTCAGTCCATTGTCGTCGTTGGAATCCTCGTGAATATCCGTGTCGTGCACAATGTGACGGTGAGGGCGATAACGACGAAAGTGGCGGCGTTCGTCGTGGTTGAATTGCCTTCTCTGACGGTAGAAGGTCGTAAAGGATCTTCGAGCAAGATTGTGGGTAGCAAACATATCGACTGCCCTCTCAATGCAAAGACAGAAATCGAATGGAGCATACATCTTTATCGGTTCAGTTATCGTGCCCAATGAGGGAGAGAGAGAAGAGGGGGAATAGAGAGAGAGTAGTTGTTTGCTCTCTCGGTCAGTGAGTATAAGAAAGTGAACGATGCGTTTCATTGTCTGCTTGCTCCTTTTCGGATGTGCTCTGTCTGCAGCCCGAGAACTTAGAAAGACCAAGCATGATCTTGACATGTTGGAGTTTTCCAAGTTCTCTGAGCAATGGACAGAGAGCTTCCGCAAGCATGGCTACGGACATGGAGAGCGATATTCCGAGTCAGAGAAGCTGGACATGTATCGTGATGTGATGTTCGGCAAAGTCATTGACAGTGCCATCCGGAACATTACAGACGAAATCTATACCCTGCAGAATAGGGGGGAGTTTGGAACGGGGATTTGGTCCATCCCTGATCATGCTCTTGACAAGCTGATCCATCTAATTGATGAGAGTCATACCCCAGAGTTTCCCTACAGGCTCTACAGGATTCCTAACGAGGCAATGCCCCTACTGGAAGAACTCTACACGTCTCACGAATGCTTTGTCCCCCGTGTTTTTGGATACAGTAAAAACAGCCTGGGTGGTCGGCATCGTGGGCTCATACACGAACCGTATTGGTATCCTATCGTGTATCAAGACCAGCTCTTGCGAAACCAACTCGACACCATGTCGGATCGTCTGAGCTGTGAGCTGGGTGGTACATCATACGTCTTTGTGGAATGGGACCAGAGCATCTACCCTTCGGTTACTATGAATAGTGGTAACACTTGTCCTAGGGAATGCAACCCTGAGGACTATGATCCATATGCGGATGATGAGGACAGTGACCATTGTCTACGTCTTTACCATCATCGCCGTCGTCTATTCCGCGAGACCGCAGTGGATCAAAATAGCTGGTTCCGGACTGCCAAACCCGCTCCGCCCAAGATCGAGGACCTGGACGCTCTGTGGCCTCACCCCAATGTTCCGTACTACGAGTTGCTAAGCCTGCATCAATGAAGATCTTCATGTATTCATCCATACCCAAAACACTAGTCTAGCGTCGAGAAGCTTTCTCTTGCTTCTGCTCGAGGTTCTTGATCTCTTGTCGAATCATGCGGCACTCGTGGTGAATGTTGCTCAGTCACTCGGACTCGTCCGTCTTGCCCGGTCCGATCACGTAGAACCACATGGTGCAGCCGGTGAGGAAGATGCCGGTTCCTACGAGAAGTTCCGATGATGTTAACTTCGAGCCTGAAGGGGGTGCGAGCGTACTTCTCTGACCGGGTGGAGAAACGTCGCACGGCAGACGCCCTGGTGCGCAAGAGAGGAGTAAAGCGAGAGAACATATCGTCGTCAAAGTGTGAGAAACAAATGGTGTGTGTATTGTACGTCGCTCCTTACTCCTCGATGGGTGTGAAAGGGAAGAAAAATCCCGTTTTCCACTTATTCATCAGGGCAGTAAAGGTCATGCCGGCTAGAATTCCGCAACATAATCCGTCAAACACACCGTCTATGAAGTAGGAGAATGTAGAAGGACTCCCGTACACTCGGTGTCTGATGGCCTCCGTATCGAGAGTAGTAATCCGATCAGACTGAATCTTCGTCCTCTCTCCCACTCTCCATAGTCTGCGCAGTTTTCGCAGCAACATAGCCTCTCACAAAATGGGGAAGGATACAGTAGTTGTAGAAGCCCCAGTTATATCCTATGGAGGCACCCCAAGCAAAGCCTAGCAGTTGTACAACAACGTATTGGTGTGCAAAGTAGATCTTCCTAGGCTTGAACCCAGTGCGAGGCCACATATACTCACCAACTGCCACCGAGTGACAGAAGAGAATAGATAGGAGAGAGGAGGGATGGAGGGATCATGCCACCCGGGGAGAGTGGGGGAGTTTTTCACACTCCTTTCTTGCGAGGGATGGGATGATGGAAGAATTCGTGGTGGAGGATGTGAGTAATCAGGGGCTCAAAAAGATCCCAAAACGCATATGTGCATTGTCCGTTCTGCACGAACTTAATGCCAGTCATAACAAGCTGTCATCCATCACTACCAGATGTGAATTCTTGCGCAATATTCGTCGTCTAGATATTTCATCCAACAAGTTCGTGGGAATGCCTGGCCAGATTGTATTCATGACGTTTCTAGAACACTTGGATATCAGAGATAACCCGTTCAGGAGAATTCCTAGTTGGATAACTGAATTGAAACTTCTTCAAGACCTCAGATTGCCTATTGTTGATTCTTCTACACTACGTCACCTACGCAACGATACAGATTGTCGGCCATTGGATGGTGTTAGGAAGGCGGGTATGAACATAGAAGAAGGGGCGAGTGTGGTTCAGAGACCTCTTCTTACACTTCCTTCTTTGCATCATCTTGTATTCACCTTGGAAAGAACCGATCAAGCGGGCAAGAAACTCTCTCACCTCTTTGTCTACAGTACCGCGGAGAAGATAGCCAGGGCCGTAGAAACAGAAGAGTACAACATGACAAAGTATGATGACGCCCCGTTCTTCGCCTTGCCTCCATGCAATAAGACATCACGTCCATGATAATTAGAGTGTGAGAGGGACGGACTTTATCAAGAGTAAGCGAGAGTGAGAGCAGTGTTTGCTTTACGACTCTGTGTGTAAGTTAGGAGGATACAGCATGGGTGATTTCGACGACGATGAAGATGAGTTTTCGCTATCCGGTGGTCCCAAGAAGTACACGGTGCCACTCACCAAGATGGGGTTCTTCCTGACTCTTGGCATAGGAGCCGTCCTCTTGGTTCTGTCTACTGTGGGGGTGGTCCTTATCATCGGAGAATACACGGATGCTTTTTGTCACAACAACTCTGACGACAGTGACCTGGAAGAGTACGCAGAATCCTACAAGCTCGCAGTGGACGCCTTTGCGCAAGGGTACTCGACAGAGGTGTGCTATGATCCTTCAGAGACAGGAGTGCCTCCGTTGTGGAGTGTATTCACGCTCGAGGGCATTGGGGGCACCATCAAGTTGGCAAGGGTGGAGGGAGAGCTCTGTAGGGTGTGCTATCCCACAGAGACGATCCCTTGGGTGGCAATGTCGCCCCCTTCATCGTCTGATCCTTCCTCTTCCTCGTCCTCTGACGTTGCGTACACGCCCATCTGGAGCTGATTGAACATCTTGAAGAGTTCGCGAGCTGGGTCTAGGCCATAGCGCTCGTTGAACGTCTTGATAAACTTCTCTACTCGATTTCCAAACTTCTTTACCACTTCCGGCATGATGGATTGTGCAGCAGTGTGAAAATTGCGATGTTCTTGCTTGTAACAGTAACACGTGTAGGTCATGGTGGTGAGGTAGAGCTTGAATGCTCCCCGATTACTTCTGTGAGAGACACTGGTAGAGTTTCGGTCTGCGTGTTGTACATGACAGTAGTTCTTGTACGTCACAAAGAGCATCATCTTGTCACGGTTAAAGTCAGCATGATCCATCTTGATGACAGGTACGGTGCGACCCTTCTTGCGTCCCCATTCGGCTAACTTTGCACTGAAAGAAGCGCAGAACATAGATCCCATGGCCGTGCAGAAGGTTGGCTTCTTACTTCTACCATTATGTCCGTTCCATTCATGGCCCCGGCAGAGAGGCTTCTGTCCTCCCGTTGTAGTGTCGTCGTCACCTTCATCCTCACCGTCCTTATAGGTCATAAAGTTCTCCATCACGGGGATGTGGCTATCATTGACAATGGTTCCATTGGATTTGACAGAGACGTGGTGAGGGTGTTGATCGGTTCTGTGAGAGTAGAGGTCGCTCGAACTCTTGGAGGCGGATCCATCCGGCTGGGTTATGGTAAGAAGGCTGATGGACGTTCCCCAGAGTTCTCGTCTCGGACAGAGAACACTGTAGCGAATAGTGTCCTCGAGGCTATACTCGGCAGACTGATCGTCGGTGGGAGTTCCATCGATGAGGTTCTCTTCACCGAGGCAGGAGGGAACTATGCCAATATCATCATCGTACATCTGGAGGTACCGCTTACGGCCCAGCTTGGTACAGCCCAGGGTCCTGAACATGCGATCTGAAGTATAGACGCCCATATCGAAGATGAAGGCCTTGTCCCTGAACCCATCGGGAGGATTGTGCTTGATGTTCTCCTTCCAAGTGTAGAAGATGTTGGCATCCCTCGTAGAGGGGCCGTACTTGGAACCAATGTAGCACTCGAATCGCATGAAGACAGAACGGACGTGGGTGTTATCGGTGAACATTGCGGTAATGTCCCACTTGTAGTGGCGGCTGAACTTTGTGGCTGCTCCAGTGTCTGGATCAAAGCCAGAACTCTCTAGGGTGTGCCGAACCATGTCCACCGATCGGTCGATGTTGAGGAACTCGCAGACCCACTCCTCGAACTCGTTCAGTACGACCTTCATGTACTCGTTGAACTGCTCTAGGGTCTGGAGTCGATCGTTGGTTCCAGGATAGACCTCTACGTCTGCATAGAGATGACATGGCCACCCCTTGCGAATTACCTCGTAGAAACATCTCTTCTCCGGATAGGCTGCCATGAACAGATCATAATGATAGCGTCGCAGTGGCACGCTGTAAAAGCGCTTCCAGGTCTTGTTCTCAGGAAGCCCTCTCTCCAGTAGCCACTGCTTACTGGCGGTAGCATCTTCGGCTACGATGCCTCCCATCCCATTGAGCTCCTCGTCGGTTTCCTTGTAGGCCTGTGCGATCTTTTTGAATCTCTTGATCTTCGTCTTTGGTAGAGGAAGAGCATCGTCGTCTTCGATCGATAGGTAGTTCTCGGGAGGATCGATGCCATGAACAAGATTCCAGTAGAGCTGGCCGGCATCTTCAATCACATCGAGATCCATGCCATTGTAGCGAGGCTTGTTGTTCACCTTGGTACGCTTGGTATCTCTCTCGAGGAGGAGGCCGTCGTTCTCTCTCGGTCTCTTCTGGGAATCCGACATGGTTCCTGTGCCCTGCGCCACGTAGGAGTGTGTGGGAGAGAGATGCAGTGTGTTGGCGGTGCGGTCGCTAGAGGAGCAATGACCCAAATCAGATATGTATGCTCCCGATGTAGTAGAAGGGGCTGTACTCCGAACAAGAGGTGTCGAGTAGACAAGTGTCTATGCCACACCAAAACCGGGGTGGGGTCAAAGAGAAAGTGATGGGGGGGGGGGGGGCAAGAAGATGTGGAAAAGTGGTGAAGGTCGAAAAAGGATCTGGTTGGTGTATAAAGATTACTTGTTCACTTTGGGAAATCCGTGATTTTTTTGAAGGAGGGGTGATTTAATTCCCAGATCTTAGTCTGGAATGAGAAAGAAAAATATGGACTGCTCGCCCTCGATGACTATGACCAACGGGGCCATTTGTGTCTTACTCCATCGTTCTCCTCGCACCGACGCCCCCCCCCCCCTTTCCTCTCTCAAAGGAGAGAGAGAGGTGGTGATTGACTTGGTGCGATGGCGGAGACCATGGGTAAAGACGAGAGTCTTACTCCCCTCTTCTCCAGAGGGGAGGCCTACGGGCAGATCATGGACCAGAGAAACATGATCATCAACTCAAAAACAAAGGTGCCTCCCAGGCAGGAGCTGCGTACTCGTACCACCTTGGCCTTCACGATTCCCCTGAGAGGTAGCTCCGCTACCAATTTTCTGCACAACAATCGGATCTACGATCTGGAGATGTTGCAGCTTTACCTCAAGTTCGTCGAGAATGTCTTCTACGTAGATAGGCACGCCACTCGAGAGCTCAAGTCCGTGGGGTTGAAACCTCTTCGTAGGGGCTCGAGGGCTCCAGGTAGCATGGTGCCTCCTCGACCTCGGGCGAAAGAAACGATTGCCGAGGCGGCGAATCGAGAAAGGGCCTTTAAGAAATCACTGAAGGCCTTTGATCAATCCACGGCCCCCAAGCCCACCACACAGTCCGCACTGGACCGACTGCTGGGGAGCATGAGTGATGATGACGACGAAGGCGAGGACGAAGACATGGAAGGTGATGGCCCATCCCTAAGGCAAAGCACTGGAGGATCGTTCGAAGACGAGTGCTTCAACGCCTCTCTGGAGGACTTTGAGAACAAGGATCCTAGAGAGGGCATCCGAGCGACCGAATCGACCAGCCAATTCCACTATGAAGTGGTTTTTGTGGACGAGAACTCCAAGCTCAGGAAGAAGAAGGCCAATGTGGGAGAGCACCGAACCGGTTACACCGAGGCAGAGGTGATCGAGTTGGTGAGGAGTTGGATAGATGACATTCCATCTGTCGATCGGGAGGCTCAAGTCATGTGCATGAAGAGCTTCGAGGAGTTTGTGGCGAACGCTACACCGGGAGAGAAGGCCGAAGCCGGAGAGAAGCGAATGGCCAACATTGTACCCGATGAGAACGAAGTGGACTGTATCACCCTCTTTGCTCACATTGCATCTCGTCATGACGTCAACCAGATCTTTGAGATGATGCTGAGCGAGAATCGCGTTGCGCAAGGAGCCAGTGGAGAGCACTGCCTCATGCGTCAACTGCGCGGAATTGTGGAAGATCAGATCATGGGTCTGGACGATGAAGAAGACGGCAGTGACGAAGAAGATGATGAGGACGCCTATGCCAAGAAGAAGCGCAAGACGGACAAGAAGAAGAACCCCAATGCTCCTCCGACACAGAAGGCACCCGACGGTGACAAGCTTGGCGTTCATAGTACCCACGTCTCGTTCGGCCGTTGGTGCAAGATTGTCGCCGGCTACACTGGTAACAGCCTTCCCTACGACGAGTATCTGAACAATAGTAGGCAGTTGGAGAACTTCTCTACTTCCATTCTAGCTCCCGAGGTTGTGTTCAGCGTTCACCATGCTCTCCGCAAGAGAAGTCGAGACTGTAACAAGGTACAGTCACTCATTGCCTATAGGGCCAGCAAGAAACCAAACTACCGCGGCCCCATTGTCTATGATTCTGACAAGCGTTACGACGCCGATGGCCTTCGTACCTTTGCGTACCCTGTTCCCGTGATTCGACTCCCTCCCAGCGAGGTCACCAACGCAAGGATCCTGCCCTTGACCTTTCCACACATCCAGGAGAGTCGTGTTCACCCTCTGATCTCGGGTGCCTCTGAACTGTTCGAGAGTGAACTTTCCAAGATCTCTGCCGTCGGAGTCTGTGAAAACTTTGACCCCAAGTTTCGGAGGAAGACCACCACTACCGAGCAGGGAGAATCAGATTCTGATTCAGATGATGGGTTCGACGAGTATGAAGAGGCGCTCATGGAGGACTGTATGGAGATGTATTCCGAGTTTGGTATCCATGTGGCTGCCGATGAAATCTCTCCCGTCAAGAATGGCTTCGATCAGGACATTCTCAAGAGTGATGTGCCGTTTGATATGCGCATGGCCCGTGCCACACAGGTCCTCACCACCTGTGCTGCCAGTACCGTCGATACTGCCATTCGAGTGGCCCACACGTGCACTCAGCTGATCCGAGGAAAGCTGATAGGCGAGAAGAGAATCGTGGGCACCAAGCGACGTCGATGCATCCGTCTGATCAACTCTCGGTGGGTGGCACGGTTCATAGAGGTCATGCGGGGCCACCAGTTCCCCAACTCTTCTGCTACTCGCGCCGTCTACGAGGCCATTGACAAAGGACTCTACGACAAGGTTCCCATGTCGTTTCGAAGGGTTGCAGACGACATCTCTCCCATCGGAAACTTCATGGCCGCCACCACCATCGCCTGCAGTGAGATTCTCTTCGCCGCAGAACCTCACCTCCTAATGACTCTGGAGGTCTTGTCACTGAACGCCGCCGACCGAGAGAGTTACTGTCACACTCACTGTCTCGTGGTGGGAAGCGGTGCCAAGAGCAAGAGTTGGAACCTGGACCGAGTAGAGGCCATGCACATTGCTCCGAGTGAGAACAACTCGACCGTCTTCCAGCACACGGACAGTAGCAAGATGGCACACCGTGTAGGTGGCTTCGAGATGGACGGTTCACTGTTCATCAAGCATGAGGTGAACCGCAGTATGCTGATATCGCCCGATGAGGGTGGAAGTGGAGATCAGTGGTGGAAGGACGTTACCGAGAAGTGTAAGAGTGTCTACCAAGTGTTCGAGGTCGACAAGTTGACCGGTGCCAGGACCAGCCGAAAGGTGGTCGACACCCTACGCATCGTTTACGAGGGAGCTTGCAATTTCAGTCTGGAAGGTGTGGAGGCTTCGGTACTTCAGCGCTTCTTTGTGATGTATGCATCCAACAAGCACCATGAGATGAACAACGTCAGCACCAAGATGGTTGAATCCACCTTCTGCTCCATGCTCAGAGATGAGGATCAGAACGAAGAGACGCTCAACTTTACCATGCAACAGATTCAGGCAGTGATCTTCGAGATTGAGGTTCTCATTGCCGCTGGAGCCCTGGAGAGAGTCAACGAGAACATTGGCTACCTGATCATCTCCTACGTCAGCAACTACCTGGAGACGAAGGGTGTCAACGGCTTCAATGCCAGACTCCTTCGATTCTACGTCAAGGTCGCGCGCACCCTCTGTCTCATCGATTGGGTGGTTGCCGAGTACATGATCCCAGGTGGACGTTTCTACGGACAGAAGATCTCCTACAGTCACTTCCTATCGTGTGATTCGGCACTCGTTATCACTTCGGCTCACATGGTACTTGCCATTGGCCTTCTGGCACCCTACAGTTTCGTTCAGGGAGAGGGAGAAGTGAGGCAGGCTCTTCGGGCCGACATTGCCGACCGTAACGAGGGTTACCGAGTGGCTCACAAGAAGCAGATACGTATTGATATGAATACTCAGAAGACGGCACCGATGCAAAAGGATATGGCAGAGATGGTGGCCAAGATTTGCCCGAAGCTATCTTACCAATCCCACGATTCATCCTCGTTCAAGCCACGTAATCATATGCCCCCACCCGTGCCTCAGCAACAGCAGGGGGCTGGCGGCGGAAAGGCTACGTTCAAGGGTATTCTCGACAGCAACAGTGGAGCTGGAGAGACGCCTGCGAAGACGGTGAATGTCGAGAGCAATGGGATGTACGGTGATGACGAGTATGGATTCGACGGAGATGTGAATGACTACGACCTGGATTACTGTGTGTTCAACGTTGTTACCCGAGAGGCCTTTACACAAGAGGTTCATCAGAGAATGATGTGCATGAAGGACATGGATTGTACGCCTCCCGAGAATGCCATCAGGAAGGTACTCTTCGACCAGATGCATAAGATGATGCATACGGACGTCCCCATGGAACTCGGCACTACTCTGGAAGAACCTCTGGTCCGATCCAAGACCGCGGCTGCCAAGGAGTTCCCAGTTGCCAAGTGGTGCTCGGTCAACACTCTGGCCATCCACTATGGCTGGCTTCAGTCCACTTGTGACGATATGACTCACATGGAAGATGCCCTCAAGTCTCTATTCAACACCAAGCTGGAGCCTCCTCGCCGATACCTGTACAGGCCTCACATTGGTGCTGCCTACCATACGATCATTCTTGGTCAAGGATACGCACCTGGAAGTGTCAAGAAGTCCGATAGGGATATGGCAGTCCATCCCAAGACTGGTAAGCCTATCAGCAACCCCAGTGCCTTCCGTGTTATGACGATGCCCAACATGTTCAAGCGGGCTACGATTGCCAATGTGATGTACAACAATCTGGGAGAGTCTTCCTACGACGACTGGGAGGACACGCTGAACGCCAACGAGAATCAGGTGAAGAACTCGTGGCGTGAAGTGGACATGCTCTACATGAGGGAGAGTTTTGATCAGATGGCCCACCTACTCAGAAGGCAAGACATTGACTGGTGTGAGGAGCCCATATCGGAAGAGGATCTGAGGGTGGCTGCAGAGTGTTTCGCGGATTGGTGTCGAGGAGACTACAGCAACGAGGAGGACATTAGACGATTCGGTGCCGTCGAGAAGGGACCGAATGGCACCTTGAGGCTACAACAACAACAGCACAAGACTGATGATCTTACTACCACCCACAAGGGTAGTGAGGATCCATCCTTTGCTCTGGAGGAGTCAATGGGTGTCGTTGTCATCGATTATGGTGCCAATGCCGAATCGAGCGGGGGAGGAGGAGGACCCAGCAGCAGCGGCGGTGGTGATCAGAGTCTCAGTTCGAGTTTCGACAGTGTTGATTATGAGGACCCTGAATTGGATGATAAGAGCAACTATTGGACAAAATCCTATACTGTCGACGACTCTGACGCCGTTGGGAAGGATTCCTCCAGTAGGAAGGGCAAGGATCCAGTACATGATATGATGGAAGAGGATGACCTAGGAACCATTAGTCAATCGGATAGCTACTTCTCGGTTCTGGACTTCTCTCTCACCGGATTCGAAGATGAGAACACTGGAGATGGTGCCTCTGCCCCCTCCTCACAGGAGAGTGGTCCCGAAGTACCCATGCCCGACGGAAGTATGCTGAGTCTTCGCGCATACCGTGACAAGGTCAAGGAAGGCAACGAGAGAGTCCTATTGACGATCGAAGATCTCAGACCTGACATAGACTTTGACCCAAGTCAGTACATGGTTCCGAACAAGTGGTTCCGACACACTGAACCGGAGCACCCGCTCACCAACGCCAGGATGGTTCCAGGATGGGTGTTCTTGCCCTTTGATCGAGCCTACTACAAGACAAAGTTCCTGGGATCCGAACCAGAGAAGCTGTACAGGATGGGGCAGAATGATCCTCTCCCTCCGACCGGTAACTACCCCTACGACATCATCAAGAACACCAAACGCCAGCACGAGGTACGCAAGAGTGCACGAGGAGCAGCGACTGAAACGGGACAGCATACGATGGCCCCCCTGTCCAACTGCACTGGATACCGTCCTCAAGACTCCCAGTACAAGATGGCAGAAGATGCAGTACACATTCTCAGTGACATACGCAAAGAGCAGAAGAAGAAGGGACGCAAGCCTGCACTGCTGGGCAAGAGGACTCGGAACGAGATACTTCGACAAGAACGGAGTAGATCTATTGGAGGAGAGGGAAGAGGTTCGGCAGTAGCAGCATCATCGGTAGGATATGTCGAACCACCGAGGAAGAAGAAGAAGAAGAAGAGTCGTACGCCTCCACCGGTGCCTCGGAGGTGATGAAGATCGACAACAGTATATGAATACATGATATCCATCATCATCATCATTCCACTTTTCCACTTTTCCACTTTCCACTCCCCCCCCCCCTCCTTCCTCATCTACCTTTGGGGGTAGTAGAGTTTTCTTCCCAATTGTTCTTCGAAGGTAGGAAATCTACTTTTGGGTGGAGGGGGAGGGGAATGGTGGAGGTGACTGCACCGGTGAAGTCGAAGCACTCACTTGTTTCCGGGGCGAGAAGCACGAGGAGAAAAGTTAATTGTGTTCCTTCTCAACGATGCCTATGGAACCTGCAACTACCAAGCGCTCGGCCGTGTGCCAGGTGATGGGCAAGGCCCTTCGAAGGCTGGTCAGTGATGGAACCATTGAGCCCATGGAAAACGGCCTGGTCAAGATGGCTTACCGCATGAAGTCCTCGGACAAGAGTACGTCTGGACTCATCATGATTCCTCTCCTGGTACAGAACTGTGTCGAAGACGAGTGGACCTATACGGAGGATGATGCTGCGACCCCCGATGGTCCTCTTGTCGTGTACACGGTCCGAGGATACGATGTTCAATTGCAGGAGGATACGACGGTGGTTTGTACTCCCATCGCCGACGTGGAGATCCAACACTTCCAGGATCCTCGCCAGGCGGCCGAGTATGCGGTGCGAAACTCTCTGGTCGATGGTGAAGACCGTTCCCCCGAGAAGCTGGCCGTGACTACGCTCGATGTCTCTACCGTGTGCCCTACCGTCATTCCCAACATGACAAAGAAGACGAAGAAGAACAGCGCAACCCTCCCCGACTTTGAGGAAGTGTCTCTCCGCAAGCTCACTGCCTATGGCAACAAGTTGGTCGAACTCGAGGAATCCGAGGATGACGATGAGTCGTCATCTGCACTCTCCTACGAGGAGTTCTGTACTCAGGCCAAGGCCAATGCAACCAGCGCTGCCGCTGGATCCAAGGGCAAGATTGCTCGAGGGACCGACAGGAAGATGGTGGTGATGTGTGATCTGGGCCGCCTCCTTAAGGATGCTGCCGCGAACCGCAGGGATCCCAACTCTCTCTACGATGTTGTGGATATCAGTGATGAACAATTGGCTTTGCTAATGGGAGACGTTTCGATCGACGGCAAGGAGGAGGACGACGGCGACGATACAATGGACGAGTCCCCAGAGGAGCAGGATGAGAATGATGGAGAAGACGAATCGCGTTCTTCCCACAGAACAGGCAAGAAGCATCCAAGAGAGGATTCCGATGCTATGAGTGATATGGAGCCCGACCGGAAGAAGATCAGGAGGAGGAAGATCTCTGGCGTACCTGAAGAGGAAGATGAGGAACCCATGGATTCCGTGGCAGCGATCGAACTCTACACTGAAGAGGAGAAGGAAGTGGCTGCCAGCACGCCCGTGATTGAGGACAGTGTTCAATTGGCCACCGTCCCAGGAGAAGAGTGTGAGCCTACTCTTCTCGGAGGTGCACGCATCGTAGTCGATGGAGATGAGACTCATGTGTATCTCTCCAAGGCACCCGAGGACAAGGCGGAGCAGGTGGAGAAGGACAGTATGCCAATGGGTTCTCCAAAGCCAGCCGTCGTCTCCTCCGAAATCGCCCTTCTTAGGAAGGAGATAGAGGATCTGCGGCGCAAGGATCAGAAGCGAGAGAGTGAGACACAACTTCATCGCCGGGAGAATCAGCTTCTTCTGGATAGGATGCATGCCAGGGATGAAGAGGAGAAGAAGAGGGATATGCAGAAAGCATCAGCTTTCGCAGCTATGGTCAACACTCTTCAGCGCTTTGCCGTCCAGCACACCAAGGATATGGAATCCGTCACTGTTCGCATCGACCGACTGGAGAGTCGTGCTCAACCTGCGACCGCTCCCATTCATGACTTTGTTCATGGTACGGAGGAAGTTGAAGAACATGGCACCGTGGGAGAAGGAGTTTGTTACGGCACGCAGCAAGACCGACTGGCTAAGCTCAAGTCTCAAGCCGTCACCAGCATTCGTCAGACTGAGGGAATGTCGCCAGAGACCGTTTCCGAGATCGAGACGCGCCTTCAGCAGCAACTTGATGGGGTAGGAGGTGAAGGATCCGTATCCTACCAGCAGCAGCAGCAGCAGCAGAAGAAACTGCATGCAGACAACTACTTTGATGTCACCGTTTCCCCATCGGCATTCGATCAGCTCCTTTCGGATGAGATGAATGTCACCAAGAACCAGTACGAGCCTGTAACTTCGGACTTCAACGTCAATGACTTTATGGCCCAGTTCCAGATGAGTTGAGAATACTCATGTGGTACACATCACACATACACCCATCATAGAAAATTAAAGTCAATCATTTCATTCATAGCTATCCGAATCACTTGTATGTATGCGTCTATCTTTCTCCCGAGAGCCTCATTGGTATCTGGAGGCAGCGGTGGAAAACCATGGCCGGGGAGGATGATGTCGAGAACGTACACGACCGCTTTTTGTTCTTTGGTACAGCAGTGGCCCAGAGAGACATGGCAGAACGCCAATTCCGCAAACTCAGCCCGGGGGATATGGCACTCTTCCCACCCGCAACCGCTCTGTTCGATAAGATGAACAAGAAGAGGATGTACATCACAGCGGATCACGGAGAGCCCGGATTTAACGCTCAGGGCTTTCCATGCATCAAGAAACATCCGGTGAAGATCGGTGAGTTTTTGTTCGATTACAGGAACCCCAAGACGGGGAACTATGACATTTGTGGTATGCTCTACGGCAACAAAGCGGGTCGTGCCATGTCCAAAAGCATCCTCAACGGAAATCATGATAGCCTGAGCCTCTCTCACGAAACGTACATCTACAAGGATCCCACCACTGGACAGGACTGTATAGCGTTCAGTGGGAACCACGTGGCCATACTGAACAGTTCCGAGACTGCCCCTGGAAGGAAGAAGTGCATCATCCACCACATCGTGTCATTGTCGGGGAAGAACAGTCTCATGAATGAGATGAAAGATCTGAATACCAGAAGGGAAAATAGACGACTCACGACCAAGATTGCGGAACTGACCAGAAACTTAAACGAGTATCTGGCCAAGAATCCTCCATTCGCCGATACGCAAGGTAGTGTTGAGAGCCAGAAACGATCTGCAGACGAACGAAGTATGTCCGACCAGACTCAGCAGACCACCTCTCCCCCAGAGCAGAAGGATGCTCCGGAGCAGCAGCAGCAAGAGGCACCTCAGGGACCGTCCATTGAGGAACTCGAGCAGAACTATCTGAAGCTTGCCGAAGATATTGACACCGTCAAGAAGGATCCCACTCAGTGGTTCGCCAGCGCACAGGACCTGGACACTGCCATGAACTCTGAGGATACCGTCATCCGTGAGAAGGCTCGTGAGGCTCTTGCGAACATGACCCTTCGCGAGAAGGAGCTGGTCGACCTGAAGGTCGCCATCACCGAGGCCAAGTACGACATGATGAAGAAGACGCTCATCAAACAGGAGGAGGCCATGAAGAAGAGGGAGGAAGCTCTCAGGGCTCAGAACGGCAACAGTCTGAAGGGCAACTACATGAACCTTGCTCAGACTTGCGGTGCCGAGGCAGGTTTCACCGAGACGAACAACAACATCGTCAACCGAGCGATCGATGCAGCCACCAAGCTCGGTGGTCCTATTGGTCAGGAGATCCTGTCGGGCTATCAGGTCATGTCTACCCAGTGTAGCAACCTTGGCCGCAAGGCATCCGAGGCAGCTGCTTCTCGCTTTGGACAGAGTTCCATCGGCATGTCTTCTCGTGTCGGAAGCCTCTTCCAGTCCAGCGGTGGTTCTCTGCCATTCAGTCAGACTCACGTCCGTGATGCTGCTGCACCTCCTCCCAACAAGAGGAAGCGCCTTGCATCGGAGGCTCTCCGCGAGCCTTCTACCTCTACCAAGGAGGAAGATACTCCCGTGTACCACAGTTTCGTGATGAACAGTACCTCTTCCACCTCGCCGGTTTACACCACTCCTCCAGCAAGTGGTCAGGACTGGAAGGCGCGTTACAGTGCCGCCATGTCCAAGTAGGTTCTTCCTCAGAAGCAGGGGGGATATAATCCCGAAAGACGACTTTTTCCATTGCCTTCGCAATACGTTAAATATACATTCCGTACATTTTGCGCCATATTGGTGTACTGTCCACGATAGTGTGGGGGGCAGACATGAATGGAACGACTTCTCCCATGATAATTAGCGTCGGCGTGACGGTGGTGTTCTTTCTCGTCCTCTTGCCTCTTTCATGTGTAGAGATCCGTCTGAGTGATGAGGCTCTGATATTTTCGTGCATCATTCTACTCATGGGGCCCACATGGTGGCTAGTGAGCATTTGGATAGCCAAGAATGATCCGGTTGACGGTGACTTGGTTTTGGTGGCTCACTTTGCGGCAATGGTCTCTTTCCTTCCTCCGGCGGTAACATTGTCATTATATGTGTTCTTGGTGATCTTCTTCGATAGCTCCGTGTTGAATCTGCAGAGTACCATGGCACTTGTGCTTACATTGGCAATCTATGGACAGTGGCACTACATCTACGAGTTGATGAAAATAATAGGCTCATCGACCAATGCCGAACTGCCTTCTCAGGGCAAGAAGAAGAAGGATAGGAAGAGGGGAAGGTCCGATGTTGTTACTAGCGGAGGAAGGGGAGACGCAGATTACTGATGGATGAGACGGTTCGAATCGAGGCGTTGAGGAATGACATTGCTCGCCTGAAGATATTTCTGGCACACGTTAACAACAAGCGTACCAATCAACTGATCGTGAACACTCTGCACGGAAGAGGAGGAGAGCCTTATACACATGGGGAAGCATGGAGCAGAAAGCCGGCTCCGCACAATGCAGGGCGGTATGCTAAGAGAGGAGACCATGGGGTGCCGATAGTAAACTACCCAAAGAAACTTCCCGCGGAAGTGTGAATACATCCTTGTTATGAAGAAGCGACTCCCTCTCCCTCTCGGATCATTTGTCTACAGAAGAGGGAGCTAGAACGAGGAGGTGATGGACCATCATGCCTACCCCACCATATACTTGGCTCAGCTGGTAGGATTTGTCTTTGAATGGATCAGAAACTGCGAGGATGATTATGCGTGGAAATCATTCCATTACATTTACTGGATCTATGAGAAGAACAGAACTCTCCCTGTCAATGAAAGATATATTCATGATGTAGTGAATCTCTACGCCACCATCCACACGAATGGGGTGGAATGTTCACCAGTTCCGGTTTCAACGTTCCTGAAGAGACTGGGTGCCATCTGGGCTTCGAAGCCGGACGTGTGCTTGGGCAATGCGTGGGGGACCTATCATGACATCTTATTGGATGATGGGAGAGAAGCACTGATGGAAGCCAAGAAAGCGAATATGATCCGGTACATTATGGACGTGTGTACTATGGAGTACTTCCAACCCGTGCTGGAGCGTATGACGATACGTTCCAGAATGCTCTGGGACCACCTGAAGAAGCTGAGTGCCTCTGCATTGGTCAAGATCATCGTCACTATCCGAACGCTTAACATAGAGCACTACATTGGAGAAACGGAGGATATGGGGATAGGAGATTTCGATCTTCGATTGGGCTCAGCGGTCATCTACACGTTCTGTGAGCGTGCTAGAACACCGCATACCAAGTGGTCGGCACCTAGCAGTATACAGGTGGCTCTCGTTAGGAGATACAATGGGGATGTTCTAGAGAATATTGTTCAGGAACACGTGTGTAAACTAGACAATGCATTCGCCTGTCCTTTGTTGTTCTCAGACATTGATTCTAGAATATTGGTGTTTCCTCTCAGTGATCAGGAGCGACTACGACAGCAAAGCATATACCCTACTCTCTTGGAAGATGTGCAGCAACAGAAGCTCTTCCTCTGGCTAAAGGAAGACAATGTAATCTGGACCATGGATAGAGAGGGCCGAATCGTCAAGAAAGAGTTCGAAGAAGGTACCATGGATCAAGAGAGCTTCTTGCGTCTGGGAGGCAAGCGTGTCAGGGCCTACTGTTTGGCAGATTAAATTCATGATCGTGATTTTATACAGTAGTGGCATTTTGCGTTCTTTCGGCTCATGGTATCATAGTGAAGCAGTCTTCTTGCCATGAGATAGTTCCGCATGGATGAACCATAGAAACCCAATCTGTTCCAAGAGTTGGGGCATGTTCCTGTAGTTACCAAAGTCGGCGTTGGATAGAAGCCCTGCGGTCTGGTAGAATGCTGTTGGTGTTCTTAGGGATTCTATCATACATAGTAGCAGGTTGGTGTGAAGGGAAAGCTGTTTCGTATGTGCTGCCTCTCGATCGTGGATTTTTCCACTGCATGTCATCTTCTCCTCCGTCTGATAAAGTTGTGGCCGAGTCACGAACAACTGAATACACTAGCTCCCTCTGAACTCTGGGCAAACTAGGAATATTGCTGATATATCTTACTTGGTGCAGAGAACAATACAGTACCGAGTTGGGGGGTTTGTGGTTCCCTTTTATACCCCCCCCCCTTTCCCAAGCATGGAATAATACTTCCCCCCTCCCCCACGATGGTAAATGGGAAGGGGTGGAAAGGTGAGAACCGTGCATAAAGTACAAAATGAGTGTAGTGTATGTATAATCATCAACATCATTCATTGTCCAAGCAGACAATACCAAAGTTGTTATCCTGTTTGATGGCATGGATAAAGAAAGCGTTGTAGCTCTTTGGTGCGTTTTTCCTAACAAACGTCAAGAGAGAATTGAGCGATTCCTCTTTATAAGAGAAGATTTGCTCATTGGCGTCCAGGGGTAGGAAGGAACCGATGTTCGCTTCGACGTGCTCTCGGTTTGCTATGATGCATGCCTGCAGAAGAATGGGAAGAGTACCGACGGCTGGGCAGCAAATGATCCTCATGATGGCTAGGTTGACGAGAAGTTTGCGAGTGGTGTCGTACATTCCTTCTCCATGGATCTTTGCTGCAATGTAGTTACCGGCTCCATGAAGGTTGTAGACGAGAACCACCTGGGTTCTCTTGTCTTTCAGGATGATGATGTCGGCATTGACGGCCAGCTGCTGATCGATAGGAGTGACACTCTTCAAGAATTCGCGAACGCATTCGCTCCTAAATCCAAGATTGGTCTGGTTGAGGAGCAAGTGCATGTTCGAGTCGTTCAAGAGATTGATAAAGTCGGAGAACTGAAAGTGAAGTTGTGCCACTTGGCCGGTAGTGAATCTGACTATAGAGTGGAATAGTGACACCCTGCTGTACTGTAGTAAGCACGTAAGGATGACAGGGTGTTCACCGGATGTGATGGTGAGTACCGGTTTCACCACCAGATCCACTCTGTTCCTGTCCAAAAGTTTGGGATGGATACGCTTATGCTCATCTGCTACTGTTGCATAGTACTTTTCCTTGAGCCGCCTGCAGAAGAGGGCCTTCAGTTCCTGATCTTTTGTGAGAGGAATAGAAGCGGGTGGGGGAGACTTCTTCTTCCGCTTGCGGCTTGTACTCCGTCCTCTACTGTCACTTCTGGGAGCAGAAGGTGCAGTATCGGTACTGCTGCTACTACTCATGATGCGTGGGCAGTCTTTGAAAGAACTGGTGGGAGGAAACTCTCCCTACCGCGTACAGTCGGAATTGGTAGGGAAGGGAGGAATAATAGCAGCGTAGGGAAGTTTAATCTATCATTCATTCAATCGATCGATGCTTGCCGATAGTGACTCACGAGGCGGTAGGGTCTTGGAGGCGGAAGACGTTCAGGCGCCAGTGGTTTGAGACATGGATATTTCTTGCATTCAACCGTCTTGTACCTATGGTAATTGAATCGGGCATTGATCAGCTTCTGCAGATGATCTTTCTGCCACGGACATACGTGTTTGGGATGTGGTAGGCCGGCGTCCAAGTACCTTGCAGACCGTCTCGATCTACGCATGACGTACCTGAAGAAAGCGTGGTCGTAGGGAATGAACCATGTGTTCCTCCTCCCGGCCGGCACTTCGCTACTGATAAGATATCCTCCTGGTCTGCGCCAGAGGTTGACCTGCTTGTCGTTCTGGATCATGTACTGTGTCATGGGAACGTTCATATCCCAACTGGGACACTTGACCTCTCCTGTAGCCAATCCATCAGAGGGGAAGCTGCCCTCGGACCAGAGGTTCCAACCACCGTCTCGAGCATCGGGAAGATCGTAAGCTCCTGCACATATGCTAGTATCGGCCGTGGCTCCTTCCCGGGGATCGAGGCCGCTGATGATCAGAGGTGAGAGGGCGAGGGTTTTCTTCTCCTTCTCGGCGAATTCGTGAAGGATAGGTTCCTCAGCACGGACGCCTCTTTCGGTGTGTTTGTTCGGTACGAACTTCTTGTTGATGTAGACGCGTTTGCGTAGATTTATCCCTTCCGGACTGTCGTAGCTCGAGAAGCCTGCCTGTGCTCCGTTTTGAGTGGCGGTGTTGGGATGAACCAGCCTTGCCAACAGCCAGGTGGCCTTGTCTGTAGTAGAGTCGGTCATGTGTTGCGCGGTGGCCAACAGAATGGACTTTCGTACTTTGTGAGGGGGTGGGGGGGGGTAGGGGGTGCGAGAGGAAGTTTTCTGTATTATACCATCAATTCGAACTGGGCATTGACTACGACGATAGGAAAGTCGATGTGTTCTCTTGCTGCATCGATAGTGTCTACTCTTGAAGCTTCCGAGTCTTGGACGGTAGGAGGGATACCAAGGTGGATGAGACAGGTCATGTAGTCATAGATAACACCGCCTAGGTCTTCCTTCTTCTGGAGAAGATCCTCTTCCTGCGAAACTTGGCTTATTCGAAGTTCTTGCTCCTGTTCGGTGTAGGTGTTGAACCTGACTCTGAATGAATAGAGTCGGCACGGTTGGTTCTGTGTATCAATCTTGGTGGTAGGAGAGTAGGTGAATAGCCAGGGGATACCGCCTTGAATCTCGCAGGAAAATAGGAACCCTTTAAATTTGAAGGGCTGTCTCTTCGAAATGAATTTCTGGTTGACAATGGCCTGTATGAAGTTGAGGAACTGATTAAAACCCAGGTTTCCAGGAGCCGTGACGAGCCAATCGGCCAACATGGGATGAAGGAAACGCAGTGTCGTGTAAGTACTGGAAATATGCATCTTCTCTTGGTGTAGTCCATCTCCCTCATAGACGGTCCTCATGATGGGGATGAGTTCCTCCTCTTCGTCTTCCTCCTCGTCATGAGCAGGCTTGACACTGGCAAAGATGTCATCCAAGCATCTGTCCACATCGGCTTGTTGGGCGGGCGTTGAGATATCCTTTGAGTATTCGTCCTCTTCCGAGATGGCCTTCCCAGAGCGCATCTTTGCGGCAATCATCTTGCGTGTTACGCGGTCCACATTCTCTACGGCCGGATAACTGTACTGTCCACTACCGCCTTTGATAGGCTCGGACAGGCGATCGGGAACCTCATCGGTCGGCCGTGTCTTGTCAGTCGCATAGCCAAACGAAGACCGCGCATCTCCAACGCTGGTCTTGGCCTGTTTAGGGCCTCCTCTCACGTCCTTATGAAAAGACACCTCCTTCTTCTTGTGGTTCTTCTTCTTCTTCTTGCGTGCTTGGACAGACAGTGTTGTGGGAGATTCCACCTCTTCCCGTTTGGCAACTCCCTTTCCGTTGCCATCACCACCTCCATGCATTGGTATACGTGCGATTTCTTCCTCTTTGACTGCTTGCTTCACTTTGTCATCTTCCTCCTCTGGGATAATGTAGGGTGTGAAATCGTGTGCTTCTCCTAGTTCCCGAGCGATACGAAAATATTCTAATGATAGCTTGGGGTACTCAGCACCTCCTCTCAAATTGTCGTAGAGCATCTTGTGTTCTTCTGCCTCACATCCAGGAATCTTTCCTCCCAAGCAATCTGCGAGTACCTGTTTCTGATACGCCCCACTGGGGGCAAGGGACTTTTTCTGTCGGGTTTGGCGTTTTTTCCTTCCCCCCTTCGCCTGCTTCCCTTTGGACCGGTATCTTTTGCTGGCTCCCATAGCCTCGCCTCTCTACTCGTTGCTCGGTGAAGAACACAATGGCAGTGTCGGGTGATGTGGAGATCACCAAGGTCCTGGTTAGAAAGCTGGTAAAGTTTCTTTCAAACCAAGCCGTATTCTTGGACAATCATGGTCGACAATACTTGGAGATGCCGAAGGAGCACCTGCAGAAGTCAGAGATGAGAAATCTGGACTTTTACAAGGATGATAACGTCCATGGATTCTACTACATGATGCCTATCAACAGCAAGAATCCTCGGACGCAAGAGGCGGTTCCTCATCCACATTCGAACGAGACTGGAGGACAGGGAATCGAGTGGGTCATAACTCGTATAAGTCAGCAGATGCTCACCATGTACCCTACCATCCGAGAGGGTGAAATTCGTGTACACTTTCTCTACTCTCACCACAGTACAAAAAAGCAAGCAAAGGCACGCGCCGGCTTTGTGGTAGCACGCATTGCAGTATTGGACACAACTCCATAAACAGTGGTGTATCTATGTATCTGGCATGCGAACATCTAAGAGGACAAGTTTGGTGGGAAGATGATCTGTGCGCCAGTGACTCTGGTGAGCTCGGCAAGCTGGTAGCTAGGAGAGGTCACATGTAGAGCCCACTTGAAGGCGTGGTCGATAATCCTCCTAGCATCGTGATCATTCTTAGCCAGAGCAAAGATAGTAGATGCAACAACGCCTTTCTTTGACATGGTGGGGGAGGGAGGGAAGTCGTAGGCACCGAAGAGAATGGGTGCATCCACGTCTTCGGGGATGAGGTTCGCATCTTCACCGATATCCCACATGTCATCGCCGCCGGTTTCGATCCATACCATAGTCTGGGTACCCATGATGACGTTTGCAGTTTCTGGGGCGAATGGATTGGTAGCCAAGAGTCCCTCCTTGTCAAGGAGGTTCCGGATCATTCCCTGGGCGGAGGGGAGGTCGACGGCTCGAACGACAATGTAACGAGGGATCTGATGGAGCTGACCGTCCTTATCGTTGATGTCTGACACAATGTAATAGTCCGAATCCCTCTCGTTGGCACTATCCATCATGCGACGCTTGATCTTGAGGGGCCGCTTGGCGCCAACTATCACAGAATCGCCACCCTGAGTAGCAGGTGCTGGTGCTGGAGCTGAAGCTGTAATGGTGGGAACGGGAGGAGGAGTAGTAGTAGTAGTAGAGGAGGCGGCGCCAGTAGTCGCTTTCACTGCAGTGGCGTTGGATACCGTTCTCACTGCCCGCTTGCTGGACGATCGACCAGAACTCTTTCGTGTAGAAGTGGCACGCTTCTTGGGAGAGGCCTTGGTCTCCCGCACAAGAGGGTCGACGACTTCTCGCATTACAACGTCGTTATCCATGATGGTGGTAGTAGCTGATTCTTGTTCTGGCTGTGGTGAAGAAGAATGCTGGGTTTCTAGCCAAGATTGTGCTGTGTTTCTATAATGTTCGTAAGAGAGGGTTAAGGCCTCGTGAGCACAGTTCGTGAGCAAATGGACTGTCCCCCAGAGTCTACCCAACATATACGTGCTGGGAGACAAGCGAGTGGTGTGGAAGAACAGTCGATTATTTTGTTGAGGTTCCCCACACGAATGGTCTGGATCTAGTGAATAGCCTATTAACCTCTTGGATGCATTTATTCGTTTCTGACCCTTGCCAATGCGTACTAACCTCACGCGTTCCGTGTGGAATCATTGTCAATCCTTCCGTCGTTGCCTTTCCCCCCCCCTTCGTTTTTGCCCATGTCTACCCCCTACTGTGTGACTGACGTACGGTGCACGGATTGCGAGGTCAAGGTGGAGATGTTGTCTACTGTGATGAGAGTGCCTATATGCCAACGGCACTGTTCTACGAGGTCATCGTACCCATCATCGAAGTGGCAGCTACGGTACTGGTAATGATCAGCACATTATGTGACAGTACCAACTACTACACCAAGATGCTGGACAAGGGCCAACTGATGATGGCAGAGGGACGTGAACGATACCTCGTCTACCGCCTGGAACTTATCTGTGGCCGATGTAAGAAGAGAGGCAATGCGGGCCTCAACTGCAAGCACAAGTTGGCCTCTATCCCTCCATGGAAGAGCGAAGAGAAGCTCAATCTCGTAGAGGAGATCATGGGATCGGAGAACATCGACATTCTACTGAAAGAGTCAAAGAACATCATTGGAGACTCGGCAGCTCGTGTATTCAGTAAGAATTCTCTGGACAAGTTCCGATCAAGGCCCTACTATGAGCGTCATCCCCTTCGCAAGCCCACGAAGCTCTACTTGGGTATAGATCCCAGCGCAGGAGGCAAATCTGACGTTGCATTCTTCCTCGCCACTCGAGATCTAGGAACTACATTGGTAAGGCCCGCCTCTCGTACACTGGTGCCCCCGTGATCTGTTGTGGTGGAGGTGGCATAGGAGGAGGAGAGACGTCAATGATTTCGTAGTAGTGCTGGTGGATGTGCATCACTGGACCCATGAATCCCAGTGTCTTGTCCATGCCATTGCAGACGGCCGCGTCTAGCATGGTAGCCATGGGTACTTGAGCCCCAGGAATGTTGCCACGGAAGAGGAACTGTTCTTGCATGGCCATATCCATCACCGATGGCTTTCCTCCAGGGTCTTTTCCAAAGTACCAGTCTCGGACAGGAGTTACGAAACACACACCCCACAGGATGAGCCCCTCTTCCGTGAACTTCTTGAACGGACATGGGAATGGAATGGTCAGTTGTTGCATCTCGGGACCACTTGCACAGAACGCATCCCATGCTCGCGGAAGTGAGTCATGGAGGTTCGGGAAGGCATTCGAGAGTTCTAGCCACCACCGAGGACCGACTGCCCCTATCTCCTTCCACCAATCGGGAAGACACATAATAGAAAGGTCGACAATGTCCTTCTCGGAGAGACGAGCACCGTCGTCTATGTTGGAAACTCGTGGAATCTGGTCGTTGGCAAAGAGGATCAGCTTCAGGATGTGGTTCAATTGGCTATACCTATAGAACATGCCCTGAGGAAGAGGGAAGAACATGGAAGCGAGAAAGTCGTTGGCACACTCTTGTTCCCGGACGTGCATGAACCTTCGTGCCTGAGCTTCGTTCTCTCGATACCTCTGAAGGCTCTCTTTGTCATCTATGATGATGAGTGGGAGATTGTCTTCTCCAGACGTGGCTCTTCTTTCAGTTCGAGTCCCCTGTGCGAGTTCTCGAAGGGCTCCTATGAGTGCTTCTTTGTGTTGGCTAGGTCTTGTCTGTGCGGGTGGTGTCATGTTGTTGTAGTCTCCCTCGAATACCTCTGCCCATTGGCCATCATCGTCATCACTCCCGTAATCCATCTAACCTATGCGTACCAGATATGTGGTCTCGATGCACGCCCTACGCCCAGTATGCAACTCCTCTCCCACCTTGGCCCTCCTCGCTACATAACTGACTCCGTCTTCTCCCCTCCCCCATCTCGCTCATTTTCCTTCACCTATAGATTATCGGTCACTCGAAGAGTTCCTCCGTGGCTTCCTGGATAACATCCGAAACGATCCATGGCTCAGAGATGCATTCATAGTCGTTGCTCCCGAGTTGAACACTGGACTTGTGGGAGGTGTCGTTTCGAGAGTGCTCAATTCCTACGATAGGACCTATGGCCTCAGAACAGAGAAGGATAGTGATATAGGCTTGCGCACCACCAAGCAGAACAAGAACCAGTATGCATTCTTCATGGGTGATGAGTTGGATAGAGAGAACAACCTCCAGTTCCTGAGGAACTTTGTGGTCGCTCCTCCTCCAGAGTCAGATGCCTTCCGTGGACCTCGAGACACAGAAGGACATCGAAATCGTATCAAGGAGGAGTTCTTTGAGCAGATTCTCCGAGTGGAGTGGGAGTTCTCGGATGAACCGGTAGAAGGAGCCAGGTCCTACGTCCCGTGGTCTGGCAAACGAGGAGGGAAGAACGATGACATGTGTGTTTGTGCTGCAATGACCATGTGGGTCATGAAAATGTGGGAGAAGAACGGATTCCCATTGGTCAACGAAGATCTGGCAGTATTGGATATAGCTAGGGCAGCATGATCCCCCCCCCCCACATGCTTATATAGATGGATTACTTCCCTGGATGATTTCTCTCTCTCTCTCTCTCTCTTCCTCCCTCATCATTATTTTTCTACATCCATTTGTTCCCCGCTCGTTGTGGCTCGAGACTGTGTGAAACCATGATTACGTACCTTGATGAATACGCATGGAACGATTTCTGGGATGATAAGTGTTACAAGGCCTCTCCCGATACCAAGCCTGAGAGACTACTTCTCTGCATCTCGCCTGGACTGGCAGGAGTCTCACATACAACTGTGGTTTTGCTCGCATGTGGACTGGACGTTCCGGTTGTGTGTGGGTTCGATTTTCGAAGTACTGCCAGTATGTACAATCCTCCCTCCTTTATGCTCATTGGAATCGTTGTCTAACGTATGATCTTATTCTGGTTGATTAGACAAGGAAGCCTGTGTTTCCTTCATCACAGAATTCATCGCAACAGTGCGTTGTGACCCATGGATGCAGAATGTCGACATTGACATTTGTACCGAGTTGAACATTGGATTTATGGAATTCCTTATTGCCGAGATCTGTTCGGCTCATGAACGAGTCCATGGTCTCCGAACGGGAAAAAATGCCAGCTGTGGCGTTATTATCACAACAGCCGTAAAGGAAGCGTACGAAACGTTGATGAATGAGAATACGAAGCTCCTGCGCGTGTATGAGTTTCGTACTATTATCAACCCTGATCCTGATCCAGATCCAACGCAGAGTACTGTCAGCCTGACACATGGGATCTTGACCAATATGGGTTTCTGCATGGGAGTCTTTGACACTGTGGCTTCGTTATTCTGTGCTATGGTTGATACCAAGGATATCGAATCCAAAGCGGGAGGTATGCGAATCTGCACTGCAATGGGACTCTGGGCCAGAAAGGGATACATTGATGGAACACTCCCCTATGTGGAATAGGCGTGGAACTCCCCCCCCCCCCCTAATACAGTTTTCTTCCTCAATCAGAGATTTAATGCATGTGTGGAAAAGTAATGGTGGTCGTGTATAAGATCTCAACGTGTTCTCTAGAAAAGTCTGGCACCGTTCGGCGGTAGACCCGAACATCCTGGAAGTTGCTCTTCTCCCGTCTCGAGTTTGTCCCAGGGACAGTACGGAGGAAAGTCGGAGACGAAGCAACGGCCTCCGTAGCACTCTCCCTCCTCAGATTCATCGTCGTCGTCGCTCCCGTAGCATGGCATGCCGTCTATCACAAAGAATCTGATATAAATAACGGATGTTTGGGGCTTCCAGCGATGGATTCGCATGGGTGCGCACCCATAGGTCGGAATCTCCTCTCCCAAGTGGGCAGGCTTGTCTTCGATGGGCGAACAGGCAGCATTCCACATATCGAGACAGTCTGGGTTCTGCGCGCAGGTCTCGAAACTGGAGGTGGATTGTGTATCAGCTGGAACCGTAAATGGAATATCATTCATGGGCAATTCGCTTTTCTCGTACTTCTTAGCATCCTCCGTTTCCACACACGTACCTCTGACACAGGAACCCAATCCGTGGAGGCATGGTGTCATGTAGGGCGACTCCACGTAGTAGACGGTTCCCTCCTCTCCCTGGGTACGAGGAAGATTGCGCCAGCATCCTGTGTCGATGCAATCGCCAAGGTAACACTGGCGAGGGAGTGACGTGTGGCAGCCGGCAAAGTTTTGCACGGCCCCCGTCTCGGTGAGTCTGTGCACGGGTACCTGATGGATCTGCCCAGAGGCCGTACTGTGATAGGCCCCGCGGCAGGGATTGAGACTCTCGGAGTGGACTACCACCAAAAGGCAGAAGAGAAAGACTGACTTTTGCAACATGTTTCAGAATCGAATGAACCCGGAACTCCTCCCAGAATACAGTTTTCTTCCTCAATCAGAGAGATTTGATGCGTGTAGGAGAGGAGTAATGACGACATCGGCCTTCATTTGTTGGCTGTCGTTGCTGTTGTTCTTCAGCGACCAACGGACATGGTGATCGAAGATGGAGGAGTGGCGACCGACACGCGATTGGCAGATGTGAATATGGAGGATCGTGTTTTTGGTGCACTGGCATCTTTGACTGTATCTCTCATTCTCAACCCGGTTGGGAAGGTCGATCCAGAAGCGCAGGGGATACTCGACGAACTGATCCAGTATTGGAATGAGAAAGGACTACAACCAAAGGAGATCGAGACCTTGCTCCAGTGGATGTCGGAAAACAACGTCAAAGGCACTGAACTGGTCCGCCTTCTCGCCGATGAAGACGGTGGGAATGGGACCATCAGTGGTCTGGGGCTCTACATTATCGACGGTCCAGAGAGAAGCTCGAAGAATGAGGCTGAAAGGGTCCGTGAGGAGCACTTTAGTGTCATTCAGAAAGAGTTTGTGGGGGATGACACTGTCTTTACCTTTATGGTTTCGGCCATCTACGGTTGGGCGGAAGATTCTCTTGTGCAAAGTGGGATGGAGAAAGAAGCAGAGGATTTTACGGTTCTGTCCTCCATCGTAGACGGAGTCATTCGCAAGTGGGGGAAGACTGCCCAAGAGCTCGATGAGGAGGTTGTCAGTAAGGGGGATGGTGGCAGTGAGAACCCCCTGTTCGACATCTTGAACGATATGGGGATCGAACACGATTCCGACATTCGTAAGCAACGAGAGGAAATTATTCTAGATCTCTCCGGTACTCTGCGTACGAAATTCTGCGACCCCAAGGCCGCCACTGACAAGGATCTTCAGGTAAAGATGCTGAAGGACATTTCTTCAGCACTTGATTCCATCTACACCAAGAGTACTTCCATCACGCCGCTCCGTGCTTTCCTAATCATGCAAGCGTGCTCGATGAACGGAGATGTCCGAGAAGATATTATGACACATTACCGTGAAGAGAAGGAGGCCAATGAATGGGCCGTTCTCTACGGTGAGCAGCTCTCACTTGTAGGCGACTTCTATCCTCGAGCCAGAAAGCTCCTGGACTCGGAGAAGAGAACCCGCCGCAAGGATGCCACTGCTCCGCTCATTGGATTGATACTGACTCTTTGTATGGATCCTCTCACCGACCTGTGCAAGAAGTATGGGTTCTTGAAGGATAAGCCAGATTCCGCTCAGAGCGACTGATGACTCCGTTCATCTCGCTCTTCTCCCAATTCATAACAAAGATAAAACTACATTGATCATACACCAGATAGTGTGGATTTACTCTATCATATTAGTACGGGAGGGGTAGGGAGAGAATGGCGCAGACGTTCGACATCTATTCGGAAACGCCCGAACCTCCAGAGATTCCCTTGATCTCCAACCCAAGGGACATCCCCCCCTGGAAGGTCAACCTATTGAAGGAGGCTTACTTTTCGAGAGATGGCAAAAAATCCCGTGGTCCTCCTATCATCTTCATGTGGCCTACCATTCGTGGTGCCAGGAGAGATCATGTGACTCGGGCGGTTGTCATGTTTACCTACGCAACGGAGGTGGGCGGTAAACGCGAGTGGAAGAATGGTATGGGGATAGGTCAGGTCATGATTGACATCTATGAGATCGCCCTCCGCCGGAAAGAGTTCTTTGTTAGGGTTACTGCCGATTCCGACGCTCCTTACGAGGATGAGAGTAACAAGCGCAAGATTCTCATCACCAAGGCCATCTTTCATGCACTGAACGTGTCTATCGAGACAAGTCGGAACCAAGCAGAGTTTAGAGGGAACAAACCCGTGATGGGATCCTACGTTACGACAGAACCGGGCATCTTCATGTTCAATGCCGTACTCAGAGCCAGGACGAAGAGCGCGAGTCAGAAGTACATGACGAGGCAGAAAGACTTCTACCAACACAACTCCTTTGTGTACGAAGCGGTACTCAGGGCAGGGTTCATCGTCATCACTCCTAAACGAGAGTACGTGTGGCGAAAGGTGGAGTTTGACGAGAAATTTATCAAGAAGCAGCTCAAATCCAATTCCGATTCTGCCAACCTATGGGCGGCAATGGATGACGCTTCCCACAGCATGCAGGCTCTTCAGTACAATGCTTGTGGACTCAGAGATGTGCCCGTAGAGGATCAGCGCAAACTCGCAATCCGAGAGACGTTCTGTGCCGTTCTTGACATGTTGGACAGAATCGACGAGGCCGTAGATAGTGACGAGGAGATCCTGATCGCCGATGAGCATACTACCCTTGATGTAGACGAAGAGGAGGAGGGATACGACGCGATTCTCTACGGTACGTCGGACACTGAAGAAGAGGAGGAGGCGGAGGCCTCAATGCCACCATCGAAGATCACGAAGCCTAAACCAACCCCCATCGAGGCTCCGCCAAGCGACAACGAATGGCAATCCACTGCCACCAAGATGATCAGAGCCGCATCGGACAAGTCTGGTCATCTATTCGTCCTCCCCCGATCCATGGCGGAGAATTCGTCTACACGTACGAAACTCGATGACAACCTCACGTACAACCGGGTCTACACACAGGAGTTTGACAAGCGTCCTGCCTACGTCAAGACCTTTGACTCTGTGCTGCGGGTGGCGTTGAGCGCTCCTCGGATCAACCGTGAGGAAGTCACGGCTCCGCCCTCTTCAGGAAATGGAAAGCACATGACTGTGGGGGTGAAATCCTACATAGAAGACATTCTAGAAGTGTTGGAAAACATTGAGACCATTTACGGTCACCTATCGGCTCCCATGGCCCGTATGACGGATTGGGTGTCGAAGAACAACCTCCTAGTTTCCGACATGACCTCCAAGAGTGCTTCTAATCTGACCTACTTCTACATTCGGCTACTCATCATCCACTTTGACCACAACAAGAAGCAGGTATCCTTTCGGGATTCCAGGGCCCCCATCAATCAAATGCTCGCCTTTACAGGTGTATTTCGCAGAGGGAGCATGCCTCAGTACAAGGAGGGTGTCCAGGTGATCGAAGAGAGTAAGATCACGAGGAGGAATATGGGATATCCGCGCTAGTCAGATAGGGATGTATTAAAAACGGCATCGTGCACTTAGAGACAAATGTCCTTCCATGACTGGTTCACGAGCGCCTGCTGGTTGAAGAATGTCACGCTGATGGCTGTGCCACAGTTGCCAATGCATGTATCCATACCCAAAACCTCGTCGTAGGATAGCATGTTGTCCTCGTCCGCATCGCAGTACTGCATAATGTCATCAATGCCTCCAGGAACCTCGGCCTTGAGCATGGGCGTGACCACAGTCGTATCGAACCAGACACAATCGAGAAGCGCCCTTGAGACGGTACTGTTGTGACCAAATCCAAAGATGTCAAACATGTCATCAAAGACGGTCACGCGCTGTGTAGAGCAGCCAATGAACGACTCGGGGTCCACCTTTGGCGAAACATAGGTAGATTCTGCAGCGCAGAGCGTAGCCAGAAGAAGGCTGAACAGTAGCGTTTTGGCAAGCATCATGATGATGATGAGGGTCGGCGTTGCTTTCTCCTCCTTTCCGTAGTGAAAAGGGCGATCTGTGTCCCGCCTCGATGAGCAATGTATTTTTTTTGGACCAAGAATCGGAGGCATGGCCTGCAGGGGGGTGGGGGTACTATGAAATATTCTTGTCACGAAGGATGCAGAGGTAGTTCATTTGTTTCGTGATACTGGATGGGAAATTCGCCCTCTCGAGACCAGGTGTACAGTGACGAAGAAGAGGAAGAGAGCGAATATAATCCCGTGGAAGAAGAAAAGGTGCGTGGAAGCGAACAGGATCCCACCCCAGTACTGCGCACCCCCCAGTTGTACTTGAGCGCATCCGACGAAGAGTGCTTCGAAGCTTACGAAGAAGAAGAAGACGACGACGACGACGAAGACCAGCAGGTGTCATCCCCAAAGAATCACCGCATTCAGAGATATAGCATGCCCCGTCCCAGAAAGACCGATAGACATAAGCGGGGCGTGTTTGACTCTTCCAGTTCCGAAGAGGAAGAAGACGAGAAGATTTCTCACCGCGTCACGAGAGGAAGTAAGAAGCGTCCCCGTATGCAGAGGCGGGCTCCATCTCCCTCTCCACCTCCACCTCTCCTGGAGAGGAGAGAAGTGCTCCGAAGCAGAACCGAGTGCGAAGATCTGATCCTGGACCTGCGGTTCGATGAGGCCAATCGAATCCTGGAGGTCATGGAGTATCCGAACGAAGAGTACGACTTGGTGGATCACATGAACAATAGGGTCGGTGTCTTTGCCTGTTCTACAGCAGAGATACCCGGGACGAGGCGAATGCTAGAGGTAATCACAAAGTGCGAGAAGGAGATCTCGCAACTAAGCACAAAGTTGGAGAAGATGCGTCTATCTACACGACAAATCATCGCTCATGAGACTCGTCGTCAGAACGGCGATATGGTCAAGGCAACTCAGATCGTACGCAAATCCACTCATGTCAAGAAGCTCCAGACAACGTGTCTGAACACTCAAAAGCACTTGGCCGAGTGTGAAAATAAGCTGCTTCTTGTAACCAATCAGTACGACCAACTCAAGTTCACTCACAGCAACATGGCAATGCTGGAAGAGGAGAAGGAGATCGTGGACGAGATCAATGCCTCCCTTCCTACCACCGAACAGATCAACGCCGTTACGGGTGATCTGGAAGAGGCCCAGAGAGACTTTGATGACACTGTCAACGCTGCCAATGAGGCCATGGAGTCTCAGGCCACCTCCAATCCTACAATGGACGACTTTGATGAGAGAGATCTGGAAGATGCCAGTTATTTCCTCATCGGAATGGAGCCACGGCCCAGAAACGTGGCCCCTGTCCGCATTGCCCCTACTACGGATGGTGCCGGCGGAGGCAGTGGTGCCGGTGGGAATTCTGGCAATGGGGGACAGCGTGAGGCGGGAGCTATCATGGCCGATGCACCATCGATCACTTCAGAGATGCGTGTATCCATAGCACCAGAAGTGCCCACCAAGGAACCTACGAGGACGAACGGGAGGAAAGAGAAGAAGAAACGAGGGTTGACGCCAGCATTGCAAGCCGATTAATTCTCCAACTGATACATGTGGTCTCTGCTGATCGGAGGAGCATTTGGATCAGAAGCTACGTGCACGGATGCAATATACGATTTGATAACAGCCTGCCGAATGTTGGCCGTCGCAATGACCAGTTCGGAATCTCTCTCGAACCATGCGTACCGGCGAGTAGTAATGTCATTCCTGAGTCCACCCGGCACCACGTCAGGGAAGAGAGTACAATTTGATACATTCCTCTTCCACAGTTCTGGATAGTCTTCTTGAAGAGTTGTCTCCATGGGCGAGTCGAGTTCGTAGGCAACATAGGTCCTTTGAGTCTTTCTGTCTACCCGTGTACTGCAAGCGCTCATGCTCTCCTGGACAGAATCCGTAATCTTCGTGCGTATGATATCCTCCATGATGACAGAGAAGTTTGGAAGGACGGTGCGAAAGGCTTGGAAGAAGAGTACTGTCTGTTTGAGAGTCAGTGTTTCGTCGATGAATCGAACCAGGTGGGATAGGTCCACTTCCTCATCGACGACGGTGATGGGATCTTCGTCGCATACTACCACAGACACTCCTTCTGCAACGTACGACTTCTCACCACTTCTGGTGGTCTTCTTTTTCCGTTTGAGACGTTTTCCCTTCCCCGGATGCTTTTTCTTCTTTCCACCCTCTTCTTCCTTTTCTGCCGTTGTTACCCTGGGGGAGAGTAAACCCGCCTTGACGCGGAGCGAGTTGGTTTTTTCTCTCCCATCATGAGTGATGGTGAGGCTTCTTCTCGGTCCACCCAATCCTATTGTAGACTGCTGGGGTGGCAAGGGAGGCAAGTTAGCCAGATCGGCACTGGACAGTCTGAGCCGTAATCGTGGTACATCCTTATCGGTCATGGAGCAACACGAGGACCAAGAGAACCCACACGTTCACAGAATCACCAAGCCACCCTCGGAATCTCTCGGCGACCAGGAGAGGTTTGAGTATTATCATAGGCACCCTTCGCATCTTCTGCAGCCGAGGACGATATGCAATGCCTACAGGATCAGGGGGAGGAAAAAGTTTGGTAATGCGTCTCGCAATAGCCGGTGGATATCAATCATCGATCCGACGACATGCGAAACACTAAAGCACGAAGAGTTCAGTGACAAGATGGCATCCGTTTCGGGGAGGAAGAAGTTCTTCACAGAGGAGGATGATCAGCGATGCTATCTCGAAAGTGAAGTACACCTAGTATGCACAAAGGGGATCCTGAGCATACTCGTAGATAGAGACAATCAAATGATGCCCAGTAGGCGAGACGTAGCCGACGATGCTTCCCTATTCAGTGCCGAGGGTTATACCAAGGTGAGGATGAACAAGGGGATAAGGCGTCCCTCTCTAGAGTTACTATACGATCATGCCGTACACTTGGAGGAGGGTGATTGTATCAGTTTCTCCTGTGGGCAATGGTTTTACGTGTACAACGACTTGCGCCCTGGAGAGACTCAGTACTCTTTGATCCTCTTCGAATCCAAGTCCAAGGAAGATGGTGGACCTCTCTCCGCCTACAAGAGAATCTCTTCCGACCCGAAAGAGAGGATTGCTGCCTACTACAATGGTCAGTACAGAATTGCACAAACCGATAAGGGGTCTCAACTACTGATCCAAGAGGACTACAGCATAGTGGAGGGATATGGCAATGTCGATATACAATAGAAATTGTTTGTATTGCAAAGGTACGGTGTTGTGCGGCGCCATCACGAACACTTAGAGCAGGATAGCGATGTAAGCACAGGCAACGGTCACGGCAGCGATAGGCTTGAGGTTGCTGGAACCGTTGATACTGTCAATGACAGGTCGGTCAAAGTCATCGTCGGTCGAGCTCCTCTCGGAAGAAGACAAGCTGCGGTCGTCGTCATCATCATCGGCGTAGGGGGTAGTAGTGGTGGTTGTGGTCGTAGTCGTAGGCTCTCCACCGTTGAAGAACTGTGCCTGTACAGGGGTTGCCATGTACGACAGGGTGATGCAAGCAAAGGCCAGGACTAGCAAGAATCCAAAGGAGCGCATTTTTGATAGAAAGTGGAGGAGAACTTGGGTCTGCGAGCTTAGACTGCACTCTTCACACTGCCTATGCCAAGTCGGTCTTTATGAGCCCTTGTATTCCCGAGTGTCTTTAACTTTTTCGTGGTTACCAATGGCTTCCTCCATCTTAAGCGGCAGGGCTAGAAGGAGTAAAGCCCCCATGGATTCGTTCCCAGAAGGCGGGGGTCCATGTGCGGTTGGCAGCGTACTCGTCACACGCCTTGGTAGCATCATCCCATCGCTTGCAGTGTTCGTTTGCCCACGGAAGGCAACTTTCTTCGTTTTGCTCCCAGCGTTGACAGAGGTTACCAATCTTCTCCCATGTGCCCCTATCATCGGCTCGATGGTAGATGTGAGTGAGTTCACAGGCGTCCTCGATCTTGCGCGTCATCTGAATGCCATGCCATGGAGTACAGGGGCTGTCTTCTCCCCTCAAAAGCATGGGTAGAAACACCCATGGATACTGCTCACGGTACGAGTCTGGCATGTAGGGTTCGGGTTCGAGCCAGTCTTTTGCCCACCAAGAAAGGTCTGGATCACAGAGAGGAATGTCGGGAGTAATGATGGGGGCATAGGGTCTGAAGTTAAGTGATGACTCGAACTTGCCACGAACGTCCACTTCGACATCCGTGTTCTTGAATAGCTTGTAGTCCTCGACGAGGAACTTCTGGAGGTATACAGCATAGCGACGAGCCATAGAAGGTCTGGACTTGATCTTCCCCCACGTTTTCCATGATGTCTGCGGGATACCGTGTTCTATCACCTTGCCGTTAAGTTCGGTTCTGCCCGGTTGGAGATCAAGAGCTGGCGAGTCGTATTGGTACTGGTATGTCTGGTTGGTTCCCAAGACGTGGATGGCCACGTAGTAAGCCCCGTTTACGTTTCTATCACGTAGTTTCATCCTCCAAGAGAATTCGTGGCCCTCGTCGGACCAGGCCGGTCCCATCTGATACAGGGAGGGCATGAGATGGTTCCTGATTGGCATGAGTATCTGGAAGAGTATGAAGATGCAACAGATGAAGAACACCAATTTCCAGTACAGAGAGTTGTAAGGAGGTGCTTTGGCTTTGGTGTTCCGTGGTGAAGTGGGGGATGCTTTGGCTTTTGTGTTCCGTGGTGGAGCGAGAGAGCCATTTTCCACGCATTGCGCGGTAACTCTTATATGCCTATCTCTACTCTCCCCTCTCCTCCTCCTCAACGAACCGGATGGCTCATCGTGACCTGTGAGGAGGATTCCAGTGGTTGGCCTTTCGTCCACCTCAATCTGTTCCTCTTCTTCCTCCTCCTTCTCCTCTCCATAGAACATGATATGGACGAGATGAATGAGCTTGATGGTCGGATCCAAGATAAAGTGTCGGAAACAGACAAAGAACCTCCAAGGCCAATCGGGTGGAAGGTAGAGGGTGCTGAGGGCACTGCTCATGTAGGGGAAGACTCCGATGTTGAATTGGAGCCTATTGAATCCATGGAATAGTGCCGACCCCAAGATGCCTGGGAGACGCCACCATCCAGGCAGTCTGAGAAGGAATGGACCAATGCCATCCCAGACGATGCCTCCGTACGAGAGTAGATAAGGGAATGCCCACCAGTCGAACATTGGCTTCCACCAAGAGGGCATGGTATGTGGTTTGAACCAGAGCCAATTGTAGAGAGGCGCTGCCCGGAGCCAATCGATATTGACCTTGGCTGCGCTTCCGTAGAGGTAGACAATGTCTAGGTGTGCGGCAAGGTACCAGCGTACCCATCGAGGAGAGTGTCCTGTCCCCTTCCAATGGCCAGTCTTGATGTACGCCCCGAGAGAGTAACTGTCGGCGGCCGGTAGGATGGAAAGGGAAGCCGTGAACACTATGATCACCCAGTGGTGGTTGAGATAATTCTCCTCTACACTAAAGTAGTGGAAAGAGAAGAGAACCAGGAACGCCCACATGGCTTCGTGGTAGTAGATACCCACCGCTATGAGGAGCGCGCAAATGAACCACACCGAGACCATGTACTGCATAACGGTCTCGGAGGGCAGGTCGGGGATCCACTCCATGTAGAAGAACTTCATATGGAATGAAGTGGCGTAAAATCGGCCGTGTAGAGCCTTACCTCCAACGGCTGCCATCTTTTCATGCTCGTAGAGGATGACAGAGGCCCAGAATAACCGTATGGCTACCAAGTAGAGTGAGGATTCTTGCTCCCAGAGATACTTGCGTACCTTCTGCCACACCATGGTGGAGAATCGACTGGTATCCACTCTGTCATAAACGGAAAGGTTTTATCCTCTCGTACCTTCCCTCCCCCCCCTGTCAGGCATGGGATGAAAAAAAATGTTCTCGAAAAAATATTCTTTCCTTCACCGACCATGATCTTGGGGTGGGAGGAATATTTCTGTCATTGGAAAGCGGACCAGGAAGCACATGGTGTGGGAGGGAGGGAGGGATATTATGTGCAGTATTCTCCATCGGAGCACGGATGCCATCACAAAGAGATCCGCACGGAGAAAGAAGCAGAAGGCTGCACCACCACGATATGTGATACCGGGATTCGAGGAGCGGTGGAGATCAGAGTTTACAGAGGAGAGATTTAGAGAGCTTGGCGTGGGAGATGATAGTGAAGAGCTTAGACGGGTTATGGCCATGAGCGAAGTCATGCTCGAAGAACTGCCAACTCGTCTAGCCCAGTTTCTCAAGAGGGGAGAGGAGGAGGACGAGAGGGATGGAGAAGACACTAGTGGGACGACGATATCGCGTGCGAAACGCATGTCTCTATCGAACACGCCCATTGTACAGAACGACATTGTCACTTCTCCTCTCTCGTGGGATGAAACCAGAACCGTACTCGACGACCTCTTGGGAGAGAAGGAAGAGCTTCTTCTTCGGGAATGTTCCATTCCTTCCTCCCACCATGTAGGTTTCATCCCCTGTGCAATGCAAGAAGGGGAATGCTAGCCGCACGATTCATGCTTTCTGTTACTGTTACATTATTGCTGCTGTTTTTCCAAAATGCTATTGTTTCTGCTATACTCATAAATTTGCTCTCTGTTTCCGTTACATTGATGATGATGAATAAGCCCTCTCTTCCTCCTCCTCCTCCGCTTCTATTATGGGGAATAATGGCAATGCCGGCGGTGGTGATGGCGTGACATGATGATGGAAGGTAACCTTTCCATAGGTGGAAGGTGGGAAGTGTTTGTGTAGCCTCTGATGTTGCCTTGTAGTACATGCTGCAGAGATTCGGTTGCACTCTTCGGGTCTATGACGAGCCTCATCCATTTTTCGACACGTCTCATTACAGTAGACCGTAGCATAACACCGTACACATACCTTATGACGAGAAGAAACGGCAATGGGCTTAGTGCAGGCTGTGCACGGATAGTAGTCGAGAGGCCACGTAGGATCCCAAAAGACGATTCCTCCTCTCTCTTGTGGAACGCTGGGTGGTTCTACACCCAGTTGGATGGGAGCATGGGCCTTGGAGGATGCAGATATGTAATCTTGCGTCACGCTTGGAATGAGGCACACTGCAGCAGTGATATCCGGAGCCGCATCCAGTTGTCTACCGGCATCCACGAGTGCATCCCTGACATTCTTCCCTCGTGCCATCAGACGTCGTTTTGCACGTTTCTTGAATGTCACTCTGTTGCGAATGCCTCGAATCGTATGTCTGGACGAATCGGATGGAGCCCTCTCATTCGGTATCAATGCTCTCTCACACGCATACCTTCGAGCTCGTACACCGTGTCTGATTGTCCATCCGAACCGACGCTGATCACGCGTGAGCTTTTTACGTGGCTGAACACTGTCATGATCAATGTCGGTAGTGTCAAGTCCCAAAATGAGGCTATCTGTCAAAGACGTGATCCAATCGACCTCCGGGGCAGGAGTGCATTTTTCCATCTTAATAAGGGAGGGGGGGGGAAGGGTGGAATTCTCCTCTTGTACAACGAGGGGGGGGGAAGGGTAAGGAACAACTAGTCATTTGTACTCCAGTTGTTTCGATACTAAGCAACGGAGAGGGTGGAGGGAAGAAAGATGCCGCCCAGTCCTCTATCAAAGAGGACACCGGAAGAGGTCGAGTTTTTCAACAAACTCATCACGACGCATGGACATCACACGACCGATGAATGGGAGGTTATCACGGGTCTCTACAACGAGAAGTTTCCAGATAGACCTCGCACTACATCGGCTTTGAGATGCTATCATTCAAGAGTAAAGTCAGCGGCTCGAAAGAAGAATGGAAAGCCCCCGAAGGTCACTTCTCGCAAGGGGTGCGCAAGCAATTTGAAGGAGTGTAGTATTCGCAAAAAGAATAGGCTGAAAAAGATTAGAGAGTACCGGAAAAAGATCGAAGAGATGCGGCAGGAACTAGACCAACTAGAGGATGAAGACTGCCAAGATACAACAGATGTGATGCTAAGCATCGCACAGTATCTCGCCAAATGAGAGAGGGATCCCCTTTTCTCCATAAAGATGATGATGTTCATTCATATGTCAACACTACTCTTCGCAGGTCAATGCTGCAAGGTTGGTCACGTCTTCCACACGGACGAGAGATGTGAACCCGAGGGGTCCTGGTAGTTCGGCTATGCCTACGTAGACTTCGGTACCGTCCCAGTTGCGACCAATACACTTGACGTAGTCGTCAAGATGGATAGTGGTGACGTTACTTTGGCCGACAGAAAGGTTGTTCCTAAAGTCGTACTCTGTGAGACGAGTGATCATCAACTGTCCCTTGTGAGGCTTCTTCTTCTTGCTGCTACTCTCGAGCGCATCTCCTCTACCAAAGTCTCCACAGATGTAACCGTCTCTATCAAAGACCACACCGCCGATGATGGCGGATCCAAACTTGTCCAACTTGGTGTGAGAGTACGCCAGGGCCGGGTTGAGTGTTTTGACTCGACCATTGGTGAGCTTCTTAATGTCAGACTTCCACAACTTGTACGATTGGTGCATACCATTCTCTCGGTAGGGCCATCCTAGATTCTCTCCTCCTAGAAGTACAAACACACCCTCTTGATCGTGGTGACCCACGTGTCCTACGACCAGAATGGTCTCCAAGGGACTCCCTGGCTTGGTAGAAGGAGAAGTGCTCCTCTTCCCCTTTCGCCTGGCAATGATCTGTTCGTAGGTGAGAGGGTGAATGTCCATGCCTGAAACGTTACGGATGCCAGCAGCCCAGATCTCGGGACGGATGCTGTACATGTACTCCCAGAGTTCGGCCACGCGCTTTCGTTCCTGAATGGTCTTGGCCTCTCTCCCCAACCGCCTGTGCTGGCGCCTCATATGGTCCAAGTCGAGTTCTTTGGCATAGGGGTTGTCCTCTGGGATCTGGTAGTGATAGAGATAACCATCGAGAGGAGGGTTGGGTTCCATGTTTCGAGGGTTGTCAGGATCCCTCATGTCATTCATGAAGACGCTCACATCGATACGGAGAATCTTGCCATGAAGTTTACGGTAATCCTGGGCTTTCATGTTGGACAGGATGGGATCTCCCCGACGAATACCTTCGTCACCCACGGCCACAAAGAGGACTGCCTTGGTAGCATCCAGAGCGGTTGGAACGGGGTCGAACAAGATCCTCATTCCATTGTGGATCCTGGAAGCGTGCGGAATGGCCATCCACTGTAGAGGATCCTCATCGACATCGATGGACATCATATCCTCGATAAGCAGGGGTGGTTCTTGACTCCTCTCTCCACCGCGCGTTCTGACGGGCCCATACTTCAACGGGTAGCTCTCTACGACAAGATAGTGGTCGTATCGAGGATCGTAGGTCGTGTCGGGCCGATAGTAGCCCGTACCGGCGTACTCGGCCATGTCCATGGTACGAGTGATAAACAGTGCTCTCGGATGATCACCGTCACGGGGATCAAAGGCAGCAGATAGGATTCCTCGTTCATCATAGTCGTCGTTCAGCCCCCTCTGATAGCCTGCCCTGGCATTGATGCTTGAACCGAACATCTCATCCATGCTGTCATCCGGGTCGGGTTCGGATTTGTATGGGTCAACATCTACCGTTTCAGCTTCGTAGTCCTCCCTCCAATCGGTAGCCATGTCCGATACGGAATCCGTCAAATCTCCCATCTTGTAGTAATGGTCAAACTGGGCATCGTAGATATAGAGCAACCCCCTCTGTGTCACGACGAGGATGAGGTGGATATCATCTGGGACAGGAATGATCTCTACGATGGCGTCTCCATGCAACTTGAGTAGTGTGGTCATATCGCTTCGGCTGGTCATGATTTCTCCTCGCCCCCTCCCCCAACCAGGAAGATAGAAAGCAGTACGGCATGAGTGCCAATCCTTACTGGGGAATACAATGAATGACTACAGATTTATAATACATCCCCCCCGCATCATGGGAGAAGGCGAGTCTCGTATTGACGGTACTTCTCACGCATGGCCTTTGTGAGTGTGAAACCAGTACGGTAGACGTACGTGATGGGCGAGAATCTAAGCATGAGGATAACGTTCGGAACAAACATGACAAACTCGAACATGGACAGGATGAACCAGTAGGAAAAGTCCTCCAGGCCATAGACGTCATGAATGTTATGAAGTGCCAGGTACATAATGACGTACACGTTGGCAAATGTTAACTGTACGAAGAAAAAGCGTATGAGGCTAGACAGTGATCTTCTGAGCATATACATATGATCTTCATAGGTGAGAATGAGTTCGGAGACCATGAGAATGTACGTTGCCACATGGAAGACGAAATTGCCCACTAATACAATGCCGGGCCCCATCGAAGCGAAGTAATTCGTCAGTAGACCTGGAGAATCGTAGAGGACCAAGAGGACTACCCATGTGACGGCCGTGTTGACCATGAGTGTGGGCCAGAAAAGCCAATAGTATACATGGTAAATGATGTAGTTCGGAACCTCCTTGTGTCTGTAGGTGATCAGGGATTCCAGGTAGCCTAGGAACTTGGCCGTCCAGAAGATTGCCTGTAGTGTCCAAGACCAATTAGTAAGGTACATCCAATACGTGTCATTGTCCCCCTCGGATATCTCTTTCCACATCCATATATAGACCATGAAAGAGCCCCAGCAGAATATCAGTATGAGACTCAGGAGACGAAGAGGGTTCCATGACAATTTGGCATAGGGGACGAACGAGTAGACCCTATGCAAATCCACTAGTCTGACCGTATCCTCATCACCATCTCCCGTGTCCGAGGATAGTTTCATCAAACTCTCTTCCTCTCTCTTCATGTCTCGCACCGAATCTCCAATGTGCTCGTTCTTTGCATGGTTCATGTAACCGTCCCAGAAAGAGACATGTGGCTTACTCTCTTCTTTGGGTGCATACATCGTTCCCTTCCTCCCCTTACGCGGCCCGAGTACACATCTTGGATCGCTGCACTCTGATTCCTACATATACAACAATAGCAGGTTTATATTTGCTTCCACCCCCTCCCCCTAGGGAAGGGGGCAACTTTATTCTCCCCACACACACATTTCCTGAAAGAGGGAAGAGAGAGGGGGGGGGGGAGGAATGTATGTACTTATTCTCTTGGTAGGGAAGCACACAAACCTCTAGAAATGTCCACCTTTGAGATCATTACGGACAAGTCCAGCGTTGCGACCAAGTCTATCAAGGGGAAAGAGAGAAAGCTACTGAACAAGATACGGATCAAAACCATCAAGCGAATAGCTACTCAGTATGATATTCCTGCAGAGCGTCTCACAGTACTCTGGGTTCCTGAGAAGTGTGATTCCACTCTCTTCCAACGACCTTGCTGTGGCTCTCTCTTTGAGCCAATATCCTCTTCGGGCCGCTCGCTTCGAAAGTCTACCTCCAGCATGATTGCTAGCAACCTCTGCAACGAGGATGAGTATGGAGAAGCAGATTATGATGAGGTGGGAGACAGCGCTTCTTCCTGGGATGCGAGCCGGTACCGTAGGCAGATGGTTGATGACTGTGATATCTTGGGCTCCATCATGATCGAGGAGATGGAGGACGGCAATGACAGAGAGCTACTCCACCTCCTCTGCGGATGCTATCTGAAGGAAGTGAGTGGAACGGACAGTACCAACGTGATCGTAACAATGTATGGATTTACTCACGTTTCGGACATGACCCTACACGGTGCCGAGCATATGAGAGTGATCCGAGGAAACCCCAGTCGCTTCGAGGCAGATACCAAGGAGCCTGCAGACAGAATCATAGAGGTTCTCAACCACTTTCAGGTCCCCATCTACACGGTCTTGAAGCGCATCGACGAGGCCCGGGAAGCCTTGCTGGATACACCCGGTAACTCTCTGGATTCCGATTGCGATTCTGACCTGGACCCCACTCCTCAGCCAATAGAGGTGGATAGCGACAACGATGACGACGGCTATGACTCGCCACCTCCTCGCCGATCGACCTCTAGTAGGGGCACCAGGATACCATTCCACCTGGGGAAGATTCGCGAGTTGGTGGATGAGCCCAAATCCTTCAAGAATTGGATCTACATTCCGATTCGATTCGATCCCACACCTGGAGAGGAGGAGACCATTGCTACCAGCGGAGCCTTCCAAGAGCGTGTCAAGATCATTCTTTCAACGGCAGTCGAGCTATCGGTGGACAACTTCTCTGCACTGCAGTACGTACGAAAGAGGAACATGACCTACTCTCGACCAGAGTGCATGCAGATGGACCGCACCATCATCACCTACTTGGCTCTTGCCGTTTTCCATGTAGAAAGCTGGTCAGAGGTCTTTATCGATGGTATCTCGAGGCTCTGTGAACACCTTTACGATAACGCTGGAGGCATTACGGCCAAGGAGGACATTCTTCGGATCAATCATATCCGACTGAAGCCGATCGATATTCGGTCGGTGGAGGAGTCTCACGGCCGTCTGATTCGAGAACAGTGTAGGGAAAGCCTGACAGAGTTGGTGGACATGTGGAGAACACTGATGAAGGTGAATCTGGACCGATCCTGCGCCACCCTATGGCCAAAGGACGTTCCTCCCATCATAGAGAAGTTCCTCACTGTAACATGGACCTATCTCGAGGAGAACGTTTGAGAACGTTTTCTACTCTCCCCCCCCTTTCTCAATATATGGATTTCCATATTTGACACTCGCAAAAAAGTTATCGGTCCTCTTTCCTTGTCGGGTAGGGGGAAGGGAGAGAAAGTGATCGGGTGCATAAGACCACGGGGCAGGAGGGATATGCGGATCAGTCTATTCACGTGCCGGTCATGGAGTGCATCTCTGGAGCAAAGCGCAAGGAGCGTTCCGAAGATGAGAATGTAGAGACTCACTTGCTACCCTTTGAGGAGGCACTGGCATTCCTCTCCGAAGTGTGTCCTTATTCGAACAGTGATCTCATCCGTGTTCTGGTACCGGCCATACGGTCTACGATGGATAAGTTCGGTAAGAGAATATCGGAATCGTGGTCGCAGGTCTCCAAAATGACACGTCAAACCATCGTCAAGATGGAGAAGGAACTGAAGCGTCATCAGGAGACGTCATCTGGTCTGGAGGCCATGGCCGAACAATTGAGAAAGAAGCGAGACTACTTTTCTCCAGGGGGAGATAGTGGCGACATCCACTGGGCAGAAGAATACGTTCAGCTACTGTGCCATATCACTCGCGAACGTCGCGACCTATGTCGCAAGGTCGCCGAACTCGAGGAGTGCATTACCGAATTCGTTACTCGCAAGCGACAACAGATGGATCAATACCGAGATATACACAGGAAGATGCTCGAATCCATTGAAGTGAACATCTCCACTCTCGATGATGAGCATCAGGTGATGGGGATTGAGCAGAAGCGCTTACTCATTGTCACTTGTCCCTCAGGACCCAGGAAGAAGCAGAAGAAGAATAACGCTGCAGATATCGGCGATCGTTCCCTCAAACGATACCACAAGTTCATCACCACCATCGATCCGGCTGACCCCTACAATGGAAAAGAGGATGTGGTCACAGACCTGGAGAGGTCTGTCCTAGATCTACAAGCGGATTGGCTGAGCTCTTCCAGTGTCAATGAGTGGCTCAAGTCCTTCTCTGCGCTCGGAAGCCTCAATGACATGTCCCCTCACCTCAGAAAACTCATCTGTGGTAACAGGGTATTCTTCACACAGATGCTAGAACTCATGGCCAGTCCAGATCCCGCTTCTAGTATCTGGAACTCTGACCATATGGATGCCTATAGGAACAGTGATTTCCACAAGGCTGATCTCTACATTATTCAGGACCAGTGCTGTGGCATGGTTGACACTGAGCAACCTCGAGTTAGCCTCCAGTTCATCTCCAAGGAGGAGCTCACTCGAAGGACGATATATGACGAAAGTGCATCTCCTGACAGGCTATTTGGTTACCATTCGCACGGTGGGGATCTATCCCGTTTGATTCGGGAAGATCTGTCTCTGTCCAACATCACTCTCTTCACCCTGGTAGACATGCGCCTGCAAGCTACACGGCGTGCTGTCGAGTCCTACCTACAGCTCTGCAAGAAGCATCATGACCAAGGAGGAGACAATTTGGCGTTTGCTCCATTGGACGTAAAGGTGTGCAAGCTCACTCCGCTTCACTGGATCATCCAGACCACCCATGATACAGATCCTTCACGTATCACTGCCAATCACTGCCTGGGCGCACTGTTGACTTCTCACAACTTCTGTCGACGAGGTACAGAAGCTCCTTTTCCACAAAGTCTCCACGGAGGCCATCTGAACTTCCATGTCGGTCATCTTCGGGATCGACCCAAAGTGTTACTGGAGGAAGATGCCAAGACTGATATCAGAACCATAATCGAGACGATGTGCCCTACTTCTATAGGGTTTGACCCACTCTCTCGGATGGAGACGCTAGATGGTGAAGAAGAGTTTGTCACTCTCGGCACCACGGTGTCATCCTGGATCTCTGGTTTGGTTTCTACCAATCCCGAAATGCCTATGATTCGAGATCAGCTCGACATCAGGTATACATCGTTGCATCGCCTCATCGTCGAAGAAAAGCCTACTGAAGAACACTTTATCTTCAAGCACGAGGATGAGGAGTACGAGATCCTTTATAGGGAAGAGTATGTAACCAAGCTCGTCACATCTTCGTGCGAGTATGAACCAATTCAACCTAGCCCACTGGAAGAATTGGTTCGGTGGACAGCGACGCCAATAGTGCCTGATGCGATGGCAGGCACCGATATGGAATCACAAATCGTAGAGTTCATCGGAATGTCGGACAATCATGAGGTGGAAATTATTCGGCATCGAGACAATTCTGTTTATCTATCAGCAACTTACTTGGGTGCCCCAGTCCTCTTCCCAATAGCCATGACTTTAGAAGATCTCGCCCACCTATCAGATTCTGGCGCTCTTACCAGCAATGAGTCATCTATCGTCTCACAGGTCGATCAAGCGCAATCAGTACCCTCCGAGCGTGAGATCACAGCTCCATCGGTGGAAGAAGTCGAAAGTCTCCAAACTCAGTACATTGATAGGATCCTCGACGAGGTCCCCTCTTCGTGCATGTGGAAATCTGTCGATGAGAGTGGAACAGCATTGGTGCACTATGCCTCCATAACGCCTCGAGGAAGCCTACAGCATGCGGATCGTGCCCTGTCCCCTACCGCTGTGGATATTATCAAGCAATCTCCAACTCTCTATCATGAGTGGAATGTGACTGAGGCATTTGTGGGCATCAGTGTATCTACAACGCCAGTGATGCACACAATCATTTTGTCAACGCAGCCCACTTACCCCACAGATGCAGTCGATACCGATGCCGTTAACACTCTACAAGGAATGTGTCTGGAGGCGGATGGTATGACCACTAGTATCATGGGGATCATTCGTCTTCTACTGGCTATAGAGAAGCACAACGGCGACGCTATCCGGATGCTACCCTCCAACTTTCTGAGCCATTGTATATGGGACATATACGTAGGGAGATTTCGAGTGGACCTCTTGGCTGCATGGTTGTCCAACGAGTCTGAGCTCACGGTTGGTGACCTAGCAGCAAGTACCGGCATCCCCGTCTTGTGTTACATCCTACAGACGATCTGTAAGCAGGTACGAGATCTCTGTGCCGTCATGTATCAGACCGATGGACCTTCATCATGTATGAACTATGGAGACATTGAATTCTGTCGCCTGTTTGGTGCCATCACTACGTGTTCGGGAGCATCGACGGAGGAGTTCCTGACTCGGATTCTTTCGTCGCGCAGCCTTCTTCTGGCCAACTTCCCTACTCGTGCACGATCTGTCCTCTGGTCTTCGGTCATGCCAGCCTACTATGATAGTATTCGCAATCTGCCTCCTAGGAAGAGCAGACCTTGGAAAACTACGAAGGTGCCTGCTCAATTCGCACAGTTGATTGATTCCTCCAGTACTTCTTGGATGGAAGACAGTAAGACCTACGAGCACCTCTGCCAGTTCCTATGCAATGCCGACAGTCAGTACTATAACATTCGCGGGAGCGACTCTTTCTTCAACGAGCAGTTCTCTGTCGATTACACCACAATGTTCCAGGGACTGGATGACAATATCCGCTCCAAATACGTTGGGGTTTCTTCCGGCATCGGTGTCTCTCGTGCAGTGTATACTGGCCTCATGGCCGCTGCCAACAAGATGCTACTCGAGAGGACCGATGGAACCCTGACGAACCCTATCACCATGGAGCCACTGAGTGGAGAGGCATGTGCCACATTCTTCCGTTTTCTGGTCGACACACACCTCCAGCGTGAAGTGACCGCGAACGTGGCTATCGACCCGATTATATTCGAACGCTTCTCACAGTCAGCATCATACCGTACCAAATACGTGAAAGCACTCACCAAGAAGTCTCTGGCTGGCCTCATCATCAACACGCCCTGTAACGACGGGCGCAAGGACGAGAAGATCGCTCAGGCTTCCCTAACCAACCCTGAGCAATACCTAGATCCCATCCCCGATTCTCTGTCAACCACATACATGGAAGAATCTGCGTGGGGATCTGTGATTTCCAAGGGAGAGGCACATATCTTGGAGAAGCATGCCGGTGACATGCACAAGGACGATTATTCAAAGTCGCACTTGTCGATTCTTACATCGATGCCTCCCTATTTAATGCATAGGATGCTGTGCTGCTCGTACAAGCCCATGACCTACGATGAACTATTGCCACTCCTGAGGTTCAAAAACTACTTTTCGGGTACTCCAGAGATCATCAAGCGATGGCTCAAGTCACTGTCCGAGGAGGAGTTGGGCCGCTTCTGCCATTTCGTCAGTGGAAGTCGTACCATCAGGCCGGGATCGGAAGTTGTCGTAGAGAGGATGCGAAAAGCCAAGTGGGGGAGCATGATAAGTGTGATGACATGCACTAGGGACATACGTATCCCGGACTACGTTCGGATCTTCTGCAAGAAGAAGCTGATCGATATGGAAACCATAGAAGAGACTGTGGGAGATATTGATGAACAACGTAGGAGAGAGATGAGAGCGGAGCGTATGGCGGCAATTAGAGAAGAGTGTGCGAAGGCAATCAATTTTCCTCAGTCGCCACTTTCCCAAAATATGCACGCTCGATTGGACAAAAGTATGAAGACGTCCATGGCTAACGGAGGTTTGCTGCTGTCATAATGTACATAACCATCTTTGTATTTGAATGTGTGTTCTCCTCCCCCTCTCAATCTAGGATATAACGATACCCGCTTGTTTCTGGAACCGTCTTAGACGCCGTGTTACATCATGTACCGCTTCTGCATGGAACGTTTCAGGTAGTCCCTCCACAATCGTTTCGAGATCCCCTGCCAGAATCCCATCATTGGCATCGTAGGTTTCAGGGTCCAGGACACGTACTGCACGCAAGATGTCATAGACCATCCTGCTACAGGTTAGTGTATCGGCCGTGGTACATGCATTTCCGATGCATTGGTTTCCTGTGAACCAACTCAGGGCTCCCATGGTGTAGTAGAACCGGTTGTCGTAGCCCATTCGCGTTTGTGTATAGTGGTCAATCATCTCCCTTACGGTCTTGTAAGACTCTCTGTCGAGCGTGACACTGAAGTACATTCGATTCCTCTTGTTCTTCTGTGTATGGTTCCTGCGCAAGAGTCTGGTCTGTCCGTGCTCTAGGGTATTCGTCCTTTGGTTGACGGAATACATCTTGCCATCCTGTAGCATCAAAGTGACGTGGAGGGTATTACTACCGGCAATCTTCTGCAACACGACATTGTACCACGGTTCATCATCCTTGGCTTGAGAGAAGATCAGGTATATCTTGTAATCCTTATCAGCCTTCTCTGGTGGAGAATGAGATTGTGCAACGGGGGATGTCTCTGGCTCATCCGAGCACACATCGGGTGGCTGCCAACGAAAGGTGGTAGTAGTGTCAGAGGACATTGAGTCGGATTCGGGATGATTTATGGTTTTATCCACGCCTCTCCTCCTATGGTAGTGTTCTTTGTCTACCCTCCTTGGCGGGTGCAATTACATCTACGTCTTCCAGTTGTATTCTGTCCTCTCCACCATTGGGGAGGACCCTACCGATAGCGCATTTATTTTTACGGATTCTACGATGGTACACATCCACTTTGACTTTGATACGAGCCGCCCTATGGACCCCTCGGGTTGGGCAGATTACGTTGCCGCATTCGTACTCATGGGCTTCTATGTGATCACCGCCTTCAGCGTCTGCATTACGGTAAAGGCTTCGACCCAAGCGAGAGTGAGCCTGGCCATGAAGGATCCCTTCTGGCTGAACATCATGTACTTGGGGAGCTTTGCGTCCGTGACCGCTCTCTTCATCTCCAACAAGCACATGGATGTATTGGATCCCATCCGCAACTTTCATTGCACGACATGGGACTTTTGGGGCATGATGGGTGGCATTGCTCTCTGGATAACCTTTTGGATTGCCTCTCTGATCACCAGCCGCATTCGCCAATCTGGCTTCTCCCTGACATCTACCAGCCACTACGAGATCAACGAAGAGGATATCGTGCCCACATTCAGTGCAGAATATGATCTCAGAGAGATGCAGAAGGCAACAGAAGGATATACTGGTACAGAAAGCCATGACGATGACGGCGATGATGAAGAAGACCTTCGTAGAAGACGTCAGGACAACATGGTTGCCATGGTAGATGCTGTAGAGATTGATCTTACTGACAACCCAGAGAATTATCAATCCACATTTCACTTGGATACCACCAGCGGTCCTAATAAGCAATCCTTCCTTTGCTGCTGCTGTTGCTGCACTGCATGCAGTGCCATCCGTGAGCACTTCAGTCATTGGTGGTGGACGCGAGCGGATATCAAGACCCGCCTGAACATCTTCAGGACCCTCTGCTGCATTGTGATTCTCGGTACCTTTTTCGTACTGTGTGCCGTAGCAGAGATACCGGGCATCGTTTCGTTTGTGGACGAAGCCAATGCCTGCCTAACGAACGTTTACTACAAGATCGTGGTAGTGGCGGTTATGTTCGTCCTCCTGATGGTGTCATGGATCCTTCTATGGAAATCGAGCAGCAAGTCCAAACTTATGCCCACCAATACGGATGGCTTTCTCTTCATCTCCAACTACAGGAACGCCCTCGCGGCCATGACGGGAGCCATGTTGCTCATGGTCTTTATGAACATGGCCGATCTCCTGTCCATCTCTCTGGTCAGGTGCATCTACTTTATCATCTTTGTATCTCTTCATGTCTATGGATTCTATCAGATGATTGGAAGGACTGCATACGAGTGCCTCCGAGGCTCCTATGAATATGATCGACAGTTGGAGGAGCAGCTCAAGCGGCTTGACATCCCTCGATCACTCAAGGAAATCGTGTCAGATAGCCGGTACTCTGACACTCTGAAGGAATTCTACCGATACGTGAGGAAGACGGAACGAGACTGTATGTATCTCGTAGATAGGAAGCTTCTCGAGTACCGCCCCCATTCGAAAGTTGTCGTCCTTCCTAACTACGTTTCACGCTGGGATCCGTCGAAAAACAGGCTGGCAGATGCATCTCGTAACTACCCTCTCTTCATGGACTACCTGGTGGACTTTCATGAGGCCATGTGGAATCACAGACTGGAGCTTGGAAAGTCTTTTGCCGAAACGGCGAGCGGGTCTCCGTGGGGAGCGGGGAAAATCCGCGATACCTACCTCAGGTGCATCGGTAGTCCTCCATACGAGACACTGTGTCACAATCACCCTCAGAGTTTAGCAACGTTCCGAGGCAAGATCCCTGCCATTCCAATGTCCGATGCAACCTTCTCGAATCTGGATACCAAGATTACCCTCCACCCAACAGATCTGGCGCTCTTCCGAGGCGTTTCAGAGTATGTGGAAGAGATTCTACAAGCCATCTGCTGGACAAAGTACTACAAGGATGGTAGAACATTGCGTCGCTTCACAGAGGCCAGCATGGCCCAGGCCGAGATTGCTCAATCGTTGCCCCGCACTGCCGCCGGAAGTAGGTTGGGCGTCAACACTGATGACTTTGGAGATGTTAAGATCGTCGATCGTCAAACCATGATCGAAATGCCTTACAGTAACTTTGATACATGTATGGATGCAAGGCCCGACGACATTCCTCCAGCATCATTCTCCATCGAGGACGCAAGTGACGAGGAGGAACTCTACTAGGCCTACGTCTCTTCTCTCTCTGGCTCACGCCTATACCATAATATAGGAGGGAAGAGGAAGCTCTCTCTCTCACATGTGTGTTTACATTCCAGTCGCAATGCGGGCGTAGAAATCTGGGAAGTTCTCCTTGTAGCACTGGCGGCAAAGGGGCTCATAATCATCCAGGCCTCCGCACTGGATGTCTCCCCCTGTGGTGGTGCGAATCCTGGAGCTGTAAATGGCACCATTCTCCTCCCTACACTTGGCACAGTCTGGGTCCTTGAGTACTAGAGTGTCGGCATGGGTCATGATCCAGGGGGGAAAGTTGAACGATTCTCCATTGTACTTGGTCCTCAAGCTGGCACATACGATGCTGACGCCTTCGGCAAGGATGTCCAGACAGTCACTTTCAGCACCAGTGTCGGAGAAGAAGTGACCCTCGTCCACGATGAGCACATCGATGAGTTCTCCCAAGTTGATGGGAAGATCACCGAGTGACGAGATGGAGAGGCATGCGGCCTCCTTTCCATCATGCGTCCGTATGAAGGTCTTGACAGCTTCCTCCCCTTCTGCACCTCGGCTAGATAGCAGCCCTGTCTCTTCGTTGATCACGCGGCGATCAATGTCACTCTTGACGATCACGTACAGCCTCTCTTTCTCCTCGCATCGACGAGCTTCTTCGATGAGGTAACTCGTCTTGCCGCCTCCCATAGCTCCCACCACTACGGTGAGTCTGCCCATACGCTTGTTGGTCATCTCGTTCCTCGACTTTGGTGGCTTTCCCATACGCTCAAGGACTGGCTCCAATCGATCATAGATATTCGTAGCCATTTGGTTCTGTGTAGATGGTCTATCCTACGCGGGTCAGAAACGAATAGATGCCTCTCCCAATACAGCCTCCATCTTGTTTCTCTTCCCTCTTTCCCTCTTTTCCTCCCCCGCTGGGTCGATTTTCTACCCTTCCCCCCTCCCCAAAGAACAGAGGAGGGGGGGGGGAGACTCAAAAGTGGTCACTAAGCGAATCTCAATGACCATTTCATTCCGACCAATCAGCTACCACCTTGTGGGTGAGAATTGACCAACCGCGGAATGCCACGTCAGCAAAATATCTTCTCTCACCCAATAAAAAAGTGCCACGTCAGCAAAATATCTTCTCTCGCCCAATAAAAAGGTGCCACGTCAGCATCCATCGGACCAATAGGAGACGAGTATTCCATCGGACCAATCAGAGACGAGGTGATTCTGCAGGTGATTTTGCACGGTAGACCTGTGATTTTGCACGTCATTTGCACCATTCTCAAACGTCCTCCCGACCCCGCCAAGACCCCCCCCCCTTTCCACGATGCTCCACCACGACTTTGACACTGAAGAGTTGTTTTCAGGAGAGCTTGGCTTCCTTGGTGACAACATCATTTCTACCACCACCACCACCACCACCAGCGGGGCCGATCTCAAGACCCTGATCGAGGGATCCACTGCATTCAAGACCTCCCCCTCGAAGGTTGATGTTGTTCAGATGGACGTATGTCTCGGAGCTGCCTCCAATCTCATCAAGGAGCAAGGCATCACCGATGTAGACGAGCTCCGTTCTCGATTGCTGGGTTTCGAGGTTGGCATCACTCCCGCTGCATTTGATGCTTGCCAGAGTGATATCATGAGGAAGATCATCGACTACATGTCTACCGCGAACAAGGCGATGGTCACTACTGCTCCTCCTCCTGCTCCTTATCATCACTCGGCCGGTGCCGGCTCTAGTGAACTCGTCCGGTTCGGAGACATGCGAGACATGCTATCTCAGGCGGTAGCACCTGCCCTTAGGCAGATTACTACTGTGATCGCCAACAACGAGGAGAGATACCAGAGAGACCGCCGAGAGGATGCCAAGTTTGTTACCGACCGCCTGAACATCATGACTCAGAAGATGGACAGACTCGAGAAGCGATTCAGTAATGTCCAGGGGAGCATGAGCACCACTGCTGCACACCTCACTGGAGTTATTCGGAAGCAAGGACGAGAGACCACCACAGTCAACACGATGAAGAAGATCACGAAGATGAATCTTACCCCTGGAACGTCTCAATACTACGTTCTCGCCTACTTGATGGGCTGCATGTTCTTCACCCGGATTGTGAACGGTGTCGAGGTGATGGTTCTTGGCAACACCGACAGGCTCATGGCCTTTGACTTTGATGCTCATCCTTCCAACAGTGTTTCCAACGTCAGCCTACGTGGATGCGCCCTACGCTTCAGTATGTACCTCGAGAATCTCCAGACCAGTATCAACGATAACCCTCACCTCTTCCAGAGCGATCATCGATCCGTGGACGATGAACTCGACTTCTCCAATATCAAGAGCTACGGCATTACTCATCTTTCAGAGGAGGATAGGATCTACGCAGGCCTGGACGAATCTTCCACCCCCAGAACTCTGATGCCTATCCTTTCTCTCGCAGCACTGGAGGATCTGGCGCAGGATCGTACAGCTAAGTTCTATGTGGCTACGGGAGCTTACAGAGGATGGTCGAGTGGTTCGCTGGCTGGCTTCAGGACCAAGAATGTCACTTACCAGCAAATCATCACCAAGTTCTCCCAGATGGGACTTACAAAGTCCTCAGTCATCCCAAATGAGGAAACTCCTGAGCCATTCCGTGAACTCCTCAGCCACAGTCGAAGGCCCCATATGTTTCAGTTCCAAGAAGGTGCTCTGACTCTCGAGACGCTCAGTTGTACGCTGGACCAGTTGATCTTCAAACCCTGCAGTCCAATCCTTTCCGCCAAAGCCAAGGTATACAACGGAGGCTTCCATCCCATAATCTACTATGGTACTTTGGCACAGATCCGACGCCCAAAGAGAATCTACCGAACGAATGTTGGGCTCCTCCCTCCTGCTCCGGTAGAACAGGAGGAAGTCATGACAGTCTCTGCTCAAGTCTTCGGGGACATCCGTCTGGACGATTCCGATGTGGCAGAGCTACTCGGGCAGCCATCGTCACCCCCCTCCAGTGATGATGATGATAATGATGATGAAGAGGAGACCAGCACCGCTTCCAGTCCCGTTTCTCCCCACTTCAACATGGACGAAATCATCACGTTCACTCCACACCGTGCTAAGAGCATCCTCGGCACGCGCAAGGCCTCTGCCGCCTTCACTCAAAGTCCTGCCGCAAAGAAGCGCTGCTAAAAACGCCATCCCTCATATGTAATGTAATGTATTGTAATTGTTAGTGTTCATTCGACTCTCTTCTCTGTCACTTTGTGCCCACTGCAACCTGCCTTCTCCTCCTCTTCTTCTTCTGAGTCACCTTTGGTCGATCCAGAGTCGGTGCTGACGCAGAACGGAACAATTGGTCGGGAGTGGCAATCTCTGGCACTTGGGCACGCTTTCTGTCATAGCTCTCCTTCTTTCTGGTATTGTGTAGCTCAACAGCATCCAGGTGAACGGTCATGCTCTGAATATAGTACTCAATCGGCTGGTTGGTGAACATTGAGCGTCTATCACGTGCATCCTCTTGGCCAGGTTTCCAATCATTGGGTCCTCTCTCACCGACGATAGTGAGTCTAGGCACGTGGCGGATCCTTTTCGATATATCTTCGACATCAGGACATGGCATTTTGTACTTGTCATTGACAATATTCACCCTAGCCACACGATTGAGATCCTTGACCGGCTTACCATCCTTGTTGAGCACGTCAAGATCTTGAGGGATGCGTATCCAATCATATTCGTGCCATACCAGGGTGTACGTGTGTAGAAGTTTGGATCCATATCTGATCGTGAACGTGACGCAGTGTTTACTTGTATTGGGTAATGGAGGAGGGTTGTGCTTGGCAGTTGGTTTGAAAACCAATGTGCAGAGCCTGTAGTAACCCGCTGCCCTCTTGTCAGAGCCCGTCACGGGAGGAATGACTATGTCTTCCGTTGGATGCATGACGGTAGAACTTGTGACTTCTTCACCATCACTCTTGAATTGAGTGAGTGTATAGGTGATCGTAAAGTCCTCTCGCGTGAGAGTAGGTATCTCCCATGGAGCAACAAAGCCATACGTCCCTCTCTTCATGTTTCTCTCTCTCCCTTACCACTCGGCGTAAGAGAGATAATGATGCTCCTCCACCGAAGGATGTCTATAGGGACCTTGGGAAGAAAGTAGCACGGGTCAGATTTTTGTTCTATATCATCTTTGCCCCCTCCCCGGAAAGGATGGAGAGGAGGAGGAGAGAATCGTGTGGATAGAGGTCATTGTATGGCTTCGCTTGCAGCTCCAGCATGGGGACGTGCGTACACTCCCATACCAAAATTCTTCTAGGAACCACCGTCCTATTCTTGATCCTGACCATTACTCCATTCACCTTCTGGAGTATGAAGGTTGGAAGGTACCACACCCTACAGAGGAACCTGACTGCCCAAGTCAAGATTGACATTGCCGAAGCTGAACCGATCGTCGAAATGAAGTGTCAAACAGTTGCCGACATGGAGAGGTTTGATAGTGGCAAAGAGTGTCGTGAGTTGAAGAAACTTCTGGCACACTCCAAGGAGGAACAGCAGGCAGAGTACGTACAGAGCCAGTTGATACGAGAGTGGTACGATGTGCAGCAAGAGTCCAACCCTGATCACGCCTACCGTTTTGCCGTCATTCTTTCAGGCATAGGAGCATGTCTGGAGTTCGGCGCTCTGCTCTACTACTGGGCCATGGTCGATTCCATGACCTTGGCTCGGGAGACTCTTCCAGGACAGAAGAAGGAGAAGAAGACCTAAGATTTGCTCCCCATCCCTCTACTACCACCATTAAACGGACGAACGAACATGTTTTGAATATGATGTATTGTGTTTGTTACGCTGTTACGAAACAAGGGTGGGGGTCCCCTCCTAGGCAGTGAGGGGAACGATGGAAGAGAGCGATCCAACTTGGCCGTTGAGGATGTTTCCATTACCGGGCCTGAAAGCAGCCAAGGGACCGATACCCTTGTGCTTGACGTTCGTGTAGGCCATGGCAGAGGGGTTGAAGTCTCCCTGCCAAGCACGGCAGGCACGAGTGTTGATGACGTTGGTGGCACACATATCCTCCCAGGTCTCGTCGCGGTAAACGCGGCCCTCGTTGAGCTTGTTCCAGCCAGTGATCAGAGCCATAGCGATGCTGCAAGGAAGCGTGAGCTCCTTCATCTTGGCGCGAGCACCCGCAGTGTAGTCGGCCTTCATGTCTCCATTGTCAGAGATGCGTCCAGAAACATCAATGACGTCATCGATGTCATTGTCAGTCTGTGTAGCACCCATGTAACCCACGATGATGGAGCCGGTTCGGTTGTCGAACTTGGTCAGCTCGATGTCAACCTTTCCTGCGTTGCCATTGAAGTACTCCTGGCTCTGGTTCCTAGTTCCGGTTCCGAATCGGCACATGTACGAGTTGTCCATGCCTCTGACGTACTGCTCGATGCGTACGCTATCCACGACCATCATGCGGTCGGCCCTCTCGATGAAGGCGGTCATGTACCAGGTGGCATCGACGAAGATGTACTGGATGTTGGCCGCTGTTCCAAGGATCAGCTGCTCGTAGTCATAGAGCGAACCTCCGATGTTGGGGTTGAGGAAGTAGGCGGGGTTGGTCAGGAGCTCGATGAAGGGAGCAATGGCCACAAAGCTCAGTGGCAAGAGCATGTTCATCTCTGCCATCTGCTTCAGACTCTCTCCGTAGATAGGAGTGAGCATGTAGGCATACATCATGGCGCGGAAGAAAGGGTGACTCTCCAGGTGGCCATCGGCAAGGTCGGTAGCGCGGGCGACGAAGCTCGGCGACGTGGTCAGGTCCGTGAGGCAAGGCCACAGAAGCGTGGATCCCTCTCCGTCCTCCGAGCGCTCAAAGGATGCAGTCCTGGCCTCGTCGTGCATGTAGTCTCCTCCCATGTGGCCATAACCGAACCTGCGAAGCTCCTCTACCACATCTGCAGGGGCTTGTCCAGCCTGAGGTTGCACAACATCGTTGTTGGGATCGATCGCGTCTGCAGGGCGGATCTCAAGATCCGCAATGGCCTGGTTGTCTGCGACAGTACCATTCGAGTGCCAGAAGCTGGCGTCCACGCTGAGGCTGAGTATCTTGTAGTCGGCGGCGTTTCCAGAGCGAGCAGCGGCAGCGATGGCATCCTCGGCATCGGCAATTTCGGCAACTCCCAGGTCAGCAGGAGCAGAGGCCCTAGCCTGAGCGACAAATGCAGGGTCAATAGGCGTGCGCCTGGCCTTGCTCATCTTGTTGACAGTGACACGAAGAAGGTTGGTGCGCTGGGGGCGTTCGGTGGAGTTGTTGGCCCAGACGGTAGGATCGTTCTCTGAGAAGATGTACTCCTTGAGGAACTCGGCAGCGTTCAGAGTGTCACCGTTGGCATCCTCCAGTTGGATGGTCTGTGCCTGGACGGTCTTGTGGTTCCAGGTCTTGATCAGCTTGGCCAGACCATCGTTGAGGGCCTTGTTGAATGCAGGATCAGGGCTGTTCTCGAGCATGTACCTGATGGCCGCAATGTTGTTGGCATTGCCACTATCAAGCGCAACGCTTCCAATGTTGGCATTGATAGAATTGAGGATAGCGGTGGCGTCGGCGTCCGAGATGCGACTTGCAGATTGCCGGACATTTCCTCCTGCTACGATCTCGACACCGGTAGGCACTCTGTATCCCTGAAGAGCAATGGAAAAGAATGCATACTGGGAACGCAGGTCGCGAGCCTTCCTTCCAGAGCCTGTAGGTGCGATAAAGTCAGGGCACGACTCGGGGCGGAAGAGGATGTTCTCGAGGAAGTCAGTGTCCTCTCCGTTGGAAGAGTACCGGTCAACCTTTCCGAACATGGCCTTGGCCTCACGGTAGTAAGACTGGAAAGCCTTCCAGCCTGCGTTGACCATCTTGAGATCGAGGTTGAACTGAGTACCAAAGTCGGTAGCGGCGTCACGCCAGGGGGCGTAATCGCCACCTCTCTTGTTAGCCTCGTGAAGGCTGGAGAGGTAGGCAGCATGGGCAGCCGTGGAGAAACCAGGAGGAGCAGATCCAGGAGTGAGAGAGACGGCACCACCCGCTACCAGAAGTCCGTTGGCCTCGATCTTGGGAAGATCTTCCACACCATAGACATTCTTACCCTTAGTCCTAACAAGCTTGACGTACTCCTGGTATGCCTCAGTGGTACGCTCTACCTTGTAACCGGTATCGAGGTAATCCAAGAGTCGCTTGATCATCTCAATGTTCTCCTTTCCGATGGCCTCGGAGATGATGGAGTTAGCGACGGCAGCAGCCCTCTTGTAGAACCAGTTCTTGCAGTACTGGGTCTCGACCTGTCCCCAATACTCGGCAACCTGGTACTTGCCCTCGACAGCAGTCTCGTAGATGAGGGGATCGATCTGAACATCTCCCGACCTTGCGGTGGTCTTGGCCGTTGCGTTGAGTGTAGTCAGCTGGGCAGTAGGGTTCTCAGCGATGGTCTGGTAGATGTCGTGGCGAAGGCCACCGTAGGGTGAGTCGGGATCGAAGCAGATGGCGTTGTCGATCAGGTCATGGATGGACATCTTGTCCTGTTCGATGTTTCCTCGGAAGTTGAGGAACGAGATGGCACGGCAAGCCTTGGTGTTGGGGTTGCGAGTGGGGTCGTCACAGCCTGGAGTGAGATTGTAGGTGTCGGTGTACTCGTTGGTAGAGGTCCAATAGAGACCAGTCCAGACACGGCGAACCATGGGGTTGGTGACATCGTCACCGCCCGACTTGGCAAAGACGGAAACCTTCTCCTCGATGATGGCTACGTTGCCATACATTCTGTAGTAGTCCAAACCGAACTTCCTGGGTCCCTGAGCCTCTGCACCGGCAACGGCATGTGTAGTAGAATCGGGGTTGCCTGCGTACAGTTGGTCGAGGACGCCCTGCGTAACGACAACGAACTCGTACGCACGTTCTCCCACCCTCATGCTGGTAGAAGTATCCTCCATGAGCTTCTTCACGCTGGAAAGAAGTTGGCGGAAGCCCATCTCGCTCCTCTGGATGATACCAAAGAGCTCGTAGAGCGCGGTTGTCCTCTCGACGGCAGACTTGTAAGCCACAGTCGATGGCGTGGCATAGTTGGTGTACATGCGCTTGGCAGAGGCGATGGCCTTGTGAACAGCAAGCTCACCCTGGAGGAGGATGCCATTGTACATGCTCTTGAGGCCTTGCTCAAAGTAGAGTTGGCCAGTACCGGGCTTCTGAAGCTGGGCGAGTTCGAACTCGGCACCAATCTGATGCTGGTACATGTGCACCACAACAGTCTCCTCTCTGTGAGTGACACGGTCCGTCTCGGTGAAGGGAGCACGTCGACCGGGCATCTGCAGGTCCCAGATGAGGGTGGTCATCTCACGACTCTGGAGACCATTGGCCCTTCCTGGAGGGCACACGATCCTATGCCAGCTGTTCTTCTCGCGGGCATTGTTCTCAATGTTGGTAGCGATGTTGGTGGGTCCCACCTTGGAGTAGGCCTCTACCACGTTCTGAACAGAAGTGGCCTGAGGGCTACCCTCGTCGACGACGAATGGGCCTGGCTCTCCAAGGAGGGGCATGACGTCGGCCATGCCAACGAGTCCGTTGGATCGCAGGTCATCCTGGATGAACTTGGACCTTTGCTTTCCTGTGAGGTCCGTAGCGGGAGGACTCCAGCGGAGTGCTCCACGTGCGGCCAGAGGCATATTGTCAATGTAACTGGTAGTTGGGGAAGATGCAACACGAAACGAATGAAGTGGTGTATCTGCAGAAACTACGTATCACAGATCACCGTTCAGCACCGAACCCAATCCTATTCTTCTTTGCTTTTCGTCAGGATACATGTTGAACATGAAGAGGGAGCGAGAAGACACATACGTTATGGAGGGGGAGGCGGAGGAGCAGAGATAGCAAAGAGCGTCGAAAGCGAAAGTCTCACAGTCGAACTGATGCATGTCAGCTCACAGCTTCCACTATACCTATCCCATACCATTTCTATCTATTTAACCAGCACCCATCTCCTCTTTCTCTATCTATAGAAGATGTGGGAGCGATATGACGAGGCACGGGGGGGAAGAGAACAATGGTGGGGGGGGGAGGGAGACCGACCTCAGATGATTTGGTACTCGCTCTACGGTAGGTTTTGTCCAGTGCAGATAACATGGGTGTGTCATCATGAGAGAGGTATGATTGGGATGATAGCTTTTTATTTTCTAGTACCCCTCTTCTGTTTCTTCTTGGGAGGCGGAGACCCATCCCGTTTCTCCTTTTTCGTCAAATCGTACCTGGTTTCTTCTACAGGTCTTCCTGTGAAGGGTGTTTGCTTGGAAGGATCACGCACGAACGGTTGCTCTCTGGGAAGGGTCCATCCATTCTCTATGGGAGTCCTGGGAATAAGAACGGCAGGACTTCGCTGAACCCTTCGAGCCAGTCCTCCTCTAAGATGCGTAATCTCACGCATGTGTATCGCATTGGTCTTCTCTACGGCACTCATACTGGATATCATATCCAGAAGGAAGCTCTGGTGACGAGCTTCCATATTCTTCATCTTCTCCAAGACTTTCCTCTCATTGAGCTGTCTCTTTTCCAGGTGGGTCAAGAGCCTATCGAAAACCTTCCTATCCACGTCCACCAGTTGTCGGTTGGACGCCAATCGAGGACACTCGAAACACTGACGGCTATGAGAGACCACTGACGGCGATATGGTACCCAGTTTGGCAGATTGTAACCTACGCGCAGCAGGTGCTATACTCGACTCTCCTATCAACTGTTTCTCGGCCCTCAGGATCGTCTCACAGTTCCTCTCGGCCGCTACCAAGGCCCTAAAGTACGAAACGAACGCACCAAAGTCCTCCGATGCTTCTTGATAGTCCACCAACATACGCGCCCACTCCTCATCGTTCCCTCTCCTCACTGCCTCTTCCTTGATCCTGGCATGACGAGATTTCACCGTTTCCACAGGCCTTTGATCTACATCTCGTTCCTTCCTCTTGCCCAGCTCGGGCACCGGTGGAGGGACCGTCACCTTTCGCTTGAGAACATCCTTCTTTCGTGTGAGGCCCGCCGATGCTGACTGTTGTGGGTGTTTGTGATGCTTATTCTTCTTACGGGCTGCCACCGACATGAGAGACAGATCTCGTACAGTGTAGGCAGTGGGGGCAATAGGATAAGAGAGAGGAATCGGGGAGACCACGCATATTGAACTTGCAGACCTTTCCGATTATAAAGCCAAACTAATTATTCTGACAATCGTTAGACCCCCACCCTCCCTCTACGACACTTTCTCTCTCCACCACCATCATTTGTTTTGCCCCCGCTTCCCGAGGGGTGTGTGCTGGGAAGAGGAGGAGGCTATGGGATGGTTCACATACCTCTCCATGCACATATAGGATACGTTCTCGTTTTGGTATGTGTAGCAACCTGCTGTGTAATGGGCATTCTCTATACATGCGTTCAGTACTGTGGTTCTACAAAGGATCAGTCTTCGCTTCTGCCCACGAAATCCAAAAAGAAGAAGAAGCACGCCTCTCTCTTCGACCAACCCTCGCCATCCAACGCCAAGGCGTTCGCAAGTCCCATACGGCCACCGAGGAGGCAAGCGACCTACGATGAAGGCGGATACGTGTACGACAATGAGGCATTTGATGATACAGAAGACTACTTTGATATGGAACCCACTGTGCGTAGAGACCGATAGACAATACATGAGGAGCTACATGTATGCTTTAATGATCTTACTCCCCACCAGATTGGCAAAGTCCTCCAACCACTGCTTTGCTACCTTTGGAAGACGTTCTATGATATCTTGTACGAGGAGGTCTCTCTTTTCCTTGCCATCAGACCATGTAGGCAAATAGTGAATCGTGGGCGTGTGTGTTCCCTGCTTTGGAACGTGAATGATGATGCCTCTCGAGGGACAGAAGCCATAGCGAGAGGTGCACATGATCATAGTGATCAGCAGTTGCATGGCCGCCAATTGATAGGGTGTAAGCCATACGTTATCCATGCTCCCTGTCATGAGCTTGTCTCCGTCGACATGACTGGTGAAGGGACCGTCGTACCCCGTCTTGAGCTCTATGAAGTTGGATAGAACCTCGCCTTCCGGAGTAACCTCGAAGCAGATGAGATCGATGGGCGTGTGAATGCGGAGAAACTCGTCGTAGATGATATGTTCTGCCAACAGGGGAATCCTGCGCGTTTCTTGTAGTAGCTTAAAGACCTCGATTGTACAAGGGTCTATGGGTAACGGATAGCCATTGAGGAATTCGATGGTGGCTCCTGGAACGTTGGATCGGAGTGCTTCTGTGATCTTCTGGACTTGATAGTGAACACGAATACCATGGGGACCTCCTATCAGACCACATGTCGATCTGAAACTCCCTCCTACCCTTGTCCGATTCTTGACCGATGAGAACCACTCGCCACCACTTCCTCCACAAAAGACGTCCGAAATGACACTATGGATGCCTCTAAGGGTGCAAAGATCCGCTTCGTTGGCTTTCTTGGCCTTTGCGGCCCTCTTCGACGCCGTACTCGATGCGGTCCAGTAGTTGGTCACGCCTGGCTTGGGTAGAGGGGCAACGTGGGCCTGAGCCTTTCGGATTCTCTTGCCATTGACGACCACTTCAGAGCTGGAGTAGAACTGCTGCCTCTCGGATTTCTCAAAGTTCATAATGTGGTTGATGGTCACTTGGCTCTCTCCGGGGGTCACCGAGGCCTTCAGTACGATTGCCAACAGATCTGCGTAGAAGGCTTCGAATTGGAAAAAGAAGTCCTTTGTAGCCTGTGGGTGGCCACTGGGTCCCAACCGAGGCCCCTTGGAGGATTGAGACGAGCGGTACTTGCCATTCTTCTTCCAGGTCTTCCTTTTTCCATTCCCCTTTGATGACCTCTTCCGATGCTGCTTTTCCTGCTCGGAGACTACAGTGGGCTTCCCCCTATTATGTGATAACGAATCGATATCATCGAACAGAGACTCAAAGTCTATGTCATCATAACTCTCTGACATCTCTCTCTCTCTCGTTCGCCCAGTACCAGAAACAACAAAGCGGCCCAGTAGGGAGGGAGGGGGGGGGGGGGGGAGGAAGACCATTTCATTGACCCATTCTATATTCTTCACCCCAACAAGAAATCAGAAGAGATTTTACACCCCTTCCATGTCATTATCATCGTCATCATCATCATCATCATCATCCAAGGCGGTTGCTT
>Ga0316207_10000124_pt1 | contig 158834 bp, 154 predicted proteins | sample 6weekpyrite_MG_FD_204943 | JGI IMG/M metagenome (GOLD analysis project Ga0316207, IMG submission 204943) | Microbial mat bacterial communities from mineral coupon in-situ incubated in ocean water Damariscotta River, Maine, United States -... | ecosystem: Environmental > Aquatic > Marine >... | reverse complement strand
ATTCGATTACATCGAAGTGTTTTATAATCGGCAGCGGAGTCATTCTTCATTGGGATATAAATCACCCGTTAAATTTGAAGAGAGTTTAGATACTTAACTGAGTGTGCGTTTTTTTGGGGTAAGACCATAATCCTCTTTAATTGACAGTTCATTTGTTGCAGCAGGAATAATGAAATTAACGACATTAGGGCCTGAATCCAGTGTTTTATCCTATAGGCATGCTTTTCTACACGCGTGGGACAGGAGAATAAATCGCTTTACAAAATCTCCAATACCTCGATTTCCGTTCGTTGCGATAGCTACACTAATTCCAGTGTCATTATCTCCAAATGCTAAACATGAAAACATGCCTCCATGCCCAAAGCATTGACTGGTATTCCACCAACCATAGGAAGTTGGAGACAGTAAACCCGTCATAAAACCCATACCATATAAATTAAAAGAATTTATTGTTCTGTCCCAGCCGAACACCTGACGTGAAGTGTACTTTTTAAGTGTTTTTTCCGAAAGCAAGCGTGTTCCAGAGTGTGTAATTCCGCCGTTTACAAGGCATTCATAAAATGCGGCAAGTGAGGCTGCATTTGTAACCAGGGTAAATGAAGGGCTGCGATTATTGAAATACTCAGGACTATTTGACCAGTCTTCAAAATTTTTAGCAATATTGTTTCCCCCAATCATGAGCTTATCCTTTCCTAACCAGTAGGACCGCGCCATAGGTGCATTGTCGGGTATACCAAATTTAAGCTCAGGTAATTCCAGGGGTGCCGATATTTCCTGTTCGATATAATCGGCAATTTCTCTGCCATCAATCCGGGTTACTATTTCTGATAGTATCCATGCAAATTCATTAGGCTGATAGGCGAGTGTGCCGCGTTTAAACTTTGGTTTTGCATCCACCAATTGCCTTGTCATTTCCTTTTTGTTGCTCCATATTTCGAATTTGGTATGCAAGTGTGGTAACAAAACACCTGAGCGGTGCGTGAGAACATCAAAAGTGGTTATTTGATCCTTACCATTTTTTGCAAATTCGGGAAAAACCTCAGCAATTGGGGCATTGATATCAAGTAAACCTTTATCCTCCAGCATAGCGATGGCAATGGCAGCAAGTGGCTTGCCAGCGGAAAAAAATGGAAATAAAGTTTTTATGCTGGTTTCTATAGCTGGTATAGATTCGTTAGATCTGAAACCCCTGGCAATACCAGTTGCTTCATTGATAACAACTCTTCCTTTTCGACGTAGAACCAGTTGTCCACCAGGAAAGGAGCCATTAGCACATTGTTTCTTGAATAGCTCGATAACACCATTAGCCTTCGTGGCATCCATCTGTACTGATGCAGGCTCTACTGTTTTATCAAATGGAAATATAATCGGCTTTCCTTTATTAAGTTGAGCGGGTTCAGAGTGCAAATAATCCTAATATTAGCAGCAATGGTACTCTTAACCCTGCTTATACTTTCAGAATTATCTGGAGACTGCTTGTGTGCATATAGCGTAATTTATCTCTCTGCTAATTCCTTCAAAGCTTTATTCATAGAGTTTAACATCGGAGGGACGCTCTTTTCCATTTGCCCACAAAATATCGGTGCTAGTAGACCTTTGAATGTTTCTATGTGCGTTAAACGCGTGCCTGATTTAGTTTCTTCCAGTTTAAATATTTTGTCATTAGTGAAAATAAACCCCGCCAGCATAGATGCGCGCCAATGAAAATAACTGGGTTCATTAAGTGCGGTAATTTTTGGATTATATTTAGGCCCGTCCTTACTTTCTTGTTTTCCTATCATGGTGATACTGAGTTCAGAACCAACAGCGCTTTCACCTTGAGATGAATTAATGATTGGGCTCCATTCTTGCCACTTATCTATGTCTGTTAATATGTTCCATATTTTTGAAGGGTGTGCTGATATTTCAATTTCTGTTTTAATTTCCTGCATTATATTTTTCCTCAATTGTTAGATGGGGTTTTCAATAAGCACTAATGATTTAAGTGTTAACGATATGTAAAAAAATTAATTATATATTAACATCCTGTTTTTCAGCATCGGTGATAGTTTGACAGAGCTGTTAGATGCTTTTGTTTAAAGTCTCTTTATAGACCAGGCTAATAAGAATGCCAAAAATTCCAAATTGAAGCATTAGGTAGAAACTCTCCATAACGGCAAAAGTGACTGGGTTTTCTACAGTTTGTTTAGCAAGTAATGCAAGAACATGCGAAGACCAGAAGAATATACCAATAACAAATGCAAATTTCAATTCTCGAACAATTCCTTTGCCCGGAAATGAAACATAAGGGTATAAAAAAGAGAGCATTAAGCCCTGGATGATTATGGTAACAAGACCAATTATAAAATTTGGTTCGCCATCAAAATATCCAAATGCCTGATATTTTTCTTTAAAGAGAACCACGTGCCAAATTATGGCAATAGGAAAAGTAATAAGCGAATATGCAAGTGTTCCATATATGATTTTTTTAATATTCATATTTAAGCCTTTAAAGCGAGTTACATTGCGATATTTGACCAATTGTAGTTTAGCGTATGATCGTCAAATTGACGATCAAGTTAAAAGTCTTTTAACCGATAATTTTTAGAGCAATATAGGGTGCAATTATAAAAACTATTGTCACTATTTTATAAATACTCAAAAAATCAAAATACTTAGAGGTTAATTCTTTTTCGTCTATATCGAACATCTTTCTATGAAGTGAAAGCACGCTATCCCTCATAAAGATAAGAACTATTGATGTTAAAAAAAGATAGCCAATATTAATAATAGATGCCCAGCCTAATAATTCGGTTAATTGCGAAATAGTGATCATGATTCAGTCCCCTTAATTATCAAATGATTTCTAGAAATTATTCCAGGATTATTTAATCAAGACGCCCACTTCATAATTAAGATATATAGGGCCGCTCCATTAATGTTAACAAAACTACGCCTCAGCTAATCCGTATCTAATGCGGACACCCACAATAACAAAAAAGCTGGCATTATCTAAGTTTTTGATTTTTATGAGTTACTTAAGACGTTTGTTTATTCCCTGTTAATAACCAGGCTTAGTGGCACAGCTGGTTGTTGTCTGTTGTGATCAGCATTCGGTAATGCTTACCGCCAGCCCACCTAATGAGGTCTCCTTGTACTTATGTGACATTTCCAGTCCGGTTTGCCTCATCGCTTCAATGCAATTATCCAGTGGCATGATGTGGTTGTCGTCACCACGCAACGCCAACGAGGCGGCTGTATACGCCTTAATAGCACCAAAACTATTTCCTTCGATACAGGGGAGTCCATTGACCGGATTGCAGGTCATGCCAAAATGGTGTTCGAGTGCAATCTCAGCTGTATTTTCTACTTGTAGGGGCTTGCCGTCACGCACCATACATAAACCCCTGCGGCCCGATGCAGCCGTTGAACCGACTCCACCCTGACTGCTCACCTCGGCCCCGGAAATAGAACTGTTATGTTTAATTAATCCTCCGATGGCACTTGGCGTTCGCTGAACCTCCCGTACATGCTCTATAGAGCCTTGCTTGATAGAAATAATATTTTTTTATAGGTGAGTACGTTATAGCCATTTGTTATGCATTATGGCGATTGGCCCATAATGCCAAAAGTTCAGATATTTCAGGCTGTTTTTCATATTTAATCGATGAGTCATCTAATGTAACCCATGGTTGCGCACTGCGCACCCATAAGTGTGCAATTGGCCTAAACCATGATGTATTATCGAACGTACCCGGTTTTAAGGCAATTAGACCAGGGTACTCATCAGCCGAAAACCAAAATACGGTGCCACATTGTGCACAATGATGTTTCTGTGTTTTTGTACCATTAACATCAATTGTGTTAACCGCTACTTCACCTTCTATAATGTCAATATCTTTCTCATTCAGGATCATAGACAGCCCGAATGCAGAACCTGATGCGGTCTGGCAATCAGTGCAATGGCATGCATAGCATGTTAGAGGTTCACCGTTAAATTGATAACGGACAGATTTACATTCACAACTACCAGTTTGCATTTAAGTCACTTTCTAGTTTGTATGGCACCCGCTTCAATAGGCTTAGTGAGAATGCAGGTTTGAAATGTTTTATCCCATACTGGCTTTAACATATTGCCATGTTTAAGTTTTAAAGTTATTTATACGTGTAAGCTGAATCAATGGCTTCTTTCGCCCAGTGTAATAATTTATTATGATTCTCAAACACCTCTTCAGGTACCGCATAATACTTTTTCACATGAACTTTTCTTTTTTTAGTTGAGTAAGAAAAAGCTTCCATACCCAGTGACTCATATTGAGGTCTGGTTTCGTCGGTAACACAAAAATATAATGTATTACCCATGATCATTGCAAATTGCTTACTGCCGCTTTTAAATGCAAAGCCACCAAAAAACTTACCCTTTGACAGGGCGCCCAATGGTTTAAATAGCTCACTGACATATTTTATAAATTCCGGACTCGCGCTCATAATGGGTTCTTAGGTCTAAGGCTCTAATCACAAGGCTCCAATCATCGGCCAAAACTCAATTGGCTAGTTGTTAACTGTTGGTTTTTGTAGCCTATCATAAGCAGGGGCAATTAAGTTACAGTTTTTTAGTCAGTGTATATCTGCCTGTTTTAATGTGTCGATTATTTAACATCAGTAACTATTTTATTGCTGATAAGTTCAACTGAAACTCTATCAGTGCTGGCCACAGCAACAGCAAAATACCTTTATTCTTTTGGCGGGCGCTTTAACAATAATGCGATTATTTTAAATTTTCCATATTTAATCCGATAATAAACAAACATAATGCCAATTTAAAAGTAAGTATCAACAATATTAGAGTTCATGCTCTTCTCTATGAATACAGATGAGCTGCTATGCTTAATGAAGTTGTTATCATCTTCGAGCCATAATTCAGAAACATCATCAGACTCCGGCATCAATCGCCTGGATGTTATTAAGCCTTTGTTAACGGGTGTGCTGAGTGTGTTCTACTGTACATGTTTTTTAACGCCCATTGAATCCGTGTTGCTCATAAAGAAAGGCCCATGCTAGTTTATCCAATACGCTTTAAATTCTTCGCGTGACATATCCGGGTGTCTTGTTATACACATAATAATTTTAATTATTTAAATTATCCTTATGATTTAATTAAGTATTGTTGCTATTGTAATCGTTAGATCTTACCGTTGTTGTTTCTCCATTCGCCACGAGCGGGTATTGCTTCAGTTGTATCCCAATGCTCAGTTGCATATATATTTATTAGCGGCCTTAATTGTAAAGACAAAAGGAAATACTTTCCCGTTATAAACTTGCTGATTTATTTATTTTTTATTATCTTTTTATTAGCGCCCCTTAAGCTTATTTACCCACAAAATTCTGTATTTCATTGGCGAAACCCAGGCCGGCTTCAGTGTAGATGTTGAAAGTATGCTCAACACCCACGGCTTTCAGGGCGTCTTCCTCATCGTGGAATTTTGTTGTTGCGGCGATACGACCTTTGTACCCCATATCCTTGAGCCGTAATGCGGCATTCATATTGGCGTTATGCGATGGCAAGGTCAACAGTACCCATTCCAGTCCACTGAGTAACTCAGGTGCACGTGTCCAGAAATCCGGGTTGGTCGCATCCCCGCTAACTACGTTCCTGCCCGCTGCTTTGTGTTGTTTTGATTTATCCTGCTCGATTTCAACACCGACCAGATGACCCGGGTAGTCCGGCTCCATCGCTACATAGGCAGCTGTGCCCATCCGCCCCATACCAAATACCACCACCTTGATGCCCGCCAGATCGAGATCCTCTTCGCCGGAAAGGCGCTTAGACCGCTCGAAGCGTTTCAATCGGGGTCGCCATGTCTGGTACAAGCTGTCGCGAATATTTACCAACGGCGCTGAAACCATAAAAGAGATCGACATTACGACGGCGAACACGGCTAACCATTCCTTCGGCAGCCAGCCCGACGAGGTTGCTATAGCGCCAACGATCAAGCCGAACTCACTGTAGTTTGCCAGGTTAAGTGAGGTACGCCACGAGGTGCTGGCTCTGAGGCTGAACAGGTTAAACAGGCCGAAATATAACGCCACTTTGAGCGGCAGAAACGCAATGAATAACAGTGCGATCATGACTTCGGTCCAGCCCGGCGTGGCGGTCAGGCCGACACTGAGGAAGAAGCCCACCAGAAACAGCTCCTTGAATCCGAGCAGTGCTTTTGCCATCTCGTTAGCTTTGGGGTGGCCAGCAAACATCATGCCGAATACCAGTGCCCCGACGTCCGCCTTGAAGCCTACCATCTTGAAGATATCCGCGCCGAGCAGCGCAAGCGTAATACTGCATAAAATTAGAAGCTCGCCATGTCCCACCTTGTTGAGCATCCGGAACATCAGCCATCGAAAGGGTACGAGTGCGATCAACGCAAACGCCAGCGGGGTTGGTAACTTGCCCATCGACACAGCGATGAACACGACCGCCGCAATATCCTGTACCACCAGCACGCCAATCGCGATACGCCCATGCCCAGCACCGGTTGCACCGAGTTCATCGAGGATCTTCACGGCGAACACGGTACTCGAGAAGGACATGGCGAAACCTATGAGTATGGCTGTCTCCATATCAAGATCAGACAGAAGCGGTAAGCTCGTATACGAAAGAAGTAATACCATCGCACTGATCAGTAATGTGATTGCAGCCATATGCAGCGACGCGACGCCCAACACCTGAGGGCTAGCTAATGACTTTAGTTTGAGCTTCAGCCCAATGGAAAACAGCAGCAGGGTGATGCCCATGTTGGCCATCGCTTGCAGAAACTCGCCACCCTGCACACCCAGGGCGTTGAGCAGGAAACCGGCCGCCAGAAAACCCACTAGTGGCGGTAAACCTGCCGTCCTGACCGCCAGGCCACAGATGAAAGCGATGACAATCCAGAGTGGATCAGTGTAATGAATAGAGATGAGTTGTGGATCCATAGCCTGCCGATGGGTTAATTCTGTGAAGCACAAGATGATAAGCAATAAAGGGGGCTGTGACAAATGCACAGTATCTGATTTTGTCGCTGATATGTATTTGTCACTGATAACTTTTAATAAAAAAATGTTTCTTAGTTTTCACTGATGCGGCTAAATTTTTTAATTTCCTTTAATTTTAACGAATAAGACCGAGGCTCGCATTGCTCTCATGATCAATCCTTATTCGTTAGTCTAACTATTAAAATTTATACTTAATTCCAACATTTACCTTTTGTAAGTCTTGATTATTCATTTTTCCAGGGCTGCCATCAGACGATTGTAAATTTATATCATCGATTATTAAGTGTTCAAACGATGTTTGAAAATCCACGTTTTCAGTCAATTTTATAGTAGCACCTAAAATACCTTTATATGAATGTACATAATCAACACTATTTATAGACCCAAAATTAAACAAAATTAAAAAATTAAACGGACACCCAAGCATAAGTAAAAGGACATCTGTAGTGGCATAGTTAATTTGGCCACTACATCGGTTTTGATTTAGGGGGTTTAAAGTGGGTGTCCAGCTAGTGAAAGTGGGTGTCCAGCTAGTGTTTCCAGCTAGTGTTAAGGGGGAAGCCCTGTTGAAGTAACCTGATATATTTTTTAATTTTATAAAGCTAGAGCTTTACTTACCGGCGTTGGGCTCTCAGTGTAAAAACTATTAACCTATGGCTGTTTATGCTGAGTTAGTGGCATGGCAAGTAGTAGATCATAATTCGAACAGTAGTCCGGTAATTTCGAAGCAAGTTCTGGCGTTAATAATTTTGGATTGTTACCTTTTTTAAGCGCTGTTATCCATTGATCTTTTCTCGGATCATCTGAATCAGCGTAGAGTTTGACTAGATCGGTAACTCGCATATTTGCGACATACTTTGCCGCCTCATCTGCATGAATAAAACCAATGCCTGATTTTTCCTCGTTTGTTGACAAGGGTTTTGCAATGGCAAGTAAGAATTTTTTAGCCACGATAGGTCGTAATTTCAGATCAAGGTCAATATTATTACCTGTTATTGCCTTGTAAATTTGAGACTTATACTCGGGTGTAGTTGTAACCGGCAGTCCTAAATATTTTTTTCTTTGCTCTACTTGACGGTACTTGAATTGCGGCGCATTTCGATCAATAGCTTCATCCAGATAACCTCGGATATGCGGTGGCACAATAAAATCCATAACTGATGTGCTCGAGATTGCTTTTCGAAAAAAGGATTCGGTCTGATGGATATAACAGAGTAGCTTGCCAACTTGTGGTGAAGCAAAGCTTGTTCCCGTCACATAGCGCATCGTAGCCGCTTTTTCTGCTCCAAATCGTGCAACGATTGTGGGATCAAGTGGTAAATTTGCTTCATAACGTGTATCACGTGCCGTGATAATATCAACGCCCCACGCAGCCACTAAAAAGTGTTCCTTATCTCCTGGTGCTAAGCGGCTTGACTGCGGCCAAATTTCTCCACCGTTTTCTCCAGTCGCTGTTACAAGTATCACATCTTGTGCTAATGCCCAGGGATTTACGCTGCCTAGTGCCGGCCCATCATTACCGACTGGCATTGCAACCGGTAGACCAAGTTCCACAGTAAAAGCCTCAATCGCACGACGAATTGTACGTTCGGCAGTCCGGGATGGACGACTATTTATCAGGTTACGCGGAGGAGCAAGACTAATATTGAGACTTGCTGGTGCATGTATACCTGTACGGATATACATATGTAACTGTTCAAGACGACCGAGTATTAAAAAGATGTTACTAGCAAGGCCGTCATCGATCAGTTCAATCTCTTTGACATGCTTGTCTTTTGCCAGTTTAAGTACCGCATCGGCTGAAAGTCGCGTTAAAATTGTATCGATGAAAAAAAAAGGGGCGCTTTCACCGTGTAATTTTTTAACCAATTCACCAGTTTCATCTTTGTTAGCTAATATTGAAATAGCTACCGGTGTATTTCCCAGCTTACGTAGAGTGCTTTTCAGACGGGCATCAAGAGGATCAGCCAGGACATATTCACAAGAAAATAGCAAAATGGCGAGTCCAGTTATAATACGCATGTTCTTTACTCCGGTAGAGCGATGACAGAGGTAAATTGAGCGCGCGCGCTCTTACCAATGAAAAATGATCCCCCAAAATCGACGTTAACATCAAAGTAACCAATAATCTCAGCACTTTTGTAATTACGGGGAACAACCATTAGTAGCTTCATCGGTATTTCCCCTACAGGATAGTTATCCTGAGTACGACGATATTGCCAAAACGCATGTGTCGACCCAATGCCTGAAACCACATTTGCATATGCCGGTGAATATGTATAGCTGAAGGCAAAATTTGCCTTAGCACTGGCCGCCTTAGTTAACGTGCCTTCTGCGCCTACCTCAAGTCCTGCTTTACCTTCGAATGGTGCTCTGTGAAAACCGTTTGGGGGAAACACATCAATTAGGGCGGGTTGCTTGTTAAGACTAGTCGAGCTCTCAAGCGCAAGTGTTACGTCAACCCGCTCTGGAATATTTTCGTCATTAGGCCGGATACTAATAGAGAAAGGAATGATCATAAAACGATGGGTTCGTTTCCAGTTTTTTAACTGAGACCTAGCATCCCCTTCCAAATTATCAATCTGTGCCGCAAGAATTTGATCGGGAAAGTAAATGGAACCAGCTGGAGCATTAGATATGCCCTCATAGATACCTGGGCTGCTTGCATTTTGAACATCGTTAAGAGTCACCATCTGTACGAGCACATCACTAGCCATGGAAACTTTTGTAATACAAAGTAGAATTAATACTATATAGTTACGCATGTTATTCCTCAGTAAATTAACTGAACTCTGATAACTAAAATAAGGGGCGCGCGACAAATAAGAATCATTTACGCTGAGATATTTCCCTTTATCTTTTTCATTTGATTTCGTTTAACTCGATATTACACCTTTCTTAAAGGATTACCATTGTTCAACTGACTTTATTAATGTTAATACTTAAATTAGTGGGCGACCGCTTTTTGGCTGATCCAAGTGTGCATGTTTTTCGCGCACGAGCTTAATTTATTTGTTAGATTATTCACTTTTGATCCCGTATTTTATTAGCGCCTTATCTCTTTTCTTTCTTTTTCCCCGCATATTATGTAGATCTGAGTAAATGAGTAAATGGACACCCAGGCATAACAAAAGAAATGGCATTTAGTTATGTCTTTGTTTTTATTGGTAAGTTAGGGTGGGTGTCTTGCTAAGTTTTGCTAAGTTGCCTGTAAATAACTAAAGATATGATGCTTAGTTAAGTCTTTGTTTTATGGATGTATAAAAGATCAGAGCGGACGTCCTGTTTTCGTATCCAGTTCGCACGGGTGTCCTGCTATTGTTCTGTCATCTTAATATTCCCTTCAATCTCAAAATATATTAAGAATACCTTAATAAAAAAAATCAGGTGTTTAAAAAATATATTATTATTTTTTCAAGTAAATTATTTAGAAAGCGTCACATTAAATTTTTGTAAAATTTTAAACGATTTGTGGAACTCTCCATTTACAACTAAACCTACACTGGCTGTAACTATATGCTCACCTCTGGAGAGTGTTTTTGCAGGTGTAGTGGTTTTCATCGCAGGTATTTTACTGCCGTATAGGACTGAGTTATTATTCAAAGGATGCTCAAGGCTGTCAAAATAATTTTCTTTACGAATTACTTCCCAGATAACACAGCTGTCTGCAGTGCAGTTGTTTTTGCTTACGCTTATATCATAGAGTATATATTGTTTGTCCCCACTAACATCATCACCAATAGAGCTAAAGTTGAATAACAGCTCATTGTTTTGCTGTTCAATTTTAACACTGCTGAACTTCTGGCACCCTACGAGAATGAGTAAGCTGAGTGTAAGTAAAAGGACTATTTTTTTCTTAATGGTCATTGTTGAAGTACTCTACGGCAAACACGTCGGCGTTGTGATGGTGGGCCGTAGTTTTTCTTTTTACATTCAATTGTATGTCGAGCAAAGCCAGGATTAATTAAAAATTTGCCAAGTACCTTCTGGAATAACTGTTGGCTTTTTGCTTGCGTCAACGTGTTTTGCATATGTCCTTTAACGGGTGATAAACCTGTCACAAAAATTAGGTAATAGTCTTCAATAATTGCAGCTTGTTGTTCAATGTCGTAGTCGAGAATGTCTTTATCAGGGTTTAATGTGTATTGATAGGCTTTTGAGTAATCAAAGGCATGGGCGAAATTCTCAGAAATAGCTGCGGTAATTGGGTTTAGTATGTTGAGCTGATATTGCCAGACATGTACTAATTCATGAATCAAAAAACCTTTTCCACGTCCATTTAATTTTGAATAGTCTTTGCTGTATGCGCCATTCATGTATATTTCGCCATTAGGCGTCATACCGCTATTGCTGGGCTGAAAAAAGATAAATTTTTTGTTGTGTATTTTGACTTTACTATAGTCAATTGAATTTTTGAAAATGCTTTTGGCGAACTTGATTTCGCCGATAGTCATTGCCCTTGATGTCATAACCACTCCATTGTTAATTTTAGGCGTCATAGTATCAGAAATAGAGATTCTTCCCCATAAAACATCAACAAAACATGATGCGTTTGGGTTTTATGATACAGAGGTTGGTGGTTAGTGTGGGTGTCCAGCTAGTGTTCTAGTGTTGAAATGTGTGTTGCATCCATTATATGTATGTTTAGGGTTTGCTCGAAAAGTTAAACCTGCGTGCGAATTACCCGAAAATCCCAATCAATCGGCATCCAGGTGAGTATTGTGGGGCAATTTTGAGGGATCAATTGCGTCTTGGGCTCAACTCTTTTATAGTCCATGAAAATTTACCCGATAAATAGACACAGAAAACGAGATTATTGAATGAGTTCTTATGATGCCTCAGCCATAGAGGTCCTTACAGGCCTTGAGCCTGTACAGAAGCGCCCGGGCATGTATACCGACACCACCCGCCCGAACCATCTGGCGCAGGAAGTGATTGATAACAGTGTCGACGAAGCCGTGGCGGGTCATGCCAGCAAAATCGATGTGATACTTTATAAAGACGGTTCATTGGGGGTTACCGATGATGGTCGTGGTATGCCGGTGGATATTCACCCTGAGGAGGGCTTGCCGGGTATAGAAGTGATAATGACCAAGCTGCATGCCGGGGGGAAGTTCTCCAATGATAACTATACCTTCTCCGGTGGTTTGCACGGGGTGGGGGTGTCGGTGGTTAATGCCCTGGCGGATCGGGTCGAGGCTGAAATTCGTCGTGACGGTAAGGTTTTCTCGATTGCCTTTGAGCATGGCGATAAGGTGAAGGACCTGGAAGAAATTGGCACGGTGGGTAAGAAAAACACCGGCACCCAGATTCGTTTCTGGCCCGAGGCGAAATATTTCGATTCTGCTAAATTCTCCGTATTACAGCTCAAGCACGTGCTACGCGCTAAGGCGGTGCTGTGCCCGGGCCTGAAAGTCACGTTCTTTGATGAAAAGGCGGCTGAAAATAGTGAATGGTATTACGAGGACGGCCTGGTTGATTATTTGCTGGAAAGCCTGAAGGGCTATGAGTTATTGCCGAAGGGGCCATTCACCGGTTCATTGTCTTCCGAGCACGAAGCGGTGGACTGGGCTCTCCTGTGGTTGCCCGAGGGTGGCGACTCGACCTGTGAATCCTATGTGAATTTAATTCCCACTGCCCAGGGCGGCACCCATGTTAACGGTTTGCGCACCGGTTTAACCGAAGCGATTCGTGAGTTTTGTGAATTTAGAAATTTACTGCCCCGGGGGGTTAAGCTCAGTCCGGAAGATGTGTGGGAAAAAGTCAGTTATATTTTATCGGTAAAATTGCTCGACCCACAATTCTCGGGACAAACCAAAGAGCGTTTATCGTCGAGAGAATGCGCTGCATTTGTTTCAGGCGTGGTGAAAGATTCCTTTAGTTTGTGGCTTAACCAGAATACCGATCAGGGTGAACTGATTGCCATGTTGGCCATAGATAACGCGCAAAAGCGTTTGAAGGCCGGTAAAAAAGTTGCACGTAAAAAAGTCACATCGGGTCCGGCATTGCCGGGTAAGCTGGCGGACTGTAGTTCCTCCGATGCGAATTTAACCGAACTGTTTTTAGTGGAAGGCGACTCGGCGGGTGGCTCGGCCAAACAGGCAAGGGATAGAAATAACCAGGCAATAATGCCCCTGCGGGGAAAAATATTAAATACCTGGGAAGTGGATGCGGATCAGGTACTGGCCTCACAGGAAGTACATGATATTTCTGTGGCCATGGGCGTTGACCCGGACTCGGATGATTTGTCCGGCCTGCGTTACGGAAAAATTTGTATACTCGCGGATGCGGACTCAGATGGTTATCACATTGCCACATTATTATGTGCCCTGTTTTTACGTCACTTCCGCAGCTTAACAGAATCAGGCCATGTTTATGTGGCGATGCCGCCCCTGTTTCGAATTGATGTGGGCAAGGAAGTTTTTTACGCATTAGACGAAGCGGAAAAGCAGGGCGTGTTAGATCGCATTAGCGCCGAAAAGAAAAAAGGAAAGGTGCAGGTTACTCGCTTTAAAGGGTTGGGAGAAATGAACCCCTTACAATTGCGCGAAACATCCATCGCCCCGGACACACGCCGACTGGTGCAACTGGTTGTAGAAGACGGGGATAAAAGTGATCAGATGATGGATATGTTGTTAGCGAAAAAACGCGCGGCAGATCGTAAAGCCTGGCTGGAAAATAAGGGTGATTTGGCGGAGGTTTAAATTTATTGCAGCAGTAAATATAAATCTCCCACTTAATATTAATATTAATATTTTGTTCTATCAATCGGGTAGTCATTAATATATAGGCATTCCCTCTTTTCCAAAGAGGGAGTAAAGATAAATCCCCCTCAGTAGCATGATTTATTAATAGAGTGGTTTTGAACTTTCACTATATTATTTGTACTCCCTTTTACAAAGGGGGAGGCTTTTACTCCCCTCTTAGTAAAAGAGGGGCTGGGGGAGATTTGCATTCGACACTCAATTCTCCGCATTCTAATTTCCAGACCCTTCTTTTCTAAAGCGGGGCGCTGTGACCAGACAAGTAAATAAAGATTATTTCAATTGGCAATTGTTATAATCTAAAAACAAGTGATTAAAAAAAATAAATAAAAAATAAATAAAAAATAAATAAAAACGGAGCGAAAAATAATATGAATAAGCCTGTTGTTACTGATAATAAGCCCATAGCGGTCACACTCAATAAAGATGAGGAATATTATTTTTGCGCCTGCGGGCGTTCCGCTACTCAACCCTTCTGTGATGGTTCCCATGCGGGCACAGAATTCACACCCAAAGCTTTTACCGCCGAGGAGGATGGGGAGGCCTATTTATGCGCCTGCAAACACACCGCCAATGCGCCTTTTTGTGATGGCACACATAAACAGTTTAGCGAAGCCGATATTGGTAAAGAAGGTCCGGGTGTACAAACTAAATCGAGTGAATTGCCGGTAGCGGTTGCCACGATTGAAGAACCTACGGTCGCTTATATTCACCAGTTAGCAAAAGAGGGTTTATCTAAATTAGGTCACCACGGTCAAATGACATCGATGGGGGTGCCGCGTCATGAGTTACCCCACTGGGATGATTTACAGATCATGGCGGCACAAATGGCAAGCCAACCGTTAATGGAAGATGTTGATGTGGGTACGCAATTAATTATCGGGCCCGAAGCTAAAAAACCACTGAAACTTTCGATTCCGTTATTTGTTTCCGACATGAGTTTCGGGGCGTTATCGGAAGAAGCAAAAATTGCACTGGCCCGGGGTGCACAATTATCCGGTACCGGAATCTGTTCCGGTGAAGGTGGGATGTTGCCTGAAGAGCAAATGGAAAATTCCCGTTACTTTTATGAATTAGCCAGTGCGGGTTTTGGTTATAACGAAGGGCAACTAGAAAAGGTGCAGGCGTTTCACTTTAAAGGCGGGCAGGGTGCAAAAACCGGCACCGGTGGGCACCTGCCGGGGAATAAAAATATCGGTAAAATTTCTCAGGTGCGGGGCATTAAAGCGGGAGAGCCGGCGGTGTCTCCCCCTACGTTTAAAGATCTTTCATCGGTGGCGGATTTTAAAAAGTTTGCCGACCGTGTGCGTGAAATTACCGGCGGTATTCCTGTCGGTTTTAAACTCAGTGCCAATCATATTGAAAAAGATATTCAGTTTGCGCTGGATGCCAGCGCTGATTATATTATTTTAGATGGACGCGGTGGTGGCACCGGGGCCGCACCGGAAATGTTTAGAAACCACATTAGTGTGCCAACCATTCCGGCACTGGCAAGGGCGCGACGTTATTTAGATGCACAGGGTGCCAGTGGCCGGGTGACGTTAATTATTACCGGCGGTTTACGCGTACCCATTGATTTTGTAAAAGCCCTGGCGCTGGGTGCGGATGGTATTGCGATTTCCAACAGTGCAATACAGGCCGTGGGTTGTGTGGCGGCCAGAATGTGCAACAGCAATAACTGCCCAACGGGAATTGCAACGCAAAAAGAAGCGTTGCGTAAAAAACTCAATGTTGAAACGTCTGCACAACAGTTACATAATTTTTTTAATGCTTCGGTTGAGTTAATGCAGGTAATGGCGAGGGCGTGTGGACATCATGATTTTAGTCAGTTTAATCAGGATGATCTGGCGACCTGGCATAGGGAAATGGCGTTGTTGTCTGGGGTTAAATATTCGGGTGTGATGATGGAGTGAAAATCTCCTCTTTAATATTAATATTTTGTTCTATTAATCTGGTAGAAATTAAAATATAGGTATTCCCCTGCTTTTTTTTCTAAGGGGGAGTAAAAGATAAATCCCCCTCAATCCCCCTTTTACTAAGGGGGAGTAAAAGATAAATCCCCCTCAATCCCCCTTTTACTAAGGGGGATGCCTTTACTCCCCTCTTAGAAAAAGAGGGGCTGGGGGAGATTTATCTCCGGCACTTAAAATTCCGCATTAATTATTCGTGCCCCACTTTGCTCAAGCAGCAAGTGTTAACCTTCTAGCTTCAAAAACTAAGGCATAACCGCAGGCGTCGTAAACACCCAGTCATTATCTTTAACGGGTGTATGACAGGCCACACACTCCTGTGCAAAGTTTTTATCTTTGCCGTAGGGCTTCTGATCTAAACCTTTCCAGCGGGCATATCCCCAGCCGCCGGTTGATTTATATTTTTCACTGTCCTTAAACATAAATTCCGCGTGCACAAATTTATTAGGTGCAATGGCAGTGGGCCAGTTCTCTTCAGCTTTCTGTTTCCATACCAGTTTGCCTAGAATAGCCCCCTTTGGCCAGGGGTTGGTGTTACCGGCGCGGGCGGCTTTAACCGCAACGTCATTGCCTAAAATAGTGCGCATGGTTTTATTGTCTGTGCGGTGTGAAATGGAAATGACCTGCCAGTTTTTATAACCTGCGGGTAATTCAATGCCATTGGGCGCAGGTTTAATTTTATCGGCAGCAAACACTGCGGGGCTGTTCATGGCGAGGGACAGTGCGAGACTGCTTAAGACTATTTTTAATTTCATATGTGTGACCTTTATGGTTTAGGTGAAAAGTGATTAAATACTCGAATCACTGTTATAACGTGTGAGTCGCTGGTTTGATTGCATTTGGCTGAAAATATTTTTGTGTCAATAATGCAATCAAATCCGCGCTTAATACGTTTACACGCTAAGAATGCATTTTTTAAGATGACCTATGTTTAATAAAGAAGAATTAAATCAGCTGTACCGTTATGCCCTGTCTTTATCTGCGCATGAGCAAACCGCCTATGATTTAGTGCAAAGTGGTGTGGAGCGATATTTAAAAAAAATATCGGCCATGCCTGAGCCACTGGATAAGCCACTGGCTTATATAAAGTCAATTATTCGAAATTGTTATTTTGATCTTGAGCGGCATCGAAAGGTAGTGTCGATGGTTTCAATCGATGCGGATGATGACTCAGGTGTGGATGATTATATAGGTCTGGTTGATAGTGACCCGATGGAAGATGTATTAATTAATCAGCAGGAAGTACAGCAATTGCTTGGCAGTTTGAATACCCAGGAGAACGAACTGTTATATCTATGGGCCGTAGAAGAACATACGGTCGAAGAAATTTCACAAATATATGCAAAGCCCAGGGGCACGATGTTGTCAAAATTGCATCGCCTTAAAAAACGTATTCGAGAGCAGCTCCCGGTGACAGGTGTTAATGCCAATGAACAAGGTAATAGATAATGAGAAATAAAAAACAACCGCTCAAACAGGCGGTGAAGCAGGCCTATGTAGAAAAGTCCTTATCAGCTGCCCAGCTTGAGGCTTTACAGAAGACACTGGCAAAGGCAGTAACGCAACCGTCAGACCGTGTCGCTATCAGTATGGTGAGTGCTTTCAAATGGTTGGGTTCCATTGCGGCCACACTCCTGTTTACGCTTGGCGCATTGGCTTTTTTTCAGACACCTGCAATCATTACATCAGCCTATGCTGACATTTATAAAGATGCAAACTTACACAATGGCATGCAGTCTTCTATGCAGCAGTGGCTGGATGTTAACCGTATTGATCAAGTGCCGCAGCCGTATCCGGTTCAAATGAGCAAGTTTTGTCGGCTCGGACAGACACCGACCACCCACCTGCGCATTGCGGGTAAGACACAGGGGGTGATGAACGTATTTTTTCATCAGGGTGACACAGCTCCGCTTTGGCTAAATCGATCCGGCAAGGTGGATGATATGCACTGGAAGATGCTGAAAGTGCGTGAAGACCTGACCGTGATTGTGCTGTACACCCATGATATGCGCGAAAAATCGGTACAAAATATACTGCATGAAATGTTACCGGAGTTGCGCCCACAACTCGGCGTGTAAAATAGTACGCATCTTCTTCTCTGATTGATTGTGTTTGTGGGCGGTTTTAAGCATAATCCAGCAAACCGTAAAACTATTCGTTTAAATTTATCAGAGAACCCTTTACCCATATGTCAGATCAAACCGATTTAAACTTCGAAGGCGTAGAAAAACAACCCCTGGCTGAATTCACCGAAAAAGCGTATCTGGACTACTCCATGTACGTTATTCTCGACCGGGCACTGCCTTTTATAGGTGACGGCTTAAAGCCGGTGCAGCGGCGTATTGTGTATGCCATGTCCGAGCTGGGGCTGGTGTCCACCGCCAAGCATAAAAAATCTGCACGTACCGTGGGTGATGTGCTGGGTAAATTCCACCCCCATGGGGACAGTGCCTGTTACGAAGCCATGGTGTTGATGGCGCAGGACTTTTCCTATCGTTATCCCCTGGTGGATGGGCAGGGTAACTGGGGTTCGCCGGATGACCCAAAATCGTTTGCCGCGATGCGTTACACGGAATCTAAATTATCCAAATACGCGGAAGTCTTATTACAGGAGCTGGGGCAGGGCACCGTCGACTGGCTGCCAAATTTTGACGGCACCCTGGAGGAGCCCAAATCACTGCCCGCGCGATTACCTAATCTGTTATTAAATGGCACCACCGGTATTGCGGTGGGCATGGCCACCGATGTGCCGCCACATAATTTACGGGAAGTGGCGACTGCCTGTATTCGTTTACTGGATCAGCCCAAAGCCACGGTCGAAGAACTGTGCGAGCATATTCAGGGACCGGACTACCCGACCAACGCGGAAATAATTACCCCCCGTGAAGAACTGATGGACATGTACCTGAAAGGTAAAGGCAGCATTCGCGCCCGTGCCATTTATGAAAAAGAGGATGGGGATATCATTATCACCGCGTTGCCCCATCAGGTTTCCGGTAATAAAATTTTAGAACAGATCGCCCAACAGATGACCGCTAAAAAGTTGCCCATGCTGGAAGATATTCGTGATGAATCGGATCATGAAAATCCCACCCGACTGGTGCTGGTGCCGCGTTCAAACAGAGTTGATACTGAACAGCTGATGACACACCTGTTTGCTACCACCGATTTAGAACGCACCTATCGTGTCAATATGAATATGATCGGTATCGATGGTCGCCCGGCGGTAAAAAATCTGCGTACTATCTTAAAAGAGTGGCTGACCTACCGGGTGCAAACAGTTAAAAACCGTTTGAACTGGCGACTCGAAAAAGTCAATAAGCGATTGCACTTATTGGAAGGTTTGTTAATTGCGTTTTTGAATATTGATGAAGTTATTCGGATTATTCGTGAAAGTGATAAACCTAAACCCGCATTAATACAGCGCTTTGGTTTAAGTGAATTGCAGACCGATTATGTTCTGGATACAAAGTTACGTCAGTTGGCACGTCTGGAAGAAGTTAAAATTCGTGCTGAGCAGAAAGAGCTGGCGGAAGAAAAAGAAAAGCTGGAAAAATTATTAAGCTCTGAGCGTCGTTTAAAAACCTTAATCAAAAAAGAAATTTTAGATGATGCGGATACCTATGGTGATAAACGTCGTTCACCGATTGTGGCAAGAGATGCGGCGCAGGCCATGGATGAATCTGACTTATTATCCAGCGACCCGATTACGGTTGTGCTGTCCGATAAAGGCTGGGTGCGTGCCGCGAAAGGCCATGAAGTTGAAGCGGACAAATTAAATTACAAAGCCGGCGATGCGCATCGCTCATCCGCAAAAGGTAAATCCAATCAGCCCGCGGTATTTTTAGATAGCACCGGCCGTGCCTATACTTTAGGCTCCCATACATTACCCTCCGCAAGGGGGCAGGGTGAGCCATTAACCGGGCGCTTTAATCCGCCGCCGGGTGCAGTTTTTGTTGCCGCATTAATGGGCGACCCGAAAGATCTGTATTTATTTGCCACCAGTTATGGTTATGGTTTTGTCTGCGAGTTAGGTGAGCTGCAAACCAGAAATAAAGCCGGTAAAGCGTTCTTAAAAGTGCCACCGGGTGCAAAAGTTTTACCCCCGGTCAAAGTGCGCAGTCTGGAGGATGATTTTATTGTGGCAGTGAGTTCCGAAGGGCACATGCTGGTGACCGAGTTGTCCGAACTGCCACAGATGGCAAAAGGTAAGGGCAATAAAATTATTAATGTTCCCGCCGCTAAATTAAAAGCCAATGAAGAATGGATATGCGCGATTGATTTAATTCAGGACGGAGAAAAGCTGGCGGTTTATGCGGGCAAAAAGCATAAGCTGATGCGCGGTGGGGAAGTGGATGAACACTATGCCGAGCGTGGTAAGCGTGGCTTTAAGCTACCACGGGGATATCAGAAAGTAGATAAGATTGAAGTTGAAATAAAAGAATAAAAAGTGCCGGGGAAACCTGGGCTGTTAACTTAAAACATCGTCATCCTCGAATGTTTATGTCGGAGATCTAACGACCTTAAACACTGTAAAGACACTGGATTCCCGACACAGGCATTCGGGAATGACGACATTATTTAAGTTAACGGGACAGCAATAATTTTCAATATGAAATTTATTCAGAGCCCATTTATTCAGGGCTCTTTTATTTAGCGCCCCAGAGCTCTTCAACCCGTGCATCTCGTCCGCAGGAAAAGCGGTAGTATTTGTAACGTAACGGATTCTTTTTGTAATAATCCTGGTGATAATCTTCAGCGGGGTAGAACGTACTTGCGGGAATAAACTCTACTTTTAATGGTTCTTTAAACGGTTTGTTTTTTTCAATCAGCTGGGCCGACTTTATAATCGCCTGTTTTTCGGCTTCATCTTTATAAAAAATAGCCGGTCGATATTGTGGGCCATAGTCGCAAAACTGCCCGTCGTCACGGGTGGGGTCAATATGGCGCCAGAAAAAATCCAGGATTTTATCTCGGCTGATGATGCGCGGGTTATAGGTCACTTCAACCACTTCAATATGCCCGCTCTTGCCCCCTGAAACCTGTTTATAAGTGGGGTTTTTTAGGTGGCCCCCAGTGTAACCTGAGACCACGTTAATGATGCCATCGAGTTTTTCATAGTCAGATTCAATGCACCAGAAACAGCCACCCGCCAGCACAATGCTCTGGTTTTCACTGCTTGCAGTGTTTATTACTTCGCCAGCATGGGATGTGCTTAGCATGAATGCCCCTGCAATTAAAGGGATTAAAAAATGGGAGAAAGCACGTATCAACATAAATAAATCCTGTAAAAAGTGATGAGTATTAGTGTAGCAGCGCTGGAGTTAGTTCATTTATATTGGGTATAATGCGCGCATACCTAATAACCTGTGAAAGAATATGCTGATAGTCGTTTCCCCCGCCAAAACACTGGATTACACAACACCCCCCAAAATTAAAAAATTTACCCTGCCGGATTATCTGGATGATTCAGCGGAATTAATCCACCGGATGCGAGAATTCTCTTCACTGGATATTTCTGAGCTCATGCATGTCAGTACAAAAATTGCGGATTTAAATTTCGACCGGTTTGAAGCCTGGAATAAAAAATTTACTGAAAAAAATGCCAAGCAGGCGGTGCTCGCATTTAAAGGCGATGTTTATACTGGGCTGGATGCGGAGAGTTTTAGCGCTAAAGATTTCACCTTTGCGCAGAAACATTTTCGAATGTTATCCGGTTTGTACGGCTTGCTGCGTCCATTAGATCTAATGCAGCCTTACCGGCTGGAAATGGGCACAAAGTTAAGCACCGAGCGAGGAAAAAATCTTTATGAGTTCTGGGGTAATGAAATTACCGATGGTTTAAATGCCCAGCTTAAAAAAATTAAATCGCCTTATTTAATTAATCTTGCATCGAATGAATATTTTAAAGCGGTAAAACCCAAAGCACTTAATGGTGAAATTATAACACCGGCATTTAAAGAACTGAAAAATGGTGATTATAAAATGATTGGTGTGTATGCCAAAAAAGCCCGGGGATTGTTAAGCCGTTATATTATTCAAAATCAGTTGTCGGATATTGAAGATATTAAATCCTTTGATGTGGAAGGCTATAAATTTAATAAAAAAGTCTCCAGTGGAAACAACTGGGTGTTTACTCGAAAAATTCCCACACCTAAATGATGGCAACAGGGATGTCGTCAACGATTACGCCGGATGAAATAATTGAGTTCTGGTTTTCCCAGCCCATGAATCAGCACTGGTTTAAATCAACGCCTGAGATTGACCATCTCATCAGGCAAAAATACGAAGCCTTCTGGCGTGAAGCCTCAGCCGAAAAATCGGCTATACAAAAGACATGGAAACAAACGCCCCAGGGGTGTCTGGCTCTTATTATTGTGTTTGATCAGTTTCCATTAAATATGTTCCGCTCAAAGCCTGAAAGCTTTGCAACGGAGTCACGTTCAATCGAGCTGGCTCTTTTTGGTATCGAACAGGCCTATGACCGGCAAATAACCAGGTCACAGTTGAGTTTTTTCTATATGCCGCTTATGCACAGTGAACAACTGGATCACCAGGAGCGGTCGGTAGACCTGTTTGAGCGGGCCGGCTTAGACAGTAATATACGCTTTGCGAAACATCATCGTGAAATAATCAGGCGCTTCGGGCGATTCCCGCATCGCAATATAATTTTAGGTAGACAATCCACCGAGGCAGAGCGGGTGTATTTAACGTCAAAGGAAGCATTTCACGGATAACTATCATGGGGTGAGTAAAGCAGAAATTGCTTTAAAAGCAGATAAATCACTTTATTTTCATAAAAACATCCACTATTCTTTTCAGTAGATAGAATATAAATTTCAACGGAGAAGATTTCATGGGCGTTCTAATGAAAGAAATTGGGGATATTTGTATTTCCTGTACCGTTTTACCGGTTTTAGGTATTTGTGCGGTAACCGCAATTATTTATTATTTCATACAGTTATTTATTTAGTCTGTTTAACAGGCTCTGAAATATTTTTTCTCTTCTTTTTTAGTTTTCTCCCTGGGGTGCCTGTTGCAGCTCTCTCTCCCCTGACGTAGTAAAAATTCCAGAAAGGTTCTTGCAACCAGGGGTAGTGTTTTGTTTTCTAAGAGGTTGGTTGCGCCTGGACAATACGGACATTCCCAGTCCCGCCATCACCGTCGGCTTTATCGCTTCGCTACTGCCTGGCTCCATATAGGCCTGTACTTTCAGCCCCTGCTCTTCAAACAGGTGTTCAATAGCCAGGCGTGTTACGAAGGTTTACGCGGCGGTCTTGACTTTACAAAAGGTGACGATAACGCTAACTCACAGCCTCATGCGTTGGAGACATCCTTGTTAAAGCATCTAAGCATGGCCCAGAGCCTAAGATTGCGATGGAGACCTGGAAAGAAATCAAATTTGAATTTGATACTGTTGACAAGATTGACGTTGCTCATAAGTAAGACTAATAGCCCCTGTTGGATCTATGTCGCTCAGAGGGGTTTTCGCTTATAATGCCCGGTAATATTAACTAATCAAAGAGTAAAATTATGGCACGTCCAGAAAAATATGTTGGATTACAGAACGAAATTGATGGCGGTATGACGGCCATTGGTAAAATAATTCGTGATGCCAGGGTCTTTGGTTTAATTGAAGAAACAGAAACCTGTGAAGGCTGGAATTTTGCAGGCATTGATGCCTTATCGGATAAGGTCAACATAGAATGGGATAAATATGGTTGTTTGGTGAGTCAGTTGCCGCCAGAACTGTTTGAGAAACATCAGAGAATTCACGGCAAAGCGATAGAAGAAGCGCGTGCCTCAGGCTGGTGTGGGGAAGCAGAAACCGATGATGAAAATTAGTATGGCGGATTAAAAATTCTGAGAAAATGAAAAATTAGATTTTTAGTTAAGCGGTTTTTCAAGTTTTTAAGATAATATTTTTGCGACTCGTTGATATGAATGATATGTTGCAGCATGCATACCAGCACGGCTATGCCGTTGTCGCATTTGAAGTTGACAGTTTAGACTTTCTTGAAGGCATTATGCAGGCGGCTGAACAGGTCAGGGCGCCAGTGATTTTAAGTATGACGGAGTCGTATTTCGAATACTTCAACCAGAGCAAATCGTTAGAAAAAGAGTTATGTCTTAACCACCTGATTGAATTTGATCCAGATAAAATTAACCCGCCATAGAAGTGAAGTCGTAATCTAAATTCGGCGATGGTTCCTGCAGGAAATTGCCCTGTATAAAGTTAATTCCCATACCCCATAAAACCGAAAGGCTGGTTGCATCCTGCACACATTGTGCAATGGTCAGTTTATTTAATTCCATGGCCTTTTCAGTGATGGCTTTAACGGCTTCCTGATTTTCAGTGCTGGTTGAAAGTTCTTCCATAAAAGAGCGTTCTAATTTTAAATAGTCTGCTGGAATGTGTTTTAATAACTCAAATGGATTTTTGCCGGTGCCAAAATCATCGAGTGCAAATCCACAATTGAGTGCCTGTAATGATTTCGCCAGTTCAGCAGTGTATTTTAAACTGGTGACGGCTACGCTTTCCTTAACTTCAAAAATCAGGCTATTTTTCGGGACATTATATTTTTTTAACTGTTCTTTTAACCACGCCATTAAGCTGTCATCTTTTAAAGAGTTGGCTGCAAGCTTAACGAAAAATAAGGTGCGTTTTCCTTCTTTCCAACATTTGGTTAGTGTGACGATTGTTGTTAGGAGTATCCAGCGATCAATTGCAGCTGACATGCCGGTGCGTTCTGCGGCAGGTAGAAAATCCATGGGTAAAATTATGTTGTTATCCTGGTCGAGCATGCGTACAAATACTTCATAACGCTCATCCGTGTCACCGTGCAGGCTGATAACCGGCTGAAAGTAAAGTACAAAGCGATTATTTTTCAGAGCAAGTCTCAGGTCATCAACCACTTTAGCATCGATTTCTTTTTGTGTTAACTCCCCTTCTTTTGGTTTGTAAACAATAACGGTATTAGGGCCTTTTTCCCCCGCCTCATTTACTGCACGTTCCGCACGTAATAATATCTCTCCCGTATCCGGTGTGTTTTTATCCAGCAGACTAACCCCAATAGTACAGGTTGTGTTCAGGGACTGGTTATTAATGTTGGCAATAAAATTATGTGAGGATTGGTTAATTTTTTTTGCATATTCGTCAATGCTATTAATGTCCTGATTGTAAGCTATGATGGAAAAGGTATTGCCTTCAAAATGAGCGAGCACATCATCATCATTAATTGAGTGTTCAAATTCTCTGGAAATTTCATTTAAAAACTGATCTGCACTGACGACCCCGGCGCTTTGTTTAATTTCATTAAAATTGTCGAGATGAATGAGTAGTGCAGCAGCTGTCACTTTACCATCTTTTGCTTTGTCAGAAACTTTTTCAAGCGTATCTAAAAAGTACTGCCTGTTATATAAGCCGGTAACAGAATCAGTTTGGCTCATCAGGGCAAGTTGTTGCTCAAGTGCGCGATTATTGCTTTGAGTTCTGATGATAACCTGTGTGCAAGGCTCACCGTCGATGCTGGCGGAGGAGAATTCCATCTGACCTTTAAATTCTGTACCATCAGATTTGCTTAAACTGAGTTCAAGTTTATCAGTTGCACTATTGTCGGCTTTACTGCTATCGCGTAAAAAACGTTTAAAGCTTTCCCTTTCATCGATACCCACCATATCTAAAATAGGCATGCCTTCCAGGTCTTCTGATTCGTCTAAACCAAATAGCTCCATGTAAGAGTGATTGGAATAAACATGCATGCCCTCATGGATGTAAGCAATGGCGTCGCGTGAAGAATCGAGTAGCCCCTGACAACGTTTTTCTGATTCTTTAATGGCTTTTTCAAGTTTTACAACACTGGCGATACTTGTGTAAGCCTGAACTTCTCGATGGATAACCATTTCCAGGTGTGATGGGTTGTCATATGAAGTTAAGTCTTTCGCTCCATAGCGCATGGCTTCAGTGACATCCATTTCATGTCCTGGTCGATTGATTGCTATAACGGGTACGGGGGCGTTAGTATTTTCTTCTATGCAGCTAACCGTTTTCTGTAAAGAAATTAACTCCATACCATTTGAATAAAGAATTATGTCAGGCGTTTTTTTCTTTAATGCAGCGATAAGATCTTCATCGTCTTCAAGCCGCGTCATGTGCGCAGCATAACCTGAACTACGCATGAGCTTTATAATATTTTCTTCGTTATTAAAAGAATCATCAATAATAAAAATATTTATTTTTTTCTTTTTATCCACAACTTATGTTTCCAGGGAGGTTCGGTTGGTTGCCACTATAGTGATGACCAGATGGAGTCAAAATTATCGAGATTTTTTGTGCTAGTTTTTCCACTATTCCCATTGTCTTCATCATCAGGAATATCTTCTTCATTAATTTGCGAAAACTGGAACTGGGTAAATGATCCAGTATGTTCACGTACTGTACCCAGTTTAATTTCCATGTCCCGTTCATAAACGTGCATGTTTAATGTGTTGCCACGACGGAATGCATGGGCGGGCAACAACAGGGTAGAGGGTTGTTGAATAGGCTTAATGCCGGGTAACATCAGGCAGTTAAATGGCTCTTCATTTTTGCGCTCAAGGCGTTGCACGCTACATGAAATAACCTTAGGTGATAAAACCTGTACACCAATTTCCAGTCCGTTTGCCTGGCTGTATTGCATCCAGCGAATGACGCCCACTCTCCATTGGAAAGTGTGGTCGGGTTCTTTTTCGCGAATACTGATCAACTCTCCTACCAGTGCTCGGGAAGGTAAGTCTGAATCCCAGAACAGGCAATAACCTCCGGCACTGACATTGGTAATTTTCCAATGCATATCCGGTGCTTCTTTATGTAGTTCACCGATGTTTCTATCCCGCTCCTGTAGCTCACTAGCATAACTTGCGGTTAAGGTGCGTCCCTTTGCAACCATATCCCAGGCACCGGCTGAGCGATCTGATCCACCATTTGAATCCGGATCGGTAATAAATAAAGTGGGATCCTGTTGTGCAAAGACATCTTTTTTTGCCATTTCACTTTCAGGAATCGATTCCAGGGAAAACATCTTGCCAGGTTTTTTATCTGGAGGTTTAGGTGGAACCACCTCTTCGTTGAGTGCTTCGAAAATTGGCTTTAACCCGATTGAAACCCGTATATCATCCTTACGCTCAGCCCGTGAAAATCGTCGCTTGGCACACAGGCTCCATGAAGAAACCAGCGTGCGAATGGTTTCCTGGGAAACCAGGTCGCCGATAGACACTGCAGAGTGTAAGTCATTCGCATCGGTATCCATTGTTTGTAAATAGTCAACCAGTCTGGCGGTTTCTATTGAGCGTACATGTTGTAAATTTATTAAATCATTTTCAGATACACAGCTGGGTGGCATATCACCATCAAGTCGGCTGACAAAATAGCGATTTAATTTATTTTTGCTCGGACTTTTACTAATGGATGTCATTTTTGCCCATTCATTAATAGACTTAAATAAACGTTCAGCATCGCTTTGGCGTAATGCATTGGGGCGGGCTAATGAAAAAAGTAATATCTGTTTGTAGTAATCTTCCGTGCTAATACTTTTAACCGCCAGCTCTGGATCTTTTATGCTTTTTTGATGTAAACTTTTTGCTTCTGCGTAACTGTAAAGGCGGTGAATATCCCACCAGACCCCTTTGGGTAATTCTGAATAAATCTGACTGGAGCGCAGCAGTAGTTCAGAATAGTAATGCAGGGAACGTTCACAGGCGATAAGCGTTGTTTTTGCATCGTATTTAATGAGACCGTTTGAGGTTTCAAAAATAAGAATTTTATAACCGATGGCCATTTCATTTAGTAGTGCCTGATTCAGGTGAATAATTTTCTGGCTTTTTTCAGGGAGTGGCAGGGAACGATTAATGAAGTGCTTGTGTAGCTGGTTGAAAATATAGCGAGTAGGCTCGCGCAGCATTTCCATATCTTCGAGGCGATGCTTGGGCTGCATGGCCTGTCGATTCAGGGCGAGTAGGCCATTATATATCTGGCGCGTAAAATCCCCCATATTGGCCCGCTTTAAACTGGATAGCCATTTTTTTAGTTTGCGGGGATGATTCGGAAAGTCATCTCCATCTGGGGTTGTTTGTTCCGGAACGTTTAATTTCATGTCGTTGTTGGCTTACTTTATATCCATTTTTTTGCCTGTGCCCGTTTGCAGTGTTTAAGTCTATCCTATTTATGAAACTTATTTAATAAAAACAGTTAGATACTGCGGCTTTTTAAGCTAATTTCATGCAGTATATTAGATTTATAGCTCATTCGCGGGTGTTTTGCTGGTTTCGCCTGCAATTTCACGTACCAGTTTGGGCACCAGAAAGCCGGGTAATCGGGCCTGCATTTGATTAATCAGACTTAAAGCATCGGATAAAGTTACATTAAAATGTGCCGCACCTGCAACAGGATCTAGTAAATGCAGGTAATAGGGGAGCACACCGGCGTTATAGAGCGCTTCGGATAGAAAAACCTGGTCATCGATCTGATGGTTAATATTGTGGAGTAACACCGCCTGGTTTAGCAGGTGAACCCCCGCCTGTTTAAGCAGGTTAAGTGCCATTATTTCAGGCGATGTAATTTCATTGGCGTGGTTAGCATGAATCACCATGCAGATATTAAACCGGCTGCTGGCCAGGCGGTTGATCAGGGTGCGGGTAATTCGATCAGGGAGCACCACGGGCAAACGGCTGTGTATACGTAATCGGGTTAAATGTGGAATATTTTCAAGTTCAGAGATTAAGTCATCTAGCCGTTTGTCGGATAGCATCAAAGGGTCGCCGCCACTTAATATGACTTCTTTAATACTGGTATCGTTCTGAATGTAGCGAATGGCCGACGCCCATTGCTCACGCCCCGCCTGTTGTTGTTGATAGGGGAAATGCCGGCGAAAGCAGTAACGACAGTGCACAGCGCAGGCAGCGGTGGTGATCAGTAGCACCCGGCCCTGGTATTTATGCAGTAATCCCGGGGTTTTACTGGCACGCAGATCGCCAACCGGGTCAGTGTTATAACCTTCCACACTTAGCATTTCCTGAGATTGGGTCATAATCTGTAACAGCAGGGGATCCCGGGGATTACTCATTTGTATTTTATTTAAGTACGCGCGGGGGACTTTCAGGCCAAATTGCTGGTTTGCATCGGTATAGTCTGAAAAATCTTCAGCGTTTAAACGCAGGGCGCAAATCAGCTGATCCGGCTCAGTAATCGCCTGTGAGAGTTGTTGTTGCCAGCTGGCTGGCAGATTTGTGATGGCATCTGCCACTTTGATGGGGATAGTTTTTGGCATTATGGGCGGTTCCGAGTATTATATGCGCTGCTTTTCAATGTCGAGAATAAAGGTTATTTGCACATGGCATCTTACAGTACTAATGAATTTCGTGGTGGTCTTAAACTTATATTGGATAATGATCCGTGTTCAATTATTGAGAATGAACTGGTAAAGCCCGGCAAGGGCCAGGCATTTAACCGGGTAAAATTACGTAATTTAAAAACCGGCCGGGTGCTAGAGCGTACATTTAAATCCGGCGAGTCGGTTGAAGCGGCGGATGTTATTGATGTTGAAATGGAGTTTTCCTATAACGACGGCGAGTTCTGGTATTTTATGGACCCTGCAACCTACGAGCAAATTGCTGCACCGGATTCTGCCATGGTCGATTCGGGCAAATGGATTAAAGCACAGGAGCTGTGTACCGTCACTTTATGGAATGGTGCGCCACTGGTGGTTACCGCGCCGAATTTTGTTGAACTGGCTGTGACTGAAACCGATCCGGGGTTAAAAGGTGATACTGCGCAGGGCGGCACAAAACCCGCCACACTGGAATCCGGTGCGGTGGTTAAAGTCCCATTATTTATTGAAGAAGGTGAGATTCTTAAAATTGATACCCGCAGCGGTGAATATGTTTCCAGGGTGAAAGCTTAGGTTTTTGTAAGTTTAACAGCTGATAAAGTTAATGCATCAAAACTGGCAACCCACCGCCTCAATACAAAATATAAGAATAAGAGCCCGAATGCTGCAAAGCATGCGGGCTTTTTTTGCTGAGCGCTATGTGCTGGAAGTGGAAACACCGATTATTTCTAACGCAGCGATTACCGATCCCCAAATTGAAAGTCTTTCAAGTCGGTATCAACAAAAAAATTATTACCTGCATACCTCGCCTGAATTTTATATGAAGCGATTACTCGCCGCCGGCAGTGGCGATATTTTTCAGTTTGCAAAAGTGTTCAGAGATGATGAAAACGGGCGATTTCATAACCCTGAATTTAGTCTGCTTGAATGGTATCGAATAGGGTTTGATCATCACCAGTTAATGGATGAGCTGCAAAGTTTAATCAGCTGCTTAATGCCCGAAGAAAAAATACCTTTTCAACGAATCAGTTACCAGCAGGCATTTATTAAAGCACTGAAAATAGACCCGTTCGACACGGATGTTAATGCATTAAAACAGTCTGCGAAAAAACACAATATTGAAACCCCCCAGGGTATGGGGGATGAAAAGGATATCTGGCTAGACTGGTTGATGGTGGAAAAAATTGCTGCGGGTTTTTCTAAAAACAGTTTTACTTTTTTATATGATTACCCCGCATCTCAGGCGTCACTGGCTCGCCTCGATAAAGAAGATTCACGCAAGGCAAATCGGTTTGAATTATTTTACGGTGAGCTGGAGCTGGCCAATGGTTTTTATGAATTAACCGATGCAAAAGAACAGGCTCAGCGTTTTGAAAACGACAATGAAATTCGCCGCCAACGACAGCAGAAAATTATGCCGGTTGATTACGCTTTACTGGCAGCACTGAAATCTGGCTTGCCCGATTGCTCAGGCGTAGCGCTGGGTATTGACCGGCTATTGATGTTGTTAACCAGTGCCGGGCATATAAAAGAAGTCATTAGCTTCGGGGATGAATTTGAGCGCTGAAGCTTGTAACCTGCTTTGTTGCTTCACTTACGGTGAATAGGAGGCCAGCTTTTGCCCAAGCTTAACAACTTCATCATGCTTGATCGATTCATCCAGTGAAACTTTATCATTCATTAATAAAATTACCGTTGAGCCCAAATTAAAACGCCCCATTTCCGCGGCTTTTTTCAGGCTGATATCCACATTTTCATAGCGGGTGTGAATAATTTTATTTTTACTCGGTGGAGTCACCGCACCTGACCAGACCGTGTCAATGGCAGAGACATTTACCGCCCCCACTAAAATCATAATCATAGGCCCGTGGTCAGTTTCAAACCGGCATACCAGTCTTTCATTGCGTGCAAATAATCTGGGTACGGTTTTTACCGTGTGCGGCGCAACACTAAATAAACGTCCGGGCATGTAAACCATATCTGTTAATTTGCCATCAACCGGCATGTGAATGCGGTGATAATCCCGCGGGGATAAATAGATAGTCGCGAAAGAGCTGTTGTTAAATGGCTCGGCTAACTCACTAATGCCACCGACCAGTTCCAGCAAGCTATAGTCCTGTCCTTTAGCTTGAAAAACTCGGCCATTTTCAATTGCCTGTGCCTGGCTAACTTTTCCGTCAACCGGGCAGGCCAGGGTGTTGTCATTTTTATCAATTGCGCGGGCAGTGGGTTTTAAGGCGCGGGTAAAAAATGCATTAAGGGTTTTGTAGGCATAAGGGTTTTCTTCTATGGCTTCCGACATATTAACTTCATGCAGTGATAGATAAATTTTTAAGGTGAAGTTTTTAACGGGGGCAAATTGAATCCGTGCAATTTTATAAACAAGGCCAGAAATTAAATGATGAGGTAAAAAATAAAACGGTGTCGATTTTAAATAGTCGCTAAATGATGCTTTCATAGTTAGGTCGTGGTGTTGGTTGTCAGGTTAATTAGCGGCCGCACTTGCCGGCTGCGCATTTCATTTTTTGGGCGGTGGTTTTTTTTACTCGCATCTCAAGTGGGAGTGTTTCATTATTGGAGAGTGTGAAGATGAGTTTAATAGTATCTCCGTGTTGATATCTTTTGACTGGTTTAATCAGCATTAAGTGGAAGCTGCCTGAGGTTAGAAGCAGTGTTCCATTGGCGGGAATGCTGAGTTTTTTTTGCGGCAGCATTTTTGCAAAGCCATCACTTTCTTTGGACAGGTGCATCTCTACATGATCAAATGCTTCACTGCTTATGGAAACAATATCAATGTTTTTTGCGGAGTGATTTTTGATTTCCATATAACCCGCCATCACGCTGGCCCCCGGTGGTGCTTCCGGTATCCAGGGATTAGTAATTGAAAGTGTATCTGCCGCGTTGGCGGATATGCTAAAGAGCAGGCTGTAAATCAGACTAATAATGACGAATGGGAATTTCATGGCGTGTTATTTAAAATTTCATCTATATAGGACTCGTGATTATATTCGCCACAGGTTAATATTCAAAGCGAATCCTGATGTATTCTGGATGGCAGAATAATTTTGCATTGTCTTCACAACCTTACAGGCTTTTATTTATGTCTAGCATCGTATTTCCCGAAGAGCTGAAAACCCTCAAAGATTTCATTCGTTGGGGCGTGAGTCGCTTTAATCAGGCGCAGTTGTATTACGGCCACGGCATGGCCAGTGCGCTTGATGAGGCGGTCTATCTGAGTTTGTTTGCGCTACATCTGCCCCATGATTTTTCACAACAATATTTTGACTGCAGATTAAGTGCAGACGAAAAGCAGGCGGTTTTCAGTTTGTTAAGCCGGCGTATTGAAGAAAAACTCCCGGCGTCTTACTTAACCGGCGAGGCCTGGTTTGCGGGCTTGCCTTTTGTGGTTAATGAAAATGTACTGGTGCCACGCTCCCCCATTGCAGAGCTTATCGAAAACCAGTTCGCCCCCTGGGTGGATGCGGAGAAAGTCGAGAACATTCTGGATTTATGCTGCGGCAGCGGCTGCATTGGTATAGCATCGGCGTACGCCTTTGACTGGGCTTATGTGGACATGGTGGATATTTCACCGGAGGCCATTGATGTGGCGGAAGAAAATATTCAACGCCACCAGCTTGAAGAGCGGGTGAGTGCATTGGCATCGGATTTATTTCAGAATGTGCCCCGTCGCCATTACGATATAATCGTAAGTAATCCTCCCTATGTTGATGCGCAGGATATGGCGGAGCTACCGGATGAGTATCTGCACGAACCTGCGCTGGGTCTGGCGGCGGGGGAAGATGGGCTAGATCTGGTGATTCCGATGCTGCAACAGGCCAGGGAATATTTAACCGAACAGGGAATTTTGGTGGTAGAGGTCGGTAACTCGCAACATGCCTTGCAGGCGGCTTACCCCCATGTTCCTTTTGTGTGGCTGGATTTTGAACGTGGAGGTTCAGGCATATTTTTGCTCACCGCAGAGCAGCTGGATGAATATGAGTTTTAATCAACAGGTTGCTGTTGATGTAAACAAACAAAAATTAAACTGACTTGAGTCTAAATACGGGTAATTTAAACCAGAAGTTAATTCCCCCGGTGCTATTGTTCATGGCCCCAATTTCACCTTCATGTAAATCAATCAGCTGTTTACATACCGATAAACCGAGCCCTGTATGGGGTTCATTATTCGTGGGTCGGTTACTGAGAACAGTGTTTTTTAAAAAGAGCTGATCAAAATCTTCATCAGTCAGGCCTGGGCCGGTATCCGAAACAACAATAGTCAAACTGTCATCCGTTGTTTTTGTGGTGATGGTCACCGTGTCACCGGCGGAGCAAAATTTTATCGCATTATCCACCAGATTATCGAGGACCTGCGCAATGCGAGAACGATCGACTTCAATGGGGGGTGGACTGTCCTCCATCTCACTGAGCAGATTAATCTGCTTTTCAGCCGCGTAAGCCTGATGGCGATCAATGACTTCAGAAACCAGAGGTTCTACCTGTAGAGGTATTTTGGTTAAGCGCATCTGTCCGAAACCACCCGCCTGCATGTTTAGCATGCACTCTACAATAGAGTCCATCAGATTCGCGGATTCTGCAATGGAGCCAAAACAGTGAATGATTTCATCGCTATCTGGAGACGGGTTGCCGGTAACTTTTAAACGACAGGTGGCTGCTGCATCCTGAATCATGGCCAGTGGTGTACGTAAATCGTAACTTGCGGTGGTGAGAAACTCATTGTTCAGCGCGGACAGTTGTTTCAAACTGAGCTGGGTTTGCAGGCGGGCAATTAAAATAGGAAAATTAATGGGCTTGGAGGTGTAATCATTTGCGCCCAGTTCCAGGGCACGAATCACCCGCTCATCTTCATCAATGGCCGTCACCATAATAATCGGCAGATCAACCATTGAGTATTGCTGGCGAAGTGTATGCAGTACCTGAATACCCATAATTTCAGGCAGCATAATGTCGAGTAAAATAACATCGGGTTTTTTTTCTGCCACCATATCCAGAGCTTGTTGGCCATCAACAGCAAAGCGAATATTATAATTATAGGACTGCAGACGCAGTGCCATAATTTCCCGGTTAAATTCCTCGTCTTCGACGATCAATATGTCAGGTGTAGAAAAATACATTTATAAAATCATTTATTTCTCATTATTTGATTCTACTATATCGGTTTTTGCCACCCGCTGGCAAGCCGATATGTTAATATTCGCTATTAAATATTGACCCAAGAAGTGATTGAGGAAACAACGTGTCAGGTAATACTTTCGGAAAATTATTTACGGTGACCACCAGTGGTGAGTCTCACGGCCCCGCGTTAATGGCAATAGTGGATGGCTGCCCCCCAGGGATTGAAATCTCGGAAGCCGATTTACAGGCGGATCTTGACCGTCGCCGTCCAGGCACTTCAAGGCATACGACACAACGTCGAGAGCCGGATCAGGTAAAAATTCTCTCCGGTGTTTTCGAAGGTAAAACCACCGGTACCCCAATTGGGTTACTGATTGAAAATATTGACCAGCGTTCAAAAGATTACGGTAATATCGCCGATACATTTCGTCCGGGACATGCGGATTATACCTACACTCAAAAATATGGATTTCGCGATTACCGCGGTGGTGGTCGATCATCCGCCAGAGAAACCGCCATGCGAGTTGCCGCTGGTGCTATTGCTAAAAAATATCTAAAAGATAAATACAATATTTTAATTCGAGGTTATTTATCGAAATTAGGCCCGATAGAAATTGAAGAGCATGACTGGAAACAGGTGAGTGAAAATCCATTCTTTTGTCCGGATAAAAATAAGGTACAAGCCATGGAAGATTACATGGATGCCTTACGCAAAGAAGGTAACTCCGTGGGGGCAAAAATTTCAGTGGTTGCAGAGGGGGTGCCGCCGGGTTTGGGTGAGCCGATTTTTGATCGTTTAGATGCGGACATTTCCTATGCAATGATGACGATTAATGCCGCCAAAGGTGTCGAAATTGGTGGTGGTTTTAGTTGTGTTGAAGCAAAAGGAACCGAGTTTCGTGATGAAATAACGCCCCAGGGATTTTTAAGTAATCATGCCGGTGGAATTTTGGGCGGCATTAGCTCGGGACAAAATATTGTTGCACACACCGCCTTCAAGCCTACCTCAAGTATGCGCCTGCCTGGCAGAAGTGTCGATATCAACGGTGATGAAATGGAAGTGGTCACCCATGGTCGACACGATCCCTGTGTGGGCATTCGTGCAACACCCATCTGCGAAGCCATGCTGGCCTTAACGCTAGCGGATCACATGATGCGGTTTAATGCGCAGTGTGGTGATGTTGAGTGTGCAACGCCGGTTATTCCTGCGGGTGATGAATAGTTGATCGAAGAAAATCAAAACGCAAATAAATACAAATGGACGCAAATAAAAGAAAAATTAAAAGTATTAGTGTGTAGTGTGCCGCAGGCACATAAAATAGATATTTGCGTTTATTTGCGTTCTTTTGCGTTTTCTTTTAAATCTTTTGTTTTTAATCCGGGCTAATGTCTACTTCATCATTGCCATACTGGCGACTCTCCGGTTTTTACTGGGTTTACTTTGCCTCTCTCGGCGTAGTGGTTCCTTTCTGGGCGCTGTATTTAAATTCACTGGGTTTTGATGCCAGAGCCATCGGCGAATTAATGTCTATTCTTATGGTCACTAAAATTGTTGCGCCCTATTTATGGAGCTGGATTGCAGACCACACGGGTCACAGCATGAAATTAATACGGATAGGTAGCATCTGTTCGCTGGTGGCTTTTTCTGGTGTGTTTTTTAATTCCGACTTCTGGTGGCTGGCGCTGGTGATGCTGCTGTTTAGTTTTTTCTGGAATGCGACCCTGCCACAATTTGAAGCGAACACCATGAATTTTCTGGGTGAAGATACGCATAAATATAGTGTGGTACGGCTGTGGGGTTCGTTGGGATTTGTTTTTTCGGTCATTATTATTGGCTCAATGTTAGATGAGCTCGGCTATCAATTAGTGCCCGTTTCAGTTTTTATTTTATATGTACTGATTGTTGCGTTTAGTTTTTTTGTGGGGGATGCGCCGCAAAAACAACATCACGATGACAGTGGCTCAATATTAAATGTTGTTAAACAACCCAGGGTTATTGCGTTGCTACTGGTTTGTTTTTTAATACAAATGAGTCACGGGCCCTATTACACATTTTATTCTATTTATCTAAAAGAGTTTAATTACAGCAGTTCTGTTCTGGGCTGGTTATGGGCGCTGGGTGTAATTGCGGAAATTATTTTATTTATGTTTATGCATAAATTAATGCCAAAGTACGGGCCGCGAAAATTATTAATTGTTGCGCTGGCCTTAACGACGCTACGTTGGTTATTAATTGGTGAGTTTGTTGAAAATATTTTCATCGTTATTTTTGCACAGTGTTTACATGCGGCCAGTTTTGGTTTGTATCATGCGGTTGCAATCGAATTATTTCACCAGAATTTTAAAGGTAAGTTGCAGGGGCGGGGACAGGCACTGTATTCAGCTATTAGTTTTGGGGCGGGTGGTGCTATCGGAACATTATTAAGTGGTGCTTACTGGGATGCCTATTCACCACAAATTATTTTTAACGCAGCGGCAGTTGCATCGTTTTTAGCGCTGCTAATTGCATTCAAATTTTTGTCGACAGAAAAAAATTAAACGAGTTTTTTCGCGCGTGCTAATGTAGATTGAAATAAGAAAGCCCCCCTTTGAAAAAGGGGGGTTGGGGGGATTTAAAAACGTTCAGGTTTGAGTGCGCTATAAATAAGCGCTTTAGCTTGAACGTTTTAAATCTCCCCCAGCCCCTCTTTGCCAAAGAGGGGAGCTAACACTGTCAAACTTTATATGTTTTCAACAGGTTGCAACTTAACTGACAGGCATTGGGCTGAGGGAGATTTAGCTAAAGTGAATATGATCATTCAGAACAACTCTAAACCAAAAATTAACCCAGCGTTAACGTGCGTTAAAATTTTTGATTTTCATCTATCAATTAATGCTCATGCCCGCAACTTTCACCATGTGCGTGAATATGACCATGGCTCAGCTCTTCTTCAGAAGCATCGCGCACATCCATAACCTCAACATCATAGTGTAGTGTGACGCCCGCTAAGGGTGGGTTGCCATCAATGGTTACATCATCGCCATTGATTTCGCTAATGGTAATTAAAACCGGATGTCCGTCTTCGCCTTCCGCATGAAACTGCATGCCCACTTCAATAGCTTCATCACCGAACGCACTGCGTGCAATGACCTGGGTTATTGCAGGATTGTATTCACCGTAAGCATCTTTTGGTTCAAGCACAAGCGATAAGGTGTCACCTTTCGTTTTACTGTCAAGCGCCGCTTCCAGGCCGGGGATAATATTGCCGTGGCCGTGCAGGTAAATAAAGCTGGCGTCTTTTGATTCGTCAATTAACTTGCCGTCACCGTCTTTCAGGGTGTAATTAATGGTGATGGCTTTATCGGCACTGATATTCATGATGAGCTCAATTTAATTGTGTAAAGAGCGGGAATTGTAACTGATGATTACGGTATTTAGTAGTGAAAATGCTTTATGGTGGCTATTATGAAAACTGATACAATCTTCAGCAGCAAAACAAATAAGGGTCGCAGAAATATATGTTAACAACCAGACAAACGCAGGAACTGGTGGCTTTCGCCAACAAGGTTGCCGACGCGGTGGGTGAAGTGCACAGGAAATATTTTCGCCAGCCTGTTTCTACAGAGTACAAGGAAGACTCAAGCCCGGTAACCCAGGTGGATAAAGAATCGGAAGCCCTGATGCGTGAGATGGTGATGCAGCAATATCCTGATCACGGAATACTGGGGGAGGAATATCCGGCGCATCAGCCAGATGCGGAGTTTGTGTGGGTGATTGACCCGGTGGATGGTACAAAATATTTTATGACCGGACACCCCACGTTTGCGTTGCTGTTAGGGCTGGCCTATCAGGGTGAGTTTATTCTCGGGGTGATAGATCAGGCGATTTCAAAGGAACGCTGGATAGGCGCAGATAACTTCGGCAGTTTTTTAAACGGCAAACCTGTAACAACACGTAAATGCCCGGCGTTAAGTAAAGCCATTATCGCGCGCGCGGGTTTTGAATGGCACACCGAAGGCCGGGATCATTATATCGATAAAATATGGAAAGCTGCGCACTGGGCGCAATGGGGTGTCGCACCTTATGATTATGGTTTGCTGGCTGCGGGGCATTTAGATGTGGTGATAACGGCCGGCCCGCTTATTCATGATTTTGCAGCACTCGGGCCCATCATCAATAATGCGGGTGGATTAATTACAGACTGGTATGGGAATAAATTAAATATGAATTCACCTAATCATGTTGTTGCGGTGGGTAATCCGGCGTTGATGCCGGAGATAATTCAGTTGCTTGATTTTGAAAAATAATAAAGTTGAAGTTTGTGTATCATGCAAATGTGTAGACTCTTTAAATATTAACGGAACACGAGGTGATGCGCCTTGATATTTAGAGCTGTTAATTTAATGTTTAATTTGTTATGGTAAGCATGAAAAATTTAATTTAAATGATAATGTAAGTTCAGTGATGATGTTCGTAGCATTGTCACGAGTAGCGTGTAAAGGGAAGCTTAAAATGCAGTTTAAAAAGGGACGTGTTCGTTCATTGTGTTTCGTTGTGTTGGGTTTAATAATTGCAATCATTTCAGGCTGCGCATCTGTACCTAATGCCAGTTCTAAGCAAGATCATCAGGCAAAACTTTTCAAAACCCATCCGCAAAAATCTAATTTATATATTTATCGGGGTCATGCCCAGGGCGCATCCATTGAAATGCCACTGGAAATTAACGGCTGGCATGTGGCGACAAATCTGGGGCAGACCTATCTTAAGTTACAGGTGACACCGGGAAAACATCGCATTATTTCCCGTGCGGATAATACGGAACGCCTGGTTTTAGCCACACAAAAAAATAAAAATTATTTTATTTTTCAGGATGTGAAAATCGGTAGCTCTGGTGCGATTACCTCATTAAATCTGGTGGGCGAATCCGTGGGGCAGGCCGGTGTGAATGAATGTGAAATGATTTCTTTGATACCGAAGGCGACAAAGTTGTCACAGCATTAAAAATTAAAATTAAAATTAATTTTTAATGTGTATGTCTATAAGGAAATGAGTAAAACTGTTTGGGGTTATTAGCTGTGCTTACTTAAACATAAACTGTAATGCTTTTGCCCGCAATTCAAGCCATGTTTTTTTCAAGCTCCACCACCAGCATTTTCGCCGCATTCGAAAGGGTTCTTTGCAGGTGGCTGACAACACCGAGCTGTCTTTCAATTTCAATACCTTTGATATTTATAATACTGATGTCGCTGCTGATCATCGACACCGGCAGCACGCTCCAGCCCAGGCCTATGGAGACCATCATTTTAATGGTTTCCAGATAATTGGTTTCCATGGCGATGTTCAGGTTTTGCTGATCTCGTCCCGAATTATTTTGAACAAGGGCATTTTCCAGTAACACCCGGGTAAAGGTGTTTTGTGAGGGTAAAATAGCGGGGATTTTACTGAGTTGCGCAACGGTCATAGGCGATGAGCCTGCCTGTGGGTGCTGGGCGCTAATGACAATGTCCAGTGGGTCATGCCAGATCACCCGGCTTTGTAATTGCGGCCACTTTTTTTCCGGCAGGGTGGCGATGGCTAATTCAACCTCGCCTTTAAGCACACAACTACAGGCTTCTTCCGAATCCATAAAGCGAATATCCAGATCCACATCGGTGTATAGGCGGGTGAATGCGCGCAGTACCGGGGGCAGGCGATGCAGCCCAATATGGTGACTGGTGGCGATGCTTAATTTGCCACTAACTTTTTCATCTAAATTACCAATAGCTCGCCTGCTTTCTTCCAGTTCAGCTAAAATACGTAATGCACTGGGCAGCAGGGCCTGTCCGGCTTTGGTGAGTTGTACTCTTTTTCCAATGCGGTCAAACAGGCGTGTGTTGAGTTCTTTTTCCAGCGCTGAAATGCGCTTGCTGACCGCAGGCTGGGTAATAAACAGGTGTTCAGCGGCCTTCGAAAATGAGCGCTGCTCACTCACTGAAATAAAAGCGGTTAAGTTCTGAATGTCCATTATAAGGGTATCTTAATCCTATCTATTCTATATTGGAATGGTTTATATGAAAAAGATGAATTTGTTTTATGTTTAAGCTGAGGATACTATTTAACACCTGAATAACCGAATACTGGATAAAGCTGAAATATTGCCCGAAACATCGCGGTAGTGGCTTTAACAGGAGATGAGAAATGGCTGGAAAAACATTATACGATAAATTATTTGAGTCCCATGTGGTGCGCAGGGAAGAAGATGGTACCGCATTGCTGTATATCGATCGGCATCTGGTTCACGAAGTGACCTCCCCCCAGGCATTTGAAGGCCTGCGCCTGGCGAACCGTAAACCCTGGCGCACGGATACGATTTTAGCGGTACCGGACCATAATGTGCCGACCGTTGCTGAGGAGCGTACTAAAGGGATTACTGATGCTGTGGCGCGTCTACAGGTGGAAACCCTGGATCAAAACACCCGGGAGTTCGGCATTACCGAATTTGCCATGAATGACATTCGCCAGGGTATTGTGCACGTGATTGGACCGGAGCAGGGGGCGACTTTGCCGGGTATGACGCTGGTGTGTGGCGACTCCCATACCGCCACCCACGGGGCGTTTGGCTCAATGGCATTTGGTATTGGCACCTCCGAAGTTGAGCATGTATTGGCCACCCAGTGTTTGCTACAGAAAAAAATGAAAAATATGCGCATTAATGTGGAGGGTACCCTGGGGGCGGGTGTTACCGCCAAAGACATCGTTTTAGCGGTGATTGGTGAAATCGGCACCGCGGGTGGTACGGGCTATGCGATGGAGTTTGCGGGTTCTGCAATTCGTAATTTATCCATGGATGGCCGCATGACCCTCTGCAATATGGCGATAGAAGCTGGAGCACGGGTCGGTATGGTGGCGGTTGACCAGACCACCATTGATTATGTTGAAGGCCGTCCCTATGCACCTAAAGGTGATCAATGGGATCAGGCGGTCGCTGCCTGGTTTGATTTGCACAGCGATGATGACGCGGAATTTGATTATGAGGTGAGCCTGGATGCAGCAGCGATAAAGCCCCAGGTCACCTGGGGGACTTCACCGGAAATGGTGCTGGCAGTTGACAGTCATGTGCCTGATCCGGCGACTGAGGTCGACATGGTTAAATCTGCTGGAATGCAAAAAGCACTGGAATATATGGGGCTGAGTGCGGGTACGCCAATTGATGAAATCAGCATTGATAAGGTATTTATTGGCTCCTGCACCAATTCGCGTCTGGAAGATTTACAACAGGCAGCGGATATCATTAAGGGCCGCAAAGTGGCGGATAATGTCAGCCTCGCAATGATTGTTCCCGGTTCTGGTTTAATAAAGCAGCAGGCTGAAAAAGCCGGGCTGGATAAGGTGTTCCTGGATGCAGGCTTTGAATGGCGTGAACCCGGATGCTCTATGTGTCTGGCAATGAATGCGGACAGATTAGAACCGGGTGAGCGCTGTGCCTCAACTTCAAATCGCAACTTTGAAGGTCGTCAGGGGCTGGGTGGACGAACCCATTTAGTGAGTCCGGCAATGGCAGCGGCGGCTGCTATTGCAGGTCATTTTGTTGATGTTAGAAATTTTTAAAGGTGATGTTATGAAAAGCTTTTTTGTATTAGCCATGTTGGTTTCAGTTGTTTCTCTTGGTGCATGCAACGTTAAAGAAGCAGCAAAAGACGTGGGCGATGCGGGTAATAGTTTAGGTAAAACTATAGATGACACTATCAACAGAGAAAATGTAAAAAAAGATTAATGAGAAAATCATGCAAAAATTTATAAAAGTGAGTGGTGTAGTTGCACCCATGGATCGACCCAATGTCGATACCGATGCCATTATTCCCAAACAATATTTAAAGTCTATCAAGCGTTCCGGTTTCGGTCCTAATGCATTTGATGACTGGCGATATCTCGATCCTGGTGCGCCGGATATTGATAATGATACACGTCGAATTGATCCGGCGTTTGTACTCAATCAGGCGCCCTATGATAAATCGACAATATTAATTGCTCGGGAAAATTTTGGCTGTGGTTCATCCCGTGAACATGCGGTATGGGCGCTGGAAGATTTTGGATTTCGCGCGGTCATTGCGCCGAGTTTTGCGGATATCTTCTTCAATAATAGTTTTAAAAATGGCATGTTACCGATTGCACTGGATGCGGAAATTGTTGAAGTGTTATTTAATAAAATTGACGCTAAAAAAGGATTTGAAATTACGGTTGATTTGCTAAAGCAGAAAGTGATTACGGAAGATGGTGAAGAGTATGACTTTGAAGTGGATGTATTTAGAAAACACTGCTTGCTAAACGGGTTGGACGATATTAGTTTGACGTTACAGCACGCTGAAGAAATAAAAGCTTACGAAGAAAAAACAAAACAGTCGGCGCCCTGGTTATTTTAAAAAGTTCTCCTCTTTAGAAAAAGAGGTGGCTTATTTAGATTAGCTATCAACCCGACTTAATAGCTAATAAATTAAATAACTGAGTGGTTTTTTTCAGTAAAGAAAATCCCCCTCAGTCCCCCTTTTACAAAGGGGGAGGTTATTGAAAAAACAAGGTATAAACATGACACAAAAAATAGCAATTTTACCCGGTGATGGCATCGGCAAAGAAATCGTTGCGCAAGCCGTAAAAGTAATTGAATTTCTAAAAGCCGAAGGTGCTTTAGATGTGGAGCTAAATGAAGCTCCGGTTGGTGGCGCTGGTTATGACGCGGCGGGTGAGCCTTTACCCGCAGATACATTAGCTTTGTGTCGCGAGTCAGATGCCATTTTATTGGGCGCTGTCGGTGGCCCGCAATACGAATCTCTGCCCCGTGAAAAACGTCCGGAAAAAGGTTTGTTAGGTTTACGTTCCGAGCTGGAATTATTCTCTAATTTACGCCCGGCTATTTTATACCCGCAGCTTGCAGATGCATCATCACTAAAGCCGGAAATAGTGTCGGGTTTAGATATTATGATTGTGCGTGAATTAACCGGCGGTATTTATTTTGGGCAGCCCCGTGAAATCACCGAAAAAGATGGCGAGCGCTATGCTTATAACACCGCCGGCTATAAAGAAAGTGAAATTGAACGCATTGGGCGTAGTGCATTTGATATTGCTATGAAACGCGACAAACGAGTTTGTTCGGTTGATAAAGCCAATGTGTTGGAAGTATCTGAGCTGTGGCGTGAAGTGATGGAGCGGGTCGCAAAAGATTATCCTGAAGTTGAATTGTCACACATGTATGTGGATAACGCGGCGATGCAATTAGTTAAATGGCCGAAGCAATTTGATGTGATGGTAACCAGTAATTTATTTGGCGATGTATTATCCGACTGTGCAGCGATGCTAACCGGTTCAATCGGCATGTTGCCATCAGCGTCACTGGATAAAAATGGTCGCGGTATGTACGAACCTATACACGGTTCGGCACCGGACATCGCGGGTAAAGGTGTCGCGAATCCATTAGCAACCATTTTATCGATTTCAATGATGCTACGTTACAGTTTAAATAACGAAGCGGTGGCGCAACGCATTGATGATGCGGTGGGCGCTGTTTTAGATAAAGGTTTGCGTACGCCGGATATTATGTCAGAAGGTTGTACTGAAATTGGAACCGCCGCGATGGGTGATGCGGTTGTTGAGGCGTTAACAGCTTAGTGAATTTATAGACAATAAAGTCAAAAGAAAAAGAAAACGCAAATGAACGCAAATAAAAGTTAAAAATTTTAATTCAGATTAACAATGTTGCTTTCTTTCAGAACATATATTGATTGATGTTTTTTTATTTGTGTTCATTTGCGTTTTCTTTTTCTGTTATCTTTTAAATTTTGTGAGAGAAAAATAATGAGCAAAACATACGATGTAGCAGTAGTGGGTGCCACCGGTGCGGTTGGCGAAACCATGTTATCTATTCTGGCGGAAAGAAAATTTCCTGTGGGCAAAGTGTATGCCCTGGCATCGGAACGTTCCGTGGGTAAAAAAGTAGAGTTTGGCGAAACCATGTTAATCGTAGAAAACCTTGCCGACTTTGATTTTTCAAAAGTTCAGATTGGTTTATTTTCTGCGGGGGGGAGTATCTCGGCAGAGTTTGCGCCTAAAGCGGCGGCGGCGGGTTGTGTGGTGGTTGATAACACCTCCGAGTTTCGTTATGTAGATGATATTCCTCTGGTCGTGCCGGAAGTCAATCCCCATGCAATCGCCAATTACACAAAGAAAGGCATTATTGCTAACCCGAATTGTTCAACCATTCAAATGTTAGTGGCACTAAAACCCATACAGGATGCGGTGGGTCTTGAGCGCATAAATGTATGTACCTATCAGGCAGTGTCCGGCACAGGTAAAAATGCCATTGAGGAACTGGCGGGACAAACTGCGCGTTTATTAAATGGCAAGCCGGTTGAGTGTAACGTGTATCCAAAGCAGATTGCCTTTAATGTTTTGCCGCAAATAGATGTGTTTCAGGAAAATGGCTACACCAAAGAAGAAATGAAAATGGTGTGGGAAACCAATAAAATAATGGAAGACGATACTATTAAGGTAAACCCGACAGCAGTACGTGTGCCGGTGTTTTATGGTCACTCTGAAGCCGTGCATATAGAGACTCGTGAAAAAATTAGCGCCCAGGCCTGCCGTGAACTGCTGGAAAAGGCGCCGGGTGTAGAGGTGCTGGATGCCCGTGAAGATGGGGGTTACCCAACCGCCGTGACCGAAGGTGCTACCCACAATGCCACCTATGTCGGCCGAATTCGTGAAGATATCTCCCATGAAAAGGGCATCGATATGTGGGTTGTTTCGGATAATGTGAGAAAAGGTGCTGCATTAAATAGTATCCAAATTGCAGAAATTTTGATAAAAGACTATTTATAATCTATAGTTACGACTACATGCTAAAGTTTATTCTTAGCTTTTAACTGGAAATAGGTGTATCTTTACCCTGAATTTCAGAATAAATATGTATAAATAGTACTAAATAGGATCGAGTGAGGGGACTACCTGTGCGCAAATTAACGCTGAGCCTTGCCGTAATGGCTGCACTGCTGCCAGTACGCGGATATTCATTAGGGTTGGGTGATTTAGAGCTGCATTCAGCACTAAATCAGGAGCTTAATGCAGAAATAGAAGTGTTGTCTGCGGCATCTGAAGATGCTGAGCAGATAATAATCAAGTTGGCTGATCGCGATGCATTTAATCGCGCGGGGCTTGATCGTCCTTTCTTGCTGCAGCAGCTTAAATTTAAAATCATCGATAAAAATGGTGTTCCCTACGTAAAGGTGTATACCAAAGCGCCAGTGAGTGAGCCCTATTTAAGCTTTCTGCTGGAAATTGACTGGCCCCAGGGGCATTTACTGCGCGAATACACGCTACTGCTCGATCCACCGGTTTATAACAACAATACTTCAGGAGCTGCAGCGGCAAGTGATAGTAGCCCTTTTGAAGAACCGGCTGATACCCAGGCGCAAACTCAGCCGGTGTATTCTGAGCAACAAAATGCGCAAGCGTCGCACAGTGGCGCACAGGTTCAAACCGCTGCCATTTCGTCAGATTCAGGCAGAAGCGTCAATTACCAGTACCAGTCACTCCCCGTGGCTACTGCTACGGCGGACCAGTACCGCGTTCAGCAAAACGATACCCTGTGGAGCATTGCCAATCGTATGCGCCCGGATAGCTCGATTAGTGTAGAGCAGATGATGCTGGCCCTGGTGCGTAAAAATCCGGAAGCCTTTATTCGTGAAAATACTAATGGGGTAAAGCGCGGATATATATTACGCACCCCTGATCGAGAAGAAATCACCCAGCTGGACCGCCAGCAGGCAGTGGCCCAGGCCCGTGAACATGCGGCTCTGTGGCGTGAGTATAGTCGTTCTGCAGCTAGTTCAACCCCCGCCTCATCGATGGAAATGGATGCGATGGAAGGTGGCACAGCGGCGGAACAGCCCCGTGATGCGGATGGTCACTTATCCATTGTCAGTGCTGGTGAAGGCGCTGAATCCAGCGGAGCCAATCAGGATCCGGATGCCCAGTTAAGCAAATTAAGACAGGACCTGGCACTGGCCAATGAGCAGCTCGAATCTGAGCGACTCGAAAAAGAAGACTTACGTTCGCGGCTGGCTGAATTAGAGCAACGCGTTAAGAGTGTAATTGAAGGCGGCGGTGTCGAAATGAACGACAGCGAACTGGCTAAATTACAGGCAGACTTACAAAGCAGCCAACAGGCCCCCGCCGAACCCGATATGCCGGCAGAGCAAGCCCAGCCGGATGAGATGGTCGATGAAATGTCCGATGAAGCATCTGGGGCAATGATGGATGAGCCTGTGACAGACGAGATGGCCGCAGATGATATGGCATCTGAAGACATGGCAGCAGATGGCATGGCCGCTGAAGGTGAAGAACCATCTATGGATGCACCGGCGGAAGATACGGTATTTGTTGATGAGCAGCCTGCGGGTGAAATGTCTGATGACGAAATGATGGATGAACCGGCAGCTGAAATTGAACCGGCACAGCCCCCGGTAAAAGCGATTGAAACACCGGCCTTTGCTCAACAGCAACCCAAGGGTTTTCTTGAAAGCCTGATGGATGACCCAAAATTATTGGGCATCATTGGTGGTGGCGTTGCCTTTATTTTGCTGTTAGTTGCGCTGTTATTAAAACGGATGCGAGCCAGTAAAGCGGAAGAGGATGAGTGGACAGCGGGAATGTCTGACCCTTCATTAGATGGGGAAGGAGGTTTAGGCGCCGAGAACGATTTTTCAAATATCAGTGGGTCTGAGCTGGAAAATGAAGCGCTTAAAACCGGTGAGATGGATCTGACTAAAACTACTGAGATGTCGTTTGGTGAAGATGATGATGACACAACCCGGGTAAAAATGCCGCCAACAGGTGAGACGCTCGAGGAAGCGGTCTTTAACCTGGATCAAGCGAAGTCTGATTCTGAAGATGATGACCGCGATGATGTCATTGCAGAAGCGGATGTTTATCTGGCGTATGGTATTTACCAGCAGGCGGAAGAATTACTAAATAAGGCGATTGACCAGAATCCGGAGCGTGATGATTACCGCCTGAAGTTACTGGAAACACACTATGCCGCTAAAGATGCAGCCGCATTTGAGCAGCTTGCTGAAGATGTGCATACACGCAAGGGTAATGATAAGAGTTACTGGGATCGAGTGGTTACCATGGGTATGGAGCTTAGCCCGACTAATAGCCTGTTCTCAGGTGCAGGTGCGGCTATCGGTGATCTGGATGCGAATGCGTTATTGCCCGATACGCCAACGACAACCGATCTAGATCTGGATGCGGGAGGCGATGAAAATGATTTCGATTTAGGTCTTGATTCTGATTCGGGTGAAGCGGAACTGGATGATACGGAACTTGATTCGGGTCTTGATGATATGGATCTTAGCGGAATGGAAGATACGCATATTAATGTTGAGCCTGAAAATCTCGAAGCTGACACCGAGTTAGACCTTGATACTGACCTGTCTGGTGATCTGGCCGGCGATCTGGCTAATATTACCAGTGAGTTTAACAGCACAGACATCGATACATCCGTTGCTGAAGATAATACCGCTACGGATTTAGAGTTTGATCTGGGTGAAATGGATGATACGGCTGCTTCCGATGATTCGGCAGAAAGTGAAGATATGGACATAGACGATGATTTCTCACTTGACTTCGATGCGGCGGACCTGGGTTTTGAAGAGGCAGAGGAGGAAACCGAAGAGGTTGCTCTGGACGCAGACCTTGATCTGGGTGACGCACTGGAAGATGACCTGAGCGAGGAGTCGGTTGAAATTGATCTCAGCGAAGATTTGGGTAGTGCCAGCGATGACTCAGGTGATGATATAGGTGATATCGATCTGGGTAGTGCTGATGAACTCGATCTCAATGATGTCGATGCAGGTGATGATGAAGAGTTTGATATTTCCGAGTTATCGGAAGATGTTGATGAGGTTAGCACCAAACTGGATCTGGCCAGAGCCTATATCGATATGGGCGATAAAGACGGTGCCCGTAGCATACTGGAAGAGGTTAAATCTGAAGGTAATGATGAGCAACAACAACAGGCTGAAGCGTTAATTCAACAGGCGAGTTGAGTACTTATCGGTTTTTAGAAAGCAGCGGCATCAGGCTACAACCTGATGCCGTTTTTGCATCTACCGGATTGTTTTGTGCTGGGGTGATGTGGCTTAACCGGGTCAGTTTATTTATATTTTTTATACTTTGGGTTGTTTATGAAATTCGCACTGGGCATAGAATATGATGGCAGTCAGTTTGCTGGCTGGCAAATGCAGAAACATGGTACCCGCACGGTTCAGGAGTGTGTCGAAAAAGCGCTTTCCAGTGTTGCTAATCAGCCCGTGCAGGTCGTGTGTGCCGGACGCACCGACACCGGGGTGCATGCAACGGGCCAGGTTGTGCATTTTGAATGTGATTCACCCCGTGATGAAAAAGCCTGGGTGATGGGGGTGAATACCCAGCTACCCGATGATGTCGCCTCTGTCTGGGCCCGGCCGGTGTCGGATGATTTTAGTGCGCGCTTTAGTGCAACTGCTCGACAATATCGCTACATTATTTCAAATCGTCGGGCGCGCCCAGCGGTACTCAGTAAAAAAGTAACCTGGAAGTATGGTGCGCTAAATGTTGAAGCGATGCATCAGGCAGCGCAGGCATTAATTGGTGAGCAGGATTTTTCTTCATTTCGCTCATCGGCCTGTCAGGCGGAACATGCCAACCGCAATGTGCATTGGGTAAACGTCAGCCGCGCAGGTGATTACATTTATATTGATATTGAAGCCAATGCATTCTTGCATCACATGGTGCGCAATATTGTGGGCACTTTAATGGTGATTGGGCAAAATGCGCAACCGGTTTCCTGGCTGGCGGATTTAATGCGCTGTAAAGATCGCAACCAGGCAGGGCCAACAGCACCGGCGGACGGACTGTATCTGGTGAATGTGACGTATCCAAAAGAAACAGGCATCACGCCCGAAATATTTCTGCCCAATTTCAGCTAACGCTCCCTGTTTAGAAAATCGTGGGTGTGCCAGCGTTGAATTTCACTTTTAAAAAGCAGCAAACAATTTCTGATCATTTTCTGTTAAAATGCCGCTTTTGCGAGACTGGCCGATATTTGACCCTGTAATGACTTCTCGAACCCGCGTAAAAATTTGTGGAATGACCCGAGTGGAAGATGCCCTTGCGGCAGCAAAGCTAGGGGTTGATGCACTGGGCTTTGTGTTTTATGAAAAAAGTCCGCGAAATGTAGATATTGAGCAGGCGCAGACTATTATCCGCACGCTACCGGGGTTTGTGACAACGGTTGCTCTGTTTTTAAATCCTCAGGAAAACCTGGTGAAGCAGGTTGTGGCCGAAACGGATATTGACTGTCTGCAGTTTCATGGTACTGAATCGGTGGCGTTTTGTGAGTCTTTCGATAAGCCTTATATCAAAGCGCTAGGGATAGCTGGGGTAGAAGATATGCGCGTATTGTGTGAACAGTACGCGAGTGCGCAGAATGTACTGCTTGATAGTCACGGCGCGGGCAAAGCCGGTGGAACCGGTGCTACATTTGACTGGAATACGATTCCCGAAACACTGCGCCAGAATATCATTTTGGCGGGCGGTTTAAGTCCGGATAATGTGGCCCAGGCCATTCAGCAGGTTCGCCCCTATGCCGTGGATTTAAGTTCTAGCGTAGAGTCTGCGCCGGGTAAAAAAGATAAACGACTAATGACACGCTTAATGGCTGAAGTGAAGCGGGTCGATTGTGCCCAATAAAGCATATTGGCAAAGACAAGTTTAAAGACGAGTGAAGATGAGCGAAGACAACAAAGATTATTATAGTATGCCCGATGAGCGAGGCCATTTCGGTATTTACGGTGGCAAGTTTGTTGCGGAAACCTTAATGGAACCAATTGAGGAATTACGTCAGGCTTACGAAAAAGTTAAAACTGATAAAGGTTTTCAGGCGGCATTTGATAAAGATCTGGCGGATTATGTGGGGCGTCCCAGTCCGTTGTATCATGCGGAGCGCTGGTCAAAAGAACTCGGCGGTGCGCAGATTTATTTAAAGCGTGAAGACCTTAATCACACCGGTGCACATAAAATTAATAACACCATTGGCCAGGGTTTGCTGGCGAAATATATGGGTAAAAACCGTGTGATCGCAGAGACCGGTGCTGGACAGCATGGCGTCGCATCGGCGACCGTCGCGGCGCGTTTTGGGATGGAATGTGTAGTTTACATGGGTGAAGAAGACGTCAAACGTCAGGCGCCGAATGTCTATCGCATGAAATTACTCGGCGCAAAAGTAGTGCCGGTTACCTCCGGTTCTAAAACCCTTAAAGATGCGCTGAATGAAGCGATGCGCGACTGGGTCACTAATATTGACGATACGTTTTATATCATCGGCACCGTGGCCGGACCCCACCCGTACCCGGAAATGGTAAGGGATTTTCAGACAATTATCGGGCGCGAAGCTAAACGCCAGATACTTGAACAGGCAGGGCGCTTACCCGATGCATTAGTCGCTTGTGTAGGGGGAGGCTCCAATGCGATTGGTTTATTTCACCCGTTTCTGGGTGACGAAGGTGTAGAAATTTACGGCGTAGAAGGTGGCGGTGATGGCATTGATACGCCTAATCACGCGGCTCCGTTATGTGCGGGTAACCCGGGGGTCCTGCACGGTAATCGTACCTACTTAATGGAAGATGAAAACGGACAGATTATTGAAACCCACTGTATATCCGCGGGGCTGGATTACCCGGGGGTTGGCCCTGAACATGCCTGGTTAAAAGATACCGGTCGCGCAAACTATGTTGCGATTACAGATAAAGAAGCACTGGCGGCCTTTCACGAACTGACTCGTACTGAAGGTATTATTCCTGCGCTGGAATCCAGCCATGCACTGGCCTATGGCGCGAAGCTCGCTAAAACCATGGATAAGGATAAGATTATTATTATCAATCTCTCCGGGCGGGGCGATAAAGATATTAATACCATAGCTGACATAGAGGGCATAGAACTGTGAGTCGATTAAAAGCCCGTTTCGCCGCCTTAAAAGCCGAAAATAAAACCGCACTCGTCCCTTTTGTAACCGCCGGTGATCCCCATCCGTCAATAACCGTTAACTTGATGCACGACATGGTAGATGCCGGGGCCAGTGTGTTAGAACTGGGTATCCCTTTTTCAGACCCGATGGCAGAAGGTCCGGTCATCCAGTTGGCCTGTGAGCGCGCACTCAAACATAATGTCAGCCTCACTGATGTGCTGGGTATGGTAAAGGAGTTTAGAACCAGGGATGCGCAAACCCCCATTGTGCTGATGGGCTACACAAACCCGGTTGAAGTGATGGGTTATGAAAAATTTTCAAAAGCCGCCGCTGAAGCAGGGGCCGATGGTTTAATCCTGGTAGATTTACCACCGGAAGAAGGTGCCGATTTAATTGTGCAGTTAAAAGCGCATAAAATTGATATGATCTTTTTACTGGCACCCACCAGCACCGATGAGCGCATGAAAATTATCTGTGATCAGGCCAGTGGTTTTGTTTACTATGTGTCACTAAAAGGTGTCACCGGTGCGGCTAATTTAGATGTGGATTCGGTGGTTGAAAAAGTTAGCCAGATTCGCAGTCACACATCATTGCCGGTGGGTGTCGGATTTGGTATTCGCGATGCAGCGTCTGCCGCACAGGTCGCCGGGGTAGCGGATGCGGTGGTTGTGGGCAGTGCCATTGTAAATCGTATTGCTGAAAATACAGATGATCCGCAAAAAATTTCACAACAGGTCTGTGAATTGCTCTCGTCAATGCGCGAAGCAATGGATAAATAAGATTATAAACATGTTGGGTGGTTCGGATAATTCGTAACCTCGCTGCATAATTAAGGTTAGAGTGACTATGAACTGGTTTGAAAAATTAATGCCTTCGCGCATTCGCACTGAAGCAAATGATGCGGAAAAAAAAGGTTCTGTACCGGAAGGTTTGTGGACGAAATGTAATGACTGTGGTGCCGTTTTATACCGTGCTGAGTTAGAGCGTAACCATGATGTCTGTCCCAAGTGTCACCATCACATGCGCATGGGCGCACGCCGTCGCCTGGAAAACTTTCTGGATGAAGAACCCCGTGAAGAAATTGCTGCGAATTTAACACCGGTTGATATTTTAAAATTCAAAGACAGTAAAAAATATAAAGATCGTCTTATCAGTGCACAAAAGGTGACTGATGAAAATGATGTGCTCATTGCGATTAAAGGTCAGGTAAAAAATATTCCACTGGTTGCCGCCGCATTTGAATTTAAATTTATGGGCGGGTCAATGGGGTCTGTGGTTGGTGAGAAATTTGTGCGGGCGGCCAATGTTTGTCTGGAAAATGAAATTCCGCTGGTTTGTTTTTCCGCCTCTGGTGGTGCGCGTATGCAGGAGTCTTTATTTTCATTGATGCAAATGTCTAAAACCTCGGCGGTGTTAAAGAAAATGTCACAACGGGGAATCCCTTTTATTTCAGTGATGACAGACCCAACAATGGGGGGCGTGTCCGCCAGTCTGGCGATGTTGGGTGATTTAAATATAGGCGAGCCCAATGCATTGATCGGATTTGCAGGTCCGCGCGTTATCGAACAAACCGTGCGTGAAACGTTGCCGGAAGGTTTTCAGCGCAGTGAATTTTTACTAGAGCATGGCGCAATTGATATGATTGTTGATCGTCGGGATATGCGCGATAAAATTGCCAGTGTATTGAGTATGTTGCAGAATAAGCCGGCAGCGTAGTTCGGAATAAAGAATTAAAGAAAACGAAAATGCGAATGCACGCAAATAACCGCAAATATACGCAAACAAACTACAGTCAGGGGCAGCATGAACTCGCAGCTAAAGAGCTCAATAAAGTAACTCGCGTCATCCCGGCTAACGAGTGGCAGGGGTCCAGTGATTTTATATTTTTCTCGGGTCTGTATCAGCTGTCTTTCTAATGCGCTTTAGTTCTCTTCCCGACTGGCTTCAATGGCAGGAAAGTCTTAATCCCAAAGAAATTGATCTCGGTCTTGAGCGAGTGTCGATTGTCCTGAAAAAATTATCGCTTGCAGAAAAATTCTTTTGCCCGGTTATCAGCGTTGCCGGAACCAATGGTAAAGGCTCCACCGTGGCCTTTATAGAGTCTATTTTAAAGCAGTCTGAAATTACAGTGGGCTGCTACACCTCTCCGCATTTATTTAAATATAACGAGCGCATTCGTGTTAATCAACAACCCGTATCGGATGCGGATTTATGTGCGGCTTTTGATGTGATCGATAAGGCGCGTGGTGATATTGCATTAACCTATTTCGAGTTTGGTACGCTGGCGGCGCTGGTCATTTTTAAAAAATATAATGTTGAGGTTGCGGTGCTGGAAGTCGGCCTGGGGGGGCGGCTGGATGCAGTTAATGTGATTGATGCCGATGTAGCCGTTATCACCAGTATCGGTATCGATCACGTGGACTGGCTGGGGGATGACATTGAAACCATTGCACTGGAAAAAGCCGGTATTATGCGCCCAGGCAAACCGGCGGTGGTGAGTCTAGTGAAGCCACCACTTTCGTTGCTGGAATATGCGCAGCAAAATAAAGTGAATGTAGTGCGTTTGGGACAGGATTATCTGTACCAGGGGCTGACTGATAAAAGCTGGCAATTTAACGCGGCGGGTGTGCATTTTGGCGATTTACCGGCACCTGCATTAAAAGGGGGCTTTCAGTTACAAAATGCAGCGGCGGCGATTATGGCGGTGAGTTTGCTGACGTTAGAAAAGAAACCAGAGCAGGCGAGTATTGCAAAAGGTTTACAACGGGTGAAATTGTCGGGCCGGTTTGAGTATTTGAGCGAGCAGCCCCTGGTCATCGCCGATGTGGCTCACAATGAGCAATCCGCTAAGATGCTATGTGACGTGTTAATAGATCACCCGGTGACGGGAAAAACGATTGCGGTGGTCGCCATGCTTGCAGACAAGGCGGTGGCACAGGTGCTGGCAGCGCTAAACCCACAGGTCGATAACTGGGTGAGTGCAGGGCTATCGGTCAGTCGCGCAAACTCAGCAAAAAATATGGCTCAGGCGGTGCGTGATTTGCATTCAGATGTTAAACTCTCGGTTTGCGAAAGCGTGGCTGAAGCCTGTACAACAGCGCTGGCGCTAGCCTCTGAAAAAGACCGCATTATCGTGTTTGGTTCTTTTTATACGGTGGCTGAAGCGATGCTTTACTTTGATCGCAATACTAATGGCAGCAAAGACAATTAAATTCTGGAACAGGGTTGGATAGAAAACTTCGTAAACGTATTATCGGTGCCATTGTATTAGGTGCATTTCTGGTGATTTTTGTGCCGGAATGGCTTGATGGTGCGGGGCATAAATCTCGCTATAGCAAAGATGTGACAATCCCGGAAAAGCCTGAGTTTAAAGCGATTTCTAATTATATCGAATCGACGGATACGGCCGACACCATTAATAAAAGCATAAAGTCTGAAGAATCCTCCGTTCATGCCTGGGCCTTGCAACTGGGGAGTTTTTCCAAAGAACCCAATGCCCTGGCGATGCGAGATCAGTTACGGGCTAAAGGTTATGCCAGTTATGTGGATGTGCTGAAAAAACCTGATCGCACGACTTACCGGGTGAGAATTGGCCCGGAGCTTGATAAACAGCAGCTGCAAAAAATTAAAGCCGAACTTATTAAAAAAGAAAAACTTAAAGGCATGGTGGTGCAGCATCCGTGATGCGCCGGGCTCAAATTATGATTATGCTCCCTCTTAAATCAGGACGTTTTGCATGACCCTAGTAGATTTTGCAATTGTAACCATAATGGCTGTTTTAATACTGCTTGGGTTAATCTGGGGGTTTGTGAAAATCGCCATTGCCCTGGGAACCTGGTTAGCCGCCAGTACGATTTCATTCAGCTTTGCACCCAACCTGGCGGCATCCATGTTAACTTCCATTGAGTCGCCCCCTATGAGACTGGCCGCCGCCATGGGTATTTTATTTGTATTAACTATAATGGTGGGAGCGGTGGTGAGTTTTATAGCACGCCAGTTTGTCAATAAAACCGGTTTAAGTGGTTTAGACCGAGTACTGGGGTTAATCATTGGTGCCTCATTGGGGCTGGTGATTGTCATTGCCCTGGTTTTTATTGCGGGCCTGACCAGTGCCCCGAGTTATGACTGGTGGCAGTCATCATTGTTTATTGAGCGATTTGAAACCCTGGCGTTATGGCTGCAGGGTTATTTGCCAGATGATGTTGCAAAATATTTTTCATACTAATTGTTTTTTTACTTTAATTTTTTAGCAAATTTGCTGTTGAGGTTTTTATGTGCGGTATAGTCGGTATTGTTGGCCGAAGCCCAGTTAATCAGTTGTTATATGATGCATTAATTATATTGCAGCACCGTGGGCAGGATGCTGCGGGTATTGTCACCAGCGAAGGCAATAAATTTCATTTACGTAAAAGTAATGGTCTGGTGAGTGATGTATTTAATGCGGATAGTATGGCTCAGCTGGCGGGGAATATGGGCATAGGTCATGTGCGTTACCCCACTGCCGGTTGTTCATCAGCGGCGGAGGCGCAGCCCTTTTATGTGAATTCTCCTTACGGTATCGCCATGGCGCACAATGGCAATCTCACCAATGCGGAAGAACTGAAGGCGCAATTATATCAAGATGATATGCGTCATATTAATACTGAATCTGATTCTGAAATTTTACTGAATATCTTTGCACATGAATTACAGGCAATAAATAAGTTGCAGGTCACTTCAGTAGAAATTTTTAAAGCTGTTGAAGCGGTGCATAAACGTTGCCTGGGTGGCTACGCGGTTGTATCGGCAATTGTAGGTAAAGGTGTGCTGGCGTTTCGTGATCCCCACGGTATTCGTCCGGTGTGTTATGGCAAGCGTGAAACAGAATTTGGCACCGAGTATATGGTGGCATCGGAAAGTGTTGCGCTGCATGCTTTAGGCTATGAGTTGGAGCGTGATTTAAAACCCGGTGAAGCGATTTATATTGATATTGAGGGTAATTTCTTTAGTCAGCAGTGTGCAGAAAATCCGGGCAATTCCCCGTGTATATTTGAATATGTTTACTTTGCACGACCGGATTCAATTATTGATGATATCTCGGTTTATAAAGCTCGGCTGAGAATGGGAACAACCCTGGTACAAAAAATATTACGAGAACGTCCTAATCACGATATTGATGTGGTGATTCCAATTCCAGATACCAGCCGTACTTCAGCACTGGATGTGGCATATCATCTGGGCGTGAAATATCGCGAAGGTTTTATTAAAAATCGTTACATTGGTCGTACCTTTATTATGCCCGGACAAACCCAGCGTAAAAAATCCGTACGCCAGAAACTCAATGCCATTGATTTAGAGTTTAAAGATAAAAATGTATTGCTGGTAGATGACTCTATTGTACGCGGAACCACCTCAAAACAAATTATACAAATGGCTAGAGAAGCAGGTGCTAAAAATGTTTATATGGCATCGGCTGCGCCACCGGTTAGACACCCGAATGTCTATGGTATTGATATGCCATCCCCCCGAGAGTTTGTGGCCGACGGTCGAGACGTAAATGAGATCACCAAAGAAATAGGTGCGGACTGGCTGATCTATCAGGACCTTGATGACCTTGTTCAAGCGGTAAAGCAGGGTAACGATGAAATTGAAAGTTTTGATAGTTCATGTTTTAACGGTGAGTATGTGACCGGTGATGTTGATCGTGAGTATCTTAATCATCTTGAAAATTTGCGATCTGATGCGTCTAAATCTAAACGTGAGCGCGCGGATAATCTGGCGGCTATTGATTTATATAGTAATCAATAATCGTTAACTAATTGTTCATGTATAAACTCACTCATCAGTATCGATTGTCAGTAGATTGTTTGCGCAGGTTTTTTTTGATACTTAATTGCCTTTTACTGGCGATGTTTTCAACAGTCTCTTTGGCAAATATAAATGAGACGGAACAAGTTTCAGATGTTGAACTGTTTGCACAGGCAGTTGAGTTTTCTCAGCAGGAGCAGTGGGGACAGGCCGAAGCCCTTTATCGCGACTTAATAAAACGCCGTAAAGAATGGCCGGAACCGGCAAATAATCTGGCGGTATTATTATTTAAAACCAGTCGTATCGATGAGGCAAAAGTAGTGCTCGAACAGGCCGTTATAAGCTCACCTGCCTTTCGTGTTGCACAGAAAAATCGTACTCAACTATATAATTATTTAGCGACACAGGCATATGATAAGGCTTTAGGTGCTGAGCACAGTGCTACGCTTCCCGAGCTAGAGCTCATTAATACAATTCATCAGCCCGTCGAGATTATCGAAGTTGAAGTTGAAAAAATAGTTATCCAAAAGGTACCGGTAGAAAATATTGCACTGAAGGATACGACTGCGGCTACGGGTGCGCTCGACAAAGCGGCCAGTCACACTGCTTTGCAAACAACTCGTAATGAGTCTGTCAAAAAAGATAATACAGTGCAGGTATTTGATCAGGGTGATATTAGTGAGCGTATTAAACAGCAGTTAAATAGCTGGTCAGACGCATGGTCGCAGGGGGATTTCGAAAATTATATATTGAATTACTCTCAGCATTTTCAACCATCAGATTCGCGTAAGTCTTATGCGCAGTGGAAAAATATTCGTCATGCCAGGCTTAAGTTTACCAAAGGTGTGAATATTGTCATTGAACAGCCCAGGGTATTTATAGAGCCATCGGGTGAATATGTACTGGTTGAATTTATTCAAAAATACAATTCTGACTCATACAGTGACCGGGTCTTAAAACAGATCTATATGGGACTGGAGCGGGAGAAATGGCTGATTCTTTCTGAAAGAACCATTAAGATATACTAAAATCAATACATCAGTCGTGAAAGTATGAATTTATTCTTTTCCTCACTTGTCGTAATGATATTGCTGTTGCCCTCCCTGGCGATAGCATCGCCCCATCCCGAAGAACGCCTGCTGGATGCCATTCAGGATATACGCGTTTCCAATTTTGAGAGAGCGGAGTCAAAACTGGCGTCTCTGGTATTTGATGTACCCGATTTTAAACTGGCTCAGCTGGTTTATGCTGACGTCTTAAAATCCAGAATTGGAGATTTTCAGGAACCCGCTTCTGCATTAGATGATAGTTTGCAAAAAACCTTATTATTAAGTGAAATTAAAAACCGCTTTCAGGCATTGAATGACCCAGCAGTAGAAAATAGAATTCCGGCGGTGCTGGCAAAATTAGATCCCTTTTATCGTCATGTAGTTGTGGTTGACTTAAGTAAATCCCGGCTCTATTTATTTGATAGTTCCCAGGCAGTTCCAGAACTGATTAATGACTTTTTTATTTCTATGGGGCGCAGTGGCGCAGGAAAAAATACCGAAGGTGATTTAAAAACGCCCCTCGGTGTGTACTTTGTTCAATCCTATATTGCACCGGATGCACTGGCCGATAAATACGGTGCAGGTGCATACCCTATTAATTACCCAAATGCATGGGATCGCTTAAATGGCAAAACTGGTCATGGTATCTGGTTGCACGGCACGCGCAGTGGTACCTATAACCGACCGATATTGGCGTCTGAGGGTTGTGTGGTTTTACCGAATCAGGATTTGCTGGATTTGGGAAATTTTATCGACTTAAAAAGTACGCCGGTTTTGATTGGCGAAAACATTCAGTGGTTGGCAGCAGAGCAGTGGAAGCTACATAAAAGCAAAATATCTTTATTACATGATAAATGGAAGCTGGACTGGGAAAGTATGAATATCGAAAAATATCTCAGTCATTACTCATTGCGTTTTACGAATGGTAAAAAGGATTTCGCGCATTGGTCAGATCATAAACGAAGGATTGCAAAACATAAAACATTTGTTAATGTGGAGCTCTCCAATGTGAGTCTCTTAGTGCACCCCAATGACGATGTAATGGTGGCAACATTTTTACAAACTTATGTAAGTGATAATTTTTCCAGTAAAAGCTGGAAACGTCAGTACTGGAATAAAGAAAGCGATGGCCAATGGCGAATTGTATTTGAGGACAAAATATCATCGCCGGTTGATCCCCAGTTGGCAGCAAATGAGCGTTCGTTAAAATAACATTAGCTCACGGGGGCGATATTGTTATTTAGATGACTTATTAACGCCTTTTTAAATTCAGGTGATTTACTCACTTTTCCTGCTTTCTTTGTAACGGGATTGTTGTTCATTTGATTCTGGATTCTCCGGTATATGCTTTCGAAGCCATTTCACCATATCTACCCAGATTCGCAGTACCTCCTTATCGCTTGGCATAATACCCGCGTAGGGTAACTCTATGGTGACTACGGGAATTTTCTGTTGCAGTCCTGCATAATTACCCAGTGAACCCGGATAGGTTCCCAGTAGTTTCAGGTAGAGTGGACCCAGGCGGTTCGGAGGGGTTGTCGGCCCGTCGTAATCCACAATACCAAAGGGTGCGTGCACCGCTACAATTGCATCCGGCTCGAATTCATTTATGAGTTCAATGACCCAGCGGGTTTCAATCTCACTGGCAGGCTGGTTGCCGGGGAAGCGTCGGGGATCACTGTAGGCGCGAGATTTCCAGTATTGTAAGCTGGACTGTGGGTCACCGTTATTTGGAAAATTACGATTTAAATCAATTCCACTGGCATTGATGCGTTGAGATTTTTTCTGTAATAACCCATCCGGGTTTACCAGCGGTGCTACTTTCCAGTGAAACAGGCCGCTGTGAAATTTATCTAAAATTTTCATCCACTTAAACATAATGGTCACTGATGAATACTCATCGCCATGAATACCACCCAACATGAGAATTTTTGCCTGAGGCTTGCGCCGGTTTAACAAGGGTGGATACTCTTTGATAAGTAAATGATGTTGTTTTATTGTCAGGTGCTGAGTTGGGCTTAAATTTCGTTCGATACATTCCTTAAAGCTGACACTGGATAGTTTATTGGCGATACTTCGACAGCTGCTATTTACCTGATTTAGTTTTGCTTGCGTTGTTTCTATTGTTTCTGCTGATTGGCTCGAAGTTTGATCAGGGATAAAATCCAGGGTGATGCTGTTTGATTTTTGAGCATAAACTGGAATAGTCAGTAATAAAAGAAGTGAAAATAGGTAAAGGCGTGTTAGCATAGAAGGTTAGTTAGCTTAGTTAGATTCTTTATTATAATAATGCATCAGATTAACCATATTACAGTAAATATAGATCAGCAACGTCTGTATTGCATGGATCAGAATGGAAAAAAAATCATGGACTACCCCGTATCAACCTCAAAGTTTGGTACGGGTAATCAAAATGGTAGTTTTAAAACCCCATTAGGGTGGCATAGTATTGCACAGAAAATAGGCAAAGACTGTGCAATTAACGAAGTATTTATCGGCAGGAAAGCAATAGGTGTACTGGATGATTTAATCGCGACACATCAAAAGCTGCCCCAGGATATCATTACCAGTCGAATTCTCTGGTTGCAGGGAGAAGAAGAGGGGTTGAATAAGGAAAAAACGGCTAAGCAAAATTTGTCCGACAGTAACACAATCGATAGTTATCGGCGTTATATTTATATTCATGGAACCTCTGAAGAAAATAAAATAGGCCAGCCTGCCTCCCATGGTTGTGTACGAATGTGTAATAAAGATATTATAGAATTGTTTGACCTTATAGATGAAGGTTGTAAAGTATTAATTGAGTAACCGGTCGGAGACTATCCCGTTAATTCAATAAAATCAGGAAAAAGTAAATGAGTGATTATGAGAGTTTAGAAGCGCAGTGGGCTTTTGCAACTCAAGCGGTAAGAGCGGGTCAGCAGCGCACAAAAGAGCAGGAGCATAGTGAACCTATTTTTCCTACTTCAAGTTTTGTTTTTTCTTCTGCAGCAGAAGCGGCTGCACGATTTTCCGGTGAGCAACCGGGAAACATTTATTCGCGTTTCACCAATCCGACGGTAAGAACATTTGAACAGCGATTAGCACGTATGGAAGGTGCAGAGTGTTGTGTTGCTACTGCATCGGGAATGTCTGCAATTCTAGCAACCGTGCTGGGCATTTTAAAAACCGGTGATCATATTGTTTCATCGCGCAGTATTTTTGGCACTACGACAGTTTTGTTTACCAATATCATGGCAAAGCTGGGCATTGAAACAACGTTTGTGGATTTGTCTGATCTAGAGGCCTGGGAAAATGCGATTCAAAAAGAGACACGCTTATTATTTCTGGAAACACCGTCCAACCCCTTAACCGAACTGGTGGATATTCAGGCGTTAGCGAAAATTTCTCGCAAACATAACTGTTTGCTAGCAGTTGATAACTGTTTATCGACACCTGCGTTGCAACAACCTATAAAACTGGGCGCTGATATTGTTATTCATTCCGCCACAAAATATATAGACGGGCAGGGACGTTGCATGGGCGGGGCCGTGTGTGGCACTGAAGCGATTGTTGGGACCGATGTGTATGCTTTTTTGCGCAGCGCCGGTCCGACTATGAGCGCCTTTAACGCCTGGGTATTTTTAAAAGGCCTGGAAACATTAAACTTACGTATGAAAGCCCACAGTGCTGCTGCTCTGGAATTGGCGCGTTGGTTAGAGCAACAGCCACAGGTTGCGAAGGTTTATTATCCCGGACTGGAGTCTCATCCGCAACACGAGCTGGCTAAAAAACAGCAAAGTGGTTTTGGTGGCTTGTTATCGTTTGAACTTAATGGTGGAAAAGATGATGGCTGGAAATTAATTGATGCCATGCAAATCTGTTCCATCACTGCAAATTTAGGTGATACAAAAACCACCGTGACGCATCCAGCAACTACAACCCATGGTCGGTTAACCGATGAGCAGCGTCAAGAGTCGTGCATTGCGGATGGATTAATTAGAGTAGCGGTAGGACTGGAAGATATCGAAGACTTAAAGAAAGATTTAGCACGAGGTATGTAAGCGTGCCTAGCATTAATAGTCTAATTTTTACCGAACGCAAAGTACCTTTATTGCTGGTGGTGGATGATGATGCTGTTATTCGCACAATGATAATGAAGGCCCTTAAAAAACAGGGCTTTGATACGATTGAAGCACCTAATGGAGAAGAGGGTATAAGATTATTTCGCCAGCATCGTCCAGATCTGGTATTACTCGATGTGCTCATGCCGATAATGAATGGTTTCGAGGCCTGTCTAGAAATGCGAGCAATAGACCCGGAGTGCACGGTACCCGTTATTATGCTCACGGGTTTAGATGATGTTGCATCGGTTGATAAATCTTTTGATGTGGGGGCAACCGACTTTATTTCCAAACCCATCAACTGGAGCTTGTTTGCGCAGCGGGTACGTTATGCGCTTAAGTCCCGTGATATGGATTTTGAGCTGCGTAAAAACCGTCATCGTGTAGATTACGCACTAAAAGTTGCAATGCTGGGTTACTGGGACTGGGATTTATTGACTGGGAAATTTTATTTTCCGCCGGGTGTACTGGAAATGCTTGGCCTGGACCGTAATAAGGAGCTTACTTTTGAGTCTCTGGTTAATTATGTTCCAGATGAAGATCGTGACCGGGTGATCCACGCATTTACCGATGCCCGAAACCGAGGGACTCAATTTGTTATTGAGCATCGCCTGTATGGTATCGATAATAAAGAAAGATATGTTTATCAACAATGCGATGTCATTATGGGGGATGATAAAAAGCCTCGCTATATATTAGGTACGATACAGGATATCACTTCATTAAAACGAGCTGAAGATATGATACTGCATCAGGCGTATCATGACCTGTTAACCGATCTACCCAATCAAACGCTTTTTAAAGAACGTTTAACCCATGCTATAAAAGTTGCTGAACATGCAAACCATCAGGTAGCTGTTGTGCTAATGGATATTGACCGCTTTCAGCTAATTAATGATAGTTTGGGGCAGGATATCGGAAATGAATTGCTGGTGGCATTTGCCGGTTTTTTAATTGGCTTTATGAATGAAGGTGATACGGTTGCACGCATTAGTGGAAATGAATTTGCATTACTACTTGAAAGTGCATCATCAACCGAAGAAATTACCCAGACTGTTCGCAGATTGAATCAGGCATTAAAAGATAACAGTTTTGATTTAGGTGGACAGGAAGTGATCGTTTCCCTAAGTTTGGGGGTTTCAATTTATCCCGATGATGACGCAGAAGCAGGGGAATTAATACAGTGCGCAAATACCGCCATGCGAAAAGCCAAAGGCCTGGGTGGGGCGCAGGAACATTTTTACACGAGTGACATGAACCGACGTGTTGATGATCGTTTGCGTATGGAAACCGATTTGCGTAATGCGCTTGAAAATAATGAACTTGAATTATTTTATCAGCCCCAGGTAAATTCAAAGACGCGAAAAATTATTGCTTCAGAAGCCTTGGTGCGCTGGCGTCATAAAGAGTATGGCCTGGTGCCTCCTATACGCTTTATTCCGCTTGCGGAGGAAACGGGTTTAATACAACCGCTAGGTCATTATGTGCTGGAACATGCAATTAAACAGAATAAAAAATGGAACCAGATGGGGTATGATTTAAGTGTAGGGATTAATTTATCAGCAAGGCAATTTATACAGTCTGATTTGGTTGAGCAGATTAAGCAGTTAATTGAGCAGTATGATTTAAAAGCTGAAAATATAGATTTAGAAATAACGGAAAGTATAGCCATGCAAGATGCAGAAAATAGCATCAAAAAAATGCATCACCTAAAAGAGCTGGGGGTTAATTTATCAATGGATGATTTTGGTACCGGTTATTCTTCGCTGAGTTATTTAGATAAATTTCCGCTTGATATGTTAAAAATTGACCGATCGTTTGTAAAAGATATTATGGGTAGTCATGAAGATGGCGCAATTGCTCGTGCGGTTATCGCTATGGCCCACAGTATGAAATTAAAAGTTGTTGCTGAAGGTGTGGAAACCGAAGATCAATATCAGTTTTTGACAGACCATGGCTGTGAAGTTATTCAGGGGTATTTGATTTCAGAACCTGTGCCTGCTGAGGGTTTTGAAAGGCTGTTAAAATCTTACTGACTTATGTATCTAATTAAAAAGTCTTTAAAATTTCAAATCAAATTCTGCTGTTAACGGTAAATGATCGGATAGTCCTGCCCAGTTTTTATTGTGTAAACAGGTGCAGCGATTAATGATTAAGCCCCGGGTATAAATTCTATCCATGGTTAATAAGGGCATCCAGGCCGGAAATGTTCGAGCATGTTTTCCATTCTCAGACTTAAAGGCTTCCTTTAAACCAAGCTCATTGTATAAGTATTTTTCCGCATTACCCTGCCAGTCATTAAAGTCTCCGGCAATAATAAGGGGTTCGTTTTTCGGTATGTGTTCATTTACACGTTTTATTAATTTAATTAGCTGGTGTTTTCGTTCATAGGAAAACAGGCCCAGGTGAACACAGATAACATGCAAAGGTAGTTCTGATTGAGGGAGTTTAATAACGCCATGTAATAAACTACGGCTGGCTGATTTTAAATAGGAAACATTTATGTTTTCATAACTGTGGAAAGGAAACTTACTTAGAATGGCATTGCCGTGGTGGCCTTCGGTATAAATAGCATTTTTTCCATAAGCATGGTGATGCCATAAATCATCAGCCAGGAATTCAAACTGACTATCATCTGGCCAGTTATTTATGGCGGCAGATCTAACAGAGTGTTTCCCCTGTATTTCCTGTAAAAAGATAATGTCGGCATTAGTATTGTGCAATGCAGACTTGATTTTGTGTAATACAAATCGCAGATTGCCAGGTGTAAAGCCTTTGTGAATATTATAAGTGAGTACTTTTAACATAGTATTTTAAAGCCAGTAACGAATGTTCCAGATGATCTTTCCCAATAAATTATAGTACCAGGGTGAGTTTTTAAGTTCAGATATGGATATTTTATTTGAGTTCTCAATTAATTGATTGAATTTAACTTTTAAAGTTTGTAGTGAAAGAGGCTTAGTCAATAAAATATCAATTTCAAGATCATGTAAAAAGCTTCGGTGATTAAGGTTTGAGCTCCCGACCAAAGCAATATCATCAAGTAAAATGGTTTTAGCATGAATGATGTGTTCATGGTTCTCATATATTTCAATGCCCGCCTGTAGAAGTTCGGCGTAGTAGGTTGTGCTGATCAAGGGAAAAAATATAACATCTGAATGATGTGAAATAATAAGTTTGACATCCGCGCCATTAATTTCTGCAGTTTTTAATGCGTCTATAATACGTTGAGATGGTGCCAGGTAGGCACTAATGATCCAGACTCTGTCATGGCAGGATTCAATTAAATTTGCCAGCTCACTGTTTTTTCTCTTACGTCGCAGAATATTATTATTTGCTCTAAAAGGAAGGTGGGTATTGTCAGATATTATTAATCGTTTTTTTTCCCAGATTTCATTAAAATTATCGACTAACTCGATGATGGGTTCTCCGTCAATTTTGATGCCGCAGTCAAACCAGGGTTTGTTACCAGTTTGCGGATTAATATGATCAGCAGAGATGTTCATGCTGCCACTCCAGGCTGTTTTTCTATCAATGATGTAAAGCTTTCGGTGGTTGCGTTTATTTATGCGTGAGACTAGATAAATAAATTTAACAAAGAAATTTTTTTTAATTGTGGTCCGTTCATATAACGAAATTCGCCAGGGAAGCGGGTGATATATCTTGATGAGAATGCCCGCATCGGTTAATTCGGACACTTGCTGAGCATTCCAGTTTAGGGAACCATAACCATCAATAATAAGGCGTATTTCGATATTACGTTGAGCGGCTTTAACAAGGGCGTTAATTATTTTTCGGCCGAGTATGTCCTGATAAAAGATATAGCACTCGAAATATATTGAATGTTTTGCATTTTCAATATTGTAAATAAGATCATTGAAATAATCATTTGAAGAAAAATAAATGTCTTCACTAGTCCACTTATGTAAACTAGTAATTAAATTTCGATTTTTAATCATTAAATTTTTATTCATCGATTCCAGTTTTTAGGAAACTTGCCAGTCAAAATATACGCAAAAGCAATAATTTCTGCAATTGTTCGATACAGGTTTTCAGGTATTTCTTCACCTAATTTTAAATCAGCCAAAATTTCAATTAACTCATTATCCTGTTGTAAGGGAATGCCATGTTGAGTGGCTATTTCAATAATCTGTTCAGCTATCGGCCCCACGCCGCGAGCGTTTACAATGGGTGGGTTATCGCCATCATATTCCAGTGCTACTGCGATGGGGGCAGATTGTTTCATGCATTTTCATCCAGTAGGTTTGTTTTCTTACTGCTGTACGGACGGTTTTCAAGCAGGCTATTTTCAACCGCAAGATTGTTTATCACCAGCCCCGCTTTTGTCAGGCCAGATTCAAGCAGCGGAAGTAAAGGTTTAATCTTTTCAGCCGTTGTTGATAATTCGGTATAGAAAACATTTGATAACTGGTTGCCAACAAGGTGAATTTTTGACTGGACTATTCCCAGGGTTTTGAAATTAAAACTGAGTGTTACTGTCCAGCTTTCTTCTGAAGGGTCTTCTTTTTCATCATCCTGCTGTATCCTGAAGTCAATATCAAAGTGTTCGTGGGCATCTTTAAAAACCAGGTTAAATAAAAGTAACACGAGGTTGTCAGCTTCACGACCCGATGACTGAAAAAGTGGTTGTAACTGCAAACTGGTGATTTTACTTATAGACTGATCAATTTGCTGGAGCAAGTCCAGTAGCATTAAACGAAACTGTAATTGCTCTTTTAGCTGTAATAGCGGTTGCCCTTGCGCTTGTTGGAATGTTATTGATAGCAGTTTTGCTAAAGACTCGATTTTAAGGCTTTGATCCTGGGAACCTGTAAAGGCTTCACTTTTTTGCCCCATAAGCAACTGGTTTAAGTGTACCAATGAAGGCTTTGATAACTGGTTAAGGAGATTTTCAAACACAGAATTTATTTTATGATCAGTTGTGCCGGTTGGTGAACTCTTAATCAATAATTGCAGCGTTTGGAATTGTTCATCATTTATTGTTTGGCTGGTTGTCTGATTTGCCGGGGGTACAAATTTTACTATCTCGGCTTTGATAGACAGGAGCTGAAACTTAAAATCACGATTTAAGCTTTGACTGTCACTGGCACGGTTGTTGGTGGTGGCTGCCTGATTGAGTATTTTCGACTCAAAAAAAACACCGCTATCTATAAAGTGTTGTTTTAACTGGGCGGGGCTGATGTTATTTGTATTGAGCGATATTGTCTGCTGAAGGTTGTTAAGCAGGTTTTTTAACGGAGAAGGCAACTGTTCACCGGAAACGTTTTTGTTGAGAATATTATGTGCCAAATCGGTCAGTGCGGAAAAAGACTGCTGGATTGCAATAAACTGTCGCAATTTAAGGGCGATGAGTTTGCCAGAATCCGGTACTTGCGAGCCTGATGTTTTAGTGCTGGACAGAAACGGTTCAATCCCCACAATACTGAGTAAAGGTAATTTACCTGTTGCATGATTACTTGCGGGATCACCGAGGGACTTTACCAGTAATTTAATTTCCTGTCCGGGCTGAATTGCCACCGGGGTTTTCGCTTCAAGTGTATGCTTGCCCAGCCGAATTAATACATTAGAAAGAGGCTCACCACCCTGTTGTGTCGTAGCACTTAGTACCTGCCCGACTTTCCAGGTTCGAGTAAGCTCGGAAATGACCTCCGGGGTAACGGGTGTACTTTGTTTTATAGGTGGAATATTAATCATAATTTTTATGTGACAGTTTTTTGGCTAACCAAAGTGAGTACGAATAAGTTATCGGCCAATAGTCTGACGAATTAAGCTTAGACGGATAGCCTTACTTAATTATGAGTTTAATATCTATGCTTTGAAAAAGCATATTTATCTTTTCATACTGAGCCTGGCTATTCACTATAAAACTATCTATCTCATTGAAATTAAATGATTTAATACTATGCTTACTATCAGGTTAAATAATCTGGTTAACGTGAAGACCGAGCTGTTGACGCTGATTTACACGATTTTTAGTTAATAGCGGCACGGTCTTTGCATTTCTCACAATAACACAGGGGAAGCTTAATGGCTGACGAAGAAGACAAAACTGAAGCGGGCGCAGAAAACAAGGGTGGGATGATGAAAATCATTTTGTTGGTGAATGGTCTGTTATTACTGATCGGTATCGGCGTGGGTGTGTTCATGTTTATGAGTGGCGGTGATAAAGCTGCTGATTCAGCGGACGCTGAGATGCTTGATGAAGGGGACTCTGTTGAAGGAGGTCAGTCAAAAAAATCTAAAGGCACACCAATTTATGTGCCTTTGCATCCTGCCTTTGTGGTGAATTTTGAAAATCAGGAGCAGGTGGCATTTTTACAGGTTGATATACAGATAATGACCTATGACAACACGGTGGAGTCTGCATTAAAAGTACACATGCCCGCCATCAGAAATGAGTTATTACTGCTTCTGGGTGGCAAGCAGTACCATGAAATTAATACCCGTGAAGGAAAGCGCGCATTAAGCCAGGAAGCAATAGAAGTGATACATAATGTGTTAAAAGATGTGGGTGCGCCGGACTCTATAGAAGCGCTTTATTTTACCAGCTTTGTTATGCAGTAATACTGAGCCCCGCTTGTTAAAAACGTTAGAAGTATAATTTATGGCAACAGCAGATGTTTTAAGTCAGGACGAAATCGATGCCCTATTGCATGGGGTTGATGACGGCGATGTAGAAACAGAAGACGATGAACTACACGATGGATCGGCGCGTTCGTTTGATTTTAATTCTCAGGAACGGATTGTACGTGGGCGCTTGCCCACACTGGAAATGATTAATGAACGGTTTGCGCGTAATTTTCGGGTGAGCATGTTTAATATGTTACGACGTCAGGCTGAAATTGCGGTGGGCGGTGTGCAGATGATGAAGTTTGCCGAATATGTGCATAGCCTTTATGTGCCCACCAGTTTAAATATGATTAAGGTTGACCCCTTAAAAGGTACCGGGCTTTTTGTTATAGATCCCAAGTTAGTGTTTATTGTTGTTGATAATTTTTTTGGGGGGGAAGGGCGTTTTTATAACAAAATTGAAGGCCGGGAATTTACCCCAACGGAACAACGGGTTATCAGTATGTTACTGGATCAGATTTTTGAGGATCTGGAAGATGCCTGGAAGCCTATTAAACATTTAAATTTTGAATACCAGTCTTCTGAAGTTAACCCTCATCTTGCCAATATTGTTAGTCCCACAGAAGTAGTGGTGGTGAGTACGTTTCGGGTAGACCTGGAAGGTGGTGGTGGTGATCTGCATGTGACATTTCCCTATTCAATGGTGGAGCCGATCAGGGATTTGCTGGATGCGGGAGTGCAATCTGATATGTCTGAAGTAGACGACCGTTGGCGTTTGTCATTACGTGATGAAATTTTTGAAGCTAAGATAGAAGTGAAGAGCCAGCTTGCGGAAATAGAAATTAACTTATCGGATGTTAATCATTTAAGTGTAGGGGATGTCATTCCGTTTGACATGCCGGAACAGGTTGTTATTGAAGCAGAAGAAATTCCTATGTTTCGAGGCACTCTGGGTATATCGCGGGGCAACGCTGCGATAAAAATTAATGAGCGTGTGAGTCGTCCAGAACTCAATTTTATATCAGAGAGTGATGAAGAAGAGAATTAAGTCAAGATGAGAACCAAGTCATGAGTGATGAAGAAAATACAGAGGCCGAAGAAGACCCCTGGGCGGAAGCGTTGAATGAGCAGGCAGAATCTGAAGCAGCTGATTCTGCCAGTGCGGCAGGGTTTGATGAGTTAACTGATTCGAGTATGCCCGGCTCGGATGTTAATCTGGATGTGGTGCTTGATATTCCGGTGAATTTATCAATGGAAATTGGCCGCACCAAAATCAGCATTCGAAATTTACTGCAACTTAACCAGGGTTCGGTGGTAGAGCTTGAGCGCCTGGCAGGAGAACCGATGGATGTGCTGGTTAACGGAACCTTAATTGCGCGGGGTGAAGTGGTGGTAGTCAATGAAAAATTTGGTATTCGTTTAACCGATATTATTAGCCCGGCGGAACGTGTGAAAAAATTAAAATAGTGGACGTGTCTGAGCTTGTCTGTATTGCGCAGAGCGGTGCAATGAATGAATTAGTTGAGTAAGTAAATTTGCGCATGGATGCTGAGAGTTTAAAATGAGCAGTGCAATACGTTATGATTAAATTATTAAACAACGTCATTATATTTTTTATCTTTTTCCCCATTACTGCATTCGCAGAAAAAGAAATCACAAAACCTGCAACCGTCGAAGCCTTTTCATTGATGGGCGCACTTAATATGGCCATGGGCCTGGTGGTTGTTATTGCTTTAATTTTAGGTCTGGCCTGGGTGTTAAAAAAATATGGCCGCCTGCCCAGTCATAATCTAGTGGATATGAAAGTGCTGGGTGGCTTATCGCTGGGCACCAGAGAAAAAGCCATTTTAATTGAGGTGGATAATAAACGTTTGCTTGTGGGGGTAACTCCCGGGCACATTCAAACACTGTATGTTCTGGATCAACCAGGTGTTGATTCAAATATTGAGAGTGCTGCTGATTCATTTGAATCTAAATTTGAAAAAGTGCTGGATAATCAGAAATGAATTTATTCATTAACTATTTACCCGGCATCAATTTAAAAAAGAGTGTGCTGTTGTTACTGCTGTTTTTTATGTCTACGGGTGCAATAGCTGAACCTGGATTACCCGCCCTGGTTATTGAAGATACTGCAGCGGGTGGTAAATCCTATTCGGTTTCATTGCAGGTGTTAATGTTTATGACGGTGCTGTCGGTTTTGCCGGCGCTGTTATTAACCATGACTTCGTTTACGCGCATTATTATTGTGTTGTCTATTTTGCGCCAGGCGCTGGGTACGGCTCAAACGCCGTCAAATCAGATATTAATTGGTCTGTCATTATTTTTAAGTTTTTTTATTATGTCACCGGTGTTCAGCCAGGCTTATCAAAATGCCTATCAGCCCTATATTGCAGAGCAAATTTCCGCGGATGAAGCAATCGAACGTCTTAAAAAGCCCTTTCATCAATTTATGATTGAACAAACCCGGGAAGCGGATATTCAGCTGTTTGCTAATCTTGCGGGAGCGGATAGTTATGACTCACCGGAGTCGGTGCCTTTTTCAGTACTCATGCCATCGTTTTTAACCTCCGAGTTAAAAACTGCATTTCAAATTGGCTTTATGCTCTTCATTCCTTTTCTAATAATCGATCTGGTAGTGGCCAGTGTTTTGATGGCAATGGGTATGATGATGTTATCACCGCTCATTATTTCACTACCATTTAAACTTATGCTGTTTGTGCTAGTGGATGGTTGGTCATTAGTGGTGGGCACGCTGGCTGCAAGCTTTATCGTTACCTGATAAACTACACATCCAGATCACTTCGTAAAACAATATCATGAACAAAGTACGCATCTATCGAACTCGCTCCTGTCCCTATTGCCGACGTGCTGAAAATTTATTGAAAAGGCACGGCGTTAACACCATGAAGGTTATTGATGTGGGGGGCAACAGGAAACTCTGGGAGACGATGGAAAAAGAAACCCGGCGTAATACGGTGCCACAGATTTTTATCGGTAGCAGGCACATCGGGGGTTATGATGATCTGGCTAAACTGGATAAAAAGGGCAAGCTGGAAAAATTATTAAACGATTAAATGCTATTTAATCTGTAAAGTGGGAAGTTTCCCCTCGGTAAAAGGGGATTTGCCTCTGCTTTGTCTATATGAGACCAGGAAAATCTCCCCCAACCCCTCTTTGAACTAAGAGGGGCTTAATTTCTCTCATCAAACCCATTGCTAATGGGATATAGACCCATTCATCAACATTCACTACTATACTCCGTTAACCCTAATTTCTGAGGAATCCACGTGGATTTTTTCCCCATATTCTTTGATATCAAACAAAAACCAACACTGGTGATCGGTGGTGGTGAGGTGGCAGCACGTAAAGTGTCGTTATTATTAAAAGCTCAATCGCTTGTCACCGTGGTCTCTCCTGAGCTTTCCCGTGAACTGGCCGACTGGCATGCTGAAGGAAAACTAACCCATGTTGCCCGGGATTTTGAAGATGCGGATATTAATCAACCCGTGCTGGTGATTGCCGCTACTGATAACCGTGAGGTAAACCAGCGGGTATCCGAGCTGGCCCAGGCGCGGGGTATTCCCGTGAATGTGGTGGATGATCCCGCACTATGTTCATTTATTACGCCCTCTATTGTGGATCGCTCACCGGTACAAATTGCCATTTCTACCGGTGGTGCTTCACCGGTTTTAGCGCGCATGATTCGCACTAAACTCGAAGGCTGTATCCCCGCCGCCTATGGCAGATTGGGTGCGCTGGTTTCTGATTTTAGGGAGAAAGTAAAAGCTAAATTTGGCAATGTGGATCAACGCCGAGCGTTCTGGGAATCTATTTTAGAAAGCACAGTAGCCGATCGTGTATACAGTGGTCATGAGGATGAAGCGGCGGATGCACTGCAAAAAGCCATCGATGCGGGTGATTCAAGCCCGAAATTTCAGGGTGAAGTTTATCTGGTGGGAGCCGGGCCAGGTGACCCGGATCTGTTAACTTTCCGGGCATTACGTTTAATGCAGTCCTGTGATGTGATGGTATATGATCGTCTGGTGTCACCGGCGATTCGTGAGCTAGTACGTCGCGATGCGGAATTAATTTATGTGGGTAAAGCCCGCGATCAACACACCATGCAGCAGGAAAATATTAATGAGCTGCTGGTACGCCTGGCTAAAGAAGGCAAGCGGGTGCTACGCTTAAAAGGCGGTGATCCATTTATCTTTGGGCGTGGCGGTGAAGAAATTGAATTGTTAGCCCAGGAAGGGGTGCCATTTCAGGTGGTGCCCGGTATAACCGCAGCGGCAGGTTGTGCATCATATTCTGGTATTCCGTTAACCCATCGTGATTATTCCCAGTCCTGTGTGTTCGTAACCGGGCACTTAAAAGATGGCACGGTGGATTTAAACTGGCCCGCACTGGCGCAACCTAATCAAACCGTGGTTTTCTATATGGGCTTACACGGCGCCCCCACTTTATGTAAAGAAATGATAGGCCACGGTATGCCACCATCTACCCCGGTTGCACTGGTGCAAAAAGGCACTACGCCTGATCAGAAAACCATTATAGCCACATTAGATACGTTGGAAGATACGGTTAAAAACCATAAATTTGAGCCGCCCACCTTAATCATTGTCGGTGAAGTGGTCTCATTAAAAGAAAAGCTAGACTGGTTTAAACCGGACGAGCCCCAGGGCGTTGCAGTTAAAGCGGGTAAATGGTAAGTCCGTGTCTTTTGATGTTAAGCAGATGCCCGCATCTTCAGATAAAATTGTAAATGAAGATGAAATTAAAGCAGCTAGACTAAAGCGCTTTAAAATCTGGTTTGCGGGTATCGTGCTGGTCTGTTTTAGCGTTATTGTTGGGGCGGCCATTTTTTATCAGTTGGGCGACTGATAATCATCAACTCTATGAAACTCTGGTCAGGCTTCACTTTTACCTATCACCGCCCCGGCTGGCACTGTTTAAGTCTATAGTGCTCTGATTTTTTCCAGTACCGCCTGCGCATGTCCGTCTGCGGTTACGCCATACTCCACATCAACCAGGTTACCCGACTTATCAATTATAAAAGTTGAGCGAACGATTCCCATTTTTTTTACGCCATTTTTTTCCTTTTCCTGCCATACGCCATATGCATCACAAAGGCTGCCATCGGTATCCGCAAGCAGATCGACTTTTAAATTAAACTTGTTAATAAAATTTATGTGGCTTTGACAGTCGTCTTTACTGACGCCTAATACAACCGTGTCGCGTTCGGTAAACTGTTCAATAATATCAGTGAACTGGTTTGCCTCTATGGTACAGCCGGTTGTGTCATCTTTCGGATAAAAATAAAGTACGATATTTTGACTGCCTTTAAAGCTCGATAAACTGATAGTGTCGCGGTTTTGGTTTACGGTAATAAAATCGGGTGCTTTTGTGTTTGTCTTTAACACGCTATTCTCCTGAGTTGATGAGATGGAGTGATTGTGTATTATAAGGCGAAACCTGACATGAATGGATATACAGTTTGTATTGATATAGCGGTGGGGCGACAGGTTGAGTGGGGGTAAAGGCAGGGCGTTATAGCATTACGCCATTATTTTGTAGCGAAGACGGGAAAACTATTGAATCTTTGATATCTATAACAGATATCAAAATAAAATATTAATTTTCTTAGAAATATTTGTTTTTAATGATAAAACATGTAATCATAAAAAAATTAATGTCTTATATGCGGCAAAGCTTGCGTAAAATGTAACTTGATGTTGCGGTGTGGGTACATACCGTCACCACTGTTATAAGACTAAAAAAAACAATAAAAAACTATAAGCTCAGGGAGAGTAAATGAGAGTATCAATTGCCAGCTTAATTGCTATGGCGTCTATATTGCTGGTATCAAATACACATGCAGCTGTTCAGCTCGTACCATCATCAACTTTAATTGCCGTGAATGATAGCTTTGTCGTTAATGTACAAACCAGTGGGCTTGTTAATATCGATTCTGCTTCCGTTCAATTAACCTATGATCCAAATATTGTGCGTCTGGATGGAATAACGCTAGGTGGAGGTGCTGCCTTTTGTGATCTGGTAATCAAAGATGTTGATGCAAATGACGGATTTGTTGACGGAATATTTGCGATGACTCACCGGCCAACAGGTGAACGTTGCCCCGCATTAAATGGTGATTTTGTTGCTTTTCAGATACAAATGACAGCTATGGCCGCTGGTGATTCAGTTTTGTTATTAGGCCAGTCTCAGGCTCGCCCCGGCTTTGGTTGGACTTCAGAAAATAACCCGGGACAAATTCTCTTACTCGCTGAAACAGAGGCACCACCATTGTTGTTTACAGTTGACCCTCTGCCCGATACGGATGCTGATGGCGTGCCTGATGGTGTAGATAATTGTATCCTGGTATCTAATGCTGATCAAAGAGATACTAATGCTGATGGCTATGGAAATATGTGTGATGGTGATTTAAATAATGATGGTCGCACCAATACAATAGATTTAAATCTGTACAAAGCGGCACACAGGTCAAGAGTGGGTGATGCCCAATATGATCCTGATGCCGATTTTAATGGTGATAATACAATCAATACAATTGATTTAAATATTTATAAAGGGCTACATAGAAAGGTGCCTGGACCAAGCGGGCTGGTACCATAGGGTACTCGTTGTAACCAGCTAGCTCATATTTAATTAATAATTTTAAGATGATTTTTAGGAGAATGAAAATGTTTAATCGCATGAGAATTGGGATAATTGCAATTTTACTAAGCGTTACTTTTAGTTCAACAGTAAACTCAGCATCAGTTGATTTTAGACCAAGTAGTCAGAATGTTGTGACCGGTGAAATGTTCACAGTTGATATTGTAGGTTTAGGGTTTACTGGACTTGCTGGCGGGGAGTTTGATCTCTTCTTTAGTGAAGAGTTTATAGATATTAATTCAGTTGTTATAGGTGATAACTGGGATTTTGCACCTGATGGTGGTACTAAAGGTAGTTTCGGTGTCTGGGAGTTTGTTGCATTTGATACCTTTGTAAATGCACCTGCGATGGGTGATGTGCTCATTGCCACAATCAACCTTACAGCCGTTGCTGAAGGTGTGGGTAATATTGGCTTTGGTTATTCTTTTTTCTCTGACGGGGTTATTGATTTAGTACCAACGTTAGGTACAACGGATATCACCGTGTCAGCTGTACCTTTACCTGCTGCTGCATGGCTGTTTCTTAGTGGCTTAGGTTTAATAGGCTTTACAGCTAAAAAGAAAAAGTAATTATAGATGCTTTTTTAAGTGCTTAATAAAGGGGATATTATTATCTCCTTTTTTATTTATCGTGATAAATATGTAGTTTTCACTGGTTATGTAAAATATATAAAAAAATGGAGTTACAGATGTGTTGTCCTATTGGTTTTGTAAAGAGTGGTTGTTTAAAGTTATTGGTTTTTGTCTCATTTGTGGTTTCTTTTAATTTACAGGCTGCCTTACCTCCTGTCCCTGATCCTGCTTTACAGCAATGTATATCTGATGCATCTTTAGCAAATAACTGGAGCTTAGTTGAAGATGTTACGGTGTTAGATTGCTCAAATAGAAATATTAACGATATTTTTGGGCTGGATCAATTTACGTCATTGCAATCACTAAACCTGGCTAATAATAAACTCCAGGATATATCAGCGTTAACCCCCTTGTTTGCTCTACCATCGAACCAGCAATTGCTGACACGTATCGATATTCAGAATAATCGTATAACAGATATCAGTGCTTTAAATTCGGCCGCCCAACTATTGCAGCTGGATATATCTGATAATCAGGATATTGCATTTTCTGATGTATATTTGATTTTACAAAATAATATCAACCTGATGCATCTTGGGCTTGCAGGTGTTCGTGATGTTTTTGATTTGTTCGTGATACAAAATTTACAAAATTTACAGACATTAAATGTACGAAATACCAATTTGATTTATCTAAATGGTGTTGAACGTTTAGTTAATTTAAGTTCACTTGATGCGAGTCAAAATAATATTGTTGATATAAGTGTTCTGGATGTGCTGGTAACTGCTCCAGCGGATTTACAGGTACTTACCCAGTTAAGCTTAAGCGAAAATAAAATAAATGATATAGCGGTGTTAGAGACGGCAGCTAAATTAACTCGTCTGGATTTATCCGATAATACAGGGCTTATGTTTAATGATGTGCAATTCATTATTCAGAATAACCCGAACTTAACTCACCTTGGGCTGGCAGGCGTACAGGGTTTTACCGACCTGTTTGCCTTGAATAACCTAAACGCATTACAAGAATTAAATATGCAAAATACGGGTTTAACTTCTATAAATGGGGTTGAGCTCTTTAGTGATCTTGAAGTGCTAGATATAAGTCATAATAAGATTTCAGATGTTTTTAATTTAAATGGTTTTTTTAATGTTCCAGTTGAGTTACAAACGCTTAAACAGCTTAAATTAAATGATAATGCAATATCAGATGTCGGTGCATTAAATGGTGCAACTCAGTTAGTTGTGCTGGACATTTCTGGTAATCGTAATTTGTCATTCGATGCGATTCGGTTATTACTGCAGGATAACCCTCAATTAATTCACTTAGGGATTGGTGATGTTCAGGGGCTTGGGCAATTATTTGAGCTGAGTAATTTAACAAACTTGCAAGTGTTGAATGTGAGTAATACCGGGCTGTTTGATATAGCGGGTATAGAAGTGTTTACGAAATTAGAGTCACTTGATGTAAGTCGAAATAATATTACGGATATTTCTCCTTTGAGTGCACTGTTTAGTCTGCCGGCTGAATTACAGATGCTTAAGCATCTTGATTTAAGTGCTAACCGTATTACGGATATTAGTGCTTTAGCTTCAGTCTATGGATTAATCGCTCTGGATTTATCAGATAATTTAAATATTACACTGTTTGATGTGGAAATTATTTTGCAGAATAACCCAGGTATAGTTAATCTGGGCCTGGCCGGTGTTCAGTGGTCCTTTGATCTGTTCTCGCTCACTTCATTACAGAATCTACAAACATTAAATATGCGTAATACGGGGTTGGTTGAAGTGTTTGGTGTAGAGCAACTACTGAGTTTGCGGACACTGGACTTGAGTCAAAATAATATTAGTGATATTTCTACTTTGAGTGCACTGTTTAATCTGCCGATTGAATTACAGATGCTTAAGCATCTTGATTTAAGTGGTAATCGTATTACGGATATTAATGCTTTAGTTTCAGTCTATGGATTGATCAGTCTAAATTTATCAGATAATTTAAATATTGCACTGAATGATGTGACGATTGTTTTGCAGAATAATCCAGATATAGTTAATCTGGGTCTTGCTGGTGTTCAGGGCTTTTATGACCTGTTCCCGTTTGCATCATTACAGAATCTGCAAACATTAAATATGCGTAATACGGGATTGGTTGAAGTGTTTGGTGCGGAGCAATTAAATGGCTTACAGATACTGGACGTGAGTCAAAATAATATTACTGATATTTCTCTGTTGAGTACACTGTTCAATCAACCGGCGGAATTACAAACGCTTAAACAGCTTAAATTAAATGATAATGCAATATCAGATGTCGGTGCATTAAATGGTGCAACTCAGTTAGTTGTGCTGGACATTTCTGGTAATCGTAATTTGTCATTCGATGCGATTCGGTTATTACTGCAGGATAACCCTCAATTAATTCACTTAGGGATTGGTGATGTTCAGGGGCTTGGGCAATTATTTGAGCTGAGTAATTTAACAAACTTGCAAGTCTTGAATTTGAGTAATACCGGGCTGTTTGATATAGCGGGTATAGAAGTGTTTACGAAATTAGAGTCACTTGATGTAAGTCGAAATAATATTACGGATATTTCTCCTTTGAGTGCACTGTTTAGTCTGCCGGTTGAATTACAGATGCTTAAGCATCTTGATTTAAGTGATAACCGTATTACGGATGTTAATGCTTTAGTTTCAGCCTATGGATTAATCAGTCTAGATTTATCAGATAATATAAATATTGTACGGAATGATGTGGAGATTATTTTACAGAATAACCCAGATATAGTTAATCTGGGTCTGGCCGGTGTCCAGTGGTCCTTTGATCTATTCTCGCTCATGCCACTACAGAATTTGCAAACATTAAATATGCGTAATACCGGGTTGTTTGGAGTGTTTGGTGTAGATCAATTAGGTGGCTTACAGGCACTGGACTTGAGTCAAAATAATATTACTGATATTTCTCCTTTGAGTGCACTGTTTAATCCGCCGGCAGAATTCCAGATGCTTAAGCATCTTGATTTAAGTGATAATGAAATATCGGATGTCAGTGCTTTACTTTCGGCTAGCCAGTTAATCAGTCTGAACTTGTCAGATAATATTAACATTGTACAGATTGATGTCGTGAATGTTTTAAATAGTAACCCAGGTATCGTTGATCTGGGTCTGGCCGGTATTCAGGGGTTTAATGATCTGTTCCCGTTCACCTCATTACAGAATCTGCAAGCATTAAATATGCGTAATACGGGATTGGTTGAAGTGTTTGGTGTAGAGCAGCTACTTAGCTTGCGGACACTGAACTTGAGTCAAAATAATATTACTAATATTTCTCCTTTGAATACACTGTTCAGTCTGCCGGCTGAATTACAGATGCTTAAGCACCTTGATTTAAGTGATAACCGTATTACGGATGTTAGTGCTTTAATTTCAGTTTATGGATTAATGAGCCTGAATTTATCTGATAATTTAAACATTGCACAGTTTGATGTCGTGAATGTTTTAAGTAGTAACCCAGGTATCGTTGATCTGGGTCTGGCCGGTGTTCAGGGGTTTGATGATTTGCTTTCAGTGGGAGTACTAACAAACTTAAAAACGTTAAATATGCGCAATACGGGTTTAAGTTCTCTAATGGGTATTGAAAGTCTTATAAATCTTGAGTCGTTAGACATTAGTGATAATGTATTGGTTGATTTAGATCCAATGGGTGTTTTATTTAATGCGCCTACTGACCAACAGAAATTGAAATACCTGAATTTTAGTAATAATAATGTAGGTGATCTATTTGCATTAAATCAGTCATCGACTTTAAAGTTTGTTGATGCGACTTTGAATAGTCAAATAGGCAAAGCGGAAGTTGAATTTTTATATTTTAATAATCCTGGTATTACCGTGCTGGTTACTGACTATGACTTAAATGCGGACGGTGTAGTTACCGGTCTGGATTATTCATTGTTCAGGGCTATGCAGGCAAGTAACGATCCGTCGGCTGATTTTGACGCAGATGGTGTTGTTACGGCAGCTGATTACATGTTGCTTAGAAATAATATGTGATCGATATTAAAAGATACCTTAGGTGTTCAGAGACAAAATGATGTTAAGTAAAAAAATCAGTCGTTTATTATGTGCGGGTTTGTTTTATTCTGGAGCGGGTGTGGCAGATTTTATTCCACTGGGTTATCTAGACTCAACGAATTTTGAAAGTGTTGCAACTGGTGTATCTAATGATGGCAGTGTGATTTCGGGGTATGTCGATTCAATCTCTGGTATGCAAGGCTTTTACTGGAATAAAGATACTGGAATGCAAGGCATAGGTATATTGTATCCATTTATTCTTAATTCAGAGTCTGCAGCTCTTGGCGTATCTGATAATGGTAAGGTTCTTGTGGGGTGGGCGACCACACTAAAAAGTAATCAATTGTCAAAAATGGCGACGCGATGGACTGTGGAAAATGGCTTTTCTACGGTGGTTGGGCCGTATTCCCTGTTGCAGGATGCAGGCTATGATGGCGTAATGGTTTCAGGCCGTCAGGGGTCTGATGAAAGTTTTTATGGTGGTGTGTTATGGCAAAATAATACCGCAATAAAAAGTTATGTTTTGTCAGGTCATAGGTTTGATGCCCGGGCAATATCAGCCGATATACCTGTAATAGCACTGTCTGATAGTTATGTGCTTGGCGGTGAGTTTAATGCTCGGTCTTTTTTATGGGATGCACGGGTTAGTGGTTTGGTTACGATTGCAGATTTACCCGGTGGAAGCCTTTATCCCCAATTTATTACAGCAGAAGATATTAGTGTTAATGGGAAGGTGGTTGTTGGGGTCAGTGAAGGGGAAAATGGCTATGAAGCTTTTCGGTGGACACAGGCATCAGGTACGCAGGGTTTAGGCACACTGTCGGGCTTTAGTTCGAGTCATGCAAGAGGTGTTTCTGCAAATGGAAAAATTATAGTTGGTGATGTTTATAATAATATTAATGATGGTCGCGCCTTTATCTATACGGCAAACAATGGCCTGCAGGATTTACAAAGTGTGCTTGAAAGTAAACTGAGCTTAAACTTGACGGGGTGGAGGCTTGATAAGGCCAGTGCTATTTCAGCAAATGGTATGGTTATCGTTGGTGAAGGGGTTAACCCGCAGGGTAAGCTTGAAGCCTGGCGTGTTGATATTTCGGGTTTATTCTCTGCAGATACAGATCTGGATACGGTGGATGATATTTATGATAATTGCCTCCAGGTATCCAATGTAAGGCAAATCGATGCGGATCAAGATGGGACAGGAAATTATTGTGATGCCGATTTAAATAATGACATGCAGGTTGATGGCAGTGATTATCAAGCGCTTCGAAGTCGCCTGGGTAGTGTTGATCGTGAGGCGGATTTAAATAGTGATGGTAATGTAACGGCAATTGATTATGCGCTTCTGAGAAGTTTATAATTATCTTATTAAAACCAGTCTAAATATTTAATATACTTCGTTACGTCTGGATCGACTTCATATCTGGGCGACTATTTTGAAATTAACCGGACAGCATTGAAATTAAATCGACGCTGGCTGGTATGAGTATTGTTGTTCAGTTAACATAACTTTTGCTTTTGATACAGGATTCCTGTTAATTGTTGTTAGTTAAATGTGTTTTTGCATAGAGCTCATCAAAGGCAAATAATTCTCATTGCCAAACTAATTTTATTAGCCAAATCTAATATTGATTGATCAATATCAAAAAATGCTGCCCGCATAAATCTTTTCTATTAGCGCATTGGAAACTTCAATTCTAAAGCGACTGATTTTTCTAGAGAAATTCTGATTATAGGAGTATGTTTACAACCAATAAAATAGTCTACGGCTGCGAATGTTAGCTCGTGGTAAAAATGAATTTTTAAACGCAAACCATTCGCGTTCACTGATTTAAAACAATCTATCCGCTTCGGAGGAATATCAATGACGGATGTAGTCGCAACGAATGAGACTATCCTGGTAGTCGGTGGTGGTGTAAGTGGTATGACCACTGCGCTAGAAGCTGCTGAAGCTGGCAAGCAAGTCATACTTGTGGAAAAGCGTGCTTATGTGGGTGGTCGAATCACTCAACTTTATAAGTATTTCCCAAAACTTTGTTTCCCAACTTGTGGCCTGGAAATTAACCAGCGTCGCACCAAGATGAACCCTAATATCACCATTCTAACCCTGTCAGAAGTTGAAACGTTGGCCGGTGAAGAAGGCAACTACACAGCGACTGTCAAAATCAGTCCTCGCTATGTTAACGATAAGTGCACAGCCTGTGGGGCCTGTGGTGAAGCCGTCGAAGCTGAATTTGATGATGATTACAATTATGGTATGAGCAAGCACAAAGGCGCTTACCTGCCACATCGCATGGCATTGCCAGAGCGTTATGTTATTGATCCAGCCATGATCGGCACCGATGATGCGACTAAAGCAAAAGATGCCTGCCCCGTTGGTGCTATCGATTTAGACATGGCCGAAGAAACGGTTGAGCTTAAAGTCGGTGCGGTTGTTTATGCAACTGGCTGGCGTCCATTTGATGCCAACAAGATTCAGCCTTACGGTTATGATCGCTACCCCAATGTCATCACTTCAGTTGAGTTTGAGCGCATGAATGACCCAATGGGTCCAACGGGTGGCAAGATCCTGCGCCCATCTGACGGTAAAGAAGCCAAAGATATTGCTTTCATTCAGTGTGCCGGATCACGTGACCGTAACTACCTGAAACATTGCTCACGCATTTGCTGCATGGCAAGTCTAAAACAAACGACTTATGCCAGTGATGCGGGCGCCAAATCAACCGTTTATTACATTGATATCCGTGCGATTGACCGTTTTGAAGATTTCTACAAAAACGTACAAGCCGATGAGAATGTAACGTTCATTAAATCTAAAGTCGCCAACATCACTTTAGGTGAGAATGACAATCCAACCCTGCAAGGTGTTGATACCGAAGGTTATAACCGCTATGCGACAGAGCATGAGCTGGTGGTGTTAGCTGTCGGCATGGAGCCAAGCGTTGACGTTTCAACATTACCCGGTGATGTGAGTGTTAATGAGCATGGCTATATAGAAAACGATGGCACCAATGGCGGTATTTTCGCTGCGGGTTGTGCATCTGATGCGCTTGATGTGAACCGTGCGGTTCAAAGTGCGACAGCATGTGCGTTAAAAGCTATTCAGGTTGTTAATCGCGTTGCAGGATCGGAGGGCTAAACAGTGGCAGACGAATTATTAATGGGTGCCTATATTTGTAAAGGCTGTGGCATCGGCGATCGTTTAGATTGTGGCCAGCTAGAACAGACGGCAACACGTGATGGTAAAGCTAAATATGCTAAGTCACACGATTTCTTATGTAGCGCTGAAGGCGTTGCAATGATTCAGGCGGATATTGATTCCGGCGAAACCAATCACGTTATACTGGGAGCCTGTTCGCGACGTGCGAAAGTTGAGGCGTTTAACTTTCAAAACGTAACCGTTTCCCGTGCAAACTTACGAGAAGGTGTCATCTGGGTTCGCCCCGATAACGATGAGGCGAATGAAACCACACAGGAAATGGCGGATGATTACATTCGTATGGCCTGTGCTGAATCCAAGTTCCAGAAATTGCCTCAACGTTCTGGTGAACAGGAACTGAATAAAAACATACTTGTAGTGGGTGGTGGTATTTCTGGCATGACGGCGGCCATCGAAGCAGCCGATGCGGGTTATCCTGCGGTTATCGTTGAAAAATCCGGCGAGCTTGGCGGTGTAATGGGGCAGCTACATAGACGTGTAGCGACAACGGCCCCTTATACTGAGCCAGAAGATACAAGCGTTGCTGATTTAATTGCAAAGATCGAAGCCGCTTCTAATATTACGGTTCATTTGAACTCGACTGTTACTAAAACAGCCGGTGCACCTGGGCGTTTTGATGTGGATATTTCTACCGAAAGCGGAGCCACTTCAAATGTAAGCATTGGTGCCATTGTTCAGGCTTCGGGTATGAAGCAGTTCGATGCTAACAAGCTAACTGAATTTGCCTATGATAAATCTGATAACGTTATTACGCAGCTTGAATTAGAAGCTTTAGCTAAAGAGGCTAACGGCGGTCCTATCAAACGTAAAGATGGTAAGGAAGTGCAAAGCGTTGTTTTCGTACAATGTGCAGGCCAGCGTAGTGATAAAGAAGGTTACCTGCCTTACTGCTCTGGTTTCTGTTGTACTGCCAGTATCAAGCAGGCGATGTATTTTAAAGATGCTAACCCGGATGTCGATACGGTTATTATGTATGACGATTTACGTACGCCGGGTGCGGGGGGTGAAGATTTTTACCGCAGCGGTCAGAAGAAAGGGGTTATCTTTACGAAATCTTCAGTGAGCACAATTGAAGCAAGCGGTAATGACTTAACGGTCAACTTCAATGACAAAATTTTGAATGAAGACCAGTCTATGCCCGCTGACTTAGTTGTATTAGCGACAGGTCAGGAACCAAATTCTGGTCCTAACCCTTATGCATTAGATGAAGCGAAAGCCGCCGCTGAAGCCGCTGGTGAAGAAGCGCCCACAGAAGTTGAGATTACAGTCGACTCAATTTTGAACCTTGATTATCGTCAGGGTACAGATTTACCTCACCTGAAGCACGGTTTCACAGATTCACATTTCATCTGTTTCCCATATGAAACCCGTCGTACCGGTATCTATTCTGCTGGCCCGGTTCGCCGTCCAATGGACAGCTTGCAGTCAACTATTGATGCAACCGGCGCGGCAATGAAAGCGATTCAGGAAGTGGAAAATGCGGCGAAAGGGGCTGCGGCCCATCCTCGCTCGGGTGACTTAAGTTTCCCAAGTTTCCGGATTGAAGGTTGTACCCAGTGTAAGCGCTGTACGGTTGAGTGCCCGTTTGGTGCAATCAATGAAGATGAGAAAGGCTTCCCAACCTATAATGAATCACGTTGCAGGCGCTGTGGTACCTGTATGGGTGCGTGTCCAGTACGGGTTATCTCTTTCGAAAACTATTCGGTTGATACGGTGGGTCAGCAAATCAAGAATGTTGATATGCCAGACGAGTTTGATGAAAAGCCACGTATTCTGGTGCTTGCCTGTGAAAATGATGCCTACCCAGCGCTGGATATGGCCGCTCAAAACAGACTGGAATACAGCGCCTTTACCCGTATTGTACCTGTGCGTTGTTTGGGTTCTGTTAACACGATCTGGTTAACGGATGCATTGAATTCAGGTTATGACGGTATTATTTTAATGGGTTGCCAGAAGGGCGATGATTACCAGTGTCACTTTGTTAAGGGTTCTGAAATTGCACATATTCGTATGAGCAAGATCGCCGATACACTGGAAACTCTGAATCTTGAAAAAGAGCGGGTTGCGACTTATGAAGTAGCGATTACTGATGTTCAACGTACAGCTGATCTGATTAACGATATGGCCAAAACCATAGAAGAAGTCGGCATGAGCCCATTCAAATTCTAAGGGGAGATAATTATGAGTGATAATAACCAGATGGTTGAAAAATATCGCAATAACTTCCTTAAAGAAGTTGAAGCGAATGTAGAAGAAGGTGACTGGGTTAAAATGTGCATGCAGTGCGGTGTTTGTGCCGGCTCATGCCCAATGGGTCCTTACTGGGATCACCCACCACAGGAAATTTTCATGATGATACGCGCGGGTAAGCGTGAAGAAGTCTTATCATCTGAATCTATGTGGATGTGTACCTCTTGTTATAACTGTATTTCACGCTGTCCACGAGAGTTACCTATTACGCATATCATGCACGGTCTGGCACACTATGCTAAACGTTTAGGTATTGCGCCTAAAAATCAGGCTACCTTGCGTTTTTCTCAGAAATTCTGGGATAACTTAATGGTGAATGGTCGTGTTAATGAGTTGAAGTTAGGTATCTCACTGTATTTTCTGGATGGTTTAGTGCAGGGTATTAAAAACGCACTGGCTGCAAGTGGTTTAGGTTTGGGAATGTATAAAGCCAAACGATTAAACCCGATGGAAATATTGGGAGGGCATAGTATTAAAGATAAATCTGGCCTTAAAGCTATGATAAAGAAAGCGCAGGAAATTGAAGAAGCGCGCATTTCTGGCAACAGTAAATAACAGGAGCAAATGATGTCCAAAGAATACTCGTTTTATCCGGGCTGCTCTTCACAGAAAGGCACGTCAGGTTCAAATTTGCAAACATCGGTTGATGCCATTTGCGATACATTAGATATTAAACTGAATACAATCCCAGACTGGAATTGTTGTTCAGCATCTATCGGTTATTCGGGGGGAGGAGAATTACCACGTTTGGCCTTATCCGCTCGTAATATTGCATTATCAGAAAAGAATAATCCGGGCCAGGAAATTGTAGCCACCTGTGCAGCTTGCTGGTTAGCCACTCGTGAAACCAAAGAGCGCATCGAAGGCAGCGAAGAAATTCGCGAAGGAACTGAAGCTGCACTGAAAGAAGCGCATCTGGAAATCTCGAATGAGATGCCTAAAGTGCGTCACATGACAGAAGTGTTAATTGAAGATATTGGTTTTGATGCGATGAAAGAAAAAGTGGTCAAGCCATTAGAGGGCATTAAAATTGCCGGCTATGTGGGTTGCCAGACGAATCGTCCTTTTGGTATTGATGGTGAATCGTTTGAAAACCCCAAGTACCTGGATAACATGGTTGAAGCCATGGGTGCAGAAGCCTGTACCACATATGAAAAGAAAGTTTCATGTTGTGGTGGTGCTCTGGCATTTTCAGAGCCGGAAAAATCTCAGGCGCTGGTAAAAGGTATTATTGAATCGGCATATGACAATGGTGCGGATATGATTGTTACACCTTGTCCGGTATGTCAGCTCAATGTTGAAGCCTATCAGAATGATATTAATGCGACCTATGGAACCAAGTTTCATATTCCCGTGACTTATTATTCGACATTAATGGCGGTTGCTTATGGTAAGTCTGCTAAGGAAGCAGGTTTAGATGGTTTAATGATTCAATCTAAACAGTTGAATGATATAGCTGCTAAATAAGCATAGTATTTATTTCAAAGTTAAAGGGCACAACTTTAAGTTGTGCCCTTTTTTATTGATGTTTATAAAAGTGTGGATTTGTTGTTGTGAGTAATCTATTCTAATTATGTAGATATCGAATGATGTAAATAAGTTAACACTATCAGAAAAAATATGCCGAATGAATCATCAAGAAATTTAAAAAAATTTGAACGCCGAGTAAATGTGCTGTTTGTAGAAAAGGATATGTTTGTTTGTCGCCTGGATCGACCATGGATTGATACGCCTTTCTGGTTACAGGGGTTTTATCTGCGAACAGATGAGGAGCTTGAGGCGCTACGTAAATATTGTAACTCTGTATATATTGATATCAGTAGAGGTATAGAGGCAGAATATTATATGGAAGAAGATCTGGAATTGCCAACATCTGAGTTTCTTGAAAAGGCAATTCTGAAAAAGAAATATAGAAAGCGTTATAAGAATAAGCTGTCATTAAAAGACGAAATAGAAACCTCACAGGAGGTGCTTGAGGATGCGACTCGTAAGTTTGATCTTGTTATGCGTGATATCGAGCAAGATAAAACCTTAACCCTGAAAATAATTCCGCACTTTATTCAGCCAATGGTTGAAAGTGTGATGAGAAATTCTGATGCATTATTGTTATTAATACAACTTAGAAATAGAAAAAATCTTAAGCATTATCATGCAATAGATTCCTGCGTAATAGCTATATCGTTTGGGCGTTTTATGGGAATGACAATCGATGATATAAATAAGCTTGCAATGGGGGCTTTGCTTTTTGATATAGGCAAGGTAAAAATATCAGAATCAATTCTGAACAAAAAACAGCCACTTACAAATAATGAATATGGAATAGTTTGCAGTCATGTAGAGTATGCGGTTAAGTTTTTAAGGCGGGAAGAAACAATTGATGAAGATATTATAAATATGGTGCTTGCTCATCATGAGCGTAGCGATGGAAGTGGATATCCTAATGGATTAAAAGAATATCGTATACCGATTTATGCAAGAGTTGCAGGTGTAATAGATTGCTATAACGCCATGTGTAGTCAGCGACCGTATAATCAGGCCTTGACCCCATTTGATGCTATTCAGGAATTGTATAAATTAAGAAAAAAATATTTTCAGGCTGAAATTGTGGATAAATTCATGGACTGTATGGGAGTGTACCCAAATGGCAGTTTAGTGGAGTTTAAAAGTGGTGAGGTAGGGTTGGTGTTAGCACAAAATCACTCTAATCGTAGCAAGCCTCAAATTATGCTTTTACTGAATTCTAGTAAAGTAGCATTAAAAATATTTGAAGTAATTGATATAAGTAAGCCACAAGTAACCGAAGCTGGTAAGTCGCTAGTAGTTGTAAGGGCCTTAAATAAAGACGATTTTGAGGTTGATATGGCTATGATATATGAGAAGTTGAAGTTAGTTGTCAGGAATCTTGATTTTCCTGTTTCTAATGATAAGGAGTCTGTTTCAGATAAATTATTATTTATATTTGAAAGTATGTATATGAGTATTATGTTAGCTATAAAAAAGATCTTTAAAAAATAATGTTATTTATCGGAGCATAATAAATAAAGTTCTCTATAAAAATTCAATCAACAAATAATAAGTTAAATTGGCTATCAAGTGGCTCACCTTTTAAATCAAAACAATAAACACTAACTTCACAATCTTTTTTTCCATTCCATGCCCCAATTCGACAAGATTTAAACTCCGTGCCACCATAAGCATTAACAATAAACTGACCGCGATTACAGGCCAGCTGTTTAAATTTTACCTTGTATACGCCCGTTGAGGGTCTATCCCGAGTAACAGCGTGTCCGTTGTTGAAAGTATATAAGCTAGTGCTTAATGTTGATGTGCTAGCAGATGGATTGGCATTCCAGGTGTAAGCAACGATGCCATTTTTACTAAGAACGTGCTTGTTAGAGTTATCAGCATTGAGGGAAGATGAATTTAGGGTTGTTAAAAAAAGTAACATAAAAAAGTGTTGGTCGAATGTGTATATAATCTTTTTATTGATCATTTCTAAACCTATCTCATATTTGAAGTTTAACTGTTGGGTTTATAGCATATAATTTAAAAAATAGCGAAATATAAGGAAGAGTTAATGTAATGAGCGTCTTACGTTAGGAGTGACTCGTGTTACAGTTGTAGTTAAATGATTTTATACTCGTTATAAAATTAATAGTGCTTTAATGGCCTTGATTTTAGTATCTTAATTCAATACTATAAAAGTGTTCCCGTCGTGTCACAGGGAAAAATTTAATGTATTTAGTGTTATGCGCGGCTTGATCAAAAATTAAAATGATTAAATAGCATAGTCTTAACTGTTTGATTTCGATATATTTGAGCCTCGAATCCTCTTCAATAATTTAATAGTATAGATTTAAATAGTTTTAAGTATTAATATAATTTTATATTGTTTACTATATCGTCACTAATGTCTTAAGGAGAATAATATGTCCTGGCTAACTGATTTATTCAGTAGTAATGTTACTAATCTGGTTGATTCAGTAGGTAATACAATTGATAAGCTGGTTACTTCTGATGAAGAGCGTGACAAGCTTAAAATTGAAATGGAAGCGGAATTAAACAAATTAAAAATAATTCAGCTTGATGCTATTCAGAAGTATGATTCTGAAATAAGTAACAGGCACACGTCAGATATGAAATCGGATAGCTGGTTATCAAAAAATGTGCGACCGTTATCGCTTGTGTTTTTAACGGTATCAACTGTTTTATTGGCTTATCTTACTATTTTTGTATTAGAAGCAGATAAGGTTGCTTTGATAGAACCCTGGAAAGATTTATTGCAGATCTTACTGGTAACTGTTTATGCCTTTTATTTTGGTAGTCGTGGCTTTGAAAAGGTTAACTCAATAAAAGCGGCAGGACAGAGTAAGCCTCCACAGGCCAAAGGTTAAAATATAACTTAAATTATCAGGAGACGTCCCATGGAAATTAAGGATCATAGGTTGAGTGCGGATAATGTTGACTGGCGCGAATCACCGAATCAGGGAGGGAAGCTGGTAGGTGGTAAGCCTGACTCCATAATTATTCATTATACGGCCGGTTCATCAGCTGAATCTTCGGTGAGAAGCCTGAGTAATCCAAAACAAAAAGTATCGGCTCACCTGGTTGTGGGTGCTAAAGGTGAAATATTTCAACTGGTACCTTTTGATACCGTAGCCTGGCATGCGGGGCGAAGTAGCTGGAAGGGGCGCAGTGGTTACAATAAATATTCAATTGGTATTGAAATCGATAATGCAGGAATTCTGAAACCAAATGGTAGTGGGAGTTATCTATCATGGTTCAACAGAGTGTATTCAGAGGATCAAGTTGTTAAAGCCATACACAGAAATGAATCCACAGAAAAATACTGGCATCGATATACTGAAGAGCAGATTGAAGCGGTGTTTGAAATATGTGAAACATTATGTGATACCTACTCAATTAAAGAAATTCTCGGACATGAGGAAATAGCACCGTCAAGAAAAACAGATCCGGGGCCAGCCTTTCCACTAGAGAAACTTCGCTCGACGATTTTTGAAAATGATCGGGAAGAAGATAAACCAGATGAAAGATTAACCTCTATTGATTCAGCTGCATTTATTACCACGCCTTTGCTTAATGTTCGGGGCGGTCCGGGTGCTTCTTTTGCTAAGGTTGCGGAACCGCTTAAGCAGGGTGATCGTGTTGAAATTCTGGAGAAGAATGGAGGCTGGACAAAAGTGCGACATGTTACCGAGGGTTGGGTAAGTAGTAAGTATATTTCATAATTAATTTCTAAAAATCGATTATTATTTTATTAACCGTTTATTATAGCCGGAATCAAAAATTTATGTTTGCAGTGATATTTACAGCCGAGCTGAATGAGCTTGATAATGATTATTATACAACTGCAAAAAGAATGCGTGACCTTGCCATTAATGAATATGGTTGTATGAAGTTAACGTCTGTCACGCAAGAAACTAAAGAAATAACGGTTTCATATTGGCAACAAAAACAACAGATAGTTAACTGGAAACAAAATGCAGAGCATATAAAGGCTCAACAAAAAGGCAAAGATAAGTGGTACAAAAATTATCAGGTAGAAATAGTCGAAATTTTACATGCCTATGAAGGTGCTTAATGTATGATATTAAGGGCGTACCTTTCATTGAAGCTGATACTGAAGTGTGACGCACAACACAATTCTGAAGATGTAGCCTGTTTCTTTAATCTGACTTGATGTTTAACAATTATATTTAGGCTTTAATAAACTAGTTTGAAAACCTTGTAGATTTTAATGTAGGTTGTATAGATGAGTTGTTTATTAAAGTTGAATTTTGAGCGGGTTAAAGTAGTCAGTTTTGTTGTTTCAGTTATCTTTGTCAGTAGTTGTGGTGGTAGCGGAGGCACGAGTATTGATAATGCCCCCACCCTGCAGGAGCTGGGTAAAAAAATATTTTTTGATGAATCACTGTCTAGTAGTAGCAATCAGTCCTGTGCCACCTGTCATGACCCGCTAAGTGGGTTTGCGGACCCTGATGTTGATTCCGATAGTCCAGTTTCTGAAGGTTCTGAAGCAGATAGTTTTGGTAATCGAAATGCACCTACCGCTGCTTATGCCTCTTTTATTCCGGCTTTTACTCAAGAATCACATACCACGCCAGCTCCCGATAATACGGTTTCGAATTACAAGGGTGGGCAGTTTGTTGATGGGCGTCGAGATGACTTAGTGGCGCAGGCAAAAGATCCATTTTTAAATCCCGTTGAAATGAACAATGCGGATACGGCTGAAGTGGTTGCTAAGGTGCAAGCAGCAAGTTATGCCAATGACTTTATTGCAATATTTGGTAGCGGCGCATTTGATAATATTGACACGGCTTACGATAATATAGCGACAGCTATTGCCGCTTTTGAAGCATCGGATGAAGTGAATGCCTTCTCTTCTAAATTTGATGATGTTATGGCCGGTACCGCCAGTTTTACAGCATCAGAACAACGGGGTTTTGATTTATTTAAAGGTGATGCCAAGTGCGCGAACTGCCATACCATTCCAGAAACGGGCCCCGTGTTATTTACCAATCATCGTTATTATAATATTGGCACACCTTCTAATTCGATGAACCCTGCGGTTTTGGCAGATTCAGGATTTATTGATAATGGCGTTGGTGGAAATGAAACAGTAACTAATGCGGGAGATGCAGCAACCGAGGCGGGAAAATTTCGTACGCCTACCTTACGTAATATCGAGCTAACCGCGCCTTATATGCATAATGGTGTATTCCAGACCCTGGATCTGGTAATTACGCATTATGATTTAAAGATGCAGTTTGCCATAGCCGAGGTTGATTCTAATATTGCTAAGGAAGTGGCGTTTGATGATGATACTTCGCTGGGTCTGTCCGAGACAGATAAAACAGACCTGGTTAATTTTATGAAATCACTGACAGATCAACAGTAATACTGGAAGCTAAAAGTTAACCTAAGATTTCGTATTGAAAATTTTTTCAATGAAAATGTTTTTAATCAAAAAACCAGTGTCTCATAGTCGCTGGTTTTTTGATGCGTATTCTGAGTAACAGCAAAGGTTTACTGATTAACTTTTTCATCAAAAGATAAACCACTAACACCGTTGCCCTTAAATCTTACTATAACAATCTTGCCGTCATTATCCTTGAGTGAAAGAATATTCTTTCCTTCGCTTTCATCGCCAATGAATTGAGACTTTTCCAAAAGTGGTTTTCGGTTTCTAAGTGAATCAGGCGCAACGATATTTTTAGAGCCCCAGCCATCGGTTTGTTTAGATTTTTCAAATGCCGCTAAAGCAAGCCCAAATTTATGTTCCAGTTCAATCATATCGTTTAGGGAATCTAGTTTAAAAGCATTCAACATGCTTTCAATAAATTCCCGGCTAAAATTATCCCTTATTTTTTTTACCAGTGAATAGGGCTGGTTACGGGTGGCGCTTAAACGTATTGGTGCACTAGTCTTAAGCGTTCTTGGTTTAGGTTTTGTTCTTTCCTTTCCTTCAACATAGGCGGCGGCTTTTTCAAGGTAAATCTCTTCCGGATTTTCCTGAATGGCACGGGCAAGGCTGGCACCTTTGACATCATTCCACTCTCGTTTTGCAACAACCGATGCAGAAGTTCCTTCTTCTTTAGCCATTTCAAACAGGCAGTTAGCGTGACAGTGTTGAAAGTAGTCCTTAATGACGGGGCTTAGTGAAAGATAGGCTTCAATTTTTTCCATGCCCGTTTTACCGGGGTAGCCAGCACCGTAGGGTGGCTCAGCTTCTATGTAGTGACGCAGGGATTTAAATGGATGACCTTCGCTGTCATTCAGCTTTTTCCAGCCTTCAACCTTACAGAATAAGGCCATGGCTTGTGCGAATTTTTCAATTTGCCCCCCCTGTTTAATCATTTCATGCTGGGTTTTTATGTTATCGGCTGAGTCTGTCATATCGTATAAATTCAGTGATTAATGGTAAAAAATGATCGCAATAATACTGGGTTCGAGGTGCGTTTTCCAGGGATATCTAAAAGTGATAAACAGATACGTTGCGAGCATCATAAAATTTATACAAGCTGGTATTCTATCAAGTATTATTAGTAAGGTGTAAAAGTCAATTTCAATACATACTTGCGTTCGCTTTCGCCGTGTACCGAGTCATTAGCTACGATAGTTACCGTATCTACAGAGGGCGGAATTTTTACATTTCTAAGTGAACGGGTAAAAGGTTGTTCCTTAACATGTGGGTGGGCGAGTGCCCTGTGTCCGAGTAACTCTCCAGAAGTCGTTAGTACTTTCCAGCCATTGGCAAAGTGAGACCAGCCCTCATCCGCATGACGAATGGTCACATCGAAGTTGCAGACTCTTTTATGGTTGCATTCGGCTTTTACACTTTCTACCTGAGCCTGTCCAGAGAATGTAGTGCTATGAAAAGTTGATAAGCCAATCACTAAAAATGAATTTAATAATAATTTTTTCATGGTATGTCCTTAAGCTTCAGTGGGGTATTGTGCATAAACTGGTAGGCTGTCTTCGCAAGACCAGTCAGCACGTGAGTTCCAAAAAATATGTCCCTGGGGGTTAACCGGGGGTTGAGTGTCAAGTGAACCCGCGGGTATCAGCACTGCATCAAGTTCAGGAACGGTTCTTGGCATTGGGCTACCGCATTGTTGGCAAAAACAGTTGTAAAACCTCTCTGCTTCAGGAACTTTATAGCGTGAAAGTTGATTTTCACCCTGTAACCAACGAAGACCTGTAACAGGAGATAATAATAAATTACTGGCATGTCCTGTACCCGTGGCTTTTCTGCAACGTTGGCAATGGCAGTGATAAAATCGTTTTGTTTTGCCGCTTACAGTATATTTAACTGCTCCGCACAGGCAGCTCCCGTTTACGCTATTAATCGTTGTATTATCAGACATGTCATCTATACCTTTATTTACAGTATTGTTATCATGTTGTCATTATAAATGGGTAAATTACTCATCTATAGTAATTAAATAGAAAAGTAATAACAAGATAATAAATTATATAGATTTGGTCTTGTGATAATTATTTTTACAAATAAGGTTGTGTTTTTTGTATAAAAAAATCAAATTGTTTTTAAAAGCACAAGAGGCGGTATTGCTTGAAGCTAACCAGCGTATGGCGGTGATATTTCATGCAGATTCGAATAATGCGCCTGTTGATTTTTTTATTAGTGACTTATGGCATAAAAGAAAACTAATTATTTCAGAAACGCTTGAAAATGCTTTAACGGATAATTTGGCCGCGACCAGGCTTGGAGAAGAATATGATCTGGTTGTTTTTGATGTTAGGGAGTCGTTTAATCCAGATGCACTTGGTGTGGTTTCTGGAGTTTTAAGTGGCGGTGGTTGCCTAATAATTATACTGCCTGATTATAGAATATGGGAAACAACCCAGAGTCTATTTCTTAGGCGCGTTTCTAAATTATTGGTTAATCAGCCAGGTGTTTACTATTTTAATAATGATAATTATTTTCCAAAAAATATATCTGTAGATACCGGTGATTTATCTAGGGATGATCGTAATAGTCTGGAAAATAATTCTCTGTACAGTACAGTTGATCAAAAGTTAGCAGTTGAGCGTGTTATAAATTCAGTACAGGGAAGTGATAATTATTGTTGTGTCCTGACATCTGCAAGGGGAAGAGGAAAGTCATCTGCACTCGGTTTATTCGCGTCTGAGATTATAAAATATGCAGCCTGTAAAATTCTAATCAGTGCGCCCAGATTGTCAGTAGCTGATACGATGTTTTTTCATTTAAAAAAGCAATGTCCACAGGGGGTATATCAGAGAGGAAAATTTGTTTATAAGAATTCAAGGATTAATTTTATAGCCCCAGATTTACTGCTGGAAAAATTACCTGAAACTGATGTGTTGCTCGTGGACGAAGCGGCCGTGATACCATTGCCTATGCTAGAAAAATTGTTGCTACACTACCCCAAGATTATATTTTCAACAACAACGCAAGGATATGAAGGGACTGGGCGAGGTTTTGTTTTAAAGTTTTATAATTTGCTTGATTCAGTTGCACCTAACTGGCAAAAAATACAACTACATCAGCCTGTGCGCTGGTCTGCAAAAGACCCATTGGAACCCTGGATAGAATCATTATTGTTTTTAAATTTAAAGTTAAGTGAAAAGCCGCTTTTACCCGTTGATATAAGCGATTGTCAGGTTTCTTTAATTGATCGAAGTGAGTTAGTTCAAGATGACTTTAAGCTTGCTCAGCTATTTTCATTACTCGTGTTTGCTCACTACCGCACCAGTCCGGCAGATTTTAAATACTTATTAGATAATGAGAACATTAGAATTTATAGCCTTGATTATCAAGAGCGAAATTTGGGTGTGCTTGTGATTAATCAGGAAGGTGGTTTTGACAGTGCGCTTTCAACTGCGATTTATCGTGGAGAGCGTCGCCCTAAAGGTAACTTGCTGGCACAGACGCTTTGCTTTCATGCAGGATATGAAAGTGCGGCTGAATTTAAATATGCACGGGTCATGCGTATTGCGATACATCCACAGGTTCAAAAGAAGGGGTTAGGCAGTTACCTGCTTGGAAAGGTGATTCAATGTGAACAAGCTAGAGCTATGGACGTGATTGGCTGTAGTTTTTCCGCGACTTCATCATTGTTGAATTTCTGGAATAAAGCGGGTCTGTCACTCCTGCGTTTTGGTTTTAGTCGTGATCATGTTAGTGCTTCACATTCTGCCGTTATGGCAAAATCACTATCAATAAACTCACAGACAATGATTGAAGAACTGAGCGTTAAATTTTTACAGAATATTTCTTTGTGGTTAGAGGGCGCACTCTATACTTTATCGGATGAAATAAAAAGTAGTGCGCTGTTACAAAATGCTGAACTTTGTAAAAAAATAACTGAGTTTGACCTGGCTGACGTTGAGTCTTTTGCCAGATATAATCGTAATTATGATGCCTGTATGCCTGCGATTATCCGTTATATTAAAAGCTCAGATCCAATGCCTATAGTATTAACTGAACAGGAGCAGCAAATATTGCACCTGGTTGTGCAATATAAAAATGACTGGAAAGCGATTGTTCTGAAGTTGGGCGATAGACCTCAAATCAGGGGTAAAGCACAGGCTACTCAGTTACTGCGCAGTGCTTTGGGAAAAATGTCAGATATTCACAGAGATTAATGAGTAGATGTGAGTTAGTTTATCTGTTATAAAATAAGCACATTTATAATAAGAGAGATGAAGGAGCTAAAAATGTCGAATGCATATCAAACGCCGGAATCTAATTTAGTAAATGAAAACCAATCTACTCAAGACTATGGCTCCGTAGATAAAGCGTTACGTGGGGAATATGAGTTTTCTATTGCTGCTGTTTTGAGTGAGGCATGGGATAAAACCAGTGGTAGTAAATGGGTCATTATATTAAGCTTTATATTCTATTTCATCGTTGCCTTTGGTCTTATTATGGTGCTAGGTGCGGTTGCAGCTAGCTTTATGGTTGCGGGTGATGTGGCAACAGTGCCGGGTGAAATGTCTACGGATATGCTCCTTATACAGGTTTTTATTCAGTTGGGCATGAATCTCATTATTTTACCCATGGTCATGGGGCTTTTAATGATTGGGATTAGGCGTTCAGTCGATGCTCCGATCAGTGCGATTATGGTATTTAAGCAATTTTCAAAAATGATACCGTTATTTTTAACGATGCTACTTATGTATGTAATGATTTTCATTGGGTTCCTTCTTCTGGTTCTTCCCGGCATTTATTTATCGGTGGCCTATTATATGGCGATACCATTGGTTGCTGAAAAAGGAATGAGCCCCTGGCAAGCACTGGAAACATCTCGCAAAGCCATTACCCATCGCTGGTTCTCCGTTTTTGGTCTGTTTATTGTTTTGATGATTATTATTACAGTTTCAACGATTCCATTAGGAATAGGGCTGATCTGGACAATGCCAATGATGCTGATTGCCTACGGGATACTTTATAGAAATATGTTCGGTGTTGAGGCTGCAACGATTGCGGAGTAAGTGTCTTAAAAATGCTGTATTTAGCCATTGCCTAAATATGGTCAAACTGAATATCAGGAATGCTTATGTATAAAAATACCTTATCTTTACTGCTGTCGGCTTTATTTATTTTAGGTTGTGATTCTCAGCCAATGGATAAATCATCGAAGGCTGAAGAAAAAAAGTCATCTGAAAGTGCGCCGCTGACAATTTCTGACCGACCAGTTACTGTCGGGCAAGATAATGCGAAACAAGATAAACCGCCTGAAAAAGTTGAGTCGGTGACATCCGAAAAGATGTCAAAGGAAAAAATGCCAGAGGAAAAGCCTGTAACTGTTTCAATGTCGGGTGAGCAAGTCTATAAATCAACCTGTCAGAACTGTCATGCAAGCGGTGCTGCGGGGTCGCCAAAACTGGATGATGTAGCTAACTGGACGCCACGCATAGCAAAAGGCATGGAAGCTTTATATCAATCAGCTATTAAGGGTATCCCCGCTTCTGCGATGATGCCGAAAGGAACTTGCACTAAGTGTACGGATGATGAACTGCGCGCGGCGGTTGATTTTATGGTTTCCAGTGTGAAAAATAATTAATTTAGAAACTAGAAGGTTATCCGCTTTTAATGGCATTAGTCTGGAGTAAGTCTGTTGATGGCACTCACTATGAAGTACGCTCTGCGGGAAGTAGTTTGCGCTTATACACTGATGGTGTTTTTCATAGTCAGTACAATCCTAAGCAAATATTAACCGGCCATGTGTGGGATCTGTTGATGATCCCCGCATTTTTCTACCCTGAAAATTCAATAAAACGCGTACTGGTGTTGGGTGTTGGCGGTGGTTCAGTTTTACATCAGTTGCGGTATTTTAAATCGCCTGAAAAAATTATTGGTGTTGAGCTTAACCCAGTGCATTTGCTGGTTGCACAACGCTTCTTTAATTTAAAGCATAATTCGATTGAATTAATAGAAGCTGATGCAATAAGCTGGTTACAGGATTATGCGGGTGAAAAATTTGATATGATCATTGATGATGTATTTGCTGAAAAAGAAGGTGAGCCTGTTTCAGTGGTCGATGCAAATAGAAAGTGGTTTTCTTGTATGCTTAAAAATTTAAACAGGGAGGGGGTGATTGTGAGAAATTTTTTAAGCAAAGATGCGTTGATGGCATCCGCGGGAGTTGCAAACAAAACTATTAATAGTAAATTTGCTTCAACGTTTAAATTAACCAGTAGTTTAAATGAAAATTTTGTCGGCGTTTATTGCAGGCGCCTGGTTAGCACTCGAGAGTTACGTAAAAATTTAATTAAAACACCAAAATTAAATCCGCAACTTAAATCCTGTAAGCTCAGGTATCGTATTAACCGGTTAACTTAGTATTGGCATCGGTTTTTTGATGAGTAGCTATATAGCAGCTTTCACTCATATCTTCAATTATCCACTCAACATGTTGTTTGAATAAACGATATTCCTGTTTGAAGCTAGGATCAGATATGTCTTTAGTGGCATTGACTAATTTCTTAAAATCAGTGATCTGATTTAACAGAGCATCCATCTCATCAATGCATGATGCTTTTCTTCGGGCATTATTGACTGATGAAAGATGTTTTTTCATGCCGCTTCGCTTTTTAGTGTTTGAAGCTGGTCGCAAAAGTGCAGTAGCTTATCAGTCCACTGGTGAATATCATCACTACCAGTGTGGGGTGTGATTAATTCACTAAGCTCACTAAGTTGGGCGGTTGTTTGTTGCATTTCAGGACGAATATCCTGCAGGCAAATGCTTGAGTTTATTGTTCTAAGCTGGAAGCTGAGGTGTTGACTAAATAAATCACAGGCATTGAGAAAATCAGTATCAGCCGGATTTTTTGTCTGACTAACAACATCACCAAAACTGAGAATTTCCAGCTGCAAATCGTGAAGCTTTTCTAATATGTTCATTTCGGTTCTCGTGTATTTAGTGTCTTTGTTTGAGGTTATTCTAACGTCTGGCGAGTGTTTTTGGTTGTGAATCTGGCTGAAACTGATGTCAGAAAAATCCTACACACGTTTGGGGGGGGGGAGGGAGTGCTGTATTAACGGATAGATATTAAAGGTTTTTGAATGGCAGGTTGACTTTAAAGTCGTGGGATTAGATAGATCTGGTGCAGCTAGTCCTTGAATTGTGTACGGATGGTAAGACCCCTAGCAATCAGCGTTTCAGCCATGCGAGCCAGATTGTCTTCATTGGCAAAGACAGTGTCGCCATGCCCTTCAGCCTGTAGGATCGTTTTAAGTGTTTTTGGGTTTATGACCGTCAGCTGCCAGGTATCGTCATCAAGTTTGTGGCGTTTAACCTTGAGTCTTGTGTTAGCAAAGCCCCATTGGTTAGCATCACTCAACATATTGGTTGTGTATTTTTGCAGATCCGCCAGACCTTTTGTGTTAGTTATGGGTGTATAAGCTTCAGGCTGGTCCAAGGGTAAATTTTGTGGGGTGTTGGTATTTTTCATATTCATCCTTGCTATGTATTTTTTTAGACAGATATTTTAATCTCTGTAGATATTTAAAATAGCAGATTTAATTTACTTTGTGAGCAAATCTACACATTATTCGTCGAACGGTCAGTTGGTTTACTACTTAAACAAATTATAATATTTTGTAATAACCTGAAATAGATGGTTCTATATAAGCTGAGCTAGAAACTTAATCATTTTAACGATCTCTAACCAACTGATATTTAAGGCTTTTAAATGCGATATCTGATTTTTATCATCATATTTTTCATGTCAGTGATGCTTTTCGTGGCAAATCCAATTGATGAGTCGCATCGTCTGTATATGAGTATCTGGAATACGGGGCATCTATTTTTCTTCGCTTTTTTAACATGGCTGTTAATAACAGAAACCCCGCTTATAAAGTTGAATAGATTAAAGATGCTGTTGGTATCTGTGCTCATAAGTCTGCTGCTTGGTGGGCTGATAGAAGTTTTGCAGTCTTTGATGGGGCGATATGCGGAGTGGGAAGATTTGCTGGTCGATATGCTTGGAGGTGTACTTGGCTATTTAGCCGTACAATTTACACTTGCACAAGAGCGCAGGTTCGCCGCTAAGCCTGTTATTTTATTGTTTATGGTCAGTGTTTTGTTGCTGGCTTTTTATCCGGTATATAGTATTTACAGGGATGATGTGGATATACAGTCTAATTTCCCACAGATTGCAGAATTTGAATCCGCCGGCACATTGAAGCGCTGGGACACGCTGCATGTGAAACGTTTCGAGATTGATGATAACTTGCATGTTGAAGGGCAATCTTCGGCAATAGTTGAATTTGGGCCCGGCAGGTACCCATCGGTTTCCCTGTTTGCATTATTTCCAGACTGGTCGGCTTATAATTATTTAAATCTCAGTGTACATAATGATCAGAAAGAAGCGTTGGAGCTTGAAGTGAAAGTATATGATCATCAGCATCGAAAAAATGGATCTGAATACCACGACAGGTTTAACCTTGAAGTTGTCGCCAGGCCCGGTTGGAATACACTAAAAATTCGAATTCTGGATATATATCATGCACCAAAAGAAAGGCATATGGAGATTAATGATATTGCAGGCTTGTCAGTATTTCTTTCTGACCTTAAAACGAGTAAATCAATTCATCTGGACAATGTCCACCTGTCAAATAAATAATCATAATTTACGATGGTGAGATGAGATCGAGCTAGCGTATATAGGCTTCGACAAAGTAGTGAAAACGCTATAAAATTGTCGGTTTTCTCGGTTTCGGCACCTGAAGGTGATGTATGAATAAAAAGGTTGGCGTAGTAATGGGCAGTAATAGTGACTGGCCCGTTATGCAGCATGCTGTGCAGCAATTGGAAGCGTTTGGTATAGGTTATGAGGCCCGGGTGGTTTCTGCGCATCGCACACCGGATCTATTATTTGAGTACGCGGCTAGCGCACGTGAGCGCGGCCTGGCGTGTATTATCGCAGGCGCAGGCGGCGCGGCACATCTGCCGGGTATGCTAGCATCGAAAACGACCTTGCCAATATTAGGCGTGCCGGTTAATTCGCGCTACCTGAAAGGGATGGATTCACTGTTGTCGATTGTACAAATGCCGAAAGGTATACCGGTGGCCACCTTCGCCATTGGTGAGGCGGGTGCTGCGAATGCGGGTTTATATGCCGTTTCAATACTGGCCTGCCAGGATGAGGTGTTAGCAGAAAAACTGGCTCAATTCCGTGCCGATCAACAGGAAGCGGTTCTGGCGATGCAACTTCCACCTGAAGAGTCGTAAAGGTCTTTAAACCTGATAGGCTCACTAACGCAATTTTGCAAGATATAGAAGAATTATCATGTCATCTCCCACATTATTACCTGGCGCGACCCTCGGTGTTTTAGGCGGCGGCCAGCTGGGTCGTATGTTCTGCATGGCGGCTCGTAATATGGGGTACCGCACCGTGGTACTTGACCCGGACCCGAAAAGTCCGGCAGCAGAAGTGGCGGATCACCATTTGCAGGCAGATTATATCCACAGGGACTCATTGCAGGAAATGGCCAGCATGTGTGATGCCATTACCACCGAGTTTGAAAATGTTCCTGCGCAAAGTTTACAACTTCTGTCAGCCCATAAGCCGGTGCACCCGTCTGCCGATGTGGTGGCAATTGCGCGGCATCGCATTCAGGAAAAAGACTACGCTCGGGCGTCTGGTCTCAACCTTGCGCCCTATGCATTAGTAAAGTCAGCCGCCGATTTTGACACGGCGATTGCCATTACCGGCCTGCCGGGCATTCTAAAAACTACAACACTGGGTTACGACGGCAAGGGCCAGCAGATTATTCAAGATAAGGCTCAACTGCAGGCTGCATTTTATGATCTCGGGCAGGTCGAATGCGTGCTTGAGCGTAAAATGGAATTGGCACTGGAAATATCGGTTTTGTTAGCCAGAAACCCCGGTGGTGAAGTGGCCTGTTATCCACCTGCTGAAAATGAGCATGTGAATGGCATATTGCATAAAAGTATCGTACCTGCGCGGGTTGATGAGGCCATCGCAGAAAAAGCCCGTCAGCAGGCCATTGGCCTGGCCAATAAAATCAATTATGTCGGTGTGCTGGCGGTGGAGTTTTTTATTACCACTGATGATCGGTTGATATTTAATGAAATGGCGCCACGGCCACATAACAGTGGCCATTACACCATGGATGCATCGGTGGTTTCACAGTTCGAGCAGCAGGTGCGGGTTATGTGTGGTCTGCCCCCCGGTGATGCGCGCCTTACCAGCCCGGTCGTTATGATAAATTTGCTTGGGGATTTGTGGCCGGTTAACTGGCAGACCTGCCTGCATGATCCAGCACTTAAACTGCATCTTTATGGAAAGCATGAAGCGAGACCCGGTCGAAAAATGGGGCACTTCAATCTACTGTCTGCTGATATCAATCAGGCGATCAATTCAGCCGATAAGGTTTTTGAGCAACTTTAAGTTAACAACTGTCTTATACATAGACAAGGTGTCCAGTTTAATGCTTGTGGTTGTCAAGCTTGAACCAGCTCCCACTTCAATCAATATTTTTTCTGCAAGATTGATGTTTGCACCGGCTCTGTCATAATCAATCGATTGATATAAATAGTAATTTATGAGAGTGCAGGCGTGTGTTATGAGTTTATCTGAGTCGGTAAAAGAGTTTGAAGGTGAACTTGGTCGCCCTGAAAATGAGCAGATGATAGAGTTTTTGAAGTTATATCAACCGTCTGCTCATAGCGATATAGTGCAATTACTAGTTAAATCAACTGAAGATTTACCCGGATTAAAATTCTACTGCCCTGATACGGATAATCATGCATATTATCTCGCTCTTACGACGGATGGTATAATATTTGCCGCTGCAATAGGTATGAGTGCTTTAATGTATCGCCTGCCCAAACAATCCATGTCCGGTGCATTGGTAAAGGGCGGGGAAATTTTTAAGGAAATTGGAGAGCCCTGGGTAAGCTTTAACCCATTCTGGCCCGACAATGACAACAGGGATCAGGTTAATATGTCAGAAATGAAAAAATGGGCCAGCTTAGCATATCGCTATGCATTATCTTGAAGATGTCGACTAATCATTCATCAGCAACACGTTTTTATAAAATATGTGCCTTTTTAGGTACATTAATTATTATTGCAGATATCAGCTTCTCCTGGGTGCGCATACAGGCTTTTGAGAGCTCAGTCAGCAATGTGTTTGAGTTAATGGTGACCAGTCAGATGGAACTCGATGGTTTGCAACAGGAACTGACCCACATCGGAAAAGTGCTGGAGCAGGCAAAAGAAACGCAAACAAGCGATAAAGTGCGAATAGACAGCATTGATTATTCAGCGTATGAAATAGAACGCCTGAGAAATGAACAGGCCAGCATTCGTCTTAATATGCAGGAAAAGCAGCTTGATTTAAGGGGTGTCAGCAGCGAAAAAAAACACATAATGAATGAGGTGCGTATTTTGTTTTTAGGCTCATTGGTGTTTCTTGTGTTGGGTACTTTACTGTCGGCCTTTGGTTATCTTGCATGGTATTTTAAAATTGAACTGTTTGAAGATCGTCGAAAGAAACCCAGATAAGTATTACTGAATAATTAGCGGGCTCTGGAATAGACTTGTTCATTGTGTGTTTCAGGCACCTGTCACTAAATCTACAGATTTCTCAATCGTATTTACTATAGATGATCGCCTGAAAATTAAGCGTTATAAAATAATTAACACCTGATTTTATCTAGATGGGCCTGGCTTTTACGAGAAGGTACCGGAACAAAAAAAACGTCTTGAGAGATAAAAAAAGAAGATTATTCACAGAGGTGAATTTTAAAAATAGCACTGCCTAAAAATGAAGTAAAGAACTTTTTTATAAATTGCGATTATTTTATTAAAATATTGGTTTTAATTATTTTCTTCTTGACCTGCTCAACCCAATCCTCTATAAAATTAGTTAATAATAAATCTTAATACTTCAGGAGGTGGTTTCTGCCAAACCGGATAAAGTTCCAGATAAATGTTTAAAGTATTTTTTTAGTGAGTAAATTCTAAAAAATTGCATTGAGTTAACTAATTATCAAAAGGTGCTATATGGCTAGACGTTCTGCTACACAAAAAAGAGCTGCGAAACATGCAAGAAAACGTAACTCTAATCCATCTGTTGTGGTTGATATTAATTCTCGCAACTCTTTTATTGAAACACAGACCATCACTGTAAAAGCTGCACCGCCGTTACAGGCAAAAACCTCCTCTCAAGCCCAGTATATTTCAGCAATAAAATCCCATAAATTAACCTTTGGTACCGGCCCTGCGGGTACTGGAAAAAGTTATGTGGCGGGAGCAATTGCCGCAGAAGAATTAGAAGCCAGGCGAATCGAAAAAATAATTATTACCCGGCCAGCAGTTGAGGCCGGCGAAAACATGGGTTTTTTACCAGGTGATTTGCATGAAAAGTTTGACCCTTATTTCGATGCGTTTCGTGACTGTTTAAATGAAAGGCTGGGTAAAGGCGCTGTTGAATGCGGTTTAAAAAATGACCGTATTGTAGTGTCTCCACTGGCATATTTAAGAGGTAAAACCTTTAACGATGCATTCGTGGTTTTAGATGAGGCGCAAAACTGTACAAAGGCACAGTTAAAAATGTTTCTAACCCGCATTGGTGAAAATTGCAGAGTGGTTGTAAATGGTGATATTCGTCAGTCTGATATCGGTAATCAATCCGGGTTGCAGGATGCGATAAATCGCCTTGGGCATTTGGGGTCTGTTTATGTGCATACCTTTGAGCATGAGGATATCGTGCGCAGCGGGCTGGTTAAAGATATAATTGCCTGTTACGAAAAGTAGCAGAAAAAATAGTCAAAAAAAATGTAAATTTTAATGTAGAAAAAGGGCGCTATATGCGCCCTTTTTTATGGCTAAAAATCACTGCATAAAAGCCACTGATAAGCATTTATAAATAAGGCTCTAAAATTTGTAAAGTTGTTTGCTTGCCAATCATGGCCGAATTGAGTTCACCCAGGCTCACAGCCATTATAATGGCACCTTCTATTACCATGTGGATTTGTTTGGCCACCGCATCAGGATCCTGTAGCCTTAATTCGGATAAAAACTCCCGCAAAATTTGCAGCATGAGTTTTTTATGAGCTGCAGCCGCCACATGGATTGGGTCATCCTTTCGTTTAAATTCAATACTGGCATTAATGAAATTACATCCATAAAACTGCTCACTGTTAATCCACTCATCAACAGCGTCAAATAGTGCCATGAGCCTGTTTATGCGCGGGTCAGTTTTTTGCTGATGGGTTAGACGGTCTATAGCGGATTTTAACCAGCTTACAAAATCTTCATCTCGCTTGTTAAGCGCTGCAATAATAAGTTCATCTTTTGACTTAAAGTGGTTGTACAGCGTCATTTTGGCAACACCTGATACTGAGAGAATGGTATCTATGCCCGTCGCACGGTAGCCCTGCTTACTGAACAGGTTCAAGGCGGTGAGGACCAGGTGATCGCGTTTTTTAGAAGGCATTAACTTTAATCTGCGTATGGTAATGTATATTTAAATATACCATTCTGTATAAAAATATACCAAATTGTATTTCAAGAGAGATATTATTTATTTGATGTTAATTCTCAACTTATTGATATTACTAAATTTTTAACCGTTAACGAAATAAATCAAAAAAACACTTTACTATACAGACCTGTCTATATATAGTGCTATAAAAATAGACAGATCGGTATATATTATGAATGGGTGTGTTTCAGTACTGAGTGATTCGATTGTCAGGAAAAAAGGGATTGTGGCAGGTTTGGGGGCTTGTCTTGCTTTGTATGCATTATCAGGTTTTGGAGATTTGCGATATGCATCTCTGTTTATGTCTCAATCCGGATTTTATTTTTTAGTTGTACCCGTATTATGCGGTCAGTCTTTCTTGTGCGGGCTGGAAAAATTCAGCAGTATTTTATTAACAGGTTAATTAGTCAGGAGAAATGCAATGATTAAACTTTATGATTTTCCATTATCAGGTCACGCACACCGTGTGCGCTTAATGTTGTCTTTACTAAATTTAGATTATGAGCTGGTGCATGTAAAACTTGATGAGGGAGAACATTTTGAAGAGGAGTTCAGTTCTATAAATTCATTTCAACAGGTACCTGTGTTGGATGATAACGGGTTTATTGTTAGAGATTCTGTGGCCATACTGGTTTATCTAGCATTAAAGTATGCACCACAATGGTATCCGATGGATGCTCAGTCTGCTGCTCGCATTCAGGAATGGTTAGCGATCGCGACTAAAGAAATTTCACAGGGACCAGCGGCTGCAAGATTGGTCAATGTATTTAAAATGGAGCTTGATCACGCCAGTGCTATTAAGCAGAGCCATAAATTGTTAGAAATTATTGAGCAGCATTTATCCAGTCGTCAGTGGTTGGCCGTTGATGATATCAGTATTGCAGATATTGCGGCCTACACTTATATCGCCCATGCACCTGAAGGTGGTGTGTCACTGGAACAGTATCCTCGTATTTTAAGTTGGTTAGCAAAGATTGAAGCTTTACCTAATTTTGTAGCAATGCAAAAAACGCCCGTTGGTTTAGCAAGCTAATTTGACCAGCTGCCATTTTGTATAAAGTGGCAGCTGGTTTAAGGAAGTAAAATGAAAGAAAATTACTCATTTCACCTTGGTGAGCGGTATTTGCAAAAATTATCTGGGGTTGATTCCATTGCAGACAAAATAGCAAGTAAAGTGTTAGATCATAAACTCTCGTTACAGCAACAGGCATTTTATTCTCAGCTAAACACGCTTTACGTTGCTTCATTAGATAATAGTGGTAAACCATGGGCTTCGATTATAACCGGGCAAAAGGGATTTGTATTTTCAGTTGACGAAAAACATATTAAAATTTCTGGTACGTCTTTAAGTCGTGATATTTTATTCAGAAATATTCAGGAAAATAAAGAACTGGGTATTCTTGGTTTAGAGCATCATACACGACGTCGCAACAGGCTGGCAGGGGAAGTTGTAGAGTGCACTCCAGAGGGGCTTCTCATTAAAGTTAAACAGGCCTTTGGAAATTGTCCTAAATATATTCAACCACGTGAATCAATCATTGTTGATAACCTAAACCAAAACCGTTTAGATGAGCCGCTCCTGTATTCGACCTTGAATGCAGAGGTCAAACAGTTGATTTCACATGCGGATACATTTTATATTGCGAGTTTTTTCTCAGATATAACACATCGCGGTGCCGATATGTCTCATCGTGGAGGCGAGCCTGGATTCGTTAAAATTGTCGATGATGATACTTTGGAGTTTGATGATTATGCGGGAAATAATTTATATATGACACTGGGGAATTTATACGCTAACCCGGATGCTGGAATTCTTTTTATCAATTATGAAAATGGTGATGTTTGGCAATTGCAATGTAGAGCAAATATTATAGAAACTCCTGATAAAAGGAATAAACGTAAAATTAAACTTGAAATTAAAAGTATAAGAAAAGATGCAGGAGCTTTGAATGTGAGGTGGCTAAACAGAATATAATCAGCAGGCTTTAGAAAACCGTGTTTAATCACTATAATGTACAAAAGCAAATTCTGGCTTGTTAACAGAAAAGATTTTAATATTTATGAACATGTTTCTAATGCAGATTAATAGTGAATTTAGAGTAGAAGTTAAAGAGTTATGTTATGGGTAGATACCGCCCCCCCGCCATAAAAGGCTCCCCCTATATCACCGCTGAAGGCATGGCGGCTTTGCAAACAGAGCTGGATTACCTGTGGAATAAACGCCGCCCCCTGGTAGTCAAAGCATTATCTACCGCCGCTGCGGAAGGTGATCGTTCTGAGAATGCTGAGTACATCTATCGTAAAAAAGAGCTGGGGGAAATTGATCGCCGAGTGCGTTTTTTATCAAAGCGGGTGGATGAAGTAAAAGTGGTTAGTGATACGCCGAAAAACAATCATCAGATATTTTTCGGTGCATGGATAGAACTGGAAGATGACGCTGGCAAGATGTTGCAGTATAGAATTGTCGGGCCGGATGAATTTAATGCGGACAGGGGATTTATCAGTATGGATTCTCCAGTCGCCATTGCCCTGATGAAAAAGTGTGAAGGTGATGAGGTTACGGTGACGACCCCCGGTGGTGTGATTGATTATTATATCAATCGGGTGCAGTATGAGGCGTTTAAGAGTTAATGTGCCTGCAGCCTATAAGCCAAAAATATCTATTTTCATCAATGGCAAGGGCTATTCGTTTTTTTATCGTTAACAACTAAAGTTTTCTGCTTTCAAGACGCTATTTAGTAATAAGTTAACCCTAGATGCGTCTATGCCCAGATTTACTGCACTGTTTATTTGTCTGATATTGACTACCAACCTGCCCGCGGTGCAGCGTTTTCACTCATCAGTGGAAGATGCAACCTGGCATGTGCACAGTAGTCCTATTTATTGTGAACTAATACATAACATCAGCCATTACGGTGAGGGTCGCTTTGTATTTTCTTCCGGCGGGGAGTTGGCTTTTCAGCTGCATACGCTGGAGCCTGCACGACGCGAGAGCGTTGCCAGTCTTTATTCAATTGCGCCTTTCTGGCGATATAAGAAAGAAAAAGAGCTGGCACAGCTGAGTATTTCCAGGGGCAGGATGCCGGTGTATGTAGGGGGGGAGCTGGCCTATCGGATGCTCTATGAATTACAGGAAGGGCGGGATCCAACCTTTCACTATAAAGACTGGGCCGGTTTTGTTGATGATGTCTACGTCTCGGTCTCATCGGTGAATTTTCACCAGCAGGTTGATGAGTTTAAGCGCTGCATTCGCGATGCCCTACCTTATGGCTCAGATAAGGTTAAAGATACAGTGGTCTATTTCGACACGAATAAGTCCACATTAAGCAGGGAGCAGCGTGACAAACTAAGGGAAATTGCGCTGTTTGCTAAAATTGACAAGGGTTTTAAAATTCAGCTAAAAGGTCACGCTGATGGGCGTGGGCGGCGAATCTACAATAAAAAACTATCGGTGCGCAGGACCCGGGCTGTTGAAAAATACCTAATCTCCAAAGGGGTTCCAAGGGCTCAGATTAGTCAGAAAGCGCTAGGAGAAAGTCGTCCGGCGGATAGTAACCGTAGCTCACGGGGGCGCAGAAATAACCGCCGGGTTGATGTCATAATCAAACATGAATAATGGGTTTACCCCCTGTTTATATCAGTAAATAGAAAATTTACATTGCTTATGAGTCAATGCGTGTTTTCTTAGTGAGTAAAAAAGCACTAAAACCCTCCATAAATCTCTGTCCTACGGTATAATGCCAGCCCTTTTTTAGTACGCGGAGCAAACATGGCGAAGGTAAATAAAGTCGTTTTAGCCTATTCAGGCGGTCTTGATACATCCATTATTCTTAAATGGCTGGAAGATACCTACGATTGTGAAGTGGTGACATTCACTGCAGATATCGGTCAGGGCGAAGAGGTTGAGCCTGCGCGTGCCAAAGCAAAATCCATGGGCATAAAGGAAATATACATTGAAGATCTGCGCGAAGAATTTGTGCGAGACTTTGTGTTTCCTATGTTTCGAGCCAATGCTATTTATGAGGGCGAATACCTGTTGGGTACCTCTATTGCACGGCCTTTAATAGCCAAGCGTTTAATCGAAATCGCTAATGAGACCGGTGCGGATGCAATTTCCCATGGTGCCACGGGTAAGGGAAATGATCAGGTGCGTTTTGAACTGGGTGCCTATGCGCTTAAGCCCGGTGTACAGGTGATAGCGCCCTGGCGTGAATGGGATTTAAGCTCCCGTGAATCGCTAATGGCCTATGCTGAAAAACATGGAATTGAGGTCGATTTTGCCAAAAATAAGAAAAAGTCACCTTACTCGATGGATGCTAATCTACTGCATATTTCCTATGAGGGCGACATACTGGAAGACCCCTGGGCAGAGGCTGAGGAAGATATGTGGCGCTGGTCAGTGTCGCCGGAAAACGCACCGGATGAGCCAACCTACATCGAATTAAGTTATGTTAAGGGCGATATTGTTGCAATTGATGGAAAGGCCATGACGCCAGCAACGGTGCTGGAAACGCTCAATAAGCTGGGTGGAGATAATGGCATTGGTCGTCTGGATATAGTTGAAAATCGGTTCGTCGGCATGAAATCCCGTGGCTGCTATGAAACACCCGGCGGCACCATTATGCTGAAGGCGCATCGTGCAATTGAGTCGTTAACACTGGATCGTGAAGTCGCGCATTTAAAAGATTCGCTCATGCCCAAATATGCTGAATTGGTTTATAACGGCTTCTGGTGGAGTCCTGAGCGCCAAATGATGCAGAAAATGATAGATGAGTCCCAGTTGAATGTAAATGGGGACGTGCGTCTTAAACTGTACAAAGGTGCGGTGACGGTTGTTGGGCGTCGTTCTGAAACTGATTCCTTATTTGATGAAAAAATCGCCACATTTGAAGATGATGGCGGCGCCTACGATCAGAAAGATGCTGCGGGTTTTATCAAGCTTAACGCATTGCGCTTAAGAATTGCAGCGAAACGAAATAAGTAAACCTGGCACCTGCAAAGTATATGTTTTGCAGGTGTTCCCCCTCCCCTGAATAGTGCATAGATCTATGCAACTTAATTCGTCTAAAATTAAAAAGTAGGCTTCAAAATTTTTTTCTACAGCAGTGCCGCTTAGTCTATACTTAACGCATAACTTATAAATTTATGCTTTGGGGATATCGGCTTGTTTTTTGGACGCTGTACAATTCAATCGCAAATAATTCTAAGTCTATTACTGGGTCTGTTTGTAGCAAATGTTTTTGCAGGTGAGTCAACTGATGTGGTGATTGATACCCAATGGCTTAAAGAGCATCAAAATGATTCAAATCTAATCATTATTGACGCGCGCAGTGAGTCTGATTACAAACAAGGTCATATTAAAGGTGCAGTGAATATTCCGGTTGAAGATACATTTAACCCGTTAATTCAAACCGATAGAGTGGGTAATATAAAATATATAGCAGCCCTGTTTAGTAGTGTGGGCATTCGTAATGATCATACAGTTGTGATTTATGATAAAAACTCTTACATTGATGCGGGTCGTGTATTCTGGGTGTTTGAAGTTTATGGTCATAAAAACGTTAAACTGCTTAATGGTGGCCTAGACGGCTGGATAGCAAATTCCGGCCAGCCATTAAGTCAGAAAAATACTACATTGCAGACCACCAACTATGTGCCTGCCATTGACCCGCAGCGCTTTGTTACTAAATTTAGTATGCGCCTTGCTGTAAGGGATAAAGATAAACAAATTATTGACACTCGATCAAGAGATGACTTTGATGGAAAAAAATCAATTGCATCTCGATCGGGTCATATTCCGAATGCCATAAATGTTCCCTGGACGGAAAACTTTGTCGAGGTTGATGGAGTTAAAATGTTAAAACCATTAGATGAACTGAGAACAATCTATGATCCATTAGTCAATGGAAAACGTGTCATTTTATATTGCAATAAGGGTAAGCAGTCATCTTTAAGTTATACTGTTTTACGAAAGCTGGGGTATGATGCTGCTCACTATGATGGCTCCTGGTTTGAATGGGGTAATGATCTCAGTTTGCCGATAGAAAAATAAGCATAAAAAATAAGCATATAAAAATAAATTTATAAAAAATCAATATTTAAAAATAAGCATTTAAAATTAATCGTAAATAATTTATGAAAAAAAATAATTGTTAATATATATCTATGGCATTTAATATAAACAGTATTCCCATTAAATATAAATTGATTCTATCAATATATGCGGTACTGTTTGTTATTATTACCATCAGTTTTAGTTTTATTATCTATCAGGAAATTAAAAACAAACATAATGAATTGATAGTTGAGACAAAGATCTTTAATCAGTTCTTTAGTCAGGGTTTTGTGGCTATAGTTGCATTTGGTGATGTAGATGTGGCAACCGATGTGACTTCTCGTCTGCGTACATTGAATAAAATACAGGGATTAACAATATATAACACTAAACATCAGGCGATATTTTTTTATAAACAAAACGAATCCCAGGCGCTCGAAACTTTACCTGATGGCTGGGGTGGAAAGTCGCAACACGATTTTATCGATGATTCATTATTGATGTTTGATGTGTTAAGTTATCAGGATACGGATTATGGTTATATATTAATTCAGGTTTCCACCAAAGAAATAAATCAAATACTAGAACGACAAATAAATCAGGCAGCAATCATATTGCTAATTCTGTTGCTGGCATCATTTATACTGGCCTGGATGATCCAGCAATATTTTTCAAACCCCATTCAACAGCTTGTACAGGCCTTGCTTAACGCCGCTGAAAAACTCGATTATTCTGTTCGATTACCAAACACTAGAAAAGATGAAATTGGTGATTTGTTCAGAGGGTTTAATAGTTTACAGAATAAAATAGAAGAAGAGAAAAAAGCCCTGCATGATCAGCAGTTTGCATTTGATCAGCACTGTATTGTGGGTATTACCGATACTAAAGGTACGATAACTTATGCAAATGACCGGTTTGTGAAAATTAGTGGTTATAGTAAAGATGAGTTAATTGGTAAAAATAACAGAATTTTAAAATCCTCATTTCATGATGACAATTTTTTTAAAGACATGTATCAGACAATTAGTGCGGGTGAAATCTGGACTGGAGATATTTGTAATAAAGCAAAAGATGGTTATGAGTACTGGGTAGCGACAACAATTGTGCCTTTAATGGGTGAGTCTAATAAACCCTTAAGTTATATTGCAATGCAAACCGATATCACTGTACAGAATAAGGCAGAAGCAAATTTAGCACGTGCACAAAAAATGGTTCACATCGGAAGCTGGGAACTTGATTTAATTAGAAATGATTTACACTGGTCTGCTGAAATATATCGAATATTTGAAATAGATCCGGCCAAGTTTAAAGCAACTTATGAAGCATTTTTAGACGTGATTCATCCGGAAGATCGTGCAAAGGTGAACGAAGCTTATAAGCGATCATTGGAAAATCGTTTGCCCTATGAAATAGAGCATCGCTTATTAATGAAGGATGGCAGGGTCAAAATTGTTAAAGAACAATGCGAAACATTCTTTGATGAAACCGGTAAAGCGCTAAGGTCAATTGGTGTTGTGCATGATATTTCAAATAGCAAGCATACGGAAGAAGCCTTGCGACGCTCGCAAAAAATGGATGCGGTAGGGCAGTTAACTGGAGGTATTGCCCATGACTTTAATAATATTATGGGCATCATTCTGGGTAATATTGAACTGTTAGAGTTATTGAAAATTACCGACAGTAAAATTCTAAGTCGAATTGAGCCAATTAAAATAACAGCTCAACGCGCAGCTAAGCTTACAAAGCAATTACTGGCTTTTTCACGACGAAAAGCAGAGCAGCTTGCGGTTACCAATATTAATAATCTATTAGCCAGTATGAAGAGCTTAATTGAGCATTCTGTTACACCTGAGATAGAAGTAGGTTATCAGTTCACGGAAAATTTATGGCTGGCTAAAATAGATCCTGGTGATTTTCAGGATACGATACTAAATCTAGTACTAAATTCTCGGGATGCAATGAGTAACAGTGGAAACTTAATGATTGAGACCCGTAATACACATCTGGATGAAAAGTATTGTGCTCATAATCCAGGTGTCGCACAGGGTGATTATGTAGAAATTATAGTCAGCGATGATGGCAGGGGTATTGAGCCGGAACAATTACAACGCATCTTTGAGCCTTTTTATACTACAAAGGCAGAGGGTAGCGGCACGGGGCTTGGACTGGCAATGGTGTTTGGTTTTGTCGAACGATCTAAAGGGCATGTTAAAGTTCATTCTGAAATTAATGACGGAACGACATTCAGGGTTTATTTACCGAGAACCTATAGTGTAAATGAGGATATGGAAGCCATTAAACAGAATGTAAAAAATGATTTGCCACAAGGTAATGAAACTATTCTGGTGGTAGATGATGAAGCAGGATTACGAGAACTGGCAAAAGAAAGTTTGCAAATGCTAGGCTATAAAATAATAACGGCATCGGACGGTAATGAGGCCTTAAAAATTCTTGATGAAACTTCGGGGATTGATTTGTTGTTTAGTGATGTGGTAATGCCAGGCGGTGTGAACGGTTATGAGCTTGCCGTACTGACAGAGCGAAAATACCCACAAATAAAAATACTGCTTACTTCGGGTTATACTAATAAGGCGGTTATTAAAAATGATCAGTCTAAGCTAGAATGGGACCGATATGAAAATGACCTGCTAAGAAAACCCTACACTAGAAAAGATCTAGCCAGCCGAATTAGAAAGATTCTGGGTTAATGTGATTATGTCAAAAGCAAAAGTTTATATACTCGATGATGAACCTGATATGGTTGAGCTGCTAAGTGAAGTGGCGAATACAACGAGTCTGGATTCCCATGGGTTTACAGAGGGAAAAGTTTTTTTTGAACAGGTGCAGGTATTTGCTGATGGCTCCATTCTTATTCTCGATTTAAATATGCCTGAAATGGATGGTATAGAAGTGATGCGGCGACTCGCCGGCACATCTAATCCGCCTGCACTTATACTGGTAAGTGGCCATGATGCGGGAGTTCTGCATTCAGCAGAAAAACTATGTGAGGCTCACAAGCTAGAGTTAATCACATCTCTCAGTAAGCCGCTTTCATTAGATAATTTGCGCAATATATTAAACCAATATATAAATCGAACGTTAAGTAATGATCATCGACAGGTAAATTCAAATGATATTAATATCACTCCCAAGCAGATAAAACAGGCGATTATTAACGAGGAATTTATCTTGCATTACCAGCCGCAGGTAGCCGTGGGTACGGGTATGCTTACCGGCGTTGAAGCGCTTGTGCGATGGCAGCATCCAGTACATGGTTTAATATATCCGAATCATTTTATTGATATGGCAGAAAAAAATAATTTAATTGGCCTGTTAACTCAGTGGATTATAAAAGAGGTTGTTTACCAGGAAAGACAGTGGCAGAAAAAAGGATTAACGATAACAGTTTCCGTAAATATATCTGCGGAAAATATTACCAGTCTGGCTTTACCTGAACAATTGAGCACATTGCTTGAAGATAATCAGCTCGATCCAACGCACTTAATACTCGAAATTACTGAAAGTGCATTGATGGCTGAGCTGGTTACTTCGCTGGATATTTTAACTCGATTACGTCTTAAGGGTTTGCATCTGTCAATAGATGATTTCGGTACGGGTTTTTCATCATTGTCACAGTTGCATCGTGTGCCTTTTACAGAGTTAAAAATCGACCGTAGTTTTATCAGTGAATTAAATACGGATGACGTGGCGCGTGCTATTGTTAAAACCTGTATTGTCCTTGGGCATGAGTTAAATATGAAAGTCGTTGCTGAAGGGGTGGAAGATAAGGCAATACTTGAACAGCTAAGAATGATGGGCTGTGATGTAGCTCAGGGGTACTTTATTAGCAGGCCATTAACAGCGGATAATTTTGTCGACTGGTTGAAAGCGCGATAATAATGGTTTATTAATTTGCACCGAGGCAAGGCCGCAATCACGCGGCTATTGCCTGGCTTATAAAAACGCTAAAATTTCAGTTTCAATATCTTGCTTGTCGATAATCGTTTTCTGGGTAATTTCTTTTTCAAACAACTCACTGATGACCGCAGGTATTTCGATACCTGCTTCATTAGCAATGGATTTCAGAGCGTCGATATCATGGGTATCAACTTCACCGGTTAATGAATTAGCGATGACGGGTGAAAACTTAGTCCATTCAGCTGTTGAGTATACAATGGTTTTTAATGGTTTATCACGACAGGTTTCATAGGCCTTGAAACAGGTCGCGGTATGTGGGTCCATTAAATAACCTTTGGTAAAGGCATCTTTAATGTATTTTTTGCCTTCTTCATCGCTGCAGAAATCGGCAACAAATATGCTTTGTAATTTTGCGGTTTCTGTATTATTTAGCTGATAATGTTTTTCATTATCCAGTTGTTGCATCAGTTCTTTAGTGCGAGCTTCGCCGAATAAATCAAACAGAATACGTTCGATATTTGAAGATATTAAAATATCCATTGCCGGAGAAGTGGTGGCAATAACGGATTTATTTCGCAAATCATAAGCGCCGGTTTTTATCAGTTGCGTTAAAATATTATTGTTGTTTGATGCGATTAATATTTTCTCAACCGGCAATCCCATTTGCATTGCATAGTAGCCACCCAGTGCATTTCCAAAATTACCACTGGGTACATTCAGGTAAACCTTATCGCCCAGGTTAATTGCATTTTGACGAACGAGTTCAAGGTAGGAATGAATGTGATAAATGGTCTGAAAAATAATACGTCCGAAATTAACTGAATTTGCGGCGGACAGAAAAATATTTTTTTCCTGTAATTTTTGTTTAAAGGTTGCTGATCCAAGTAACTGTTTGAGTGCGCTCTGGGCATCATCAAAATCGCCGTGAATACCAATCACTTTTAAATTGGGAGCATTTTCTGTAACCATCTGCAAGCGTTGCACATCGGAGGTACCACCGTCGGGGTACAGGCAGGCGACTTGTACATTGTCGCGGTTTTTAAACGTTTCTAATGCGGCGGGGCCGGTATCGCCGGAAGTGGCGGCGAGAATTAAGTAGTTTTCATTGCGTTTCTGTGCAATGGAGGATAGCACTACGCCGAAGGGCTGTAGTGCCATGTCTTTAAATGCGCGGGTAGGGCCATGATAGAGTTCGCTGACGTATAAATCATCATATACTTTATTAACGGGTACCGGGTTTCTCGGGTCATCAAATTCATCGTATAACGCCAGGGCTAGTTCAATTACGTCCTGTTCAATGTCAATTTCAAATGCGGCGAGAACATCGCGTGCGAGGGATTTGTAGTCTTTGTCCAGATGTTTCTGTAGAAAATCCTGCCCCAGATCCGGTAATGATTCAGGTGAGTAGATGCCACCAAACGAAGAAATGGGGCTGAGAATGGCTTCTGAAAAATTAATATGTGTTGGACGTTGTCCGTCATTGCCGCGGGTTTCGATAAATTTCATGTGGTTTATTTTACTAATGATTATTCAGGCAGGGGATTATAGCGAAATTGATGCGGTATTTCACCATGCACCTGTTGAGGGCTTAAGATATTAAAAACGACAGGAGATATGAAGAAGTTACAGAAGAAATATGGTCGCCAGCCCAAGAAACGCCAATAGCCCTATAATATCCGTGATGGTGGTCAAAATCACGCTGCCAGCAATCGCCGGGTCAATATGCATTTTCTTAAGCATCAGGGGGACGACGACTCCGGAGGCGGCGGCAAAGATCAAATTTATAATCAGGGCGGCAGCAATTACCAGGCCAACCGAGAAGTCTTCAAACCAGAGTGTCGCAATGATAGCCACCACAAATGCCCAGATTGCGCCATTGAACAATCCCACCAGTACTTCTTTGTTAAATATCCAGCGCCGGTTGCTACGACTGATCTGCCCGAGTGCCATACTGCGAATCACCAGGGTGATGGTCTGGCTACCCGCAATGCCCCCCATACTGGCGACCACATTCATTAAAATGGCGACGGTGACGACTTTCTCCAGGGTGGTTTCAAAATTACTGACCACCCAGGAAGCAAGAAATGCGGTGATTAAATTGATGCCTAACCAGATTGCTCGTCTTTGTGAGCTGGGTAATACCGGGGCAAAAAGGTCTTCGTCGTCATTCAGGCCCGCCATGCTTAATACTGAGTGATCTGCTTCTTCGCGGATAACGTCAACCACGTCGTCTACAGTAATGCGACCCAGCAACATGCTGTTACCATCAACCACCGGTGCGGAAATTAAATCCAGGTCTTCGAACATGATTGCCACGTCGTTGTCTTCCATATCAGACGGGATGGCGACAACCCCATCATCCATAATATCCTCAACCGTTTTGTCCGGTTCGTTAATCAGCAGTTGTGAGAGGGGCAAAACCCCCAGATAATGGTTATCTCTATCCACCACAATCAGGTGATCGGTTTGCTTAGGAATATCACCGAGCAGGCGTAGGTAGCGCAACACTACATCCAGTGTTACCTCTGGACGAATAGTGATGGTGTCGGTATTCATCATACCGCCGGCGCTGTCCTCCGGGAAAGACAGTACGGACTCAAGCATTTTACGATGCTGGCTATCCAGTGAATGTAATACCTGATCAATGACCGTGTCCGGCAACGATTGTACGAAGTCGGCGGAGTCATCCACTTCCAGGTCTTCTGCAAACTGCACCAGCTGCTGGGGCGTCATATCCTTAATTAAACTCTGGCGCATTTCATCACCAAGGTTAATTAAAACCTCAGCCTGCAGTTCATTTGATACCAACGGCCAGATAACGAGACGCTCTGTGGCGGGCAGGGATTCAAGCAGGTGAGCAATTTCTGCTGGGTGCAGCGCATTTAACATGCCGCGGGCATGATGCAGAGTGCCGGATTCTAGCGCATCAGATAAGGTCTGTAATTGCTGTTCGGTTTTTTCGGAAATATCGGTGCTGTTATCGACCATGTATTAGCCCGGAGCATGGTTTATTGTTAGTTGCGATTTTATAGAAGTATGCTTGCTAAGTGTAGTTAAAAACCCTGGTTTAATAAAAAATGTAAGTTTATTTTCTGGAAACTAAATGCAATCGAGATAGTGGCGTTAGAAAAAGTTAGAAGATTAAGTGTCTAAGAAAACTGACGGTTTAACTCATGAACCGCAAGTTTTATGTCAGCGGGATCAGCCAGGGTTAAAATGTTTTCACTCAGTGGGCGTAACTGCGAAATTTCGCTTTGATTTATAATATGTTTAACATCCAGTAAGCTGTTTGCCTGCACGCTAAAACTTTGTAAACCCATGCCGAGTAACAGGCGGGTGTACTGCGTGTCAGAAGCCATTTCCCCACACATAGAAACCTGTATACCCTGTGATTCACCTGCATCAAGTGTCATTTTAATTAATTTTAATACCGCCGGATGTAACGGGTTGTATAAATAACTCACTTCGTCATCGATCCGATCAAAGGCCAGGGTGTATTGAATTAAATCATTTGTACCGATGGATAAAAAGTCGAGTTTTTTTGCCAGGCTATCTGCAACCAGTGCAGCTGACGGTACTTCAATCATGGCGCCGATTTTTATGTTTTCATCAAAACGAACACGCCGGGATCTGAGTTCTGATTTTGCCTGCTCTATAATTTCCAGCGCTTGATCCAGTTCGGAAATACAGCTAATCATTGGAATCATCATGCAGGTTGGGCCGTAACCCGCCGTGCGTAAAATGGCTTTAATTTGAGGTAAAAAAATCTCCGGGTTTTTCAGGCAACGCCTGATGGCGCGCAAGCCCAGTGCCGGGTTATGTACAAGTGGTCCGTGTTGAGTCGTTTGTGCAAGTTCTTTATCAGCTCCCAGATCGATCGTGCGAATGGTGAGTGGATGACCTTTGAGTGAGCGTAAGGTTCGGCGATAAGTTTCAAATTGCTGTTCTTCGTCGGGTAAAATATTGTGTTGAGCGTTGCCTGTATTATCAGATAACTCATCGTGTTCGATAAACAGCATTTCAGTTCTGTATAAACCGACACCGGTGTGATCGTGTTGACGTAATGGACGCACATCGGCTGGTCGATCAATATTGCCGTGCAATGTGATTTTTAAACCATCGAGAGTCTGTGCAGGTTTATTTTTTAATTCAAATAATTTTTTACGACGTTGGCGTTCATCTCGTATTAAACTTTTAAATCTCGTTAACTCTTTTCTTTCAGGGTTAACATGAATTTTTCCCGTAGTACCGTCTAGAACGATTAGTTCGTTTGCCTGAATTAAATGTTTAGCATCGTGAACGCCCACAATTGCAGGTATGCCCAGGTTTCGTGCCAGTATGGCGGTGTGGGATAAGGGGCCACCATATTCGGTAATAAATCCGGTAATTTTCTGGTGTTGCATTAACAGGGTGTCAGCCGGGGTTAAGTCATCAGCGACAATAATTCTGCCTTTCAGGCGGGCACCGAGTTTTTCCGAATCATTTATTTCATCATCAGTACTGAAATCTGGTGCATTCATTAAACAACGCTGAATGCGTTCAGTAACATGAATAATGTCATCTTTACGGGTTTTTAAGTAGGCATCGTCCATATCATCAAACACTTTAACAATGCGTTCAACCTGTACCTGCAGTGCCCATTCAGCATTGCATAAGCGCGCACGAATGTGACTAACCGTATCTTCATATAAAACCGGGTCATCCAGCATAAGTAAATGCGTGTCTATAAATAGCGTTATATCGTGGGGGGTGTCACTAGAAATATTGTTCTTAATATTGATGAGTTGTTGTTGGGCCTTAATCCTGGCACTTTCAAAGCGTTTAACTTCAGCATCCGCATCGTATTTTGAAATGGAGTATTCTAAAACTTCAGGCAGCTCACGATAAAACACATAAGCAGGGCCGATGCTTATGCCTTTTGATACGCCGATGCCTTGAAGGGTAATTGGCATTAAACTATTCTTCCTCGTCAAAGCGATTATTAATTAACTGCGTGAGCGCGTTTACGCAGTCCTGAGCATCAATGCCTTCAACATGTAAAGTGATCTCACTTCCCTTACCCGCGGCCAGCATCATTACACCCATGATGCTTTTTCCATTGATACGTTGTCCATTTTTTTCAACATCAACATGACTTGAGAAGGAGGAGGCAGTGCTAACAAATTTTGCTGCAGCGCGGGCATGTAATCCGAGTTTGTTAATGATTTCAATATCGTGACGTATTGGTTTTAAGTGGTTGTTATCCATCTGAGGTTTATTCATCCAGGCACTCGCATAATAAAATACCGTCGTGTCCGCCACTCACCGCTTTTAATGCCATGCTTTCTATATTAAGTTGGGGGTAATTTAAAACGCGAACCAGCATAGGTAAATTAATACCGGCAACCAGTTTGCAATTGAAATCGTGACAAAGTTGTTTACCGATATTGGCGGGGGTTGAGCCATAAATGTCAGTGAGAATTAATACGCCGTTTCCCGTGTCTAAAATTCTAATGAATTCTTTTGCCTGGCCAGAAATATCTGCGACTGAAGCGTCGAGGGGAACCTCTAAGGCCCGGGTTGACAGGGGGCAGGCGTTGAGCATTTTTGTTGCGCTATCCAGCAGGCTGGAGGCAATGTTCTGGTGAGTGATAAGTAGTAGTCCAACGCTCATGATTTTTTACTTTTTTTTTGCAGGCGCCTGTTAAAGCTGGCGTCTACTGTGTTTTTCATTTTCATTCCCTGTGTGATTGTCCATTTTTCTGTTTAATCTCTCTCGTGCATTTCTCTCGTGCATTTCTCAGTGCAATTTCTTTATTTCATCTTTATTCCATTTCCCTATTCCATTTCCCTGTGTCGAAGTGAGACCGCGGGAAATTTTTTCTGGAAATACTGGTTTAACTGTTCCGCAATATAAACCGAGCGGTGTTGGCCGCCGGTGCAGCCGATGGAAATGGTTAAATAGTAACGGCTTTGTTCGGCAAATTTTGGTATCCAGTATTCCATGAAATTTCTGATCTGGCTATACATATCTATAACATCATCCTGATTTTTGAAAAAGGCCTTAACTTGTGGGTCCTGACCGGTAAGGGATCGTAGTGCCGGTTCCCAGTGCGGGTTTGGCAAGCAGCGTACATCAAAAACAAAATCTGAGTCGGTGGGGGTGTTATGTTTAAAACCAAATGACTGGATAAGTATAGAAAGTTCCTGCGCAGGGCGGGAAATAATTCTATCTTTAACCAGTGTACGCAACTGGTGTACATTGGTATGGGTGGTATCCAGGCACAGGTCAGCATCTTGCACAATCGGCATTAATAAATTGCGCTCTATATCAATAGCCTCTGCCAGGGGGATGCCCTTTCGGGTGAGGGGGTGACGTCGACGGGTATCACTAAAGCGTTTTATTAATTCATTAATTTCGGCCTGAAAATAAATAACTTCAACTTCTATATTTTTATCTTTCAGGGTTTGAATGGTTTGATTAAAGCGTTTTAAATCGTTGGCGCCACTGCGTGCGTCTATACCCACCGCCACATCTTCGTAAATTTTAATATGCTGGCTGTTGATGTGATCGGTGAAATCCGACAGCAGGCCTAATGGAAAATTATCGACACAGTAAAGCCCTTCATCTTCTAAAGTGTGCAGAGCAACTGTTTTTCCAGAGCCGGACAGGCCGCTTATTATTATTAATTTCATGTATTGACGGGTTGAATTTTAAGGTTCGTTTTTAAAGTTGTTTGTTGTAATCCAGGGGCTTTATTTTTATTCGCAATTATTCCTGTCTGTCCATATGCAGTTGCTGTCTCTGGATAAACTCTTCGCTCGCATTGTAACCGCTTTCTGACAGGATGTGGTTGCGCACCGCCGCTTCAACCATAACCGCTAAATTTCGGCCTGAGGCAACGGGCAATTTCAATTCTGTTATGGGTACACCTAAAATGGTTTTTATTGCTCGCGAGCCGTAAAGTCTGTCTATTTGTTGCTGGTCCTGTGAAGACATGGGCTCTAGATGAATAACCAGGCGTAAATATTTATTGGGTTTAATGGCATTTTCGCCGTACATGGCGCGAATATCTAACACCCCTAGGCCGCGAACTTCCATAAAGTTTTTTAACACATCGGGGCAGCTGCCATTAAGCAGGCTTGGGCCAATGCGAGTGAATATGGGGGCATCGTCGGCGATGAGTCTGTGGCCGCGTGTAATAAGTTCGAGTGCGAGCTCGCTTTTACCAACGCTGCTCTCACCGGTTATTAATACTCCACTGCCCATGACTTCCATAAATACACCGTGGATGGTGATTTTTTCAGCTAGTAAATCCGACAGGTAAAAACGAATTGAGTCGATAAAATCGCCACTGTTTAGATCGGTTTGAAACAGGGGCACCATATTTTTATCGGCAATTTTTGTGATTTCTTCAGGAACACTTTGTCCACCTGAAAAAACAACGGCCGCGGTGTGGCGTGAAAAAACCTCGTCAAATATTTCGGCGGGCTGTTTTTCTAGATAAGCCCATTCAGTGTTGCCGATAACCTGAATTCGGTTGGGATGAATTAAATTTAAATGTCCTACTAATGTGGACTGTTGATTGAGGTGCAGAGAAACAATAATCGGGCGGGTGGCGTGTACGGTTCCCGCCAGCCATTTAAGGTCAATATTTTTTTGCAGGTGATGAAATAAATCCAGGGGTGTAATGGCATCAGACATAGTGAGTTAACCTTGTACTCAAGAAGCTGCCTGGTGATGGGGTTGAGTCCAGCCGGAAATTTGTGCAAATAGTTCTTCATCAGTCTGGCAGTTGCGAAGCTGATCGCAAAATGCGGTGTCGCTGAACATTTTTGCAAGCGTAGCCAGTACCTGTAAATGTTCATCGGTACAATTTTCTGGAACCAGTAAACCAAATATTAAATCAGCGGGTTTGGCGTCTGGACTGTCGAAATCGATACCCTGTTGCAGTTTAATAAAACAACCGAGTGTAATGTCCAGTTTCACAGCCGGCTTATTGTGTGGGTTGCTGTGAAATCGGCCATGGGGCAGGGCAACACCATAACCCATGCCAGTAGAGCCTAAACGCTCACGATCAATCAGTTGATGAAATATATCCGTGGGATCAATACCCGCGACACCAGAACCCAATAGTTGGCTAATGGATTCAAGTGCACGCTTTTTGCTGCCAATGCCGCTGAGGCATTTAACACGTTCAGGTGTAATGAGCTGACTGATTTCCATGGATATATTTTCCGTTTTCTACTCTTCAATATCGACCGGCGGAGCCGTGTCTTTCTGGTGATGGTCGGTTATTTTTTCTTTGTGTTTTTTAACCTGACGATCCAGTTTGTCGGTTAGGCCATCAATAGCCGCATACATATTGTCTTCTGTATTGTTGGCAAATATATTATTGCCGCGCATATTAACAGTGGCCTCCGCTTTGTGTCGGTTGCCTTCAACGGTGAGGATCACATGTATATTGGTGACCTTGTCGAAGTGACGCTCGATGCGTTCCATTTTTTCATTTACATAGTTACGAAGTGAATCGGTAATTTCTATGTGGTGTCCAGTTAGATTGAGTTGCATAAGGACTCCTTAGTTGCAGTGCCGGCTAAGCCAGGCGTTTACGTTCATTTGAGGGCGGTATCATCATGGCTTCTCTATATTTTGCCACAGTTCTACGCGCCACGTTTATGCCCTGATCCACCAGTAAGTTGGCAATTTTATTGTCACTTAATGGCTTGCGGGGTTCTTCACTTTCTATCAGCTTTTTAATCATGGCTCGAATGGCCGTCGCTGAACATTCCCCGCCATCTGAGGTACCCACATGGCTGGAAAAAAAGTATTTGAATTCGAATACACCTTTGGGTGTATGCATATATTTCTGGGTGGTGACTCTGGAAATGGTGGATTCGTGAAGTTCTAGTTCTTCTGCAATCTCACGCAATACCAGTGGTTTCATACCTTCTTCGCCGTAATCTAAAAATGTGCGCTGGTGTTCAACAATAGACGTAGCGACGCGCATTAAAGTTTCATTCCGGCTCTGTAAACTTTTGATAAACCAGCGGGCCTCCTGCATATTGTTTTTCATGAAGGTGTTATCTTCGCTCTGTTTACCCCGTTGTATATAAGACGCATAGGTTGAGTTAATGCGCAATTTTGGAGCTGTGTCGCTATTTAGGCGAACATTCCAGCGGCCTTCTTCCTTGCTCACAAATACATCCGGAACCACATACTGGGTAGAAGACTGGCTAATATTGCTACCGGGCTTTGGGTTCAGTGTCTGAATAAAACGAATTATACCCGCAAGTTCGTCATCCGAAATACGATTATAACGTTTGAGTTTGGCATAATCATGATTGCCCAGTAAGTCTAAATGATCCTTAATAATCTGGCGGGTTTTTTTCAGTGCCGGGTAATCTTCATCGCTAAAGGGTTCCATCTGTAACAACAGGCACTCTTTTAAATCTCGGGCCGCCACACCAATGGGGTCAAAGTGCTGAACTAAATTTAATACCGCTTCTACTTCATCCAGCTCAATTTCAAGCTCATCAACCAGTCCCGCGTGTATCTCTTCGACAGATTCCTGCAGGTAACCATCCTCATCGATGCCATCAATGATGGCCATGGCGATAGTGCGGTCGATATCACTCATGTTGGTGACCAGGAGCTGATCCAGTAAATGATCAATAAGGGCTGCATCGCTGCTGCACTGATTCTCGAGAAATTCCCGGGCCTTGTCATCATCCATGGATGCACTGGAGGTAGAGGCCAACGTGGGCTCGTAGATGTCGTCCCACTGGGAGTCGACGGGCAACTCATCGGGCATGTCCTGCTGGCGATTGAGGTCTACATCCTGTGCCGCCGCATCGTTTTGCAGGTCGCTGACTTCCGGGCTGGCCGGTTCGTTACTTGTGGCGTCGGTGGCGGTGTTATCGGCTTTCTGCTTATTGTCTTCCAGGGGGTCTGAAGCGTTGCTTTCTTCCTCTACCTCCAGCATGGGGTTGGATTCCAGCACTTCCTGAATTTCGGTTTGTAGTTCTACTGTTGACAGTTGCAGCAGGCGGATAGCCTGTTGCAACTGGGGTGTCATTGTCAGCGATTGACCGATGCGTAGTTGTAGGGATTGCTTCATTCTTTTTAAATTAAAACTTCTTTATATTTACCTACAGTGTACTCCAAAATCTCGAATCATGCAGAAGTTGTGCCATGTATTTTTGAAGTATTTAAATTCTCGATTCTTAACTTAAAGTATATCTTAACTTATAGACTAAAATTTTGACCTAGATAAACATCTTTCACTTGCTGGTCCTGCAAAACGACATGCGGGCTACCCTCCGCAATGACCTCTCCAGAGCTCAGAATGTAGGCCCGCTCGCAGATACCCAGTGTTTCCCGTACATTGTGGTCGGTAATGAGCACGCCAATATTTTTTTCGGTTAATTGTTTGATAATGCGCTGTATTTCCAGTACCGAAATGGGATCGACCCCGGCGAAGGGCTCATCGAGCAAAATAAATTCTGGCTCCGCAGACAGTGCCCTGGCAATCTCTACGCGCCGACGTTCACCACCGGACAGGCTGATGCCGGTATTATCGCGAATGTGGTCGATCTGTAATTCATCCAATAGATTTTGCAATATGAGCTTGCGCTGCTTTCGGCTCAGTTCGGGGCGGGTTTGTAAAATGGCCATTATATTTTCGGCCACCGTGAGTTTGCGAAACACCGAGGCTTCCTGTGGCAGGTAGCCTATACCAAGCTTGGCGCGGCTGTGCATGGGTAGATGGGTAATATCCTGATCGTTTAAGGTAATAATGCCATCGTTAACCGGAATGAGTCCCACCATCATATAAAAGCTGGTGGTTTTACCCGCACCGTTGGGGCCGAGCAAGCCCACCACTTCACCGCTTTGTACATAAATAGAAACATCATTTACCACCGTGCGCCTGGCAAAGCGTTTAACCATATTTTGAGCACGCAGAATATTCATTTTTACTTCAGGATTCACTGTTATCTTTTGGGGGCTGTTCTGGTTTTTGTTCCGGGTAAATCGTTATTTTCACTCGCGGAGGTTTTTGTGAGTCAGGGGAGCCCTGGCTGGAATCCTGGCTGCCTGCTTTCACAATGTCTTTAAGGGTATTATAAATGATGTGCTCACTACTAAAATGATTTTTATTTTTGAGTAATTTAGCTTTTTCTTTTAATTCTAAAATCCCCGTTTGTGCCTGGTAGTTCATGATTTTACTTTCGGCATTGATCGCTTCATCGAGATCATTTAGCTGAAAAAAAGTCGCCGGGTTGCCGGTAATGCGAACATTATGAAGTCGTGCATCTTTGTTTTTGATAACAATTTTATCACCGGTAATTTTTAAGCTGCCCTTGGTGATTTTGACATTGCCATTGTAAATGCTGTAGTTATCTTTTTCGTGTAACTCAAGCTGATCTGCTTCAATTTGCAACGGCGCATCTTCATCACTTGATTTTGCCATTGTGTGAACATTAAAAGTCAGTGCAATGATAAAGGCCGTTAATTTAAAACCGGTTTTAGTGAGTTGCTTCATACCTGCCCTTAACCTTCGATTGTAACTTAAGTGTACCCTTTATACTGTCAAATATTAAGCCTCTGCTATCTATTTGAGCTTCAGGCGTTTTAATCTGTGCGTCCATTTCTGTTTCGGCAATCTTTGTGGAAATATCTATCTTAAGATAGTCGGTATAAATAGAAAGTTCACTTTGTGTTTTGGTCGCCGCACGATGAACGATGACATTGTCGTGTAAATGAAGGATGTTTTTGTGTTTGAAAAAAATCGCGCGATCGGCTCGTAGTGTAACAAGGGCGTTTTTTTCAGTACCTGCTCGGTTAACATTGAGCGAGGGCTGCTCAAGTTCGGCGCTGTCATCATCCGCATAATGTTGCATTTTGGTGGCCTTGAGAACCGACTCGGGCTGGCCCTGGGCATCTAACTGGATGACGGAAAAATTGTCCATAAAATAATCCGGGAAGCGAATAGCAGACTTTTTATCGGGAACGGTTTGCTCACTGGTTTTTTGTAAAAGCCAGTAGCTACCAATAGCAAACAGAATAAAAATAGCAAGCGTGGTGTAGGTGCGCATTATTTTTTAAACAGTTTTAACTGGTTTGATAATATAGCAAAAGCTATACAATGCTAAACATAGCACTGCAATAACGTTGCTAGTGCCAAGTGTGTTTTTGCTTTTATTTATGTAGGTAATGTTTTTTTGCATTTCTTTTTTAGTAGTTACGAACTTATATATGATTGCAGCATATCATGCAGCTTACCCTGTGCATCTAAAATCATTTCACACACTTCACGGCCTGCGCCGCACCCACCGTTGTGTACGGTAACCCAATGCGCATGCTGTTTTACAAAATAGTGGCTATCCTGTACGCAGATCGACAGGCCGGCTTTGCTCATGACCGGCAGGTCAACCACATCGTCGCCAACGTAGGCGATTTCTTCATGGCTTAAACCGGTTTCTTTTAGAAGCTCTTCGTAAGCGGGCAGCTTTTCACGTTTGCCCTGGTAAATGCGAGTGATACCTAAATCTTTAGCTCGGTGCGCTACTACATGTGAAGTGCGCCCGGTAATAATGGCAACTTCAACACCGCCGTCCTGCAACATGCGCAGGCCATGGCCGTCTTTTGAATTAAAGGCTTTGTATTCCTGACCATCGTCACCGATAAACAGGGCGCCGGTAGTGAGTACGCCATCAATATCAAAAATCACCAGTTTAATTTTTTTGGCTTTTTCAAAAATTTCTTGCATGGTTGTTTATCCTGTTTGCTCATCACGAGCTAAAAATAAAAGCACTTTACCGCAAATGAACGCAATAAAACGCAAATGTTTAGTTTGTGCACCTGCGGTGCACTGCACGCCCAATTAATGCTTTTGCTTTCATTTGCGTATATTTGCGAAAATTCGCGGCAAATGTTTTCTATTATTAAACCACGCCGGCACGCAATAAATCATGCATATTTAATGCTCCAACAAGCTTGTTATTTTCATCCATCACCAGCATGGCATTAATTTTATTTTGCTGCATAAGTGTTAAGGCTTCGGCGGCTAACAGGTGTGATTGAATGGTTTTGCAGTTGGCAGTCATAACCTCTTTTATTTTAGCGTTGTGCACATCAATGTTTTTATCCAGGGTGCGGCGTAAATCACCATCGGTGTAAATACCCAGTATGTTTTGCTGTTGATTGACAATGGCCGTCATGCCCAGACCTTTTTCTGTCATGACTATAAGCGCATCACGCAGGTTGGCGTCTTCCGCAACGCGGGGAATCGCATCACCGGTGTGCATAATGTCTCTTACATGTAACAGCAGGCGTCGACCTAAACTGCCGCCCGGGTGCGAGAGGGCAAAATCTTCTTCGGTAAATCCCCGAGCGTCCAGCAGTGCGACGGCTAAAGCGTCACCTAAAACCAGTGCCACCGTGGTGCTGGAGGTGGGGGCCAGGCCAAGTGGGCAGGCTTCTTTTTCGACCCCCGCGTGTAAATCAATATCCGCTTCCATGGAGAGGGTCGACTGGCGATTGCCGGTGATGCTGATCATCGGCACCGATAGACGTTTTAGAATGGGAATGATGGTGAGGATTTCACCGGTTTCTCCAGAGTTAGATAACGCGATCACCACATCTTTTGGGGTAATCATGCCCAGGTCACCATGGCTGGCTTCCCCGGGGTGCACGAAAAATGCCGGTGTGCCGGTGCTCGCCATAGTGGCGGCAATTTTATTGCCGATATGCCCGGACTTGCCCATGCCAATAACCACTACGCGGCCCTGGCAATTGAGCATTAATTCGCAGGCTTTCACAAAGTTATCGTTAATTTCAGCTTTTAGTGCTTCAACCGATGACAGCTCGGTATCGATCACCGCCAGCCCGAGCTTTTTGATTTGAGCGGGGTTTACTTTATGCAGGTCCGGGTTTTCCAAGTTTATATTTCCTGTGTCACTTTAATGTGGTTTTTATTTATGCCGTGGCACTAAAGTATAAAACAACTTCGTAGGCAATAAATATCGCCAGTAAAATTGAGCCTTCTGTGCGGGTAATTTGCCCCGCACTGCTGCGTCGCCCAAAGGCCATAATAAACATTATGATCGTCAGGGTCACCATCAGGGGTAAATCCCTGCTGAGCACACCCGCATCAAGTTCCGCCGGCTTAATTAATGCGGCAATGCCGAGCACGCCCAGGGTGTTAAACATATTTGATCCGATAACATTACCCAGGGCAATATCGTGCTCACCCTTACGGGCGCTCGCAATGGAGGCTGCGAGTTCGGGCAGGCTGGTGCCGATGGCGACTATGGTCAGGCCGATGATTAAATCACTCACACCGAACGCGGTGGCAATATTAATGGCTCCCCATACCAGTAATTTAGAGCTAATTAATAGCAGGATCATACCCGCAATTAAACGCCAGAGCGCCTGACTCATGGGCATGTCAGATGGTATTTCATCATCAAATTCGGAACTGAGTGGGTCGGCGTCGCAGGTGTTATTCAGGTTGCATTTACGTTGTTGTAGTGCCTGAAACACAATCCAGGTCATTAATATAAACAACAATAACATCATTAAAATACCGTCGACAGTGCCCAGGGCGTTGTCAATGGTCATCAGTACAACGACCATTACAGTGGCAATAATCAACAATGGGTACTCGCGTTTGAGGATACTGGAGTGTACCGTCAGCGGTACAATCACCGCGGTTGCCCCCAGCACCAGTGCAATATTGGTAATATTCGAGCCAATGGCATTACCCACCGCCAGCCCCGGATTACCCCCATAGGCGGCGAAACTGGCCACCAGCATTTCTGGAGCTGAAGTGCCGAGGCCGACAATGGTTAAACCAATAATCAGGGGCGAGACCCCCAGATTACGCGCGGTAGCAGAGGCGCCCAACACAAACAGGTCGGCGCTCCAGATAAGCAGGGCAAAACCCGCGAGAATGGCTGTAAAATCGATTAATATAGACACAAATATTTTCAACAGTAATAAAAGAGCGCAATGATACACGATAAAGCTATAAGTGTGGGAGCCTGTGACTGGCAGCACTCCCAGTGGCAGGGTAATTTCTACCCGGACGATTTACCCGAAGACTGGCAATTGAGCTACTATGCTAATGAGTATTCAACGGTACTGGTACCCCAGGCACGCTGGCAGGCTGAGGAAGCGGATTTTGAACAGTGGGCAGAAGATGTGACCGAGGGTTTTCGGTTTTATTTTTTAACCGATGATCCGGCAGCGGATGAGTCGCAAATTAAGAAGCAACTTGGGGATACTTTTGCGGGTTTTGTTACAACAAAAGGAAATGCTGAAGTTGCCCTGATTGATTACGCGGAAAAAAACCTACGCGGCTGGAAGCAATGGCTGCTTGAGGTGGATTTTAGTGTTGTGTTTTTGGTCGATGAGGAATTGAGTGCCGCGCAGCTGGCGGATTTTCAGTCTTTGGTTGAGGTGATGGGGATGTGAGTTTTCTTCTTGATCCTTCTTGAGACACCCATGCGATCCTTCTTGAGACACCCATGCTAATTCCTTCTCATTCCTTCTTGAGATACCTACGCTAAGTAGTTAATAAAAACAAAGACTTAGAGTGAATTCAGGTGCATTGTTACAGTGGGTGTCTGGAATAGTTTGATCACTTTAATACAGAAGCAATTTCGTTAGCCCATTTGAATGCCTGGAGATTAATTTTTACGAGCTGAATTTTTTCTAGTTTTTGAAAACTCACCTTATCCCATTCTGATAACTCAAAAGCGAGTGCGCTTTTCAGTGCTTCTCCGAGTATACCTTCGTGATTTAACAGGGCATTGAGTACATCTTCAGCCAAGGGCAGTGGTTTAGGCTTCTCGAGAAGGCTTCTCGAGACACCCATATTAAGAAAGCAATAAAAACAAAGGCTTAGATTGCAACCAGGTCTTTTGTAATTATGGGTGCCTGAATAAGTTACTTCAACTAAAAATCAGGCGCGCTACGGGCATGACCACATAAGAAATAATCGGCACGATAATTCCCACTACCACCGTCACATTAAGCCATTTGATGGCGGGCAGAAACTGCCCAACTACATCAGGAATAAAATAGACCAGTGGAAGCAACGCTAAAAACGTTATTAGTGCCATGACATGCTCGTTAATCGGTTGAGCGTTCTGCGACTTGCTTTTGTCTGTCTGTCGATTCGAAGCGTAGCTAAGGTTACTGGATTGTAGGACGATGTCTTTTGATAGCTGAGTCATAATGAGTACCTTACTTTTATGGGTGAATTCGAATTTATTGATTCTGGCTAACAACCAAAAGATGCACATCGTTAATCGCATTTACTTTTGCAGTTGTACTACGGACTAAATCACCATTTACAATGCTATTAATTGCGGTGTTTTCTGTAATTTCCTGCTCACCTTTTTCTTGTTCACAAATTTCTGCTTCACCCGTAATGACATAAATCAGCGTGTCCTTGTTTAAATCCAGATGGCTTCCAGACTTTAAATGAACGATATCCATGACCGTGTGGCTATCAAACGTATCATCCTGAGATTTGTCTCCGCCATAAATTCGGGTCACCCCCTCCAGTTTCGGCGTGTATGATTTATAAGCTGCACGTTGGCCTTTCTCTTCGGGTAATGCCCACACCTGCAACATTCTGTTTTTGCCGTTGTCTGGATTAACTTCATCATGAGAGAAGCCTTCGCCACCGGCACGCTGCACTTGAACATCGCCTGCAACCAAATCTTTACCGTGTTTCATAGAGCCCTTATGGCTCACTCGGCCATCAACGATGATAGAAATGACATCGGTTTCGCTATGCGGGTGCATGCCCGATGAACCAAAAGGCTTATATTGAGCGTCAGCCAGATAAACCATGCTGCCTAAACCTTCAAAGGTTGCAGGTGTTTTACGTTCACCAAAAATACGGCTGTCAGTTACAAGCCGATGCTCAACGATGCCAGCAAATCCACCCAGTGGTAATGAGTCTCTTGATAATATATCCATGATTAAATCCTGATGTTGTTTAGATAAGTTTCTGTGGTTGATGGAATTATTCTAGTGATTTTGGATTGTTTGATATATATCGATATACTAGAATCATTATTCCAATTTCAACAACAATAAAGCAAGGGTTAGAATGGCTGGAACTACGGATTTGAATGACATGATGTTGTTTAACGCAGTGATTGATGCTGGAAGCTTTACACTAGCCGCAGACCGCTTAAATATCCCGAGAGCGAATTTGAGCCGTAAGATTTCGCGGTTAGAAGAGCGACTAGGGGTAACATTGCTGGAGCGCACCACTCGCACACAACACATCACCGAAGCCGGAAAAAACTATTTAGCGCATTGTCGACGCATTCATCTGGAAGTGGATTTAGCGGAGGCATCCATTGCCCAAATATTAAATAAGGTAGAAGGGCAGCTCAGAATAGGTGCGTCAGTGGGAATGGGGCATGAAGTGCTAAAGCCTGTGCTGGGGCGGTTTATGCACCAGTATCCGGAAATCAACTTACAGCTAAACCTGCTTAACCGCCGAGTGGACCTAATTGAAGAGGGATTTGACTTAGTCATCCGAATTGGCGCACTTGAAGATTCCCGTTTAATTGCCAAACGTTTAGGCCAGGTCAGTCGAAAGATATACGTCAGCCCAGAGTATTTAAAACGCTGTGGAACAATAACGTCTATTGAGCAATTGGACCAGTATGATTTTTTGCTGATGAGTAGCGTACATCATGATGGCCGTGTAGCCTTAAAATCCGGCAAGCAGCAACTGACATTTCGAGTTATGCCTAAAATACTGGTGGACGATTTTCTCATCCTTAAACAAATGGCGATAGAAGGAGTAGGTATCGCCATTATTCCCGATTACATGTGCCATCAAGAAATAAAAGACGGCACGTTAATCCCGCTGTTTGAACAATGGGGAATGACAGATGTAGACGTGTACGCGCTATACCCTAAGCACCGGTTAAATATCCCCAAAGTAAAAGCGTTTTTGGAATACATTCAGGGGGTGTTTAAGGAAAGGTTATGATGATGGGGGATCGTTGAGATGTTTTTCAGGACACCCATACTAAGTAGCTGCACAAACTAAGACTTAGATTGAATTCAGGACATCCACACCAAGATAACCATAAAAAAAGACTAAACCAAATACTATGTCATTTGTTATCTAGAGTCACATTTTCAGTTTTATGTGATATCCACTGAACTTGATTTCTTTTATTATACAGTTAACTTATCAACCATATTATGGATATTCACAGATGCCCGTACCAGCACTTAAAGATATAACCACCAATAAACTGTACCCTGCCTATAAAACCGTTAAAGGCACAACTATCCAACTGAATGGCACCAGGACGGGTATGCCAACAGGTACAACGCTAACTGCATTAATTAAATTTGCAGACAACTGTGGCCTTAAGTCTGTTCTTATTACAGGTGGCACAGAAGCTAGTGGCCATAGTAAAGGAAGTTTTCACGGAATTAATCTGGCCATTGATGTGGCAGGTACAAAATTTAATAATCTAACTCATGATCAAGCTCTGGCTGCAGCTAAAACTGCTGGCTTCACTCATGGTGTTTATGAAGACTTCAGGGGCACAGGTAGAGATCATTGGCATTTCCAGATTGGTGCTGGAAACGGATTAGGTGCAAAGCACTCTCTCAATCTGACTAAACTCTATATTAGAAAGTACTAAGCGGAACACACCATGACACGTACATTAGCATTTGCATTACTCACCGCTTTTACCCTATCTGCCTGCAACGAGTGCAACGTAAAACCGGGGAGCTACACCAGTGTTGGCGGCAGTGAGCAAAGCACGAGATTGACTCTTTCAGAGGGCAATAACTTTGTTGTGACACATGATAACTGGCAGCCTGGTCATTATGAGAAACGTGATACAACACAATCAAACGGCACCTGGTCTTGTAGTAAAAATAAAATCACATTAAAGGGAGATAACAGCACATATAACGCTGAACTCATTACTGTTGGTGCAAACCCATTAGGTCTGGATGCAAACAGCAAAGCTATTATGTTTGGTGAAAATACGGGTGTAGATTATTTAAATAAACAGATGCTTTATCCTGATTTTTAGCCAGTGATAAAAAAGAAGAGGCTCAGGTTTTTCCATGCCACATACAAGTTTTAATTTATGGTATATCAGAACATATATGGACGCCCCAATAATGCCAACAACGAAATTAATTTGAATGAAGGTGTTTTTGTTACAGTGTGTTCGAAATAGTTGCTTTTTTGCATGAAACAAACATGTTCACTTTAACGCAGAGGCAATTTCGTTAGCCCATTTGAACGCCTGGAGATTAATTTTTACGAGCTGAATTTTTTCCAGTTTTTGAAAACACACCTTATCCCATTCAGATAACTCAAAAGCGAGTGCACTTTTCAGTGCTTCTCCGAGTATACCTTCGTGATTTAACAGGGCATTGAGTACATCTTCAGCCAAGGGCAGTGGTTTAAGAATGGTACTTAATTTTCGTTCCATAATAATATCTAATGCCGAAAGTAAGCCAACGGTGAAATAACGGTTAGTCGTTTTAATGCCGGCCGCCTCAGCTAATAATTCGCAGGTTTTAGCGCGAATCATGCATATATGTATCATTTCAGGTGGGCGGTCATTCAGACTACCTAATGCCATTAATGAAGCCCAGCTAGCCAGTTGTTGTTTACCTAACATTGTAATTGCATGGCGCATAGAATCGACCTGCGCGCGTAATCCAAAACCGGCTGAGTTGATTAGTTTGAGAAGCTTATAACTCAGCTGTGCATCTCGATCGATAACCCGCTCAATGTCATCCACTTCAGTTTCTTCATTATTTAATGTCGCGATTAAATTCATGATGGATAGTTTGTTGTTAGGTAAACTTTTTGATGAAACTATTTTTGGATGACTTAAAAAATATCCCTGAAAGTAATCAAAACCTAAATTTACCAACTCATCGAAATCATCAAGGTTTTCAACTTTATCAGCGAGTAAACTGATAGTATTTTTTTTGTATTGTTTCAGATTTTGCTTTATTCCATTTAAGCCCAGGTTAAGCACATCAAGACGTATGATGTTGATGTAATCAAGAAGCTCATACATGCTGGAATCGTTACCGAAATCATTTAATGCAAGTGTGTATCCACTGTCTTTAAGTGCTTTTACAGCCGCTAAGCTTTCTTTGTTCACACTCAGGTTCTGAGGTATGTCGAGAATAATTCGTTCCGGTTCAATCAGGGGAATTTCTTTCCATAAATTATAATTTTCACCTAAATTAATACAGGCAAATTGCCTTCCAACCACATTCTCAAGCCCCATTTCAAAAAAGGTATTCAGAATGACCTGGGAAGTTGCGCTATCGCCAGAGATTGCAGCATGGCTTGTATTTATATCTTTGTCAGCTCGAAACAGGAGTTCGTAAGCAAATACACCCAGATTAGGGTTATAAATCGGTTGTCTACCAACAAATATATTATGTGAATCCATTCTAAAGGGCTCATCTTTATTGCATTGACTTTAAGCTTAGTAGGCGCCAGTGAGGTTGCAAGATTATTTAGGTTAATAGTGCATAAAAAAGGGTAAATATAGCTGTGTAGTGGTCAAGTAATGTGTACCGATTTACTTGACCACTACAGTTCCCTGATATTGTTGATGATGAGTGATTGTGAAAATGGCGTTAGGCCTGGATTTTTAGTGGTCAAATTTTAAGATGGGAACTTAGAAATTAAGGTGGGTGTCTTGATAAAAAATTGAAAAGGCTAGTAATTACATAGATCAATTTCGTCTGTATAACTCTCCGTTGGAATTTAAAATATTTCCTTCAGAAAATGACGCTAAAGAGTGGTTCCGTGCTTTACAAGTTTATTAAATTGGACGAGATAAGCCGCGCCATTTATAAAGACGTTCTCAAGCTCCGATTACCTGACAGACAGTGTAAAAATTAAATAATGAATGTGGCATGGAAAGACCTGACCCTCGAGATGGAGATGCTCGAGATGTGACCCTCGAGATGGTGTTCGTTCTATTGGTAACCGTATTCTACGTGTCACTTTATTAATGGTTGATTAACTCTAGTCTGATTTGCATGTACAATTATATTTTGCGACCTGGGTCAGCCACTTTCCCCCTGCTGCGTTATTAAACTTAAGTTTAAAAATTTACGGCTTATTGAAGAATTTGCATTCTTAAGCATACAAAACACCGATTATGGAGATATAGAATGAAACAAGAAGTAGCAGGCATTTTCTGGCTATGTATTTTTACGGCATTAACTGCCTGCAGTGGGGGTGGCGGTGGCGGTAATGACAGCGATCCTAAGCTAGACAAAGGCGCGAATTTTACCACCTTTGAATCGGGTCAGGTACGACCCATGGCTATGTCACCTGATGGCGCCAGGCTTTTTGTGACTAATACGCCCAATAACTCACTTGAAATTTATTCGGTTAGTCCAGCCGGGTTAAGTTTTGTCAGCTCAGTTGCTGTAGGCATGGAACCCATTGCCGTGGCAGCGCTAAACAATAATGAAGTGTGGGTGGTAAATCATTTATCCGACAGCGTCAGCATTGTTGATGTCAGTGCAGTGCCGGCACGGGTCACTCGCAGTTTGCTGGTGGGTGATGAACCACGGGATATTGTGTTTGCCGGCACAGGCAACCAATTTGCATTTATTACCACCGCCCACCGTGGGCAAAACGGGGCAGATGATGAGCCTATCGATGCCCAATTGCTGATGCCGGATGTGGATAGGGCCGATGTGTGGGTATTTGAAACTGCAGCGATAGGTGCCAGCATTGGGGGCGATCCACTAAAAGTGATAGGTCTGTTTGGTGATACCCCTCGTGCAATGGCCGTCAGTCAGGACGGTAATACGGTGTATGCCAGTGTGTTTTTTTCAGGTAACCGCAGCACAACTCTAGGTGAAGAAAATTTCAGTAAGCGGGGCCCAGTACAGAGCAGTGATGCTGTGAGCCACCCGGATACCGGTTTGATCGTACAGTTTGATGGCAGCAATTGGGTAGACGATACGGGCAGTGTTGATGATCTCAACGGTACACTTTACGCTAGCAAGATACCCTTTAGCTTACCCGACAACGACGTATTTATTATCACCGTGGGCACCGATCCTATGTTGACCGGTCAACGAAGCGGCGTGGGAACAACCCTGTTTAACATGATTGTTAACCCGGATTCGGATGTGCTGTATGTGAGCAATACCGAGGCATTGAATTTAACCCGCTTTGAAGGGCCAGGTAGCGGTGCCAGCACCGTGCGCGGTCATTTTGTGGAGAGTCGTATTACGGCTATCAATAACAACACAGTCTCCCCACGACACTTAAATAAACATATTAATTACGAGACGTTTATTGGCTCTCAGGCCGAACGAGACCTGGCCATCGCTCAACCGATGGGAATGGATATAACCCAGAATGGCAACACACTTTATGTGGCCGGTTTTGGATCACAAAAAGTGGCAATCTATGACACCGCCGAGCTAGAGAGTGATACCTTCATGCCATCAGCGGCAAATCAAATTGCACTGAGCGCAGGTGGGCCTTCCGGGCTTGTGCTGGATGAAGATAATAGCCGGCTTTATGTTTTAACGCGATTTGATAATGGTATTTCCATTGTTGATACCGATACAAAAAATGAAACCATGCATTTGACGATGTATAACCCAGAGCCCGACAAAGTGGTTAATGGCAGGCCCTTTCTTTATGATGCGACAACGACGTCAAGCCATGGCGATTCATCCTGCGGGCTGTGTCACGTGTTCGCCGATTTTGATGGTCTGGCCTGGGATCTGGGCAACCCGGATGATGTGGTAGTGAATAACCCCAATGATTTCGTAAACCCTTTTTTACTGCCGCCTGCCCCGCCTGTATTCCATCCTATGAAGGGGCCTATGACCACCCAGAGTTTAAGAGGCTTAAAAGGCAACGGCCCCATGCACTGGCGAGGGGACCGAGTGGGTGCCAGTGCCAGCGCAGGCGAAAGTCTGGAGCTGGGTGCGTTTAAAGATTTCAATGTGGCTTTCACCGGACTTATAGGGCGCGAAGCAGAGCTACCCGCTGCAGATATGCAGGCCTTTGCCGAATTTGCACTGGAGATAAGTTATCCGCCTAATCCGATACGCGCGCTGGATAATTCTTTAACAACGGATCAGGCGCTCGGGTTGTCTATTTATATGAGTGACATTACAACCGGTGACGCATTTAGTTGTAATGACTGCCATGCATTCAATCCGCTAAATGGAAATTTTGGCACGGCAGGATTATCCACAGTTGAAGGCGATGAAATTTCCCAGGAATTTAAAGTGCCGCATCTGCGCAACATGTATCAGAAAGTAGGCAAGTTTGGTAACTCAGGAAAATTTTCAACTGACACAACAAATTATGGGCCGCAGATAAAAGGCTTCGGTTTCATGCACGATGGCGGTATGGATACGCTGGATAAATTTTTGCAGGGCGAAGTTTTTCGTTTTGATTTAGATCCCGTTGCAAATGATACCAAGCGCAGACAGGTGGTGGATTTTGTTATGGCAATGGACAGTGAGCTGGCACCAATTGTGGGTCAACAAATCACCCTCACCGCAACCAGCAGCATAAAGGCAAAGGATCGTATTGATTTATTACGTGCACGCGCTATGGTGACATCACCCCGAGAAGAATGTGACCTGATTGTAAAAGGTGTGGTGGCAGGCGAAGCACGGGGTTATCTCATGCTGGCGAATGGCAGTTATCAAAGTGATCGCGAGTCAGAAATTATTTCAGACGTCGCACTTCGCAATTTAGTAAACACAAACAACCAAACGCTGACGTTTACCTGCACGCCTCCCGGTTCGGGTGAGTGGATGGGTATAGATCATGACGAAGATGGCAGTTTAGATCGAGATGAAATTGACGACGGCACTGATCCTCTTGGAATATAAATTCGTTGTGCAGATTATAATTAACATGAAGATTAACATGACACCCATGTTAAGAAATCAAAAAGAGATTAACATGACACCCATGTTAAGAAATCAATGAAATCAATGAAAGCAAAGGCTTAGATTGTATCTGGGCCTTTTGTTATTTTGGGTGACTGGTTAAGCTAGGCTATGCGCAACGGAGAAGGCCACTTAAAGAGGGTGTCGTGTAATGCGAATGATTATTGTTTGTTACAGACCCCTTTAATTGGTAAGCCTTTTATTCAAACTTATTAAGTCGCCAAAATACAGTAACGGATTGTGCCTTATTCGGCATACTCAGTATAAGCAAATCTGCGTGTTTACCATGGGCATGTCGTGCATACCATTCAGTTTGAATGAGAACATCCTCTATACCATCACCTGTAAAATCTCCACGGGCTAACTCAGTAATATAAAACTCATCATCTTTTGTAAGCAGTTTAGTTGTGTGAGCACCTTCACTCTGCAATTGTGTGTCTTTATCATAAGTACCAAGCGTTTTGCCTAATCGCTTTGTTAAATCTGTTTTGCTTAAAAGTGGCACAACCTCAGCGGGTAATTGCGCTATGAACTGAGTGTTCAGCTTGGAGGGAAAGTGGCTTTGGCTGGAAGGGCGAGCGAGTGAATATTTTTCAACGGCCTTACACGATAAGGTCAACAGTTTAAATCTAAAGTAATCATAGTCTGCGATACTTGCAACATCCGTGTTATTCGCTTGCTGACAATGCTTAATGTTCAGCGCTTTACCCTGATTTGTTTGATACTCATAACCCGTAAGGGAAGGCGTGCTGTTTGTGTCCCTGGTAAAGCTAAAGCCTGGGAACATATCCTGGTAAATCTTAGGTGCTATTGATTTACTGGCTGAGGTGCAAGCCATTAAGGGCGTGAGTACAAGTATAATTGCAATTAATATTTTCATAGGCTTAATTTAAGGCTTTACAGCGGTTGGAACCGTATTTAGTAATTGTTTTACATACTGGTTTCTAGCGGCATTAACATCAGGGCGGTTGGATTCAGTAGCCGCTTTTTTCCAGTCGCCTGCTTTTAAGGCTTTATTAAAACTTGGGAAGCTGCTAATTATCTTCGAAGCGCCTAAATTAAAAATCATATCGAACAGGGCAAGTTGTACATTTTTATGAAGCTTATCAAAGTCATCAGTGTAGCCATTCGATTTTTTGTATAGGGTTGTAAGCTCATTGTAAAAGCTATTGATGTGTTTATCTCTTTGTAGGTTTATATCACTATCTTTTATTACCAATGTCGCGTGAGCTTTAAATGTGTTTGCACCATAGCGCTGACCCCAGGGCAGTTTAGAAATCTTATCGTATTCAGCCTGTTTTTCAGACAGTGTGGCTAACTGGGAGGGTAGATTGTTTTTAACTTTATACAGAGCAGTAGTCGCTATTGCATTTCTATTGGGTATTAAGTGACCAATACCAACTGTTACCTTTCCCTTGGTATCGAGGTAAAGGTGGTTAAACCGACCTTCATATTGCTCTATCTTCTTAGAAACTTCCGTTTTAATGCTGGCGTTTAAAGGCATAATTTATCCTGTATGTAAAAAACTAAACACATATAATAATTTATAAAGTAACTCATGGGTATCAGAATAATCTGAAAATTAAAAATACATCGGATACCCATGCTTAGTAGTCAGTTAAAACAAAGACTTAGATTGAATCCAGGTTTATTGTTACAGTGGGGGAAGTTTCTCAAGACACCCATACTAAGTAAACAGTAAAAAAATGACTTAGATTGAATCTATGTTTTTTGTTACTGTGTTTGTTCGGGTTGGTGTTATGGATTGTGAATGTGGCATGGAAAGACCTGACCCTCGTTTTTTTCGATTGTGAATGTGGCATGGAAAGACCTGACCCTCGTTTTTTTCTGACCCTCGTTTTTTTCTCGTTTTTTGTTATTTAAGCGAAAAGAATGGGGTCAGGTCTTTCCATGAAAAGAATGGGGTCAGGTCTTTCCATGAAAAGAATGGGGTCAGGTCTTTCCATGAAAAGAATGGGGTCAGGTCTTTCCACGCCACATTAGGATATAGTGTGTTAAAGTAACCAAATGGCAAGACCACTCAGACTAGAGCTAGCAGGCGGCTTATATCATGTGACTTCACGAGGCGATCGGCGTGAAGATATCTACGTGGATGATGAAGATCGGGAACAGTGGTTGACCTTGCTCGGGCGTGTGTGTTATCGATTCAACTGGCGTTGTCATGCATATTGCTTAATGGATAACCATTACCATATCGTCATTGAAACCGCAGAAGCCAATCTGTCAAAAGGCATGCGGCAACTCAACGGTGTTTATACGCAATACTATAATCGCCGACACAACCGAGTAGGGCATGTCTTTCAAGGCCGGTTTAAAGGCATAATGGTAGAGCAGGATGCATACCTGCTGGAATTAGCACGATATGTTGTACTCAACCCACTAAGAGCCAGAATGGTAAAAAATATACAAGCATGGAAGTGGAGCAGTTACCACGCCATGATAGGCAAAGCACCAGTACCACCCTGGTTAGAAACCAACTGGATACTGGGGCAATTTTCCAAACAACGCAAACGCGCAATAGCACACTATGTAAACTTTGTAAGAGAAGGTGCTGGCTTACCAACCATCTGGAACGATTTAAAGAATCAGGTTTTCTTAGCCTCAGATGGGTATATAAATAAAAAACAAAAAATGATTAATAAAAAAGAATCATTAAATGATGTGCCGAAACTGCAGAGAAGAAAAATAGCAAAACCTTTAGCCTTTTATGAAACCAAATACAAAGACCCAAAAGTAGCAATCTCAAAAGCCTATCTGACAGGTGGATATACGTTGAAAGAAATAGGACATTATTTTGGATGTCATTATTCGACTATTAGTCGAATTGTTAAAGGTTATGAATTGTGAATGTGGCATGGAAAGACCTGACCCCAACCTTTTGTCACCGACTCCTTTAATTTCTAAGAAAAACAAATGCTTAGGTTGAATTTAAGTCTTTTGTAACTGTGGATGTCTGGGTTAGTAGTTCTAATCCCATCCAAAACCACCGCATTTAGTGGTTGACAATTACACAAACCACATTCTATAGTGGTTTTAAGTTTAGTGGATGTCCGAGTTAGTGTTTGGTAAATTTTGAGTGATGTAGATAATGTCAAATCCAACGAACAAACAGGTTATTGAAAGCCGTAAGTTATTACAAAATCCATATGCGTATATGGATGATTTAGACTGCCTTAATACTTCATCCAGTAAAGCGGAAACCCAAACAAGAGAATCTGAAATCCATAAAATAATGGGTAATCCTTATGCATCGTTAAATGCAGTACAGCCCACTGTTATACAGACAAGAAATACCAAAGTAGAAAATTATTCCTTAGTCCCAAACTTGAGAGTTATGGAAAATCCATATGCATTTATAAGTGGCAATACAAAGACCATTTCTAAGCATGTTTTAATGGGGAATCCGTATGCTGGAATTGATGAAACAGATAATTCCAGCAAAATTAATGAGCGGGATATTCAGTCTATCTCACGAATAGAACAAATAGCACGAAATCTCCAAATTAATATATGGAAAAATCGTAATAAATTTTGGCCTAATGGCGTACCAGCAAATCCAGTTGATATGCTTGATGCTGCCGTGGCATTTAACAGTGTTGGATATGACTGTGATGTTTATGAATCCCTTGATGATTATTCAAATGGTCAAAATTTTAAAATCGCAGGCCTTATAGATCAAACAAATAAAAAAGCATATACCTCTAACCAGTTCCCATTAGAAATACAACGCTTCACACTTGCGCATGAGCTAGGTCATGCTCTTATGCATGAAGGGACAGGCTTACATAGAGACAGGGGGCTAGACGGAGCGCCTCTTCAAGGGAAAAAAGATAAAATAGAAATTGAAGCTGATAAGTTTGCAGCATTTTTCTTAATGCCAAGAAATCTTGTTATAAGTCGTTTCAATCAACAATTCGGAGTTGATGCTTTTATCCTTAATGAAGATACCATGTTTGCACTTGACCCTAGTAACAAGATGAAATTATCATCGAAAAAGAAAAATATTCGTTACATATCAAGACTTCTAGCTGAAACTGAACAATATAATAGTCAGAACTTTATTTCGCTATCTAAACAATTTCGAGTTTCAGTTGAGGCAATGGCAATCCGGCTTGAAGAACTGAATTTAATAAAGATTTAGCAAATTATTAAATCTTCATTATCTAGTTCACACACTTAGGCCTAACGAATAAAGAATTAAAGATGCGGGCTGATGTAATTATTTTCATGCATTTTACACACTAGTCATTAGTTAGCTGACATCTTCTTGAGATACCCATGGTAAGTCGTGGTGATATACAAAGTTTCACATATCAGAATTATATCTAATTTATTATTACGTAAAAAATTTAGGGAACATATAAGAAAGTGAAGCTATCAGTTGAAGTCCTTAATATATTGCTATTACTATTGCCGGGCTTGGTATCAAGTCAAATATTTTACTCCATATCAAACCAGAATGGCGAAGTTTCAGCAATAAACCCTTCAGGACACCCACGTTAAGTAGCCAATAAAAACCAAGACTTAGATTGATTTCATGTGTTTTGTTACGTTGGGTGTCCGTATTGGTGCTGAAGCAGTACATAGAATACAATATCGCTTCCCATGCGATGAGAAAGGAGAATGTTAGTATGCTTGCCACACACAATAATGCGGAAAATAGATACACAACAATAAGGAAGGCGGTACTGCATGAGGTAAACCAGGAGCTAATGCGAAATCAATCACATAGCGTTCAGGCGAAGCTTATTGATGTTTCAGCCCTGAATGCCAGTAAGAAGTGGAATAACTCATCACACAGGCAAGTTGACTGGGATTGGGTGAGTGGATATGACACATTCAAATTCCGCTATCCCAAACGGTTTGAAATGGCACTTTGGCATAATCGTCAGCTAATCAGCCTGTCGCTTGGTCGTCCATCCTACCAGGGTACAAAACTACGGCTAGACTATATCGAAGCCAATCCCGACAAACCTGCAGATCTGAAGGTGTTTCAGTCTACCTTTATAGCGATGGTTGCCTATGCCCAGGCGATAGGCGCAGAGGAACTTCGTGTTATGAATCCGGTTAATGAACAAGTGCGTAAATATTATGAACGCTTTGGACTTACCTATATCTCCAAAAGTGACTATCTGTATATTAAGTTGTAGGATGATGATATGAGTGAAAAAGTAGAAAACCTGAACGAACATAGACGCAAGAAGAAACCTGTCAGCATAAAGGATGCTGTTCAGATTGCGTCCCAGCATGTTCGTAATATTGTACCTGACGATCTTGAAGAACCAAAAGGGTTAGCTTCTGGTGATGATATGAACAAAACGCTGGAAGAGGATAAGGGCGAAGAAGATAAGGATGAAAAAGATAATGACAACAAAAAATAATAAGCAGAATAGCCAGATTAATGAACAGGATAAACAGACCCAACCAATGCCGGGAGAAGTAGATCCCAAAGATGCAAAACTGAAAGCGTTCCTTGCTGTTAAAAAGGCTAAAAGCCAGTTCGCACTGGAAAAAATAAAACGCTAAAGCAGGGCAGAGCTGTTCATTTACATTTGGGTAGTTACGCATTAAGTTTAATTGTATTTAAATAGTATCTAAATTAAATTCCTAAAGTTTTTTGAAGGGTTGTGGGATTTCAATATGATGAACTGAGTCACCTGGTGGTGTAAGAATTTATTTTGTCTTTGTTAACTTTCAGTTCAAGTTTTTTTCAAAGATTTTCAGGTCACACATGATAAGTGGTATGAAAAATAAAGACTTAGATTGAATATATGTTTTTGTTACAGTGGATGTCTGGATTGGTGTGAATTGTGAATGTGGCATGGAAAGACTTGCCCCCATTCTTTTTTTTGCGGTGATGAATTTAAGAAAATGGTGGAAATGGCATGTTTAACAGGCTTACTGTTTAAAGAAGATTTAGCTTCAATTTTTTAATTGCCTTTAGTTTTTTAGTTTAATAGTTAAAGGTTATGAATTGTGAATATGGCATGGAAAACCTGAACTCATTTTTTCCACAAAATAGTGAAATGACCAAAGTTATACAAAATATTAAATTGGCTTAACAAAAAGAAATGAAAAAATTAATATAAGGATTAAGTATGGATGTATTTATAAGCTGGTCAGGTACGGCAAGTCATAAAGTGGCAGAAACATTGAAGAGATTTTTACCTATAATTGTTCCTAATACAAAAACATTTATATCATCTGAAATACCCAAAGGAGATGATTGGGATAAAGCTATAGGTGAAAAATTAAAGACAACTAAATGCGGTATATTTTGTATAACACCTGATAATACACATAAGCCATGGCTTTTATTTGAAGCTGGTGCTATTTCAGTAAATATTAATGACTTAGACGGCGAAGGTAGTAAGGTTATAACGCTACTACTTGATATTGAATATAGTGCTTTAGATTTTCCACTTGCACGTTTTCAAGGTACAAAAACCACAAAAGAAGATATGCTAAAAATGGCGCACGATATTAATGATCTTTTAGGTGAGCCTCATAACAAAGATAATATTGATTATGTATTTGAAAATGCGTGGAAAGATATTGAAATACAACTTAATGAAGCTAAATCTCTGATAAATATTACAGCCGATAATATGACGCCTATAAAATCATCTGATGATATGTTGAATGAGCTTATTGAGTCAAACCGAGCGCAAAATAAAGCACTTTCAAATCTGGCAAGTTCAATTACAAGGTTGGAAGTTGTGAGTGATCAAGGAATAAATAAAAGAATAACCAACTTAGCATCTGAAAAAGATAAGATAAATGAACAGATGGAAAACATAAAGTATTTAACGAAGATGATTGATGAAGGTCGAAAAAATCCATATCGAGATTGATGATTGGTTATTAATCAATCGAGTCTGCCCCCTTTGTTTTTGACAAGAGCATTCCTAAGTTTAAGAGATAATGAAATATGGAAATAGAGTTAACAAAAGGCACATACAAATCAATAAAGTCACTTAAGTGGGATAATATTCCTAATTTTGTAGTAGTTACTGGTAAAAATGGTAGCGGTAAAACACAGCTGCTTGAATTAATTAACCACCAGTTAGGTACAGATCTAAATCACAAAAACAATGTTGCACAGAACCCCATCAATCCGTTTTTTGGTGTTGAACTTAATGTAAGTGATTTAAATTCTACAGATAAAGAGGTTATTTACCTTCCTGCCACATGGAGCTTAAGTAACTTAGGTGCAATTAATTCTTCATCATTCACAAACACCATTACTAAGCTGCACCAAAATATAATTGGGATGAAAAGGGACGCTACTTATGCCGAGTTATCAGAAATTGTTAAGGTAACAATTGGCAAACCATCAAACTCAATATCGGTTCTAGATGTTCAAAATAATTTACCACTAGATCACTTCGATTATATTAATAGAATTCAACTACATGAGGGGTTAAATGAGATTTTGTTAGGTTACCATTTGAAATCAGCTGAGTTGAGAGATTCAGGAAATTCTGCTAAGCAAATTGAAGAGACATTAGGTGTGGCACCTTGGACAATAATTAACAACCTGCTTAATAGCGCAGATTTTCCGTATGAAGTTACCAAACCACAGGGATATATGGGGAATTTTAACTTTCAATTAACAAGTAGAAAAGACCCATCTCTTATAATTGAATTTAATGACTTATCTTCAGGCGAAAAGATACTAATTTCTCTTGGTATTTGGATGTTTAATTCCGGCCAAGCAAAAAGGCTACCTAAGTTGCTATTATTAGATGAGCCAGATGCTCATCTGCACCCTTCTGTGGTAAAGGACTTTATTAATGTTATTGAAAAAACACTTGTAAATAAGCATGGTGTAAAAGTAATTATAACCACACACTCACCTACTACGGTCTCTTTTTCACCAGAGTACTCACTGTTCGAAATGTCAAAAGATGTGCCGCAAATCAAGCCCTTAGAATCAAAAGAATATGGTATAAATTTACTAACCGAAGGACTTGTTGTTGTTAAATCCAATAATAAATATGTCTTAGTTGAGGATCTGGATGATGCAAATTACTACAACGCTATATTTTCCATTTTAAAAAATAGAACCGATGTAAATTCAAATATTGGGGTAATATTCATTCCTTCTTCTAATAAAGAAGCAAATGCATCGGGTGGTAATACCGTTGTACGTAGTTGGGTAGAAAAATTTACAAATGAAGGCGTATTTGATGTATTCCAAGGTTTGGTTGACTTAGATGATGGCAGTCAACAATCTAGTCATAACATACATGTAATTCACAGATATAGTCTTGAAAATTATATATTGGATCCGATCCTTATATATTCATCACTACTACATGATGATCTGGAATATGCCATACCTGGCATTGTGCTAGCACACAAAGATGAACATAAACTCCTTGAGTTACCTGTTCAAAATCTACAAATGATTGCAAATCATATTTTTTCCGAAATCGAACCTATTCTGACTGGTATTAGTGAGGGAGATAAAGATACTATTGAAGTAACATTTATTAACAACATCACACTGAGTTATCCAAAGTGGCTTATTAACAAACGCGGCCATGATCTATACTCAAAATTTCAATCCAAGTACAGGAAAGCTGTGAAGCATGATAATTTAATCAAAGCATTGGTGAGGCACGAATTTGTACCAATAGATTTTGTAGATATATTTAATAAAATACAACAGTAATGTGTCTTTCTCTACAGTATTATAAAAGCACGTATAACAAGGTGCTCGTTCGGATGTTCAAAATGTCCGCTTACCTGACAGGCTGTGTAAAAACTAAATGTCAATTTCGAAAGTTGTTCATAGAGATATTTAATAACCTATAGTTGAACAAAAGTGGATTTTGTTTTTACTGTTTTGCTATAAGAACAGGCGTATTTAGGGATGAGCACCCACAGACTTAAAAGAAGAACGGGGTCGGATCTTTCCGCGCCACATGCAAGTTTTTATTTTAACTGTTTTAAACTCAGCTAATTATTTAGCTGAGTTTTTGTCTTCAACTGTTGTTGTTTTTAGGCTGGTCTTTTTTAGGTGTTAACTTAATTGGCTTGCCCGTTTTCTCTGTCTCATCAAATGTGTAATGATGTTGCTTAGAGTTTTTATTGCATATGCCAATGTAGTCAACCCCATCTTCGTTTGCAGGTGATTTTTTTACAGTTAATGTGCCACCGCATTTTCCTGTTTTACACGGCGCTGTAAACCAAACTTCCTGATAATTACCATTATCTAGTTTTTCTAAGAACTTATCGCGGTGTAGAGTTATAGGTACATGATGTCCCAATTGAAGTCTTACTAAGCCAATTAATGCGGTAATAGTGGCTATCGCTGATGCGGCCAGGATAATAATAAAACTAAAGATGATGATTAATGTCCAGATTAGTTTTGAAGTAGGGTCGTCTGGTGTGCTAAGAAAGCTAATAATTGAAGAGGCGCTGCCTAATAAATTAAATCCTCCTAAAGCAATACCAGGTATAGATATAGCGCCTGTAATAGAGAGTAGCTTATTGGTTGTATGAATTTCACCGGTATGTTTTATATAATTAACTTGCTCATTATTATTACTATTATTTTGAACGATTTTTATATTAGTAGTATTAATGTCTCCATCAGCAATGTTTTGCTGAATGTTGCCCGAGTCGGTTAATGTTGCATTTTGTGATTTACTATTATCGCCCCGTATATTTTGTTGTAATAGTAGCTCGCCACAATTGCTACAAAATCTACCAATAGCGACTTCTGTTTCACACTCTACACATATAGCTGTTGTCATTTACAAATCCCTCTTTAAGTTTATTAATTAAACCCAGATTGTCAGTAGGTTATATTTTTTATTAAGGTGCATTTATATTGTCGTTATTGTTCTTGTTTTAAGCTGACTGCTGTTGCTACAAGACCGCATCCAGTATATCAGTTACAAACTTTTTTGTTTAGTCTTTGGTAGCCAAGTGACCTGTTAAACTTGTTGCTGTAATTTTGGCATAGATCTACGTTTTATATTTGTCCTTTTATCAGGAGCTTCCAGTAGTTCATCAACAGTCGGAAAGAATGGTACCAGGTCTTTCCATTACACATTGATAAATTGTGTTAAGCAATAATAATGCAAGATCATCTGGTCTGGCGCTGGCAGACAGTTTATATTATGTGACTTTGCGAGGTGCGCCACATGTATTACAAGCGTCATTAATTAATCTAGCCGTTATTATTAGCGATTCGTTTCTTTCTATTTTTTTTCAAAAAAAGCCTTTGCCAACTAAACAAACCCCATGCTAGAGTTTCAGCGGATTACTTTTGTGGTGCTGTTACTTACGCATTAACAACGTGCATTAAAAATGTGTAAGTAACAGCATCACAAATAATAATCGCAACACCATATCGAGTTATCACTATTTAATGCAGTATCTGAAACCAAGGAGAAGACAATTGAAAACCAATAACCTAAACCAAGTTTAAAAAGAGTAGCTGACCTAAGGTGCTTGCAACACCATTAAGCCAGCTAACCACAACAACCTGACTCAGAGGTCATTATGGCTGAACTAGATTCTACGCTACGAACCCGCTTTGCCCAAATAAATTTAACAGCAAACACCCAAAAAACCCAAACCGACACAGGGTTAGCCGATGATACGGGGCTAAAAACCCCGCCATCCAGGCAAACCATAGCAACTCCGCCCATAGCAAAACGGGACGTGAGACGTGTATCGTTTAGTGTGGTACCCGCTACATCAATAGATGTAACAACCGGTGTACCCGCTAAACCGACAACACCCATCGCACCGCCCCCCGAGCTAAACCTTTCAATCTTCACAACCCAAACTCTACCCACAACACTGGAAAACCTGCGCACGCATGTTGAATACCTGCTGTGTCTACCCCTGCCTGTGCGCGTAAAAAATCGGTTGCGGTTGAAATACTGGGCCATGTCGCGTCGGCTAGAGGCCGTGAGTGAACTGTTGAAATTAGACGGGGTGGATAAATTAAGTGTTGATCCGAATTGTTTTGATCTTTCGGAATTTGATTTATCGCATTTGGACCTGTCGGATGAAGACTTTCATGGTGATTAAATAGAACGCTCAGCTGGTGGTTGAAACACTGGTGGATATTAGGTTGGGCACTGGGCACCTTTAGGGTGTCCGGTTTTCCTTTAATTTGATTTGAAAGTTTATTTTGGATATTTGTTCTGGTTTTAAATTAATTCAGTGGAATACGCAGTCATTCCCGAATGCTTGTGTCGGGAATCCAGTGACTCTGCAGTATTTAAGGTCGCTGGATCTCCGACACAAGCATTCGGAGATGACGACATTGTTTACGGTAATGGGGTCGTCATAAATTTATCTAAATATTAATTTAATTAAAAAATTAAAAATACAAAAAACCAAAAACAATAAAAACCAAAACAAAAAATTATTGTACGGAGAATAAAATGCATCAGAATGATAACTCACTAAGAACCCGCTTCATAAAAGCCATCGCCTCGGGTGAATTAGGCAAGGTCGACGAGCAGGGGATAGTGTTTACCCTCAAAGAATTCAAACTGTGTTTTTCAGAAATAAAAACTGATTACATCAATTCGTTTTTACCCGCATCAACCATCGAATCGGGCCGTGTAGAAATGAGCCACACCAAATTTTTATTTCGAATACGCAAAGGCGTGTATCGGGTGCATCCGGATTTGCTTTTGGCGCTGGAAGATGAAACGCAAAAGAAGTGAATATCCAAATAACTTTCCATTCAGTATTTAAGCTCGATAATATATCAAAACAAGGGTGACTAAATCGTTTTATATTTAAAGGTGGTAGTAATGGCAAAGGCACCATAAATATTTCATTTTATAGTATTAATTATAATGTTTGGAGGGGGACGGTAGAAAAAATTTAACGATGATGAGTCTCAGTACGATCTTGAATTAATGCCTGAGTTTACCTATCTGTCAGGAGCGTAAGTGGTGGCATACTGTTGATTGAAGCCGAAGTGCCTCGACTGCAAATCTGCTAAAGGTAATTAACAGGTATCTATCCCTGCTTATTTATAGCCAGCTTCTTTTTGGTGTCGAAAAGCTAACATAAAAACACTATCCGTTTCCTTTTCATATCGATAAAGTGTTACGTAGTCTGATTCTCCAAAGGGTATGATCAGTTCACGTAATTCAGGTAAATCAGCAATAGGTCGGCCTATCTCCGGATCTGTTTTTAAAAGTGTAATTTTTTTTCGATTGATTCACCAGCTCGTTTTGCTGCTTGAGGGTTTTTTTCAGCTAAAAACAGACGACAGTTTTCCAGGCCTTGCGCCGCACCCGCTGTGATAATTACTCGTGGCATGGAGGAATTTTACTTTCTTTGTCTGTTCCCCAGGTGTTTAACCAGTCGTTTACTTCCTGGTCTGTAAGGTGTTGTCCAGTTTCCTGGTAAGATGTCCACGATGCTATTGCTTCTTTTTTAAAGCTTTCTCTGGCTTCTTCACGTTCGACATAATCTCTTATTGCAGTGCGCATAATCCAGTGAGCTGAACGGTGCTGGTTATCGGCTAGCTGCTGGATGCGCTGTTTTAAATCGTTGTCTAGTTTAACTGAAGTTGCCATGTTTAAATCCGGGTTATTACAAGGTAGTACCTGTTAGTACACCGTCATATACCAGAGTGTTTTGTCAAGCTGGATTCTAGGGGTGCAGTATGTAATTAATTTTTAAATACAGAATGTGCTCTTAACATGTTTCAAAGTATTCGTTACAAAGGCGTTTGTATTGATAGAGATATTAGTGGCCATAATGCCGGACACCCAATAAAAGTAGACATGCCGTTGCAACTTAGCAGCCGAAATATTACGACACAACAACCCCTGGTCGTTGCCGAACATTTCATCATAATCTACTTTTTCATATCGAAACGTTGGCGATGTATTTTACCGGCAATAATGCCAACCTCTTTGATTAGCATCTCCTTGCCCTGTCCCGCAGAAACCCTGTAGTCACCCACCGGAAGGACAACGTCTGCCTCTGCGCCAAATTTACTGATGATTAGTTTTCGCTTGCCATCTTTTTGTGTCTGGTACACCTGCCATTTCAGGCTGGCTGCTGCAAGGTTCGAACTCAGGATCAGCCTTCCCGCATTCAACAGAACTTCATCCGCGTTGAGCGACTTGCCAGCTACCACTTCAACTTCAGTTTTTGCCCTGGCCTTTCCATAACTCGCCTGAACCTGGTATCTGCCGGTGGGCAGGGTGAAGCTGACCGTATCGCCATGCTGACTGGCGATGATGTCTTTGTTTCCATCAGCTTTTCCATCGGCCTTAAGGGCGTAGATTGTCCATCGAACGCCTTTCTGAATTGGGCTGTCGGGGCTTAACCGCGACCGCAGGGTAACCACGCCGGCATTTAGTATCAGGTCATTGGCTTTTATTTCCTTGCCGGGTAGAACCGTCACCTCAGTGTGTGTACTGGCCTTTGCATAACTCGCCTTAACCTGGTATTTGCCGGTGGGCAGGGTGAAGCTGACCGTAGCGCCATGCTGGCTGGCGATGATGTCTTTGTTTCCATCAGTTTTTATGCTGTAGACCGTCCATCGAACCCCCTTCTGGATTGGGCTGTCGGGGCTTAACCGCGACCGCAGGGTAACCACACCGGCATCCAGGATAAGGTCATCAACCCTGGCCTGCTTGCCGGCCATCACCACTACCTCGGTGCTGGCCTGCGCTTTCTTATAACTGGCGACAATGTGGTATTGCCCCTGCGGCAGATCAAAATTGACGGTATCACCATGTTTACTGGCGACAATTTTTTTGCCTTCCCCTCCTTTTGAGGTGAAGACCTGCCATCGAACGCCTTTCTGTATTGGGCTATCCGGGCTTAAGCGGGATGAGAGTTGCAGCGTACCCGAGCCCAGAATGATGTTTTCGCGCAGCAGGGTTTTACCTGGCGTCACAACCACTTCCGTGTCTATGACGCTATTTTTATAGCGGGCCTGTGCGTGGTAGGTACCCGGTGGCAATATAAAGCTCACCTTGTCGCCATGGCGAGTTTCGATAATCCGTTCCTTATTATTCTCATCCAGCTGGGTGATGCGCCACCGCACGCCTTTAATGACCGGGCCTTTAGCCGTGCGCCGAGCCGCTAGAACCAGTTTGCCGGCGGCAAATGAGAAGTCTGTCATTTCGAGCAGCTGATTCGCGCTTACTTCGATATCTCTGCGGGTCTCTGCGTTTTCGAGTTTGGCAACCACTGTGTAAGGCCCCGGTGGTAGTGCTAACGATAGCGATTTTCCATACTGCCAAATGATCTGTTTTTGTGACGTTTGCTGCCGCGCCTCAGAAGAATTTGCATAAATCTTCCACTGAATTTTATTTAATGCCGCCTTGTTTATGATCTGAGTATTGTCCACCGATTGAGCTGATAGATTGATGCGACCGCTTTCAAGTACGATGGACTGCTGGCTGCTCACCCCTTCCTTGACCGTTAGGTCGACTTCCTGCTTTACATAGGGGCCCTGATTGACGACCAGCTGGTAGTCACCCGCCGGCAACTCCAGGGTGGGTGATGCCAGGGCTGCATTCTTAACCAGGCGCCGGGCCTGCCCATTCATCTGATAAACCTTCCAGCTTATATCTTTGCCACTTAATTGGGTGCCCATTGCATTTGTAGCCGTTAACGTGACTTTACCTGGGTGTCCCGATTGCGCCGATTGCGTCCCCGATTGCGCCAATTGCGGTGGGTGTCCGGGTTGTAGTGGCGCAGGCTGCGTTGGGTGTCCGGGTTGCAAAGGGGTATCCGGTTGGTTGTCTTTGAGTAGTATTGTTGCAGCGCCCCCCAGGATAGCTGCAGCCGTTACACCCGCCAGCCATTTTGTAGTGGTTGTCTGAATTGCGCTAACTGTGCTAATTCCAGGGTCACTGGAGGTTGGCGGGGTCTGGTCTTCGGGGGGGGCAGACACACCGGGGTGAAACACGTCTGCCATGCGTTCATCCAGTGCCAGGGGGGCTGGGATCAGCGGCAGGGCGGCGAAGAGTTCACGCTGACGTTTCATTGTCTGTTTGTCCTGTTCACAGATATCACAGGACGCCAGGTGCTTGTCTACAGTTTTTAACGTCTCGGCTGGTAGCTCCCTGTCTTCATAGGGGGCAAGCAATCTATTCAGTTCATCGCAACGATCACGGGATTTTGCCACCCTGGAGTACATCTGGATTTCAAAATCACGTTCAAAACGTATCCGTGCCCGGTGCAGGCTGACTTTCACATCCGATTCGGTTCGCTGTGTGATCAGCGCAATTTCCCTGATTGACAGGCCTTCGGTGTAGCGCAGGATCATCAGCTCGCGTAAGTGTGGCTTCATTAATGTAATAGTGGATTCCACCTTGCCCTGCATATCAGCCTGTGCAACCTGCTGCAAAGGTCTATCGAGCGGGTCATCCGCAGGTTCATTCAAGGCGGATTCTTCTGCGGACAGGGTGACTTCCTTTTTTCGTTTCCACTCATCATAAAGCGCATTTCGCCCAATGGTCAGGAGGTAGGCCTTGATATGTGTTACGTCCGTCAACTTTGCATCCTGAAAAGCCTTAGTAAATGTAATCTGGGTTATGTCCATGGCAAGATCGTAATCAGCCGAAATGCGGTACAAATAGTTAAAGACGTCGTCTTTATAGTCTCGGTAGAGTGACTCCAGTTTTTGCTGTTTCTTCAGATCGATCATGATTCCCTGCTTGTTGCCGGGGCACCCCGACTTTTATTTACTGCGCCCACCTTACTACAGGGTTCCCTGATTCAAAACCACAATGTCACACTCTATAAATGAGTGACGATTGATTGGCGAATCAGGTTACAGATATTTTTGATATTAATTTGAAATTTCCCTCACCCTCCCAAAAAAACAGTGCGTAAAAATAAAACCACGGTATTGAATATCATTTGTGCAACAGACTGTTTCTTTAAATAAAAATATTTTTATAAAAAGTGTAACCATCTTCGAAGTGGGTCGTCTCTTACCTTAAGTCTCGCGACTTAGCTACTCATATGTGGCGAACTATCTATTTAATAAAAAAGGAAATAATCAATGAAACATCTAAGTTTAGGAATTGCTACCTGCCTGACCACTTTATTACTCGCAGCCTGTGGTGGTGGAGGAGGAGGGAATCCCGATACAGGGGGGAATACCCCGACACCAGTATCCCCTACACCAGGATCTGATTTACTGACACTTGATGATAGCAATGGAGGCCTGATTGCCGTCATTGCTTTAACGAATGCAAAAGGTGCAGCAAGTGGTGCCATGCTCACGGGTGCCCTTGAGCTACTCAATGCTGGCTTCGCTATTATCAATGCGGACATACAGAACCTTGGATATTCGGGAACCGAGGCATGCGAGGTTGGTGGTGAATATAGCTGGACATTTACCGACAGTGATGACGACGCGAGTATTTCATCCGGCGATAGCTGGCTGGTGGTCAATAATAACTGCGAAACCGACATTGCCTTCACCAACGGCAGTACCGGTTTTTCTGTCACTCGCCTGGAAACGAGCGATACCACAGATGAATACCATGCTGATATCACCTACAGTGTTGATCTGTCTGGTACGCTGTTCGGAGAAGCATCAAAGACACTGGGTACCTATACATGGAAGACAGATACATTAGATGGGGTTTTACAGACCAATGATCTATTTATTAACACGTACCAGTCCATTATAAATGATGAAGTCATCACCGTGACCGGGCTGAGCTATGTAGAGACCGAGGATGAGAATACTTTATCTGAAAGCCTCATTATGGATGGTGAGCTGAGTGATGAGACCCTGGGTGATTATTCAATAGCAACACAAGAGACACTTCTTATTATTGACCCGCCATTTCTGGTGAGCGACAGGTATTACTACCAGGGCAGTTATACGGTTACTCTGGAAAAAGGCAGTGTAAAGCTGACGGCACTAAGTGAAACTGATGTGCAACTCGATGTTGATATTGACGGCGATGACGTGCCCGACCAGACCATCAACACGACCTGGGGCGCATTGGCAACTCAATACCTTACCCATCTCGGGATTATCTAAAGCTTACGGTTTCTGTAAGAACGTTATGCAATGCCTCGTTATTTAAGTATTTCGAGGCAATGCTTTTTTGTGTCGGTTATTAATGGGGGGGTACAGGAGGGTTGTTGTGTGTGAGAGTTGTAAATTACAGGATTAAGTGTTTGCGCTTAATCGAAATCCAGTTAAAGCGAGTAAACCAGAAATAAACAACCAGAATGCGGCAGGTACAGGGACCTCTGAAATATGCCCTGCACTAAACCACAGGTCAGATGTTGAAGCCACGCCATTGAAATAAGCCGTTCCTTCGTCGTAACCTCCATTTAGGTCATAACCAAAACCCAGACCGGAGCCGAGGTCTACTATTTCAAATGTGTATAGGTTTTCACTAAGCAGCGACAAGCTAGAAAAATCAAAACGTACTGCTGTCGCTGTGCCGCCACTAATACCGCAACCTGGAGCTTCAGTAAAATTGAAACAGTCTTCTAGCACAACAGTTTGGCTCTGCCCGATTATTGCCCCGTTAACATCACCATCTCTGACAATTAAATGACTCTGGAGATTATCTGAGGTTGGGTCCATATCCAGTAAAAGTAAATTTATAAAATCCAGCTGATTTGCTCCGGCGGTAAATGATTGACTTACAGGAGAAAAATTATCAACATTGGCGTTATAGTTGTAACCCTGATATTCAGCATCAATAATGTCTACTGTTGCTGCATTAACAAGAACGGAAGAAAATAACAGTGTGATTCCAAATGATAATTTATACATTTTAAATTTGTTTATACTCATAAATAATTGAAAGACAAAGTGTCATGTCTTATTTTGACGATTAAGCTGTTTCTTAAATATTCACTTCTGAATCCGGATAATGTCGCTAACTGTTAGTTAATAATATTATGCGGTTAAGGATTGAGTAGCAAAATAAAAGCAGGCCAATATATAAGCCCTTAATGATGGGGATTTTATGTGAGTTTTTAAAAACATTCAACTAACTATTCATAGTAGTTAAACTTCACTCTTAGAAAAAGGGGGAATGGGAGTGTAAACCTCCCCATTTTAGTTACATATTAAATTAGAGTTTTCCGGTTTATCATGCATCGCCAAATACTCCCACGGAGTGAGATCATTCAGTGAGTCATGAAGTCTTTCATAAGAGTTATCTGGAATTATCTGGACACCCATCTTAGGAATTATCTGGACACCCATCGTAAGAAACTAATAAAAACAAAGACTTAGTTGAAAACTAATTCTTATTTTTATTATGGGTGTCTGGCTAAATCTGGCTAAATCTTTGAAAAGTTAGAATGGGTGTCTGGTTAAAATCGAGAATGGGTGTCTGGTTAAAATCGTTAAAATCTTAGAATGGGTGTCTGGTTAAAATCACATACGATTTTTTAATAAGGGTATATGTTTTTAGAATTTCAATACGCGCAATTTCATAAATGTTTATATTAAATGGCTTGACAAAGATCAATTCCTTACCATAATGCAATCGCTTTATTTAATATATAATACTCTTTAATCTGGAACTATATATGATTCACTACCTGTATAAAATATCTGGATGCGAGGGCGCAAGTTAGCCTACGAAATTTTCTTGCTTGCAATAATAAATGATAATAACTCACTGGTGTCCCGTTAACTACAGAATAAGGTAGGTCTGGTGACCTTTAAATTTGTTACAATGAAATCACTACAAGTCATTGAAAAACAAAAAGGAAACCAGACCTTGAGCCACCATAATACTGTAT